>Ga0137418_10003439_pt1 | contig 14542 bp, 13 predicted proteins | sample CZODoug3_1_2_16f_FD_122242 | JGI IMG/M metagenome (GOLD analysis project Ga0137418, IMG submission 122242) | Vadose zone soil fungal communities from Angelo Coast Range Reserve, California, USA - CZODoug3_1_2_16fungal (Hybrid Assembly) | ecosystem: Environmental > Terrestrial > Soil > Vadose... | reverse complement strand
ACCAGAATATCCGCTTGGTACTTACTTCCATTCCGACACTACCGGTGCGACTGAGTCTCTGCGCATCTGCTAAATGCTCCTTGCTCCGCCGTAGTTCGATTTCGGTCAGCTTCCGCGTGGTGACATCCATTACCGCGCCAATGACCTCAATGTCGCCGGTTTCACCGCTCTCCGCCTTTCCTACAACGTGTAGATATTTGATTCTCCCGTCCGGCATCACTAGGCGATGTTCGAGGTCAATTCCTTCTGCCCTGGTGGCAGCGGCCATTGCCATTTCCACCGAAGGCATATCCTGCGGATGAACGCGCTCCAAAATCATGTGCAATGAAACTTTCGAGGAAGGTGCGAATTCAAAAATACGGAAAGTCTCGTCGGACCAGAAGATCTCCCCGCTTGAAACGCGCCAGCCAAAGCTCCCTGTCTGGCTGAGCCTTTGTGCCTCGGCAAGATATGACTCTCGACGTCGTAGTTCCCGAGCGAGAAGCTCGTGGTCCGTAACGTCCATCCCTGTCTCAAGGAAGTTCGACGTTTCCGAATTCCCGCAGATGGACCCGCGATTTGAATCAACGAACCGAATCATTTCTTGTCGGACCGACCAAATTAGAGCCTCGGTCCAGCCTCGCCAGCCCCAGCGCTTTCCTACTCGTGGTGCGCTCGACGGCACTTTGACTCTTTCCCGATTCGGAGGTAAATACACCTAGGCATTATTTCGTGTTATTTTCGTTATCTATTTGCGGATGAATGGGTTAGAGAGTGGTATTGACCCGAACGCGCAAGGGAGGTTAGCCACAGCACCGTGAATACGTCGACCAATCCGGCCGAGCGCGTCCGATTTGGAACATTTGAGCTCAATGTCCGAACGGGTGAACTTGTCTCGATCGGGACGGCGGCTGTGGAAGCTAGGTCCGCAAAAGTCCAGCTCCGCCAGCAGCCCTTCCAGGTTCTGCGAATCCTGGTGGAGCGCCAAGGCAACATTGTTACCCGCGAGGAAATACGGCAGATTCTTTGGCCGGACGATACAGTCGTGGAATTTGATAGAAGCATTAACGTTGCAATGGCGATCCTCCGAAAGGCGCTCGCAGACGATGCCGATCATCCCAAGTACATTGAAACTCTGACGGGGCGCGGATACCGGCTGATCGCACCAGTCGAATGGCAACCGAGTCAGACGGCCGCTCAGTGCTTACTCGAACCGCGAGCCGAAACGCTACCCAGGATCGAAGGCCAAATAAGTGAACGGGAACCAAGAGCGGCAAGACCTTGGCGAAAAACTGCCGTCATGGGTGGGTGTGCTGTGATTTTGGTCGTCGTCGGTTACATGTCTTGGCGTCACTTTCGGGATGCAACACCGCCAAGCTCGCTAAAAATCAGGCTCGCCGTGCTGCCGTTCCAGAATCTCACTGGCGATCCCAACAAGGAATATCTTGCGGACGGTCTGACCGAGGAGACGATTTCACAGTTGGGTCGGCTTAACCCGGAACAGTTAGGTGTGATCGCACGAACGTCCGTCATGGGATACAAGCACAAGGACGTACGCGTGGACCAGATTGGACGCGATCTTTCCGTGCAGTATGTGCTGGAAACTAGCCTCCGCGAGAGCGGAGATCACCTACGCCTTACCGCTCAGCTCATTCAGGTGAAGGACCAAACTCACGTATGGGCAAAGGATTACGACTATGCGGCGAAAGACATTCTCCGTGTCGAAGACGACGTAGCCAAGTCTGTCGCGCAGGAGATCCGTCTCCGTTTGACTCCGCAAAAACAAGCAGAGTTGGCCCAGCCACACCCAGTGAATCCGGAAGCCTTCGAAGCCTATTTGCAGGGTTACCACTTCTTCCAGGGGAACACCGACAAAGATGCGAATATGGCTACGAAGTATTTTGAACGGGCAACCCAGCTTGATCCCTCCAATGCATTGGCTTGGGCATGGCTGACTCGGGCACGCAACTGGCAGGCCAATGAGGGTCTAATCCCTATGGAAGAGGGTCGCCGGCTTGCACGTGAAGCAGCTGAACGAGCTTTATCGTTGAACCCCAATCTGGCAAAGGCTCATATCGAAATGGGACGGCTTAAGCAACAGATCGACTTCGATTGGGTTGGAGCGGATGCTTCCTTCCAGCAAGCGATCTCTCTCGAGCCGGGTAATCCCGAAGGTGTAAGAATGGCGGCTTGGTCGGCAGCCATGTTTGGCCGGTTTGATGAAGCGGTTCAATTAGGCCGCCGAGCCGTTGACTTGGATCCGCTCGATGAGGAGAGTTGGTGGAGCCTTGGACAGATTGAGCGTTTAAATGGGCAACTAGACCAAGCAGCAGCGGAGGGCAAGAAGGGCCTTGAACTGGCCCCCGATTCGGCAGGCGTCCATATCCTGTTAAGCCAAATCTATATAATGCAGGGGCGGCCGCAGGATGCTTTGCCGGAAATCGAACGCATACAGTACCCTTCCTATCGTGCGTGTCTGTATGCGCTTGCGTACCACGCGCTTGGCCGGGAAAAGGACTCGGACGGCGCATTGAGCGAGTTGATGAAGTACCATGCAAGTAGTGCGTCCGAGATCGCCGCCGTTTACGCTTTCCGGAACCAGCCCGACAAAGCGTTCGAGTGGCTGGACCGAGCTTATGCCCAACATGATCTTAATCTGACCTGGACAAAAGCGGACCCCTTACTGAAAAACTTGCACAACGACCCGCGCTATGCGGCGTTCTTGAAGAAGCTCAACCTGCCCAATTGACGTTCTTCTTTAGGAGTTAGCATCCTGCGGCTTCACATGACAAGGATGGAGGTTTTCCAAACCGCCGCTTCAAGATGATTCTTATGCTCGAAACCTCATCACGGCAGGCCGGCTGCGCCCGATCCCCGTCTCAACTGAGCAACACATGGTTTAGAATGAGACCAAATATGATGATTTTCGCAATCAAGAGTGAGAAATGCAGAAGTAATTCATCTGGGCGGCGTGCGGTTTAGGACCGCTTAATGATAAAAACGGTCTTATCGTCGATACGGTCTTGTTCGCCGCGCTGGCGCAGCCGTTCGTCTTTTTTCACCGCGTAATCCAGCAAAGCATTGCACATTTCTTTCGCAGACTGGCCGTGGCCTTCACGCATAACCCCTTCAAGCTCCTGGCGTTCTTTTCTGTCGCTGCCGTCGTAAACACCATCGGTATAGAGTACGAAAATATCCCCGGGGCTCAGCAGTGTGAGTTCGGCCACATTGGAGGAGTTCCCATTGTCCTCGACGGAGTCCAGCGAGAAATACCTATTCCGATCCGGATGATTTTCCGGGATGTGCAAGCCTAGCGGCAGAAACTGTACCGTACGGCTCTTATCGATCTCCATGAACTTCTGGTATTCGGCAGAGAACACCAAGGGCGGGGGATGACCGAAGTTCACGAATCGAAAATGGCCATACGGGCGTACTTCACCGTAAAGCATCGTCGCGATCTCCTGAGCACCCTCTTGCTCACTTCTGCCGAGCGCATTTCTCGCGGTCACAGACATCGCCAACCTCAGGTTTATCCTCTCGAATAACTCCGCTGTCGTTTTCCCTCGGTGATCCAGTTGCGAGAGCATCAGGGCATGAAACGTGTCGTGAACCGTCGAAGCGATCTTAGCTGAAATGATTCCATGTCCCTGAGCGTCCACCAAAAGAACTCCCGCCGTGCTGTACAACTCGCGCAAGTCTTCGGCGACTCGCACCTGGTCGGAGCTTCGCGCCTCCCTGTAGGCAGATTCCATTTCAGGTTTGTAGCCGGGCCTCGATTTCAGCCATTTCACCTGATCGTCCACTGAATTACGTGGCGCTGCACTTGCGGGGAGCGGTTCGAGAAACTCCTTCGATCGCTGCAGGGCCCGTTGAATGCGGGCGTCGATGTCGTAACGCTGCTGAAAGTTTATGTATTCGAAAAGATCGCCCCCGACCGTCCCGACGGGAATCGAATTACCGTACATCTCTATACCTTGCATACGCGGAATTGCACCCTCCACGGGCATCAGCCGCTTGCGCAAGTAATCGTCGATAGTTGGAGGCGTGTAGACGTTTGCCATAAGGAAGTCCGGACCACTCCATTCTTGTTCTTTCGAATTCAATTCATCACATTTCGCTCTTTCAGGAGCATTCGCGAGTGAAATGGTGAGGAATCGGACCGCGATCTACGCCACTAAATCAGTCATGTCTATGTGATCGAGGGTATTCCCGAGAGGTTCTCGCATTCCGCTCCCTCCTGTGTGGTTATGACTCACGTCGCAGCGCTCCGAGCCACAACCTTTTGATGACAGAAGTACTCGCCCCGATGTGTCTTCCCTATCGAATTGACATCGCTCCCTGTCCTCTTCATGGATGGAAAAGCGGATAGGGTACCTTTGGCCCTCCACTTCTCCGATTTTAGGAACGTGGTTTTATAGCCACGCCTCTTGTAATGTTTGCTGAACGGAATTCGGGTACTTCAAGGCGTACTGGCGCAGTTTCTTCTTGTCAATTACGTTCAGGCTTAGTTCGTCGAGCGCTACGGGCAATCCTTCCTGCCGCTGGAGATAAATCCAGTCAAGAAGAGCCTTTTCCGGTTCCGCAATGCGATAGGAGCCATGCCTCGTACGCTTCGTCTCAAAGCCCCAGTGAAGTTTCTTTGCAATGTGACGATAGACGATCTGAACGGAAGGGCCGCGAAATTTTCGTGGAAAGCCTGTCGTCACACAAGTCAACGCGGAAGGACTCTGGGTGGAAATTCCCCACTCCGCCAGAGCGGATTCGAGCGAAATATAAGCGTCGGGCCGTAAAATCTCCACCAGTTCGCGCGGGGAAAATTCGTGCGCCAGCTTGTTGACGTACAGCCTGCGTGACACATGCTCCACCAGACCCCGGCGTTCCTGCCTCCGTAAGGCATTGCCAACCACAGCTTCGGCAATCCCGTACTTTCTTGCGAGTTCATCCGACCGCAGGATTGCCGACCGCGATGCTTCCTTCCGAAGTGTTTTTGCCCAGTCCAAGATCGTTCGTCTCCCTACAACCACTCCGCGAACACGCTCCGCAGCGCAGCCCGCAGAATTTCAAAGTCATCCCGCTCCAGTTCTGTGTAGACCTCGTCGGGTAAAACCGGTCTCAACTCCGCCCGGCACAATTTCGGGTTCACTCTTTCGATCCTCTCGTTGATCTCTTCCCTGCCGACTTCGCGCCACTTCAGTGCGTCCTCAAGATGTCCCTTCAACACCGAATCCAGTTTTGCGCCGCGCAATAAAAGAAGGCGGATATCGAAAGCGTCCCTTGCTTTTACGACTCGTCGCGACACGAACGACTCCGCTTTTTGCAACAGCAGGTAGTCCCGCGACGCTGCGGGGATGAGAGCGGTCTTCCCTTCCTCCTCGATCTTCTCCTTTACGATCTCGCGCAACAGCACTGATCCGCCGATCCGCGTGAGGTCCACGGTGAACAACTTTTGCTTTGCCGGTCCCACGGTCCACAGGCGCACAAAATGTTCGCCCTCCGTTTCCGGCTCGAAAGCGACTGGCCCCAGACCGAGGGCGCCGGCCACTTCCTGCAACCGCGTTTCGAGAGCACCCACGAGTTCCTGCGCCCTGGGCAGCCGGTCGACGCGGGCCAGAAGATCCAAATCTTTCGAAATCCTGGGACTCTCATGAAAGAGGACCAGCGTGGCTCCTCCAAACAGGACGAAGTGGTCCGGCAGAGCGGAAAACAGAGCGATCGCTGCCTCTTCCATCAGGACCAGAATTTCGGCCTGATCCTTCTGCAGTTTCCTGTCGAGATACCGGGCGACTCTCTCCTGCAGGGTCATTTGCAGAATACACTATATATGGTTGTTTTTGCAATTATATATGACATCTTGCTTTTGTTAACCACCTTATATGATGGGATTTGCCAGTATCCCACGATTCTAGCGCCTGAACGACTGGCTACCTTATATATGCCACATATGCCGTCCGCGAAAAGCTCTTAGACACTCTGTTCCGCGGCACACCGTCGCGCCACCTTCCGAAAGCGGTGTCACGCCGGTTGCCTGCGTTCGAGCTCATTCTTCCGTTCTCCTCGAAACGCGGTCCTTTGGTTCCCCTCCGCGAAGTGAGGGAACCAAATCCCCGCACAGGAGAACGGAAATGAAATCAGAACAGATCAAGGAAATTACGGACCGCGCAGCCGAAAAGCTCGTTGCCGCCCTCGAGGCAGGCCACAGCGAGACGCTTACTGCATATCTGAAAGCGATTGGGCGGTTCCACCGCTACAGCTTGCACAACGTCCTGCTCATCGCGATGCAGAAACCGAATGCCAGTCACGTTGCCGGATTCCGCACTTGGAACCAGCTCGGCCGCTTCGTGAAGAAAGGCGAGAAAGGCATCCTGATTCTCGCCCCCATCGTGCGCCGCAAGCCGGACAGTTCCGACGACGAAAAAGAGCCTTCCTGCATCGCAGGCTTTCGTGCCGCTTACGTCTTTGACGTCAGCCAGACTGACGGCCAGGACCTGCCGCAGATCGGCGTCGTACAGGGAGACCCGTGCGAACACGGCGATCGGCTTCGCACATTTGCTGCGCAACAAAATATCCCGATCGAGTACTCCGCCGCCATCGCACCTGCACGCGGCACCTCGTATGGCGGACGGATCGCACTGCTTCCGGGACAATCCCCGGCCGAGGAGTTCTCGACACTCGTCCATGAACTGGCCCACGAGCTTCTGCACCGTGGCGACCGGCGCGAACAAACGTCGCGCAAAATCCGCGAAACGGAGGCCGAGGCGGCCGCCTTCATCGTTTGCCACGCTATCGGGCTCGAAGCCGGCTCCGCTGCATGCGACTACATCCAGCTCTGGAACGGCGATAAGGAAACGCTGACGAACAGTCTTACCTATATTCAGAAGGCCGCCTCGCAAATGCTCGCCGCGCTCACGGATTCGTGAGCGCGGCAACTGGCAAAGGATTGATTCCTCGAAAGTGAGATAAACGGACTGATCCAGGATTGCTGGAATCTATTTTCACCATCCCTTCCTGGCTGAACCCTGCGCCTGATCCGTCCGCTCCTTCCGTCAAGGCTCTTCGCTTCGCTCCGATAAACGCACAAACCGCGGCCTTGACGGCGCGGACGGACAGGCGCCTCCCCCGCCATGAAGGAATTGTTTTTCATGCGCGGCTTCGCGCCGCGCCCCTGAGAAGCAAAACCAAAATTCTCATCAAGGAGCTTTTCCGCCATGCAAAAAACAGAACGAAAGCCGTTGTTTGACCTGGGCCAGCTTGTCGCGACACCGGGAGCGCTCGCCGCTCTCGAAAAAAGCGGCGAGAGTCCGATGGACTTCCTCACGCGCCACGTCACGGGCGATTGGGGCGAAATTCCCGAAGAAGACAAAAAGGAAAACCAGTTCAGCTTGGATAGAGGCTTTCGCCTCATGAGCAGCTACCGAACCACAGCGAACGACGTGGTCTGGGTCATCACCGAAAGTTCGAGATCACACACAACCTTGCTCCTCCCGAGCGAGTACTGAAACGGAAATCGAGAGAACAGGAGAATACCCCATGACCACGGTACTCGAAACGAACGCAACTCCATCCATCGCCCCACTCGTGTCCGCAATGCAGGACATTCCGCTGCCTCACATTCAGGAATCGAAAACCAATCCGCGCCGTCAGTTCGACGAAACGAAACTCGCGGAACTTGCCGACAACATCCGGCGGCACGGCGTCCTGCAACCCGTGCTCGTCCGCCCGATGCCGGACGGTGAACCCGGTTTCTACGAACTTGTCGCCGGAGCGCGGCGATACCGCGCCTCGAAACTCGCCGGCCGGGAATCCATTCCGGCGACCGTTCGCGACCTCACCGACACCGAATGCCTCGAACTGCAACTCATCGAAAACCTGCAACGCGCCGATGTCCACGAACTAGACGAAGCGCGGGGCTATGCCGCCCTGATGCGGCTCCAACCCGAAAACTACACCGCCGAAGTCCTCGCCGGGAAAATCGGGCGCTCGGAAAAGTACGTTTATGCCCGGCTGCGCTTGCTCCATCTCATCGAGGACGCGCAGGAGGCGTTTTACATAGGAAAGCTGACCGTCGCACACGCGTTTGAAATCGCGAGACTGCAACCGAACGACCAACGGCGGGCTTTACAGGAGTGTTTTCCGAATCACCGTTCGACCGCGTCCGCTCTGAAAGACCGCAAAGCCGAGCCGGTGACCGTCCGGGGCCTTCGCGCGTGGATTGAGAGCGAAGTGCATTTGGACTTGAGCCACGCCGCGTTCGATCCCGAGGATGCAACTCTCGTGCCCGCCGCAGGAAGTTGCGCCAAGTGCCCGAAACGCACCGGCAACAATCCGCTCCTGTTTCCCGAGGTGCGACAAAAATCGACGTGCACCGACCCGGACTGCTATCGCGCGAAAGTCGAAGCCCTCGTGCAGATTCGGATGAAACCGCTCGAAGCGAAAGGTGAGCAGCCACTCCGCATTTCCCACGTTCCCGGCTGGCAGGCGCATAGCCGTAAGTCGGATGTCCTGTATGACGGACAGTACCGCACGGTCAAAAAAGCGGAGTGCCCGCAAACGAAACCTGCCGTCGTAGTCGACGGCAGAGAGGCCGGTAGGGTGGTGCACGTCTGCCGCGACGAGAAGTGCTCCGTGCACGCAAGCGTTTCGAACTGTCGGGCGACACCGCAGGAACGTGCGGCTAGAGCGAAGGAACTCCTGGCCGAGCGTATCGAAAAGCAAACCCGCGTTCGTATTCTGAACGCGATTCGCAGGAAACTTCCGGCGACGCTTTCGCGCCCGGACCTTGAGATGGCCGTGCTCGATTTCTTCGAGCGGCTGGGCCATGACAATCACAGGCGACTCTGTCGCGTTTACGGATGGGAGGAGAAAAAGACCAAAGCCTCGTGGGGCGGCGCCACCATCGACTACAAAGCGATTGCCGCAAAGGCTGTACGCGCAATGAACACGGGCGAGGTTCATCATTTCCTCATCGTGTGCTCGCTCGTGTCGGACCTCTACTGCCCCGGCTTTAATCCGCGACAAGCTTTGGCGAAAGCTTCCAACCTTGCCATGACGGCCGGCCGCTACAAGATCGACACCACGAAACTCACGGCGGAGGTGCGTGCCGAACTAACTGAGGGGAAGAAGAAAGTGAAGAAGAGATCAGGTATCGCTGCCGCGAAAGGAGCTGAGCGAAAGTAAACTTCTCTAATCCGCTTCGAATGGGCCGCGCCGCAAGCGCGGCCCATTTTACATTCGTGCCGCTTGGGACACCCGGCGACCGCGTTCTCCTGAAACCTTTTGTGCCATGGCCAGCACCAGTTTGCGGTCCGAATCGCTCGCCTTGCTGAGACATTTCACCAGCTTATGCATGTAGATGGAATTCTTTCCGGTGCTGCCCCACGCGGCGCCGTCCGCACTCTTCCGCTTGAGAAGGTTCGGAACCTCGGGCGGCTTCTCGCCGTCATAGAACAGCTGGTACAGCGGAACTTCGAGCGCGCGCGCCAGTTTCTCCAGCGTCTCGATCGAAGGGACGGTGTGGCCATTTTCGACACGCGAAATGTAGCAACGCAGCAGCCCGGTCCTTTTTTCGATATCTCCTTGCGAGAGTTTCTTTTCTTCCCGCAGTTGACGCAAACGATCACTGATTACCATTGGCAGCTCCTTTTTCGCCCCTAATGATAAAAAAATCACGACGATACCGAAAGTGGAATCGAAGAAACATCTTTCTTCGAGGAAGGGCCGTCTATCCCGTCGCCGCGAGTCGCATCGTGACGCCGACGACGCGGCCGACGATGTCCGCTTCTCGCGGATATGCGAACCGGCGCACCTCGCACTTCGAATGGGGATGCGGAACCGCCGACAGATAGCCGCCGCTCATTTCGCACCAGCTGCAGAGATAGGCCCCGCGGAGTTCCAAAAAATAGATCGGCCGCTCGTGTTCGCTCTCCCATTTATCGGCGACGATCTTTCGCTGATTCTGGTCGATCTGCACGATGGAACCGGGGCGAATGATCGGATACATGCGTTTGTCGTCCATGCCGACGAAACCATACGTGCCGTTGCGCAAATCCAGATGTTGAATCAGGCGAATCGGCACCTCGCCCCAAATATCCACCAACTTCGACAAAAGGCTGGTCTGGTCCAGATGAAGAGCTTCGCGAGATTGCAGCGGCACTACCATCTTGTCTTCGGCCTCCGGCGAGGCAGGCACAAGCTGTGTCTTCGGAGGCGCGAACATCGCCTGGTCCCGTTCGAAGTCGCTCAAATGCAGGCCATAGAAAGCGAACAGGTTGGTCCAGTGTGTACGGTAGATGGCACCGAGCGAGTACAGTTTGCTCGGTCCGGGAGTATAGGTTCCGTTTTCCACGTTGTTCAGCCAGCCGCGCGAAATGAAGAAATCGTAGTTTTGTTTTTTTTCGGCGAGTTGCCTGCTGAGCGCTTCCACCGCGCGGAGCGTCAGTCCGAGCTGCTCCCGCAGCTGTTTCAGTTTTGCTCCCGCCCTCTCGGTTGACCCGCGTGCGTTCATGGAAGCCCGGAGTTATCGCCGTAGTCGTTACTACACATCTGGGGACTGGCGGCCACAGTAGCATGACGCGCTGCTCCCCAGCGAACTATTTGGATTTGTCTCGAATACCGGACAGCGCGCTTGTCCTCAAATAAGGCCAATTCTCACTTTTCTTCCCATCGAACTTCTCTTCGTCCTGCACTAGACGAACTATGCCCACTTTCTCCAGCCGGTCGCCGATGGATCTTTCCGATTCGATTCGCTCCGTCCTTTCCTCGCGCGGGCTGTCTCTGGCCGAAGTCTCCCGGCAGTCGCGCGTTCGGTTTCCGGAAAATTCCCTGCAATGGATCCCATCCAATTTCTACGACGCTTTGCATCACGCATCGTTCACCCCGAGCCTTCACCAACTCTTTGCTTTGAGTGTGCTCACGGGTTACCGTCTCGTCGACTGGCTGCGTTTGTTCGGGTTTTCGTTTGACGACGCGGTTCGGTTTCAAACCGCGTGGCCCCGCTATCGAACGGTCGAGCTGGACGCGAGAGTCTATGACCCGATCGAGGACATTCCATGGTTTGAAGAGCCGCCGGTCGTCGCCCTCGGAGAGGAACTCACGCCCCTCAACCACTGGCTTTCGGGAAAAATCAGTCAGCCGCTCGGCGCATTGACGGGCAAAACGGATTCTCGATTCCTCTATTTGAAAATCGGGACCGGTGACGCTTACGCGTATCCGGACTTATTGCCTGAAAGCATCGTTCGAGTCGATCCCCGTGTTCCGGCCGAACCGGTACTTGGCGAAACTCAATCCTGCCGGATTTTCGCTGTAGAACACGGCCGAGGCGTCACGTGCAGCCGGCTCCGGACCAGCGAACCGGGCCGGATTATTCTCTGCCCGGGAGAAGTCCCCTATGCCCCGGTCGAACTGCGCCTCGGGACGGAGGCGCGAATTCTTGGAGCCGTGGACTTCGAAATCCGCCGCCTGGCCTACCGGGGATCGCCGGCCGTGTCCACCTCCGCCGCGCGTTACTGGTCACCCGCTACGCTCGGCAACCAACCTTTGGCCAGGGGAAAAATAGGAGACTTCCTCCGCCGGGCCCGGGTCCGCTCCGGGCTGTCGTTCCATGAAGCATCCGGTAGAACCAGGGAGATCGCGCGCCTCTTGAAACATCCCAACTATTTTTGCGCGTCCAGCGCTCTTTCCGACATGGAAGCGAGTGATCTCTTCCCCCGCCATATTCACAAACTTATTTCCTTGAGCGCGGTCTACTGTCTTCCTGCAGGCGAACTGGCCGGGCTCGCGGGCCTGGCCCTCGAAAGCGCCGGACAGGTGCCCATGCCGAAGGTGTTGCGAGGGATTCCAGACACCCAGTCGACTGTGATACCCGGATCGCCCTCGCGCTTCCTGCGAGCCATCGAGGACAGATTCGAGGAAATACCGTTTTTTCTGCGGGGAGTCCTGCCCGCAATTCTCGGGCTTCCGAACCCGTCCGCGCGCGACCTGTTTTGGGCGGGAGCTGCGGCTCGCTACAACCACCCCTATCTGAAAAATGCTGCGTTTCTTGCCCTCAATCGCAAGAGCAAAAGACCCGCTCCCTCCTTGTCGTCCCCCATCTGGGCGCAACCGATCTACGTCCTCGAACTGCGCAATGGAAATCGACTTTGTGCCGCCTGCACGCTGCAGAATGGGACACTGCTCGTCCGTCCCTGCGCCACCAGCGCGCAAGGGTTGCTCCGTTTGCGAAATCACGTCGAGGTCGAAGTACTCGGCAGAGTCGTCGGCGTCGTGCGCAGCCTGGATGGTGCGGGTTGACGCGTCGGGACGCTCACGGTTTTTTTCATTGCAGGCAGAAGTTCACCACCAAAAGCGAACGACGCCGGGAGAGCCCGCGTCGTCCGACAGTGCCGGAAGGCCCTTTTCGACTGCCTTTCCGAGACCCGCATCGTGTTTGCGAATATTTCAGGAAGCAACTGGATTCTCGCGTTTCTCTCTGGCAGTTTGCACTCGACCCCAGCGAAGTCCGCCGACAGCAAAGAAGGCACACATGGCCGCTCAGCGCTCCAGGATATGCAGCACGCACACCCCCGACGGCGGAATCGTCATGGATGTCGACAGCGGCAGGATGTTTTCTCTCAATTCCTCCGCTTCCGTGATGTTCCAGCTCTTGACCAACGGTCTCGAAGAAAAATCAATCGTGGACGAACTTGTGCGTCGTTTCGGAATCCCGGTGGCCGTCGCAAAACACGATCTCGACGAATTCCGAAGCGCCTTGAATAGCCACGCATTGATCAACGAAGTTGCCTCACCGGAGTGAACTCATGGCCACGTCCGTCCCCGCGAACATGGAAGTCTGGCGCGTCGTTCTTCTTCGAAGGAACGCCTGCGAGTTCCTGGTCTTTGAGACCGACTCGGCCCTTTGCCTGCCAGCCGTGGAAATACCCCAATTCAGCCGCGTCGCGCTGGAGCTGAATGCGAGGATAAAAACCCTTTGGGGTCTCGACGTGTATTCTCTCTATCCGATCCCCTCCGTAGATGCTTCACAGACTGCGCGGTACCACATCGTCGAGGTGCTGCCGTTCGGTGACGCGGCACCGGAAACCGCTCGCTGGATTTCACTGTGTGATGGCCCAAACTTTCTCTTTTCGGACCACTCGGACTTCGCCGCCGTTCAAACATGGCTCGCGAGTCTTTCCGAACGAAATACGGACGGAGGTCTGCGTCCGTTCGAAAGACACGGTTGGCTCTTTGCGCTCAGGGAACTGGACCAGGACGCCGCCCGGAGAATTCCGCTTATCCTCAACGGACAATTTCTTCAATTCACGGCCGGCACTTCGTGCAGCCTGATTCGGTTCGAGACCAACCGCGAAGCGGTTTGGTTCAAAGCGGTCGGTGAACCCAACTCGCGTGAATTCCCGCTCACCGTCGTGCTGTCGGCGAGACTTCAAGATTATCTGCCGCGGATTCTTGCGACCCAGCCTGATTGGAACGCTTGGATCACGCCGGCAGTCCCCGGGATTCCGCTGTCGGAGGCGGAGGATCCTTCACTTTGGTGCCATGCGGCTCGCGACCTAGCGCGTCTGCAAATCGCGTCTGTCGAAATCGTAAGCGATGTCCTCGACCTCAAGGCTCGGGACGTTCGCACCGAAACATTGCTCGAAAGGGTGCAGCCGTTTTTTGCGTCGGTGCGAATGCTCATGGAACAACAAACCAAGAGTGCTCCTCCACGACTCTCGCTCTCGGAACTGCTGGTGCTCGAATCGAAAATACGCGACGCCTTGCTCGCCTTGCAGCGGGAACGCGTTCAAGACCCCGCTGGTCAGGGTCAACCCGGGTGACACCCTGACCGTCCCGGCGCGCACCCCCCACTACTACTGGAACGATGGGCCGGCGGTGGCCCACATGATCATCGAGTTTTCGCCGGCCCTGCGGACTGAGGAGTTCTTCCGGTCCTACTTCGCCCTGGCCCAGCAGGGCAAGACCAGCCTGACGGGTGTCCGAAACCTCTTCCAGCGGGCAGTCCTTCAGGCTGCCTATTTCAACGAGAGCCACCCGGTTCGGCCGCCCACACCGGCCCAGTTCCTCCTGCTGGCACTGGCGCCCATCGGACGACTGCTCGGCTACCGCGCTGTGGTGGAACCGGCCGGAGACCCGGTGCAACCGGACGCGGCGGCCCCTCCCAGGGCCGCTTAGGAGAGCCGTCCTGCGCGCCTACCGGGGCCGGGGCGAACGCATGTCATGGGCCATGGCGACGGCGGTGGGCGTGGGCGCCCTGCGCGGGCTCGCGGCGGCGCGGCTCGAGAACATGAAGGCTGGCAACAGAGCGATTGAGGTCGTCCGCATCCGGATCACGGGCGCGGGGCGCGACGCTCTTGCTGGCGAAGATTGAGCCCGGATGCCAAAGGTCTTACAGCGCTTGCGCGCCGGCCGATAAGCCGCCCGACGCCACTAGAGCATTTCCCGTAGCCGGCATGCTGAAAGTAGTTGACGCATTCTTCGGGCGCAAATTCTTTGACGAGCTTACCGATGAGCTTCCAGAGGGCCTTGACCGTGCGCGCGGCGCCTTTGCGCAGTGCCGCCTTGAGCTTGGCGA
>Ga0137418_10003438_pt1 | contig 14545 bp, 11 predicted proteins | sample CZODoug3_1_2_16f_FD_122242 | JGI IMG/M metagenome (GOLD analysis project Ga0137418, IMG submission 122242) | Vadose zone soil fungal communities from Angelo Coast Range Reserve, California, USA - CZODoug3_1_2_16fungal (Hybrid Assembly) | ecosystem: Environmental > Terrestrial > Soil > Vadose... | reverse complement strand
TGCGCCGAGAAATCGGACATAATCAAGTAATCAATATATTACTTGATTATGTCCTTGTCAAGGTGAGGACACTGAGAAGTTATAGCCGAGCAGCCACTGCAGGGCGCGCCTCGCGTGCGATGGAAGGCAACAGTCTCCTCGACTGAAAGGAAGTACGGCGACTGATTTGGCGCCGTGGAGTGGGCGCTGCCGATGCGCACAAAGGGAGGAGGTCCAGCAAACCTCCTCCCTTTTCCGCCTCGCGAAGAGTCAATGGCTTCGGGACCAATGGTTTACGCCGCGGGACAGTACGGCAGACGGTCGTTTTGTAGTCCGCTGTAGTCCAATCGGGATGTGCCGGTTTGTGCTGCTAGAGCACAGTCCGTTGAATTTGAACCGGAAAATTGGAGGCGCCGCCCGGATTTGAACCGGGGATCGAGGTTTTGTAGATTTCGCCAGGTTCTCTATCTTGTTGGCTGGCCTCGTCTTCTGGTACCGGGTGCTAGGTGGACGGGCGGCACTGGTCACCCAACCCCACTGTTCGAGATGCGAAAGACATACTCAAACGAGGTGTGTCCGATCCGCCCCGACGTCCTCGGGCGGTGCCTCTGACACGGGGTCGCGGATCCGCATGATCCACCACGGCGACAGTCTCCTCACGGCGGCGCGCGGGTGTATAAGCGTGGAGGCACGGACCCGACGCGCTACGCGCGACTGCCGACGAAGGAGCGAGTATGGATCTCGAACGTTGGAAGCGGATCGAGGAGGTCTACCACCGAGCGGTCGGGTGTGCGCAGGGGGAGCGCAAGGCGTTTCTCGAAGGCGCGTGCGCGGGCGATGACGCGTTCCGCCGCGAGGTCGAAGCGCTGCTTGCGGTGTCGACCGAAGGTAAGCTTGAGACACCGGCCCTAGCCGTGGCAGCCAACATGATCAGCGACCCGACAGGATCGGGGCTGACTGGGCGTGTCATTGGCACATATCGGATTCAGGCGCGAATCGGCGCCGGTGGAATGGGGGAAGTCTATCGGGCGCGCGACACGAGACTGGGGCGCGAAGTGGCGATCAAGGTGTTGCCGCGCCTCTTTGCGGCCGACTCCGATCGCCTGGCCCGCTTCGAGCGTGAAGCGCGCATGCTGGCCGCGCTCAACCATCCGCACGTTGCCACGATTCACGGCCTCGAAGAACTCGACGGCCAGCGAGGGCTCGTGCTGGAACTGGTGGAGGGGCCGACGCTCGCCGAGCGAATCGCGCAGGGGCCGCTGCCGATCAAGGACACGCTGGCTATCGCGCGGCAGATCGCCGAGGCCCTGGAGGCGGCACACGACGAGGGCATCATCCATCGGGATCTGAAGCCGGCCAACATCAAGTTCGCGCGCGGCGGCGAGGTGAAAGTTCTCGACTTCGGCCTGGCCAAGGCATTCGCGGGCGATAAATCCAGCCTCGATGTCTCGCACACACCGACGGTAACCGCGACGGCGCTGACAGGGGCGATTGTCGGGACACCGGCATACATGAGTCCGGAACAGGCCCGCGGTCAGGGCGTCGACAAGCGCACGGACATCTGGGCATTCGGATGTGTGCTGTACGAGATGCTGACGGGACGGGTGGCGTTTCCCGGCAACACCATCTCGGACACGATTGCGGCGATCCTGGAGCGCGAGCCGGCGTGGGAGGCGTTGCCCGACGCGCTGCCGCCAACGGTCGCTCGCCTGTTGCGTCGTTGCCTCGAGAAGGATCCGAAGCGCCGCCTGCGCGACGCGGGCGACATCCGGATCGATCTGGAGGACGCACTCGCCGGTCCTGCGCTCGTCGTGGAACGTGACTTACAGAAGCCCACTGCCGTCACGCGCCGGGAGGCGATTGGCGCGTTCGTCGGCGCGACGATCGGTGCAGCGGCCGTCGGTGGTGTGGCTATCAGCCGGTACCGGAGCACGACACCGCGACAGTTGACGCGGTTCGCCCTTCAGATACCTGAAGGGATGTTCAACGCGAGCGCCAACACCCGTATCGCCATTTCGCGTGACGGCACGTATCTGGCCTGCAATACGGGGCCAGCCGGTCGAATGCTCATTCGAGCATTGCGCGACCTCGACTTCAAACCGGTCGAAGGTGTCGCGAGAGCGATCCCATTTTTCTCGCCAGACGGTCGATGGGTCGGATTCAATGAGCCGGACACAAGCAAGATATCGAAGGTGGCCCTGAGCGGCGGGGCGCCGGTCACCATTTGCGCGGTGGACAACTTCGCGGGCGCAACCTGGGCGGACGGCGACATCATCTATTTCGGCCCCGAGTTGCCCAGCGGCATCGCAAGCGTTCCTGCCACCGGCGGGCAGCCGAAAGAAGTGGTCACCATCGACTTTGCCGGCGGTGAGCGCCAGCCCAAGTTCCCGTGCGCACTCCCTGGGGGCCGAGCGGTGATGTTCACCATGGGAACCGCCGGTATCGCGACCTACGACGAGGCTCGCATCATGGCCTTTTCGCTGCAGACCGGCCAGCGGAAAGTCCTGCTCGAGGGTGGCACGTATCCGCGCTTTTTACCGTCTGGCCACCTGCTGTACGCGCATGACGCGAAGATCTTCGCGATTGGTTTCGATCCCGAGCGTCTGGAGACAAGCGGCGAGCCGTTCCAGGTGCTCGACGGCGTGTTGATGAGCCGAAACACCGGCGCCGCCAACTATGACGTGTCGGCCAGCGGTGATCTCGCCTACATTCCCGGTGTGTGCGATGGAGGTGCACGGACGCTCGTGTGGGTGGATCGCAATGGCAACGCCGAGCCAGTGGGGCTGCCGGGCAGATCGTACCTGCATCCCCGGTTCTCGCCCGACGATCGGCGTCTGGCGATCGAGATCGAGGGACCTAGTCACGACGTCTATACCTATGATTTCGACCGCGGCGTTCTCACGAACATCACCACGGATGGCGTGAGTCATTGGCCCGTCTGGTCGCCCGACGGCGTCCAGCTTGGGTATCGCTCCGGACCGATGACCAAACTACGGCTATGGCGGGTCCCCGCCGATCGGAGCCTTCCGCCGCAGCAGGTGGCGGCTTCGGGTACTTCTCAGAGCGCGGAATCATGGTCCCCGGACGGCCGCGCGATCGCGTACACCGTGGCCACGTTCTCGACTCCACCAGCCATCATGGTGGCGCGCCTCGACGGAGGGGAAGCAGAGGCCTTCGCAGGAGGCAAGGCTCCTGCCGGATCGTCCAAGTTCTCGCCCGACGGCCGCTGGCTCGCATACTGTTCGAACGAATCCGGCAAATCTGAGGTGTACGTGCAAGCCTTCCCAGGACCGGGGCCTAAGATTCAGGTGTCCAACAACGGGGGCACCGATCCGGTATGGAAACGAAATGGTGGCGAGCTGTACTACCGGAACGGCGACAGTATGATGGCAGTTCCCGTCTCAACCGCGGCCACGTTCAAGGCAGGCCGCCCGCAGGAGTTGTGGAAGGGACCCTATTCGCACGGCATGAGCAGTTCCTGCGGGGCACCGGGCGCCACTTCGTCCAACTACGACGTCACCGCCGACGGCAACCGCTTTCTCATGATCAAGGATGAGGATCGGGACAGGGTCACATCCAAAGAGATCGTCGTGGTCCAGGGATGGGCCGACGAGGTGAGGCGCTTGTCCGGAAACGCCTGAACGACGGAGGGATTGCAGCTCCTCCAGGCGGATGCATGCACGTTCAATGAATGTTGGGCACATGCGGGCGAGGACGGGGTGCCGACCAGGTGCGAGAAAAGAACGGCGGCGCATCGGTTCCCAGTGAACACCCTCAAAATCGATCGTTCATCAGCGCAGCGATTCGACTTCCCGCCGAAGACCCTCGTCGCCCGCGCGCAGGCCTGCGCTGGCAATGCCGCGCGGGCGGCGATCGGCGGTGCTCTCGCCGCCGTGGCCCGCCGTCATTGTGTCCCCGAAGACGGTGAGCTGAGGTCCTCGGGACCTACGCCACCAATTTGGGAACAGAACGATCTGAGCAACGGTTTTCTGGTGGACGGACCGCAGATCGGAAACCGCTTCGAATCAAGAAAAACTTAGGATTGGAGGCGCCGCCCGGATTTGAACCGGGGATCGAGGTTTTGCAGACCTCTGCCTTACCACTTGGCGACGGCGCCGATCAGGAGTGATCTGTCAGGATTCTATGACGTGGCGGCCAGTCCGCCTCCGCCGCTGCGCGGCTACGGCGAGACAACTTCCCCCGTGCACCGGAGCGAAGGTTGGAGCGGGAAACGGGATTCGAACCCGCGACTTCGACCTTGGCAAGGTCGCACTCTACCACTGAGTTATTCCCGCTCTTCGGCGAAAACTCAGCGTACCATAGCGATCTTTGGTTGATCAAGGAAGGCCCTCAGGGCCTGCCCGCCGAAGCCTTTGGCGAAGGCGGGTCGCAGTTTTGCACAGCCGGGCCGCATGATGCGAGCGCTCCCCCTCTGCCTCGTGGCCATGCTCTTCGCGATGCCGGCGCATGCCGACGAGCTCCGCCTGAAAAACGGCGATCGGATTACCGGCGTCGCCACCTCTCTTGCCGGCGGCACCCTGACCTTCAAGGCGACCGGCGGCGACCTCAAGATCGCCTGGGCCGACGTCGCCTCCCTCGCGGTCGAACAGCCGATGCTCGTCACCATCGGCACCTCGGCCCCGACGTCCGCGGTGTTTGCCGCCGCCGACGCCAACGGCCGCGTGACGCTCGTCCCCGGCGGCCCCGTTGCGCTCACCGAGATCGTCGCGCTCTCGCGTCCGCAGCCCGCGTGGGTCATCACCGGCGGCGGCGGCGCGGGTATCGTCCAGACCGCCGGCAACACGCAGGTCAACAACGTCCGGCTCAGCAGCGATGTCATTGCCAGGGGCGCGGCCGATCGCTACACCGTGTCGGCCATCGCGACGCACGCCAACGACCGCGGCGTCGAGACCGCGAGGAACTGGTCGCTCACCGGCAAGTACGATCGCTTCCTGACGAGCCGGCTCTTCGCCAACGCGAACGCGAACTTCACCAACGATCGCTTCCGCGACATCGACCTGCGGACGGCCCTCGGCGCCGGCCTCGGCTACCAGATTCTCGAGACCGCGCGAACGAACCTGACCGCGGACGCCGGACTCGCCTGGGTGAACGAGAACTTCACGTCGATCGCCGACGACAGCTACACGGCGTTCCACGAATCCGCGGGGCTGCAGGTACAGCTGCTGCCCGGCCGGATGCAGGTGTTTCACCTGCACGACGGCTACTTCGGCGTGTCCGGCGACAACAAGATGTTCATCCGCACGCAGAACGGCGTGCGGCTCGGGCTCGCGGCCGGATTCGTGACGACGATCCAGGAGGACGTCGATTACGATCGCCGTCCCTCGCCGGGACGCCGCCAGACGGATCGGACGTTTTCGTTGACGCTCGGATACAGGTTCTAGGCAGATCTGAAGGTCCGCCTCTACGTTCGGCATCTTCGCGATCGTCGCCTTCGTGGTCAGCTCCGCGCGTCGCGCAGGACCTGCGCCGCTTCCTCGGGCGACGTCGGATTCAGGTAGAATCCCGTCGCCCACTCGAACCCCGCCACCTTCGTCAGCTTCGGAATGATCTCCACGTGCCAGTGGTAGAACTCCGTCGCGGACTCGCCGAGCGGCGCCGTGTGAATCAGCAGGTTGTACGGCGGCGAGCCGAGCGCCTTGTTGATGCGCCGCAGGATGTCGCCGAGCAGCCGCGCGAGCGACGCGTACTCGTGCCGCGGCGAGCTCTCGAAGTGCGCCTCGTGCCGCCGCGGCAGCAGCCACGTCTCGAACGGAAACCGCGGCGCGTACGGCGCGACGGCGACGACGTCCGCGTTCTCGGCAATCAGGCGATGGCCGTCGCGCGTCTCCTGCCGCAGGATGTCGCAGAAGACGCAGCGCTCCTTCGCGAGGAAATGCGCCTTGGCGCCGTCCACCTCGTCGCGCACCTCGCGCGGCACGATCGGCAGCGCGATCAGCTGCGAGTGCGAGTGATCGAGCGACGAGCCGGCCGCCGTGCCGTGATTCTTGAAGACGATGATGTAGCGGAACCGGCGATCCTGCCGCAGGTCCTGGATGCGCTCGCGCGCGGCCCAGAGCACGGTCTCGATCGCCTCGTCGCTCATGTCGGCCAGCATGTCGAGGTGCGTCGGCGACTCGATGATCACCTCGTGCGCGCCGACGCCGTTCATCTTGTCGAAGATGCCCTCGCCCTGCCGATCGAGCGTCCCCTCGACGCGCAGCACCGGGAACTGGTTCGGCACGACGCGGAGGTTCCACCCGGGCATGTTCGGGCGGCTGCCGTTGTGGCGCACCGCGAGCAGCTCCGGCGGCGTCAGCTCCTCGTGCCCTTCGCAGAACGGACACGACGGGTCCGGCGAGATCTGAACGGTCTCGGGGCGGAAATCGGTGGGACGCTTCCGGCGTTCGGTGGAAATGATGACCCAGCGGCCGGTGACAGGATCTTTTCTGAGCTCAGACATGAGAGCTATGCCGACGGGGCATCGAAGGCGTTAGGGTACACCGTCACGCGCGGTCCAGCGGGTTCGAAATCGATCGCCACGACGTCGAAGCGGCAGGGACAATCGTGCAGGGAGCGGCGCGCGATGTAGTCCACCGCCATCCGGGCAACGCGCCGCTGCTTCCAGACGGTGATGGCGGCCGCCGCGCCGCCGAAGTCGTCCGTCAGCCGCGCCTTCACCTCCACGAAGACGACCGTGTCGCCGTCCCGGGCGATGATGTCGATTTCGCCGAATCGCGTGCGGTAGCGGCGATCAAGAATTGCGTACCCGCGGCGCCGCAGCTCGTCGCACGCGAGATCTTCGCCGGATATCCCAAGAATCTGACGACGGTCGCTCGCCATGCGGCCGATGACCTACAAGGTCCGGGCCGTCCTGGTCGCGGTCAACGCCTCGTCCAGAATTCGCAGCGCAATGTCGGCTTCCTGCTTCGTCAGCACCAGCGGCGGCGACAGGCGGATGGCGTTGCGGCCGGCGCCAAGCACCAGCAGGCCGCGGGTGAAGCAGTCGCGCACGAGGGCATCGCGCTCGGTGGTCGCGCGCTCCTTCGTGCGGCGATCGCGCACCAGCTCGATGCCGACCATCAGGCCGCGCCCGCGGACGTCGCCAATCAGCGGATGCTTGTCCATCAGCGCACGGGCGCCCTCGATCAGGTACGCGCCGACAGCCTCCGCGTTCTTCACCAGGCTTTCGCGCAGCAGCCGGATCGTCGCCAGCGCCGCCGCGCACGACACGGGGTTGCCGCCGAACGTGCTGGCGTGCGACCCGGGCGGCCACGCCCCCATCAGGATCGACGGCGCCGTCGTCACGCCGAGCGGAAGCCCGGAGGCGATCCCTTTCGCGATCGTGATGACGTCGGGCGCCACGCGCGCGTGCTCGATGGCGAACATCTTCCCCGTGCGCCCCATGCCCGACTGCACTTCGTCCACGATCAGCTGGATGCCGTGCTCCGTCGCGATCGCGCGCAGCCGCTCGAGGAAGCTGTCCGGCGGAACGATGTAGCCGCCCTCGCCCTGGATGGCCTCGACGACGATGGCGGCGACCTCGTCGGGCGCGACGAGGTGGACGAAGAGCTCCCCCTCGATGAAGTCGATGCAGCGATCGGCGGTCGCGTCGGGCGAGAGCCCCGAACGGTACACGTCGGGATACGGCGCGTGGTACACGCCCGGTACGAGCGGGCCGAAACCCTGCCGCTGCCGGACCTTGCTGGCCGTCAGCGACAGCGACCCCATCGACCGGCCGTGAAACGCGCCGAAGAACGCGATGACGTTGTGGCGGCCGGTCGCGAACTTCGCGAGCTTCAGCGCGGCCTCGTTCGCCTCCGTTCCCGAGTTGCTGAAGAACGACCGGTGGGGTCCCGCCATCGGGACGATGTCGGCGATCTGCTCGCCGAGCTGCGCCTGCAGCTCGTAATAGAAGTCGGTCCCCGACATGTGCAGGAACTTCTGCGCCTGGTCGGTGATCGCCTTGACGACCTCCGGATGCGAGTGGCCGGTGGAGGCGACCGCGATCCCGGCGGTGCAGTCGAGGAAGACGTTGCCGTCGACGTCCTCGACCACGGCGCCGCGGCCTTTCGCGATGACCAGCGGGTAGTCGCGCGTGTAGGAGGTCGAGACGCGGGCGCGGTCGCGCGCGATGATGTCGCGCGCCTTCGGACCCGGCAGCTCGGTGCGGATATCCGGAACCCTCGACTCGCTTCGCTCGCTCGGGTCGAGCGGTGTCACTTTCGTTTCCAGCGTGTGCCTCCAGGGTTGTCCTCGAGAAGGATGCCGCGCTCGGCGAGTGCATGGCGGATGCCGTCGGCCGCCGCAAAATCGCGCCGGGTTCTCGCCGCCTTGCGCTCCTCGATCAGCCGCTCGATCTCATCGACCGGGACCGGCGGCTGCGCGTCCTCGGCCCGGCGCAGCGTGACGACGCCGAGCACGCAGTCGAACTCGTCTATCGTACGGCGCACCGCGTCGGCGTCGGCGCGTCCGATGTCCTGCGCGTCGATCGCGGCGTTGACGTCGCGCACGAGATCGAAGATGGCCGCGAGACCGGCCGCCGTGTTCAGGTCGCCGAGCAGCGCGTCGCGGAACGCGGTTCGAGCCCTGTCGACGGCGGCGTGAACGGCCGGCGAGCGCCGGTCCCTCGACACCGTCTCGAGCCGGGCGAGGCAGTCGCCGATGCGGCGCAGCGACTCCTCGGCCTGCTCCATCCCCGCCCACGTGAAGTTGAGCTGCTTCCGGTAATGAGACGACAGGAGCAGGTAGCGGAGCGCCGACGCGCGATGGCCGCGCGCGAGGACGTCGGGCAGCGTGTACACGTTGCCGAGCGACTTCGACATCTTCTCGTTCTCGACGAAGAGGTGCTCGACGTGCACCCAGAACCGCGAGAACGACGTCCGCGTCGCGCCCTCGCTCTGCGCGATCTCGTTCTCGTGATGCGGAAACAGCAGATCGATGCCGCCCGCGTGGACGTCGATCGGCGGCTCGCCGAGCAGGCGCAGCGCCATCGCGGAGCACTCGAGGTGCCAGCCGGGCCGCCCCGGACCCGCGCCGACGTCCCACGTCGGCTCGCCCGGCCTGGTCGCCTTCCACAGCACGAAATCGCGGACGTCGTCCTTGGAATACTCGTCGACGTCGACGCTGACACCCGACTTCATCCCTTCATGATCCAGCCGCGCCAGCTTGCCGTAGTCGGGCAGCGTGGAGATCTTGAAGTAGGTCGATCCGTCGCGCGCGTACGTGTGGCCATTGCGGCCGAGCGCCGCGATCAACTCGCCCATCGCCTGGAGGTTCGCCTTGTCGGTGGCGCGCGGCATCTCCTCCGGCGTCTCGATGGCGAGCTGCTCGATGTCCTCGCGAAACGCGCGGATCCACGGCTCGGTATAGTCCGGCAATTCCACGCCCTCGGCCTGCGCGCCGGCGATCGTCTTGTCGTCCACGTCGGTCAGGTTGATCGCCTCGCGCATCGTGTAGCCGCACAGGTGCTTCAGCGTGCGGCGCAGGACGTCGATGCAGACGAAGTAGCGGAAGTTGCCGATGTGGGCGCGCGCGTAGACGGTCGGCCCGCACGCGTACATGCGGACGACGCCGTCCTGCGACGGCGCGAACGGCTCCTCCTGGCGCGTGAGCGTGTTGTAAAGACGAAGCATGCCTGTCCGGCGGGTCCGAAAGGACCCGCCCTACCTACCGCTGTTCATCTGCCGGGTCCGAAAGGACCCGGCCTACACGGACAATTGCGCGAACAATCGCTCCGCCCTGCGCCGATCCGCTTCGATCTGCGCGCGCAGCGCGTCCACGTCGTCGAACTTGCGCTCGTCGCGCAGCCGCTGCACGAACCCGAGCCGCACGACCCGGCCGTACAGGTCGCCCTCGTACCCGAGCACGTAGGCCTCGATCATCGTCTTCGTCGTGTCGCCGAACGTGGGCCTGACGCCGACGTTGGTGATGCTCGGGTGCACGATGCCGTCGATCGTCGTCATCGTCGCGTAGACGCCGTTGGGCGGCAGCAGCTCGTTGGCGGTCTCGAGGTTCGCGGTCGGGAAGCCGAGCGCCTTGCCGCGATTCGCCCCGGGCACGACGCGCCCGTCGATGAAGAACTGGTGACCGAGCAGCGCGCCGGCTTCGTCCATGCGGCCTTCCGCCACGAGGCGGCGCACGCGCGTGCTGCTGACAACGAACTCCTTGTAGCGAACGGCGTCGATCTTGTCCGCGCGGAAGCCGTAGCGCTGGCCGAGCGTCCGCAGCGTCGAAAAGTTACCACTGCGGTCGTGTCCGAACAGGAAATTCGCGCCGACCCATACTTCGGAGACGCGGAGCCAGTCGACGAGCACCGCGCGCACGAACGTCTCGGGATCCCACTTCGACAGCTCCAACGTGAAGCGCACGACCGCGACGGCGTTGATGCCGGCGCGCTCGAACGCCTCGAGGCGCTGCTCTTTCGTCATCAGCAGCGGCGGCGCCTTGTCGGGCCGGACCACGCGCGAGGGATGCGGGTCGAAGGTCATTGCCATGGGCGTCCCGCCGTGCTCGGCGGCGCCGCGCCGCACGCGGTCGATGATCTTGAGATGTCCGCGGTGAAGGCCGTCGAAGTTGCCGAGGGCGAGCACGGGATGCGCGAGCCAGGGCGGGCGCGGATCGTCTGGAAAGTGAAGAACCTCCACGCCTAGGCGACGTCCACCTCGATGTCGAGCACGAGGCCATCATATGCCAGCTCAATGCCCCTGGGCAGCCGCGCGTTGGTCTTCGCGTGCGGCAGGTCGTGCGTCATGTGCGTGAAGTACGCGCGGCGCGGGGCGATCTGCTTGACCGCGGCCACCGCCTCGCCGAGCGTGAAGTGCGTCTCGTGGGGCTCGTCGCGCAGCGCGTCGAGGACCAGCGTGTCGACCCCCTCGACCAGCGGCCACGACTCATCCGGAATGCGGTTGCAGTCCGTCAGGTAGGCGAAGCTGCCGAAGCGGAAGCCGAGGATGGGCAGGCGCCCGTGCCACAGCGGCACCGGCACGATCCTGACGCCGCGGATGAAGAACGGCTCCGTGATCTCGTTGGTCGTCAGCTGCGGCACGCCGCCGCCGATCTGCAGCGGCCCCTCGAAGACGTAGGCGAACTGCCGGCGGATCGTCTCCCACGCCTCGCGATTCGCGTAGCACGGAATCGCGGTGCCCTGGAGCGCGTTGAAGCTGCGCAGGTCGTCGAGCCCGAGGATGTGATCCGCGTGCGCGTGCGTGAAGAGGACGGCGTCGACGTGGCCGATCTCGTGGCGCAGCGCCTGCTGCCGCAGGTCGGTCGCCGCGTCGACGAGGATATGCGCGCAGCCGGGAACGTCGATGTAAATCGACGGACGAAGGCGCCGGTCCCGGGGATCGGTCGAACGGCACGTCGCGCAGTTGCAGCCGATCATCGGGACGCCGTGCGACGTCCCGGTGCCCAGCATCGTCACTCGGCCCGGGGTCAAGAACCAGATGATCGCGGATCAGCGCGCGCGCGGCAAGCCGCCCGGCGTCTTCCTCGGAGCGGCTGTGAACTCCGGAGCAACGCAGTATGCGTGTACCCGCCGGGCGACGGTGGGTAGAAGACACCGACGAAGCGTGCGCTGCGCGATGGGACGTGGCCGACGCAACGTTCGCAGCAGCAGTCGCCCAGGCACGCGTGGACCCTGCTGCACAGCTTCGGTGTTCACAGCCTTGTGCCGATCTATACCACGTCGCAGCGCACACGGTGCACAGCGAGGCCGCCACCTCGACGGGCGGCCGCCTACGGCGTGATGATGCGCGATTGCGGCTTGCTGGCCTCGACGAAGCGCAGCCGCAGCTCGTAGAGAATCTGCTCGAGCAGCTGCCGTTCCTCGGCCGACAGGTTGCCGCGCGTCTTCGCCTCGAGCAGCGACAGGATGTCGATCATCTGCTGCGCGGCGGGAAGATTCGCCTCGGACATCTGTCCGCTCATCGGATCCGGGATATCGCCGAAGTGCACGGCCGCCGTGTGGGCGAGCGACAGCACGAACGCGGCGAAGCTGATCGTTTCCGTGCCGTGCTCGTGGTCGTGGTCGTGGTCGTGCGGATGTTCGTGCTCGTGATCAGCCATAACGAAAGTCGAATGCTAGCATAGCGGCGAATCACAAAGGCCAAATCCCAAATCCCGAATCCCAGACCCCGAATCCCAAATCCCAAGTGAGAAGGTCATGAGCGATAGTGTGGGGCAGAAATTCGAGGGACTCCTCGACATCATGCGCCGGTTGCGCGCGCCGGGCGGCTGTCCGTGGGACCGCGAGCAGACGCACGCCTCCCTGCGGCCGTTCGTGCTCGAAGAGACCTACGAGGTGCTCGAGGCGATCGACGCCGGCAACACGGCCGATCTTCGCGAGGAGCTTGGCGACTATCTCTACGAAGCCGTGTTCCTCGCGCAGATCAGCGAGGAGGCCGGCCACTTCTCCATCGGCGACGCGATCGACGGCATCCGCGACAAGCTCGTGCGCCGCCATCCGCACGTCTTCGCCCGGCAGAAGGACGACGAGCAGATCACCACCGGCCAGGTGATCGAGCGGTGGGAAACGATGAAGGCGCGCGAGCGCGAGGCGAATGGTGAGGCCGACAAGCCCGCGAAGACCACGCTGAGCGGTGTACCGAAGACGCTTCCGTCGCTGCTGCGAGCGTACGAGATCAGCTCACGCGCGGCGGCCGTCGGGTTCGACTGGGCGAAGGCCGGCGACGTGCTGGACAAGATCGAGGAGGAGGTCGCGGAGGTCCGGTGCGAGGTGGAATCGGGCGCGACCGGTCATCTGTCCCGCGCCGAGGAGGAAATGGGCGATCTGCTGTTCGCCATCACGAACCTGTCGCGGAAGCTCGGGATCGAGCCGGAGGCGGCGCTCCGGCGCGCGAACGAGAAGTTCACGAAGCGGTTCGACGCGATGGAACGGTCGTTCGCGGAGCGGGGGCAGATACTGAGCGATGTGCCGCTGGATGCGATGGAGGAGGAGTGGCAGAGAGTGAAAGCTGCTTCGTGACGCCGTTCGCCGGCGGATCACCACGAAGGCGCGCCGCGCGCGCGACTCACGAAGCACACGGAGCGAACCTACAGCACTATTCGTTTCAAGCCTTTCACCAGGAGTGGTACCCGGAAATTAATTAGTAAGCCGCCACGCAATTTCGTGGTCTTTAGGTACGAAATCAACTGGGCCACGTGCACGCGGTCGAACCGGGTCACTGTCTTCAGTTCGACGACAATCAGTCCTCCTACGATGAGATCGATGCGTTGCCCCGGTATTTCGACACCACGATACGAGACACTGACCGGTCGCTCCACCTCGAAGGAGATTCCTCGCGCATCAAGTTCCACGCACATCGCTTTGCGATAGATCGATTCGAGAAAACCGGGACCAAGCGCGCGGTGAACCGCTATTGCGCAACCAATCGTGTGCGTCATCAGTCGATCCGCCTCCGGACCGAGCGGTGAGACCCGCCTCATCCTGAAACGTTCCGGAAGATCTTCGTGGTCTTCGTGTTTGCGAATGCCTTCGTGGTTCACGGCTTTTCTCCTGCGAATGTCCTCACGACCACACGCCCTCCGTCTGTGTCGACGGTGATTTCCCCGTCCCTGTCGGTTCGATACACGCGGCTGCCGGCGGCTTCGAGGCGCGACACGACCTCCGCCGCCGGATGACCGAACGGGTTCCCGCGTCCGCAGCTGATGAGCGCGATCTGCGGACGCCACGCATCGAGCAGTTCCTGCGAAGTCGATGTGCGGCTGCCGTGGTGTGCGACCTTGAGGATGCGTGTCTTCGCCGGCACCAGGCGTGGAACGATGGCGCGCTCGACGTCGCTGCCGATGTCGCCGGTCAGAAGCAGCGCGACGTCGCCGTAGAGCACCTCGAGGACGACGGAATCGTCGTTGCGCACGCGCTGCCGTTCCCAGTCCGGCGCCGGCGGATGAAGAACGAGCACCCGCGCGGACCCGATGCGGAGCCCTTCGCCCTCGCGCCGTTCCTCGATGTTGACGTTCGACGCGGCGGCACGCGCGAGCAGCGCCTGCAGCGACACGGCGCGCGCGACCGGTATCCCCTGCCACAGGGATGCGGGGCTGAAGTCGTCGATGAGCGGCGCCGCGCCGCCGATGTGATCCGGATCGCCATGCGTGACGAGCAGCCCATCCAGCCTGCGGATGCCGCGTGCCCAGAGCGCGGGCTCGACAACGCGTGTACCGATATCGAAGCCTCCGCCGCCGAAGGGGCTGCCTCCGGTATCCACCATCAGCGCATGACGCCCGGGCACCTGCAGCACCATCGCATCGCCCTGCCCGACGTCCACCATCGTCAGCCGCAGTCCGGGAACGTCATGCGGCCAGCGTGCGCCGGTCACGATCAAGGTCGCGGCGACGATCACGACACCGAGTCCGGCGATACGAGTCCAGGGTGCCCGGCGCCAGAGGCAAAGCGCGAGCCCGGCGTAGTAGGTCACGATGACGAAAGAAGACGGCGAAGGGACGCGAAACGCGAGCCACGGGGCGACGTCCACGAGACGAGCGCTCTCGACGATCGCGAACGCGCCGAGATGTGCGAGCCACCCTGCCATGGACGCGATGCAATCTATGG
>Ga0137418_10003435_pt1 | contig 14558 bp, 14 predicted proteins | sample CZODoug3_1_2_16f_FD_122242 | JGI IMG/M metagenome (GOLD analysis project Ga0137418, IMG submission 122242) | Vadose zone soil fungal communities from Angelo Coast Range Reserve, California, USA - CZODoug3_1_2_16fungal (Hybrid Assembly) | ecosystem: Environmental > Terrestrial > Soil > Vadose... | reverse complement strand
TGGCCGATTTTCGACACAACACTGGGGCCTGTGACATGTGACATGCTGAATTGATTGAAATGGTACAGTACTATCTGTCTCCAGCTTGGGGACTGCAAATGACATGGAAAATATATATTAAATAAGGCGCTGCTGTCTCATTATTTGCAGAGATGAGACACACAGGCCTGAAGTCAGCAAATTAAAATTTCCATCCCATAATTCAATTGTGTGCACCCTTGTACAACCATGACCCTTTCACAGATATGACAAAAGAGATCCCATATGGGGAGCTGAACGCATTACAAGCGACCTGCTATTTTATATGTTCACTTCCACAACTGCTTATGGACTCTCCAGAATCCCTTCACAGGTTATGGTGTGCTGACCTATAGCTATTTGAAAGGTGGCTACCAGTCAATGCTTCTCCTGGATGTCTCAGAAAAAGCCATTGAACACTAGGGCTGTGCACCTTACCGTATATAGAGATGGCCGTAAATTTGATGGTAGGTGTATGGTATGTACCCGGCCCGTCACTAACCCATACCTGTAAGAATTGAGAGCCCTGGCAGTACGGGAGTACCCCGTAGACGGCCGTATATGGCATTACGGCAGTACAAAATGTGGAAATCAATTTTATTACGAGATAGCAATAATAACAATACTATTGCAAGTCCCCGAAAGCCTTATCTGCAGCATTTCGAACCAAAAACACACCAACATGAGAATCCGAATGGTTTCAAGCTTCAAACTAAATACACAATAAATCGAATATATTGAGTACGCGGAAGTACATGGCCCTACAGTGTGAATTGAGCATGTACAGATACGAACAACTTATGAAATATTTACCTGTGTGATTTCCATCATCCGTTAACTCTTTTCATGCACATTATGATCGTGGCTGACATCTGTCCTGCATCGAACTGTCTTGGTATCTATGTGATATTCTCAATTTCAGCTAACAGGTAATCTTGTCCATGTGCTGGTGATTACTACAAGGTTTAAAATCAATTTAAATGGGCTAAACAAATGGTTTACATATGAGAGATGAGTTCCAAAGATTTTTACAGGGTACTGTCAGCCATCATTGAGCATCGGGAGCTCCAGGGAGTTGGAAAGGCAAAGAACCGAAAATAACATATGCAACGGTAATCCAGGTCATTTGTATCGATTCAAATGAATGTAAAAAGATAAATACATACCAAAAATGATGCACATAGAGCGCCGATGAATACCACAGGCCATTTCTGAGTATTGGGAGCTGCAGGGGTTCAGAAAGGCGAAATATCGAAAATGGACTCTGCAACAGAAGGGTAGGTCAATGCCAGCAATTTAAGCGGACAGAATAAACCGATTAAAGACCAGTAATGAGGTCCGAAGGACGCTAACGAATGACCTCACCTGTGGTTGAACAGTCGGACCTCCAAGGGGTGATAGGTGAAAAAGCGAAAATACAACCTGCAATGGTAATAGAGGTAATTAGGATCGATTTGAACTGGTCAAGTAAGATGTTTTACATACAACAAATAGTATCTAAAGAAAGGTCACAAATCCCATCAGCCACTGCAAGTAATCAGAGCTGTAGGGGGTCAGAAATTCGAAAAAGCGAAAAAGAAGTCTGCAACAGAAGGGCATGTAAATGTCATCAATTTGAACCAATAGAATCGACCACTTACATGTCAGGAATGAGGTCCGAAGTAGGCTAATGAATGCAGTCACCTATTGTCAAACAGTGGGACCTGCAGGGGGTGATGCAAGTGAAAAAGCAAAAAATCCAGTCTGCAACAGAAGGATAGCTCAATGCCATCACTTTGAACCGATAGATCCAGTCGTTTACATACCAGTAATAAGGTCTGAAGAGGCACCTGCCTTTCCCTCCATTTGTTCGTTCCTGCTCATTCGTACCCGCTCGGTTGTGTGCTTGTTTCTGCTGGTCCCCGCTACCTCGTTTGGCCTTTGTTTATGCTTGGTTATGCTGGTCCCCGCTACCTGGTCATGCTTGTTCAGCCTTCATTTGTGCTCATTCGGGCTTGTTTGTCTGTATCAAATACATAGTTAGTACACACATGACAATTTAAATTCACCTCCTTGGTACATGGATTATTAACCTAGATAAGAACTATTACTTACATTGTTTTGAAGTGGGATGGGAGTGGGACTGAGAGGAGAGTGCGATGGTAAGAAGCAAAGATGTGCGTGTGGCCAATCGAGCCATATTTGGTTCTGTTGACACCACAACTTTACTGAAAAACACGGTAAAAATATAAGTTAAAAAAAACTGAAAATTAGACTCAACTTATCGCATTTTACCCGTGCATACCCATGATACCGTGGTGCGGTACGTGGTGTGCCGAAATCCACTACCGTACCTGTATTCAACCAAGTGGCCCAGCCCGCCCCCCGTTCCGCAACCAAACAATTTACATTTTGGTTCTGGGGGTTTCTGGCCAATCATATACTGATTATGCTCTATTTCAAAGAAGCTTAGGCGGCTCAATGGTTATGCTTGCAGCTGTTTAATTATACAGTCATGGATGGGTCCTTTATACAGCCCTATTTCTTTGTACACTTCAACATTGTACAATGAGTTTTGCATTTTTCCTCTTCGTCCAAAATGAAAGTTGTAGCTATAATATGTTGCTAAAAGATGTAGACTAGCCAGAATTTTAAAAATCTAATGAAGTTGAGATATATGGCATAAACTAGTTAAAATTAACCATCTCAAAATGGGAGAGGGCCTGTGCAGCCATCTAACCACCAAATTTGTTCATTATTTTGACCTAGATAGTACTCTACATTTATTTGAAAGACTTTACGTTAAGCATTCACGTATGTAGGTGTCTTCAAATGGCCACCATGAGTGGCAAGAAATGTTTGTACAGCTAAATAAGTCACATGACTGCCAACAAGGATGCCTCGTTATCCTCACCTTCTCTTGCCCGTTACCTCAATATATGAGCTAAAAATCTTATGTTGTTTCACATTTTACTTTAGCTACGTGGTGTACAAGTTTCAGTGCCCAAAGGGATTGTATCAGATTGGAAATTGGCCTCTGTACAAAGGACTGTTTTGAGGCAAAATCACCTACCCTATTGCATGTCGAATTATCCATGTATTTTGTTTCATTTCTCTGTAATTATTGTTGGGAAACATTCCCATATACTGTACGCATATTTTGAGCCAAAAATCATATGCTATTTCGCATTTTTACTTTAGTTACGTGGTGTACAAGTTTCAGTGTCCAAAGGACCCGTCCATGACTGTAAGCCCTTCCGAGAGGGAGAACAATCAATACATGATTGGCCAGGAGCTCCCAGAACCAAAATGGAAATTGTTTGGTTGGCGGAACAGGGGGCGGGCTGGGCCAATCCGGCTCGAGCGGCATGCCACAGGCCATGCGGCAAAGGTCCAACTTCATATCGTCGACTGATCAATTCCCCTTGCATTCAAAATGAGCATTACAGTCCAAGAACAAATCACTGTCGGCCTGAAGAACGGGGCTGGGTAAATATTTTATTTCCATTCTGACTGCTGGCTCCCCGATTAAATGATGCTTGTCAATCTTGGATTAAAGCTCGCTCATTAGCATCCAAGCTGTCGTGGCTGCTGCTCAAAATCTCCTGAACACAGAGAGCGGGGGGAAATGGCAGATGCTAACGCTGATCGGAGGCAGGGAGGATCGTGATCATGCCTGCGTTCTCCCGTAAGGCGTTAGACCTTCCCAACACCCTGATTTCTACTGAATATGGTGATTGCGTGATCTGCCAGGGTAGAAGCTGGGGGAGTAGCAAACTTCAGTCCCGCAATCGTTGATGCAGCAAGAGAGTGCGTGATACGCTCCCTGCTTGGAGAGATAGGTAACAGACTTACCTTTTCCTATGTCGAGAACCAGAACTGATGGCCGATAGCTCCCGCTCAAGTAGAATCTGTCCCCACGGTGTTCGAAGATGAGGATGAAGATGATGCAGAAGACACCCTTGTACAAGCTGCGAGAGAAGATGAGGCCGACGAGCTCGACCCCGATCCAGAGGTGCACGCAGGTTTACAGGAGTTGATGAAGTTGCGTGAGTTAATTTTGGGTTTCATTTCCAGACTTGCGTGCTGATGCGGGATGTAGATCCCATCGAAAGTGATGAAGATGGTGATGACATTCTCAGCGGTGAGGATGATGGCATTGATGGGTATGAATCTGATTGTGAGTTGATCACTGCAACAACACTGGAGCGTATAAACCCTGGTCAGAGCAAGCCTCCTTGCATTCCATGACTGTAGGCTAATTAATCGCACGCAATAATACTAGATGCTGAAGACGAATTGCTCGGCGAGTTCTGGATGGATGTTCGGGAAGATACCGTTGATGGAGAACTGCCTACTTCATCAACAGGGAAGGGTAGCCAAAAGGTAGATCGGCCAGGTGCGAAACATCAGCTGCTGCTGAGCGATGCCAATTGACAGTGACGAAACCTTTTCCTTAGAGCACGGCACTCCTTCGGACGGGATACGCGCTCAACAGGAGCTCCCTAATTTGTTGCAAGACCGCATTCCTGCAGGTGTGATAGCCTGGGGCAGCGACGAAGGCATCTTTGAACGTGTGCTTTCATCCCAAGCTCAGTCGCAATCGTTGGAAGAGTTTCGCAATAGTCTTTTAAAATGCAGATCTTCTGGTAAAGATTCCATCGCAGTAGGCTCGACTTCCGGCTCGCATGCTCATCGACCCTCCGTTCTTATACGAGACACCTCGCTTCGCAAGTTCCAGCTTGCATTCAACTCAGAGAATTGTTTCTATGTCTGCGAAAATAAGGGCAAGTTTCATGGAATGTGCTGCACTGGGTTAGCCGTTGAAGAGGTATGGAAGCATCTCACGGACACCCTTGTCAGAGCGACATCGGATCGCCTTCCCCATGGATACCGAATTCGACAATCTGAGAGAACGAATTTTGAAAGGGAGCTCATTAAGCTCCATCCGAATGCTGCCCTCACACGGGAAGATTTAAAGGCGATTACTCCTAATCCTGGTCAGATCGGACCTGTAGTTGGCGTCAGGCCTCCAAGGGGTGGCTTTATTTGCAGGAAGTGTGGCGTTGGATACACTACTGGAGGATCTGCCGCTTTTCATTGGAGGTCAGTACACGGCAATCGCAAAGAAGACAAGCCAAAGAAGCCAGATGGCATGCCTGGAGAGTTGGTACGACATGGTTTTCGATATGTGGAACAGATGCAAACACTGTCACTGCACAGTGGTTCAATACGATGGTTCGAGGTAATTCCTGCGCCTTTCAGGGACAAGCCTAGATCCATCGCCTCTCCTGGTGACTTGGAGACCCTCATGGATCTCCAGATGGAGGTGTTTGGACAGGAGCCTGAGGTCGTGCCGGATGAAATAGATCAGGCTGGGTTGAACGAATTCTTTACAAACTCTGGAGCCTCCGAGCATATCCAGGGTTACTCCCCCGCGGATCTTATTGCCCTGGTTCAGCTCCCTCTTGTTGATGAGCCGCACTTGGTCAAGCTCCGTCGTGCGCAGAGTCTCAGATATATGTCTGCCTGTAGACGCGTCTCGAAAGCCAGCATTGCCATACGTAGGTTGCTGGTCACCACCCTTCCGTATGTTCATTTCATTTCATGCTCTAAATATTACTAGCCACTCAACGTTTTGGAATATGCTAGCGGGCAGGTGACCTACAAAAAGTTCAATGCCCCTGGGGAAAAAACGACAAGGATGCAGTACTGTCTCAAGGAGCTGAGGCTGTTGTGCTTTGTTTTACGCTGCTTTCACAACAATTCGTATATTTCCGATTCAGATTATAGGACTGAGGCGGCATCCTCCGAAACAGCTTCATCTGATGTTACGTCCTCCGGCGATGAGTCAGACAGTGTCTCTTCGCCGGATAGCAGCAGCTCATCTCAGCAGCACATCGCCAGCGCGAACAAGAAGACATACTGCATCGTTCTCACTGACAGTCAAACCACCGCCATCCAAAACCTCCGCGACCTGCTGAGGACCACGAAATACAATTCCAAAGAGCTCCAGTACTCTATTGACGCTCTGACCGAAACGTTATACATGCCTTCGAATACTGCGGACATGATAAATGATGAATTTGTGTCACCTGTCAGGGCAATGTGCTGTCTCAGGGCCGTGTCTGAGCAGGGAGGATTTATCCATCCAAAGGGCATTACGTCAAATTTAGTAGGTCTACAATGTGGCGGCCGGTTATGTGTCTATCGGGTTGTACAGAGGATGTTACAAGGGGATATCAAGGCATCTGGTGGAGATCAGTGGTTCCGGTGAGGAAACGGTTATAGCTCTAAACTCATTTATAGGCTGATGAAATACAGGCCTATCAAGGACGTCATTTCCAGATGGGTGGTTCAGACCGAAATCTCACCACTCAGCTCTCTTCATGAATGGATCGCAGCTCTCACTCGCATTGTGTATAACACAGCTCCGCGCGATATTATCTCATGGCCATCCGATAACGTCATGATGCTGAAGGGTCTTGCGATCAATGTTGATCAGTACTACGAGAAGGTCAGGCAAAGCCTGCAAGATACTCGCACGCACATTCGGGAGAGAGTTCTCTTTAACATTACTACCAACATCAAGATTTCTCCTACTGATTCTCAAAATGAGACTACCCGTGGCCACAGCATATTTGGGCCTTCCGACAGGACCTCTGACAACGTAGACTCTGCTGCGTTTCTCGGAGCTCTACTCAAAGATGGCAAACTTTGTTGGAGGGGGCCGGACAACGTTATTTTGTGGGATCGTCCAAAGGTTGACGAATGGCTCTCAGATATCGACCGATCTTGGTCCGATGTCTATTGCTTGCTCCATATTCTCTGCTTGCCCCCACGCACGTCTGAAGAGATCATCTTCCAGTGGGCAAACAGCCGCAATGGTCGTCGCCACCTGTTCATCATCAATCGAATCATGGCGCTTATCAGCAATTACCATAAAGGTCACCAAGTGACTGGCCTCTACAAACAAATTCTACGGCTCATGCCAAATGAGCTTGGTCTCCTCATCGTAATTCTACTGCGCATAGTACGGCCCATCGAGACTCTGGTTGTGGGAAAGTTTTATACCCCAGAGCCACAGAAGCCCACTATGAAAACACGGTACGCCTCAAAGATGTTTGTAACTTATGGCCAAGAGTGGAAAAGTGAGAGGCTGTCTCGTTTGTTGAAGGCGTGGTGGAAAAAGAATATGAATCTCCCCATTGGCGTGAACTTGCATAGACAGTTCTCTGTTGGCTTGCAGCGCCGTTTCCGGCCATACAACACGGTGGACCCTAAACACAAGGCAGCGCAACTAGCTCTGGCTCATGGCGAGATTGCAGGGGATCTCTATTATGCAAAGGTGGAGGGGGATTCTAACATGCCATTGACAAGACAGGCCCTATTCGAAGAGATTTCGCACGATTGGATGGCACTTTTTGGATTTAAGAATGCAGCAGCTTATAGGGAATCTCTGTGGGATGACGAAGAAATTTTCATGACTGGAGTTGAGTAGTTAATATCTCCATGTGGTAGAGTCAGAGTGTGTACATTGAACTCTCAAGATTACTGCCATGGAATTTACCACCATAAAATTTCAGCTCTTTGTAAAACTTGTACTATCCTATACACCTGAGACATGGGTCATTCAGTACATGTATCTGATTTTTTGCCTATTTTTGCACAGATTTGGACTCTGTTATTCAGTATGTAATGGGATCAGATTCATTTATGCAATTAAAATCTGTAAATAAATATTTACTGTGTGCAGAGATCCAAGTGTAAAGGTCATTGTGTAATGGACAATAACTCAGGGTGATGGCTCTGTATGTGGGGCTGATTTCAGGCCAGAGGATAAATCTGGCAATTCATCAGAATAGGGCACAGATTATTGAGCAGATTTTTGCCTATGGGAAAGTTGCTATTACCAGTTGGCAGTGCTTCAGCATGGCCTGCTCCATAGCTTCCCCTCCCCCTCTTCAATTGTTCCCGAGGGACACATGGGCTTGTGCTTGGTGCTGTCAAGAAGATTGTTGAGTATGATTGGTTTCCACTTGACACTTGAAGCTTGAGAACTTGAGTGGTGCTGGCTCTCAATCATCTGCAATACTGCATCCCACTCTTCTAGCTCCTCCTCTAGGGCAAGACTGCTACACAACTGTGACAATAGCATTTAAGTATAGTGCTTGCTATTTGGGCCTCTCCTTTGTGATATAAATTCCAGAGTTTACTGGACATGGTGAGTTTTGGGGAGCAGAAAGCAACAAGGTAAAATTCAAAAATTAGAGCACATGTCCCAACTTTTATTTTGCCCTCCACAGTTGAAATGGCAGTCAAATATCCTGATGAAGTCAAGTTGAAGTTGGCAAAAGGCTTGGCTCCAAGGGTGCCAAAAAATTAGTGGGAAAATTAAATATATTCAGTTAAGGTGTAATAAGCCTTAACTGTCACTACCCCACCAGATAAGCCTTATTGTTAAGCCCTTAGTTAAGGTTAAGGGCATTTAAGACCTACCCCTTTGGGAAAACACTGCCAGTTGGGCTGGAACCATTGCTGGGCAATTCAAATGTTGAATGGATTTAAGAGACAAAACAACAGACTTATCTGTAATTGTGGATATGATCACATGCACATGAGAGTGTTTTATCAAAGTAGAAGTGAAAAAAATACATTGCTGCAATTTTTACAAGTGTTCTTAAGTCATTAAGAACCAAAGTATGCATTACTTAGTGAATTATTGCATGATCCACTTTGCAATATTCCAACTTACTATAATCTAAGCAAGACTGACTTGCTCTCTCTTAGACTAAGTTCTATGGGATGTAATTTAGTTATAAGTGCTACGAGGATTACTAGTCTCTTGGACTATTCCAGTGCAGCTGTTATCATTCATAATATATTATTTGTTTTATTTAGTGAGATATATTTAATGTGTTCAAAGAATACACCAACAATTATACCTTCCCTTAAATAAATAGATATATATGATAGCTACATTTGTATATGTTATCTACTTATTTTTTGCTCATTTCATAACATTGGTGGACAAACTGGGAGCTCATTTAGTGAATAGTTATGTACACTACATAGTCCTTAGATCACCATTAAACTAATGATACCTGAATGAATTTCACAGATTAGAGACATTCCTAAAGGTAGAAACACACCTCCCCACATGGCAGATGACTCTATTTTTGATCAGCCAAAACCAGAGATACCTTTAAAGCTTATTCCCATCTCTGGTCCAACATACTTGAAACTCTTCAGAAAGGATTGTAGTCTACTGACAAGCTTCTCAATCTTTATGCTTCACAGGACTGTAATCAGTCACAAGCAAAGGCTAGGATTATTGGAGCTGTTGGATTGGGATATGATTATTTACAGTGAGAAAAAATTAGACAAAGTGCTGAGCTTACCTGCTCCATTCCAGCGCACCCTAGATTCCAGGAAGTAATTATGGAACTCAAGAAATTATTGTCCAAATTCCAAGTACTACACAACATTATGGAAGTAAAGGGAATTTTGCCAAAAGAATGCCACCTTAATTCTATTTCCAAAAAAATTTCAGCTTTGAGAGCGGAAGTGAAAGATTATTTGGTAGCCAAATGGTTGGCTGTTCCAAAGCCATCACTTTGGGGAAAGGATAATGACCTGACTGAATGGTGGAGCATTAATGATTTTGAAATACTTTCTGCCTGGAAACATTTTTGAAGATTGTGGCACCTTACTTTCCTAAGGCGTAGGGATTGGACATCAATGGTTTTCCTGAAATACACACCTCTACTGGAAAATCTCCACCACCAAGTTCAGTTACTGAGTTAACTGCTCCCTGGAAGTTAAATCTATGATAGAAGAACCTTACAATTGTTTCCGCTTGCCACCTTTTTGCACTGTGACCAGTGGAAGGAATTTAGCTAGATTAATTTCTGATGAATCACTCAACTCTTCCAAAAGGGAGCAAAATTCTAATTATCCTCCAAGAGCCCCTTGGAATAATCAGGATGACTCAGAAAATCCTTTTTCAAAGGATGACAACTCCAAGCAGTCTAAATATAATCAGAATAAAGTACCAAGGTGAATGGAGAGATTTATTCCATCTGGAGGTCCACCTAGTGATGGATCAGACTCAAGTTCTGAGTCTGAATCAAACTATTATTTCAGGATATTGGACGAATCATCATTGGCTAGAGAAGCAGAAAATAAAGTTAGATTCAGAGAAGCTGGTTACCAGTGCAAGGGTCCAAGCAAGTATGTTATCAGAAAATTTGAACTTATGGACTAGTATACAATTATACTGATTTGAAAACTATCCAAGCAATTATGGAGGAGGTTCCTGACTCTTGGATTTCTATCCTAAATCCCCAGCACCTAAAATCTATCATGGAATTTTAGAATGCAGTCAAATCCCATGAGGAAACTCTGGTAAAGCTGGGATCCCCAACGCCGCAGCAACCACAAGGCTTGCCAGGAATTTTCAAATAATCAATTCCTCTACCGACAGGCCAATGTAAATCTTGTAGAATGGTCAAAGAATATAGGCACTCCACAATTCCCTAAGGATGACAAGAATCTATCACCAAGAAGGACTCTTGAGTCTATAGGAGCTCAGCCTTGTAGACATTGCAGTAGTGGGCTTCATTGGGATAATGAATGCAGGCATTCTTGGAAAGGCAAGAAATGGCATGAGTCAATTTAATACAACTTGAGGATAGTGATCTATGAGCTGAGGAAGACTATGACAGTTTATTCTATGACCTGGACTCAGATTCTGAAGAGGGCTCTTCTGATAAACCAGATTTTTGTGAGCCCATCCAGTGTTCTGACCTACCCATCCAACATGCTGACCCAAGCATGATTAATTTGGAGGATGTGTCTGGCCTGGAGGGAATTAAAGATTCTTCAGAATTTTGGGCACAGATAATTGACTGGTATGGGATTTAAATTCTTCAGAAGTTCACTCACACAATATCATGATGCAACTCAATTTCCAACCAAATGGAAAATTAGTGAGGGACTTATCTTCTACTCTGAAAATTCCCTTAAACCGGAATCTTAGAAGATATCTTGTAAGAGACATCACCAAAGTTTATTATTCCATAACCCATACCTTCCCAAATTCTCAACTGCTTGTAGAGTTTAAGGAATATTTGGCTTGACCTCCAGGCTGCTCTTTTTTAGGAGCTCAAGTGACTCAAGTTGTTGCCACCATTAATTCCTTAGAATACAACTTGACCAAAGTCATTGTCAACTCACATTCCAACATCACTTTAGTTTCGTTTAAATCACTACTCAAAATGCAAAATCCACCAAAAGTTAGACAAGGACAAAGGATTAATTTGGTCCAAGTCACTGAAAATGCCTCCATCTCTGGATATGTTGAAGTAGACCTCCATTTCCATGCCCCAGATGGTCTGGTTAAAATAAATGTTGAAACTTATGTTGTCAAAGGAATGATCAGTTCATTTATTTTAGGAAATGATTTTGCAGATCAATAGTCCATCTCGGTCATTCAACAAGAAGGAGGGTGCAATTTAGAATTTGGAGATTCTGGCCAAAGAATGGTAGTAATTTTTTTTAATTTCACCACCATTTATTAACAAGGATGGTCACACTTTCAAAGTTTGAATACTTAAAGTAACCATCATCAAATTCAAACAATCTATTCACTGAAGGAATCAGACATTCAAGTGTAGAACTAGGTTCCAAAATTCAGACAGGAATATTTGATCAGCAGCTAAAACCACCATTCCCCCTGAAACCTCAGTTGCTGTCCTGGTCCCCACTAACACCCTGCACAATCCAACCACCTATATGTTGAGAAAGTGCTCTCTTCAAATAGAAGCCTGGACAACTTGTATACTCCTCCTGATCCCTTAATTACCAAAGAAAATCCATGTTGCTAATTTTTCAGTGATTGCTGTCACCATTCAAATTGGTCACACAAGGTAATTCAAACTCTGGTTGAGTCTTGAACCCCTGATGTAGGGTTAGTAGCTCAATCCAAGGTCATGACTGTCTCCAGCCAGGCTAAAGGTTTATCTAACTCCAATAAAATAATACTCCTGATTTAGGGTTAGGAGCTCAATCCAAGGCCATGACTGTCCCCAGCAAAGCTGTCAACCCACCCAACTCTGCCATGGATATCAGATATTTGTCAAATATGTTTTCTGTTTTATTTTCTCTTTATTTACAAGCAGAAAAACTCAATGCGATACTTATCTAAATTCCTACTCAGAGTTTATCTTGAATTTCCTCAATATTGTTTACTCTCAAATAACTCCATTTTGCAAATGATTGTACTTACTACAACTCGAACCTTTAGTCTTTCCTGACTATGCCTTATTCAGCAATCATGATTGTGGCTGTGTGTCAAAGCATGCGGGAGTTTTTAACCATGTGTTTCTTTATTGTTTCTCACTTATATATTGATATAAATAGACAAACCTCTAGATACTTAGTTGGATACCTTCCTGTTAAATCTACTAAAGAGTTACTGGAGAACTAGAGAAATGTGAAGCCAAGTACATCCATAAACTCAATGTTCACTGAGTTTCAAACCTATCTCTGTAAATGGAAGTTAGTGTTCACTGTTCAAAACTCATCAACTTGACTCAGTGTGGCTCTAGGAATTCCATGGAACACTGAATACCCTTGGACAGTTCACCCCAAAGGTACATCAACATCCAGGAATGTCCTAGAAGTTACTTACCACCTTGTCAGTGAACAAATGTAGCTTCTGAGCATTCTCTCAGGCTCTCCCCTCCTCAATGAGTATTATTGTGATACTTATGGTAACAGAAATATGACATGTACAAATCATCAATTGCTTCAAATTGAAAATAACTTGAAGAACAAAAATTTTCAATACAAAAGGTGACTCATACATGCCATGCGTAGCAATGGCCCACTCCACCAAGTATATTTGAAGGGCAGCATACATGGGACATGCTACAGTAATTCAGAGTCAAAATCTTTTTGAAACTTGTCAAAAGTGACCAAACTGTTGAGTGTGTCATTGGCAAAATGCACAGGAGATGATGTTTGTAGTCCAACTGAAGGTCTGAAAGGTATCTTGAATGCACCCAAAGTCCATCATGAAACATCACTATAGAAAAGATGCAATGGCTGAACGATTCAAATTGTTTTGTTCATCAAGAAAGTATGGACATAAAGAAAGACCTTTTCTTCTTCACCAAAAGCAGATTGTCATTATCCACCCACTCTTGCAGTGAAGGTCCATCAGCAATCTCTTGCCTGTCATGGAATCATGAAGTTATCCAAACAAGAATGTAGAAGATTGACTCAAGATTGTGGTGGTACATATGCACTGTCAGATCAGGGTGAATGACCCTTGTATCTCAACAACAAGGGATGGCATCAACTAATCCTTCTGGGAGCTAATCAATGGTGTGTATTGAATGTATTTAATTCAGTTATTTTTGAGCTTATGTATGACCTTTTCTGATCTGTTTAGGGGATTTCGAATTTTCAACCAGTAGCCCTCTTAGCTCCTTGCATCTCAACAACAAGTGGTCTCATCAGGTAATGCTGCTTGGAGGCCACAAATAGTATGTATTTTATGCATCTAGTAAATGTCATTTTGTGTTTCTGACCTTTGCTGATTCATTCCAGCCAATTCGCCTTTTTCACCTCCTGGCCTTCCCGCCCCCTTGTACCTCAGCAACAACGATGTGCTTTCATTCATGCCACTAGGGGACAATTCCAGGTGTGTATCAAACATATTCTAACTGATAATCATTGTGTCTCTGACCTTTGTTGATGTATTTAGGACTATTTCGCTGTTTTTACCCCATCACCCTCCCGGCTCCTTGCATCTCAACAATGATGCATCACATCAAGTAAAACTGCTAGAAATCAATTGATGGTATGCATGTGATACATTATATCCATGTCGTTTTGTGTTTCTCCCCTTTGTTGATTTGTTCCAGCCAATTCAGTTTTTTCGCCTCTTGCCCCTCCTGCTCTAAATGGTGCGTGGATAATAGTATGATATTCATGTATCATTTCACACTGTTCATAAGTATGACTGCCGTCAAGCTAACGTCTATTTTTTCTAGGTGCTCAACCCATTCGCACATGTGTATACCAAATTATACACAAAATTTGCAAGTGTGCCCCAAAAAGCCATGGCCCAGGCTGAAGCCGAGCTGAAGCCAGCCCTATCTGATGGCTTGGGCTCGGTCTGACCATCCCATGAGCCATGGGCCCTCTCAGGCTGGGCCCAAGCCGCAGCTTTCAGGCTAAGCTGAGCCCCCACATCACTATCTGTGACCAAAATTAAGCAGGAGTCTGAAAATGCCAGGTTAGCGCGTCTAGATCAATGCACCTCAAACAAGGGCCAGCCTCCCATGCCCTGCAGTAAATTTCTGTCTGAGCATGAACAAAAGAATTTGCATCTATGCCACATTAAAGATACTCAACATGTACCTGTTATTTTGAGCCCAGCATTGCCCTGTCCAGACAGAGACGAAGAAGAATATGAGCGATGGTGTCGCTCAATTGTTATGAAACGAGCGAAAATAATAGATAATGATACAAGTGTAGCTATCGTATTT
>Ga0137418_10003433_pt1 | contig 14561 bp, 13 predicted proteins | sample CZODoug3_1_2_16f_FD_122242 | JGI IMG/M metagenome (GOLD analysis project Ga0137418, IMG submission 122242) | Vadose zone soil fungal communities from Angelo Coast Range Reserve, California, USA - CZODoug3_1_2_16fungal (Hybrid Assembly) | ecosystem: Environmental > Terrestrial > Soil > Vadose... | reverse complement strand
ATCGCGGAGCGCGACCGGGATATACTGTGAACGCAGGAGCCCTTCGAGCCGCGCGGCACGTGCTGCCATCTCAGACCCGCGGCCCGCCTTGCCGTTCAACCAGGCCGAGTAATAGATCGAAAGCGCTTCCACCTCGAGATCACCCACCCGTGCGGCGTCATCCGTGAGTTGATCCAACGCGGCAGCGGCCCCAACCAGGTCGCCATTGCAGAAGAGTGCGGTCGCCGACGTCCAAGTCGTCCCGCTGGGAAGGTGCCCGTCGCGCCGAGCAATGTCGGCGGCGCGGGCGTACTCGCGTGCCGCTGCGTCATAGCGAAGCCGGCCGGTCAGCTCATCGCCGCGGCCGACATACCACTGCACCTCGGGACTGAGTTCATCGGCCGACGCCAGTATGCCGGAGACAATGGCCGGACCGTCTGACTGGGCGTTTGATTGTGTTGCGGAAAGACTCGGTGCGACGAGAAACGTGGCAAGTGCAAGAAGGTACGTAGCCGTCTTCATAGCCCCTCCCGGAGCATGGGTGACGACGGCGCTGTATAGGACGCGTGAAGCCTCGGAAAGGTTGCTCCTATCGCTTTCCTTGCCCCGACTCCATGCTTGGACACCGCAAACTGCAAGGACTCTCCATGCCCACCCCCGTCGTCTTCATCCACGGACTCTGGCTGCACGCGGACTCCTGGAAGCCGTGGCTCGAGCTGTTTCGCGCCGCCGGCTACGACCCCATCGCGCCGGGCTGGCCGGGCGAGCCCGCCACCGCCGCCGAGGCGAATGCGCACCCCGAGCGCCTCGCCAACGTGGGGATCGACGACGTCGTCGAGCACTACGCCGCCATCATCCGCAAGCTGCCCGCCAAGCCGGTCGTCATCGGCCACTCCTTTGGCGGCCTGGTCGCCCAGAAGCTGCTGGGCATGGGTCTCGCGTCGGCCGCCGTCGCCCTCGATCCCGCGCAGATCCGCGGCGTGCTGCCGCTCCCTCTCGCGCAACTGAAGAGCGCGTTCCCGGTGCTCAGCAATCCGTTCAACTATAGGAAGGCCGTGTCGCAGACCCTGAAGCAGTTCTTCTTCGGATTCGGCAATGCCCTGACGGAGCAGGAGTCGAACGCGCTCCACGCCAAGTACCACATCCCCGCTCCCGGCAAGCCGCTGTTCGAGGCCGCCTTCGCGAACCTCTTCCCCAACACGCCCGCCAAGGTGAACACCAAGGCCGTCCGCGGACCGCTGCTCATCACCGGCGGCGGCAAGGACCACACGGTGCCGGAAGTCGTGTCGCGCTCGGCGTACAAGCTCTATCGCAAAGCGCCGAGCGTGACCGATTACAAAGTGTTCCCGGACCGGGGGCACTCGTTGACTGTGGACAGTGGCTGGAAGGAAGTGGCGGGCGAATCGCTTTCGTGGCTTAGAGGCAAGGGGCTCTAACAAGGCCGGCGCTTTATCTCAGCGCGAACGTCACGCCCATCTCCACGGATCGAATCCAGTCCAATTCCCGGTGCGGGTGGTACGCCTCGGGAATGTAGGCCCCAGGATGGACGAATCCCCGGACACGCGCCGCGATCCAGCCCCCGATCGGTGTGCCACCGACGCGCGCTGCGAACAGCTCCACCGCCCCGCCGGCGCCGAGCCCGCCTCCAGTAGCTGAGGCTCCCTCCTGGCCCGTTGCGGCACTGCGTTTGGAGATCGTGCCTGAGACAAAACCCACTTCCGGGAGTGCGAACAGATTGAACGACCCACGCGAGAGCAGCCGCGCGCGGGCGGCGATGAAGACGCTGTGGAGGCGCGAGGAATAGTTGATCGTTTGGTTCGCGCAAGCCGGACGAAGAATGAAGCCGCCGCACGGAGTATCGAAGCGCTGCCCGTCGGTGATGAGGTAATCGTAGCGCAGGTCGATGGGCACCCGGAATCGCAACCGCAGACCCGGACCACTCGCTTGCCCAATGTCTATCTGATTGGCTCGCGCGATCTGATAACCAGCACCGAAGGATTGGGCGCCGAGCGGGCTGCACACGCCGAGCATCAGCATCAGACCGCGGAGAATGATCATCGGACGACGGCTCATCGGGCCTCCGTCTCTCAATACCCCGCCGGTTCCTGGCGGGGTCACCGGGGTAATATCTTGACCTCCTCACCGAGCCCAGCGAGGCTGGCCATGCTCCTCCTCTCACTCTTCCTCGCCGTTCAGGCGCCCGCCGATTCCGTCCAGATCGTCACACGCGACATCCCGAATTTCTGGCGCGCCTACGACCTCGCCGCCGGCAAGGACTCCGCCGAGCGCGTGCGCATCTTCGAGACCGTGTATCTGCACCCCGGCTCGCCAGGGCTGCGCGACTGGATCCGCGAGCGACTCATGAATCGCGACACCGTCCGCGCGCGCCTGATCGCGGCGGGCTGGCGCGCCGGTCAGCTCGATTCGTTGTCACGCGACAGCCTCGACCGAGTCAACGCGCCGTTCGCCGAGCACTCGGCTGCCGAGGGCCTGCTGCACGCGCTCGCGCAGTACCCGCGGTACTACGCCGCGGTGCGTGCCGCGTCGCTGTCGGTCGACACCAACGTGGCGATCAAGCAGGGGATTCGGCGCGGGCTCACCAAGCTCGCCGCACTGTACCCCGACGCTCGCTTTCGCGATGTCTACTTCCTGATCGGTAACCTCTACACCGGCGGCACGATCGGGCGCAGCGGCATGCTGGTCGGCACCGAGCAGTTTGCGAGCGGCCCCGATACGCCGCGCGATGAGATCCCCGCCTGGGCGCAAACGGTCACGCGCGTGAATGACTTCCGATCGATCGTCGGGCTCGTGGTGCATGAGGCGGTGCACACCCAACAGAAGCCCAAGCCCCGTGGTCAGCAGGGGACCCTGCTCCGCGATGTGCTCAGTGAGGGCGTCCCCGATTTCCTCGCCGAGCTCGCCGTGGGGCCGTCGCCGGTGAACTCTCCCCGCGAGACCTACGGCCGGGCGCACGAGCACGACGTGTGGGTCGATTTCCAGGACGAAATGGAAACAGATTCGACGACGAAGACGTGGATGTACAACGGCATGGTGCCGCCCGACAAAAATCACGGCGCCATCGACATCGGCTACTGGGTGGGGTACCGCATCGCCGGCGCCTACTATGCGCGCGCCGCGGACAAGCGCGCAGCAGTGCGGGAGCTGCTCGAGCTACGCGATGCGGAAGCGATTCTGCGCGCGAGCCACTACGCGCCGTAACGAGTGACGATCATTGGTCATTGGTCATTGGTCATTGGTCATTGGTCATTGATCATTGGCCATTCGCTTCGACGCTGGTATCCCCCCAAACGGCCACAACTGCACCGCAAACGTCACGCTCATGTTCGCCGTGTCGCCGCTCAGCGTCGTCGAATTCGTCCACAGCGCCATCGGCGCGGTCAGCGTGCCGTGGATCTCACCCTCGAAGTCATTCGTCGGCTCGATCAACTGGGTGATCGTCAGCGTCCCACCGGTCGACAGGCCGAGCCGCGGATCATCTCGATAGAACAGCGCCGCATAAATCGCCGGCCACAAACTGGTGTCGGCGAACTGCGTCGGCGTCGTCGACGCCAGCGTGAACGTCCCGACACTCGGCGCCAGGATGCGCAGCTCCGTCGAGATGTCGTGCGGAAACGTGTGAGTGGGCGTGAAATCGGACGACCACTCCACAAAGCGTCCCCCATGGTCGTCGAAGACCGACTGCGCGGTCGTAAACTGCGACGTCCCGGCCACCGGGCTGGCGCCGCTCAGCGTGACGGAGACGTTGGGGTACAGGTAGTGGCCCCAATGCGCCGCGAACGTGGCGTGGACGGTGATGATGTCGGTCGTCTCGACCGGTCCACCGGGACCTGCGACGAGGCGCACTGCCCGGAACGTCAGCGTGCCGCGGATCTGTCCGAAGGTGAGGCCGGGTCGCGCCGGATAATCGGCGGTGTCGACGGTGATCGTCCCACCTGGCAGACTCGCGAAGAACAGCGAGTCGAGAATGACGTATGCCACCGGCCCTGAAGGGGTGACACCAGGGACGTAGTGACCGATCGCGAATTGTCCGACGTCGAACCGGCCTGGAAACACCAGCGTGAAGCTCGAATCCTTCAGCGCAGGCTGCTGGTTCTGGCCGCTCATCAGGGAGAGGTCGTTCACGGTGGTCGCGAGGATGTCGCGAAACTCGCCAAACGCGATCCACTCGCTCGTGAGGTGAGCGGCGCCGGTGATTTGTACGCGCATCTTGCCGGGATTCGCCGGGGGCTCGGGAGCCACCGAGTCTTTGCCGCAAGCCGTCGCGACCACCAGGCAAACCAAGAGTCCATGCTTTGTCACGCAGTCAACGGCCCCCATCCCTCTCGCGCGTTCCGCCACCGCGGCACCCAGCTGCTCGCCGCCCTGAGCTTCCGATTCGAAATCCGTTGCGATCTCGCCAGCGTCTCGCCGAGCGAGCCGAGCAGATACTTGAGCCACCCCGGCAGCAGCTTGGGCCGCGGCACGCCGAGCGCCGCGGCGAGGCTGTCCACGAGCTCGCGCCGCCGCAGCGGCTCGTCGTCCACCACGTTGTAGATCCCCGCCGGCACAGTGAGCGCCGCCACGACGGCGGACGCGGCGTCGTCGTGCGACACCGTCGGCCAGAACCCGGCCGGATCACCAATCAGCTGCGCTCGACCCTTCCGCACGCTCGCGATGAGTCCACGTGTGAAATCGCTGTCCGGCCCGTAAAAATACCCGAACCTGAGCACTACGCCCTTCGCGCGTTCCGTCGCGGCCTCCGCGTCGAGCACCGCGCGATTGTAGCGCGCGGGTCTCGTCGGCGCGGTCTCGTCAATCAATCGATCGCCCATGTCGGGATAAATCGGCGCGAACGACTCCTGAATCATCTTCGCGCCGCCCGCCGCAAGCGCGGCAGCCGCGAGATTGGCCGATACGACGCGCCGCACGCGGCTGTTCTCGCGCCACGCTCCCGGGAAGAACGCGCGCGTCGCCCGCGGAATGTGCGTCGCCAGATTGATGACGGCGTCATGCCCGCGCACCGCCTGCTGCACGGCGAGCGGATCGAAAGGATCGACGGTCACCGCAGTCGCGCCGGCCCGCTCGAGCGCCAGGCGCTTCTCCGCCGACCGTGCCACCGCCGTCACCTGGTGCCGCGCGGAGACGAGCAGCGGCACCGCGCGCCGCCCGATGACACCCGTTGATCCCGTGAGAAAGACTCGCATATGTGGCCCGAATTTTAACCTGGGCGAGCGCACTTGACGACGTCTTGACAGGCCCGGCGCACGTTGGAGGTAACCCAACTCCACCGGAGTCAGCCATGCGTCGTCGTATGATTGCCCTTGCCCTTCTCCTCTGGTACGTCCCCGCGTGCACCAGCTGGCAGGTCGCGCGGGGTGTCACACCGCAACAACTGATCGCCGACAAGCACCCCGCCAAGGTGCGGCTGTCCTTGGCAGGCAACTCGGAGGTTGTCTTCGAGGAGCCCCGCGTCGCCGGCGACAGCTTGGCCGGGATCGTCAACGGCAAGGATTCCAGCGTCGTGGCCTCGGACGTCACGCAGCTGGCGATCCGGAAGGTCAGTGGTGGTAGGACGACTGGATTAGTCGTCGGCCTCGGCCTGCTCGCCGCCATAGTCGCGGCGGGTGTTGCCCTGTCGAACATGTGCATCCTGGATTGCTGAGAAGCAGATCCTTCGCTACGCGGGATGTGGAAAGGCCGGCCCGTTCGAACCGGCCCCCCCTGACTGCTACGGCAGCGCGACTACCACCGGCTCAGGCCGGTCTATTGTCGACCCGTCGCCGAGCTGGCCTCGATCATTTGCTCCCCAGCAGAGCACCTCGCCGCCCTTAGTCGCTCCGCAGGTGTGCTCGTTGCCCGGGGCGAGCGACACGAACCGATGGTCACCTGCCACAGTCACCGGGACGTTGATGCAGCTGAAGATGATGGTCGCAAACTGGCAGGTCTGCGTGGTGGCAACGCCGAGCTGCCCGCGGCGATTCGAGCCCCAGCACCGCGCTTCCCCATTGGACACAATCCCGCACACGTGCGCCAACACGTTGTTCTCGGTTGCCGTGTTGACGGACCGCACACGCACGAAATCACCGACGATCGGTTGGGGAGTAAGGTGCCGGACGTTCGTGCCGTCACCCAGCTCGCCCGCGGCGTTGAACCCGCCCCAGCACACGGTGATTCGGTCCACGGTGATTCCGCACGCGGCGCCAGACCCACTGGAAAGCGACGCCAATGTCACACCGGTCGCGCCCAGCACCGGAGTACTGCCGCCCTCTCCCGTCGTGCCATTCCCAAATGTCCCCAGGGCGTTTCGTCCCCAGCAGTAGGTCTGGTCGTCGAACGTGAGGCCGCAGGTCTGCCAGAAGCCGGCGCTGATCGACTTGAATCGCAACCCACCGGACACCGGGACGGGCGTCGTGCTGCACGCATTGAGCACCACGCCGTCCGTCAGACAGGTTTCGGTCGTGGTGGTCCCGAGCTGGCCAAACTGGTTCCATCCCCAGCAGTAGGCATCGCCCTGCGCCGTGAGGCCACAGTTATGCCGCCAACCCGCGTCGATACTTTGAAACCGGAGATCGCCCGACACCGCGAGGGGTCGAACGCTGCAGGGCAGCTCGCGGCCCTGGGTCGTGACGCAGATGTCGTTGCTTTCCGCGCCCAGTTCGCGCGACGCATTCTGGCCCCAACAGTAGGCGGCACCGTCATACGCCAGCGCGCACGCGTGCGAGCCCGTAGCCGCCAACGAGCCGAACGGGACATCTCCGATCACTTGGCGCGGCGTCACCGCATTCGTGAGATCGCCCGCGCCGAGCGTTCCGAATCGATTGAGTCCCCAACAGTAGGCGTCCCCACGCCTGTTCAGCGCGCAGCTGAAGCCCTCGCCAGCTGACACGTCGTTGAAGGGCGGACCTCCACCAGCGACGACGGCAAACGCCGGCTGCTCCTGAGTCGCGGGTAGTGTTGGGGATCTGTCGCAGCCGACCAGGACCAGCACACCGAGACCGGCAAATGCGAAGCGTTGCATAAACGTCCTCCGAGAGGAGATTCTCTCAGCCTACCCAGAAGGCACTGCCTCACGGAAGGCCAGCCGCCCGTAACGTCATAGCGTCGCGCCGCCGCCTCACCTCGCCGCCGTATCGTTACAATGCCTTCCCCAACACCCGCTCCACGGCCGCCCGCCGGCTTCGTGCCATCCGCACCTTCGTCCCATCGGCCAGCACGACGACGCCGTCGCCCGTGGGATCCGACAGGATCTCTCGGATCCGGTCCAGGTTGATGATCGCCGATCGATGCACGCGCACGAATGCCGCCGGATCGAGCAGGCGCTCGAGGGCACCGAGGGAGACGCGCACGACGTGCGCGGTGCCGGCGACGTGCAGCTTGGCACAGTAGTCCGCGGCCTCGATCCAGTCGATCTCCGTGACGCGCACGATCTGCACGCGCTGCGCCACGCGTACCGTGAGCCGAGACAGGTACTTCGATTCCGGCCGCACTGAGCCCACGAGCTCGGTGAGACGCTCGGTCAGCTGGTGGAGCCCGTCATCGCGAATCAGCCGCTTGGCGCGCCCCAGCGCGGCCGCCAGCTCGGCGTCGCTGAACGGCTTCAGCAGATAGTCGAGCGCGTGCACGCGAAACGCCTCGAGCGCGAATTCTTCATACGCGGTCACAAAGATGACCGGCGGCATCCGCTCCGCGCCGATCGCGCGGATCACACCGAACCCGTCGATCTCCGGCATCTGCACGTCGAGCAGCACGAGATCGGGCTGGAGCGATTCGATCGCCTCGACCGCCGCCTGGCCGTCGGCGCAGTCACCGATGGATTCGAGCTCCGGATCCTTGCGGATCAGCTCGCTCAGCCCGGTGCGGGCCAGCGGCTCGTCGTCGACGACGAGCACACGCAGGCGTGTCATGGTGTGGGTAGGGGCGCAGCATGCTGCGCCCCTACATCAAACCGCAACGGAATTACCAGCGTTGCAATGGCCCCGCCGTCCGGCGCATGCTCGAGCGTGAAGCGCGCAGCCGAGCCGTACGCCGCCTCCAATCGCGCTCGCGTATTCCTTAGACCGACACCGTTGGAGACTTGCGTCCCCCCCTCTCCCGAAAGGAGAGGGGGCCGGGGGGTGAGGACGGCGGGACCATGGCCATCGTCGGCCACCTCCACGATCAACTCGCGCCCCGAGACCCTCGCCCTAATCCCTATTCGGCCTGCGGCTGCCCGGGCACCAATGCCGTGTCTAACGGCATTCTCGACCAGCGGCTGCAGAATCAGTCGCGGCACGCGCGCTGCCTTCGCCTGCTCCGTCAGATCCACCTGCACCTCGAGCCGGTCGGCAAAGCGTACTTCCTCGACCGCGAGATAGCGCCGCGCCAGCGCCACTTCCTCCTCGAGCGTCACCTCGGCACGATCGTCGTCGACCAAACCGTCCCGCAGCAGGTCCGAGACACGCGCGATCGTGTCCACCGCTTCCGTGCCCCGGCCGCTCCGCACCAGCATTGCGACGCTGTTCAGCGCGTTGAACATGAAATGCGGCCGCAGCTGCGCGCGCAGCGCGCGGAGGCGCGCGTCGGCCAGCTCCACCTCGCGCTCGACGAACACGCGCGAGTAGTGATACGCCAACACGCCGCCGAGTATCGCGGCATAGGTGAAGAGCTGTGACGGCAAGATCGACGTCATGATCGTGCCGAAGTCCTTCGCCCCGTACCAGCCGTTGCGCAGCAGGATCACGGCGAGCGCCACGACGAGCGCGAACGCCGCGTGGGTAAGCACCGTCCGCGGCCAGCCCCACCGGCGCCGCGCCACGCGGTCGACAAAGAGATAGACGAGCGGAATCGTAAGCGCCCACAGGATGTAGTCGGGCGCTTGCTGCGAGATCGCGTGCCCCCACGTGAGATAATGGCCGCCCGGCGAATGGTCCATCATCTCGAGGTGATGGCGGGTGACGGCCACGGCGGCGAGCAGGGCCATGATCCCGAGCGCCCAGGCGAGCGCGCGCTGATTCCGCGTCAGTGTGACCGTCGGCATGCGCCGGAAACTAACGCTTCTCGGCGCCGCGTTTTCCGCAGCTCGCTGCATCCAGCCAGCAGTTGGCTGCATGAGTGGTTTCGTAGCGTGGGCGCACACCAATACTCTCCCAGGCCGTCGCGGTCCTCACCCCCTGACCCCCTCTCCATTCTGGAGAGGGGGAACGACAAGGAGTCGACTATGAAACGCATCACCATCACGATGTTCGCCGTCGCCGCGGCGGCCGTATCGGCGCTGGCGTTGCAAGCCGGCAATCAAGACAGGCCCCCTGCGGACGAAGTGGCCCGCTTCACGCCTGAAGGCCGCCTCATTCGGCCGAAAGGATTTGAAGAATGGGTGATGGTCGGCGCATCGACGGGCCTGTCCTACGCGCAGCCGCAGACGCCGCCCGCGGCGGGCGCGGCTCCCGGCATGTTTCACAACATCTATCTGCAGCGGTGGGCCTATCGCCACGCGATGAGGACCGGCGCACTCCCCGACGGCGCGATGTTCGTGATGACGTTCTACGAGCCGTCGCGGAAATCGAACCCGGCGCGCAGCGGTTTCTATGAAGGCGACCGCATGGAGGGGCTCGAGGTGCACCTGAAGCGCGCCGGCGTCGATACCTCAGGCTGGGGATTCTACGGCTTCAATAGCGACACCACGTCCAGCGCCGCCAAGCTCCCGGGCGCGCTTGCTTGCTATTCTTGTCACAAGACGGAGGCTGCGTTCGACAACGCGTTCGTCCAGTTTTATCCAACGTTGCGAGGACGACTGCTCGCGAAAGTCGATAGCCAACTGCCCAGCGCACATTAACCTTGCCACTGCCCATCGATCTTCAAGAGCGCGCCGAACATATGCGAGAACATGAGCCGTCGACGTGAGGATTGGTAAACTACTCCAGCCTCAGGATCCGTTTCACCGCCAGCTTCAGTTCCCCCGCCGTCACCGGATCGCGCCAGTGCGGCCCCCCGCCATGATCCGGTGTCCCGAAGAAAGTCATGCGCGCGAGCAGCCCCGGATGCTGCGCCTCGACATCCGCCATGAGAGAATCCACGGCGTCCCGAATTACCGCCTCGCGTGAGCGAGTATAGATGAGGAAGCGGGTGTGCCGGTCGCGGTCGGCAAAGTAGCTCAGGAATGTCTTCAGTCCCGGCCGCGCATCGCCTGAGTCGGATCCCCGGAACGTGGAGTAGTGAATGATGACGAGGTCAGGGTGAAACGCCAGCATCTCGTCGTAGCGGTGCCAACCCGGCCCCCCCGTCTCCTTCTGCCGCACGATCGGCAGATCGGCGAGAATGTCGCTGATCACATCCGCATTGGTGCCGCTCGTCCGGATCGTCTCCTCGTCGTAGACACGATCGGGGTGCGGCGAATCCATCAGGATGACGAGCGGGCGATACGGCGCGCAGCACACCCGCAAGCCCACCACGGCCCCGAGCACCAGCACCACCACCGCGGCGAGCGCGACGAAGAGCTGCCGGCGGCTCGCCCGACTAAGACCTTGCGGCCCCGCCGTCGCCGGCGCAGCTGACAGCGCCGCACCGAATGCACCCGCCGACGCAAAGCGATCCGCCGGCACCTTCGCCAGCGCGCTCGCGACGGCCGCCGCGACCCCCGGCGGCACGTCGCCGCGTACCACTTGCAGCCCCGTCGGCGCCTGCGTCAGGAGCTTCGCGATGATCGCTTGCGCGGTCGGGCCGGTATGCGGCGGCTCGCCCGCGAGCATTTCGTACAGCACCGCCCCCAACGCATACACGTCGCTGCGCGCATCCAGCTCGCGACTCCCCTCCGCCTGCTCGGGACTCATGTACTCTGGTGTGCCGATCGAGATTCCCGTCGCGGTGAGGCGACCGCCTCCTCCCGCGGCCTCGAGCGCGAGCGCGATCCCGAAGTCAGCCACCACCGCTTCACCTTCGTGCAACAGAATGTTTTCGGGCTTCACGTCGCGATGCACGACGCCTTGGCGATGCGCGTAATCGAGCGCTCCCGCGACCTGCTGTGTGATGCGCACCGCCTCGGCGACCGGCAGCTGCTTCTCGCGCGCCAGGCGCGAGCGCAACGACTCGCCGCGCACATACGGGACGACGTAGAAGAGGAAGTCATCGGCGGTGCCGGAATCGATCAGCGTGAGGATGTGCGGATGGTCGAGCCGGGCGGTAATGGCGATCTCACGGAGAAACCGCTCCGGGCCGAGCGCAGCGGCGAGCTCCTGACGCAGGACCTTGATCGCTACAGGCCGGTCGTGCCGCTCATCGTGCGCGAGATACACCGTCGCCATCCCGCCGCGGCCGAGCTCCCGCTCGATGCGGTAGCGGCCGGCCAGAGCTGCAGAAAGACGGGCGCGGTCATGACTCAGAGCCATGACTCGCTAAGTTAGCGCCGCTTCCGCCGCTCCGTACGTCCCTCCGACTTCACGTCATCAGCATCAGCACCAGCACCCGCGTCACTCTCGGTCGCGAGACGGGCCGGCAACAGCTCCGAGCGCAGCCACACACCGGGGACCGGCACGGTGACGGTGAACTCCTGCGACCCGCGAGGCGGCTGCGACGGGCTCGCGGTGAGCGCGCTGCGCCATTCCGGCGTCGTGTCGGCGACGGAGCGGAGCGGAAAGGCGACGTAGTTGCCCACGCGGTCGACCACGATGTTCTCGATCACATCGGTCAAGGGGTGACCGCGCGGATCGCGCAGCTTGGCGAGCGCAAAGAACCGTTCCGCCGGATCACCGGCTGCGATGATCGTGGCAGAGTAATAAGGAAGGTGGGCGGCGATGTGCGCATACACCCGCTGCTCCGCCGCGGCCGGCACCGGGTCCGGGCCGAGCACCTGGTCGACGTCGGCGCCGAGTCTGCGGTCCAGCAGGTTGCGACGGATCGCGTGCCCAAAGCGGCGCACTACCTCGCGCGTGGCGATGTTCGGCAGCCGGAAGGGAACGAGCAGCGCCGGTCGGAAGCGCGGCGTCCGCACGATCACGCGATGGCGTTCGATCGGCTCGACGAAATGATAGGTGAGCACGCCCTCGGATCGCATGTTGCGCAAGGTGCGGACGGGAGTGCCCGCGGGCTTCTCGCCGTCGAGCTCGGTGACGCCCAGCGCGCGGCGGCGCAGCGCCTCGCATGTCCGCGCGGTGCGCTCGGCGAGGAGCTTGATGGTGTCGGCAGCGGCGCTTGGCAGGTCGGCCGCCACGCAGACGTCGAGCGGCATCGCATCCATCCCGTCGCCGATTTGGCGCGCGCCGACCATCTTCGCGACGATCTGAAGCGGGCGCTCGCGCGCGTCCAGCGACTTGCGCCAGCGCCCGTCCGACACCGCGACCTTCACTTCCTCGCCAGGGCCGAGCGAGATGCTGTACAGCGTACCGCCTGCCTCGGCGCCGAGTGACTGCCAGACGAGCTCGATCTCGATCAAGAGGCCGTAGCGCACGGACATGTTGTCCGGACTCTTTGCGGCGGTGATGTCGCGGTCTTTCGGGAGCACACCGATGCGTGCGAACCGCATGACGTGCCCAGACTGCGACTGCGCCGCCGAAGCGGCGTGGAGCAGGCTATCGGTCGAAGCGGCAGATGCCGGAGTCCCGGGAACCGCGATGTCGCGCGGGGCGGTGAGCGGGATGGGATCGTCGGGCAGCGAGCGGGCGTCGAGCTCGATCGCTTCTTCGTTGCGCAGCCCGACGCGGAGCCGCAGCCGCGGCTGATCGTGCTTGGGGATCCGGACGAGCCCATCGCTATCGCTCACCCAGTAACCGCCGGCGCGACCGCCACTCTCGAGCACGCTGACCGGGACCCCGGGGACTGCCGCCCCCGTGTCCTGATCAACGATCCGGAACGTCCAAGAGTCCTGCCAGCCGGTCATAGGTTCGCTCGCCGAGATACCCCAGGACACCGGCAATTTGAGGGCCAGATCACATAGTGCCTTGTTTCCCAGCGGGTTACGCGATTTCAGCGCCCGTAAACGGGGGCGACCGGACCCTCAATGAGCATGAGGTGTGGGGTTGTGCAAGGCCCCAAATCGAGCCCTGCTAGTGTGGTTTCCACTCTGAAGAGTGGGCCCACTCTTTAGAGTGCGATCATTAGAGTGCGATCATTCGAGGAGGATCATTTTTCAAGGGCGTACCTCTAGTTTTTTCGCACCGTGTCTCTACCATCGCTCACCGACACCAGCCAGCAAATCCGCGCCGGCGCGGTGTCGCCGGTGGACCTGGTCAATGAATGTCTCGGGAAGATTCCGGCGCACTCCAACCTGAACGCGTTCATCACCGTCCTCGCCGACCAGGCGCTCGCCGCGGCGCGCGACGCCGAGCGGGAGATCAAAGCGGGCCGCCGGCTGGGGGTCCTGCATGGCATCCCGATCGGCATCAAAGATTTCTACGACACCGCCGGCATTAGGACCACCGCCGCCTTCAAGGCGTTTGCCAATCGCGTCCCCGCCAAGGACGCCGTCGCGGTCGCGCAGCTGAAACGCGCTAGCGCGATCCTCGTCGGCAAAACCAACATGCACGAGCTGGGAATGGGCACGACGTCGCTCGTCAGCTACTTCGGCCCCGTGAAGAATCCTCTGAACGCCGACTACATCGCCGGTGGCTCCTCCGGCGGCTCGGCAGCCGCGGTCGCTGCTGGCATGTGCTTCGCCACGCTCGATACCGACGCGGTAGGATCGTGCCGCCTGCCCGCGGCCTGCTGCAGCGTCGTGGGATTCAAGGGCACCTACGGCCTCATCAGCACGCAAGGAATTCTCGAAGGGGAAAAAGCCGATCCGGCGATCGTCGCGCTGGCACACGCCGCCATCACGACGCGCTCCGTTCGCGACACGGCGCTCGTGCTGCGGGCGTTCGTCAAGCTCGAAGCGCCCAAGCCCGGCAATCCACGTATCGGTGTCGTGACGAACTTCAAAGCCACGAAGCCGCTGCGTTCAGCCTTCGAAGCGGCAATCGAGAGATTCGGCAAGCTCGCCGAGGTGACGGCGCCGTTCGACAATCCGGGCTTCGACATTCGCAACATCGAGTCTGACCGGCGCACGATCGCGGGGAAACTCTTCAAAGACGTCGACCTGCTGGTCCTGCCGACGACGACCGACACAACGCCCACGGTCACGGCTGCTACCGGCAATCCCCTGGCGCTTTCGGCGGAGAACACGATGTTCGCCAACTACTACGGTTTGCCGGCGATCAGTATCCCCATGGGTCGAGACCCGAACGGGATGCCGCTGGGACTGCAGATCGTGGGAAGGCCGGGGGAAGACGCGGCGGTGCTCGGCTTGGCTCGGTGGTATCAGGAAACAGGATGAGCGAGCGCTCCAAGCTCCACGTCGCCTTCGAAATCGGTGTCATCCTCAAGGGGCTGAACGGCCTCCTCGAGCTGATCGGCGGAACGCTCCTGCTGCTCTTTCCGCCGAGCGCGATTCAAGGCTTCGTCGTCGGGCTGACTCATAACGAGCTGAGTCGCGACCCCAACGACTTCATCGCCACCCACCTGCGCGCCGCGGCCGATCATCTCTCCGTGGGGGGGAAGACATTCGCGGCGATCTTCTTGTTATCGCATGGCGTGATCAAAGCGGGGCTGGTCTATGCGCTGATCCGGGACAAGCTGTG
>Ga0137418_10003432_pt1 | contig 14564 bp, 15 predicted proteins | sample CZODoug3_1_2_16f_FD_122242 | JGI IMG/M metagenome (GOLD analysis project Ga0137418, IMG submission 122242) | Vadose zone soil fungal communities from Angelo Coast Range Reserve, California, USA - CZODoug3_1_2_16fungal (Hybrid Assembly) | ecosystem: Environmental > Terrestrial > Soil > Vadose... | reverse complement strand
CAAAGGATTGTCATCCCGAGCGGGCCGCTGCTTTTGCGGCGAGTCGAGGGATTCAGGTTTCTCTGACGACTGCCGACTGCCGGCTTACGACTGCTTCTTCGGTCCGGCGTTCCGGATCTTGTCCGGGACCTCGAACTTCTCGAAGTTTTTGGCAAACAGTTCTGCGAGGTGCGCGGCGGCTCTGTCGTAACCGGCTTTGTCCGGCCAGGCATTGCGCGGGTTCAGCAGTTCGCTCGGTACTCCCGGCACAGCTTTCGGGATCGTCAAGCCAAACGCCGAGTCAGTCGCGAATTCTGCTTTCAGCAGCGAACCGTTCACCGCCGCCGTCACCATGGCGCGGGTATATTTCAGGCTCATGCGCTTGCCCACGCCGTACCCTCCGCCCGACCATCCCGTGTTCACCAGCCAGCACTGCGCTGTGTGCTCTTCCAGTCGCTTGCCTAGCAACTCTGCATAAACTTTCGGACGCAGGATCATGAACGGCGCGCCGAAGCATGTGGAAAATGTGGCTGTGGGTTCTTTCACTCCCGCTTCCGTTCCTGCGACCTTTGCGGTGTAGCCGGAGAGGAAGTGATACATCGCCTGCTCGGTTGTGAGCTTGGATATCGGGGGAAGCACGCCGAATGCGTCGGCAGTGAGGAAGATGACTGTCTTGGGATGTCCGCCTATTCCCGGGATCACGGCGTTATCGATGAAGTCCACCGGATACGCTGCGCGCGTATTTTCCGTCAGCGCCTCGGACTCGTAATCCGGGTCGTTGGTCCCCGGCTTGAGCACCACATTTTCCAGCACCGATCCGAAGCGAATGGCGTTGAAGATCTGCGGCTCATTCTCCTGCTTCAGGTTGATGCACTTCGCGTAACAGCCGCCTTCGAAGTTGAAGATGCCGGTCGGGCTCCAACCGTGCTCGTCGTCGCCGATCAGTCGGCGTTCGGGATCGGCGGAAAGAGTCGTCTTTCCGGTCCCCGAGAGGCCGAAGAACAACGCAGTAACATTATCTTTGCTCACATTCGCCGAGCAATGCATCGGAAACACGTTGCGTTCGGGCAGTAAAAAGTTCATCACCCCGAAGATGGACTTCTTCATCTCGCCGGCATATTTCGTTCCACCGATCAGGATGATCTTGCGCGTGAAGCTCACCAGGATGAACGCTCCGGAGTTGGTACCATCGCGCTGCGGGTCAGCCTCGAACTCCGGCGCCGAGACAACCGTGAATTCCGGTTGGTGCGACTTCAACTCCTCCGCCGAAGGCCGCACGAATAGGTCGCGTACGAACAGGTTGTGCCACGCGTACTGATTGATCACGCGGATGGGCAGCCGGTATTTCGGATCGGCGCCGGCAAAAAGGTCCTGAACGAACAATTCCTTGCCTTGCAAAAAATCGAGGACCCGGTCATACAGCGCGTCAAACTTTTCCGGCGAGAACTCGTGATTGAATCCGCCCCAGGCTACGTTACTTTCGGTGCGGGAATCGCGGATAGTGAATTTGTCTTTAGGAGTGCGTCCGGTAAATGGTGCGGTATAGCCGACGATGGCACCGTTCGAGGCCATCTTGGTCTCTCCGCGGCGGATCGAATGCTGCACCAGTTCGGCGGGAAAAAGATTGCGGTGCACATTCTTCTGCTGCGCTAGAAACTGATCCACGTCCAGCGATTTACTGACGGTTTGCGTGACCATACGAGAGCGCTACTCCTGTGTAGCCGAAACCTATATTTTAACAAACGGAGTAGGTTTTGCCGCTATATAAAGCATCCGGCAGTAGCTAGGCGGCTTTTTCGCGAAGGACAGCGTCCAGATGGTCAAGGGCCTCAGGGACAGTCAGGGTATACATTTCGCGAGCGCTGTCAAAGCCGGACTCGATCGCCTGCTTCAAATAATGTCCGGCGACCTGCACCGCCATCGGATCGGTGATCACGTGCCCGGTGCGCTCTTTGAACGCCACCCACGCCGGATGCGGCAACGCGATCCAAACCGGCCGCCCACCCACCAGGAACTTGATGTCCACCGCGTCGGCATGACGCGTAGCAATAGCGATGATCACCGCCTGGAATTGCACGTGCACTTCCTGCCCGGTCCAGCGATCGCGGATTCGAAAATCATCGTACATGGCGAGCACTGAATATAAACGATACCCTCTGCGGATGTCATCCTGACCCCGAGCGAAGTCGAGGGGGAAGGACCTTGCGTTGTGATTGTTACAATCGAATCGTGCCAGCCGCTCCGAAAAAGCCTCAACCCATCAAAGCGAAAAACCTCACCAAGCTCCCGTGGCTCGCCCACGGCTTCAGCACCCGCGCCGGCGGCGTCTCGAAAGCTTACGGGAAAAACTCTCTTAACCTTGGCTTCACCAAAGACGACACCCGCACCAACGTCAAAAAAAACCGCGCCAACTTCGACAAAACCATTGGCGCGACCAACTGGCCCATGGCTACGCTCAAGCAGGTCCACGGTGACGTCATCTACCGAGTCAGCTCGCCGGATGATTGCGAAAAGCCCTGTACCGGCGACGGCCTTATCACCAACCTCCCCGGCCTGCTGCTCGCCATCCAGACCGCCGATTGCCTGCCGGTCTTGCTGGTCGACCCGCAGAAAAAGGCCGTGGGCGCCTTCCACGCCGGGTGGCGCGGCACCTTCAAGCGCATCGTGGAAAAAGGTGTGGGAGCGATGCAGCAGCACTTCGGCTCTGACCCCAGGAAGATCCTCGCCGCCATCGGCCCCGGCATTCACGCCTGCTGTTACGAAGTCGGTCGCGATCTGCGCACACAGTTCGAAGCGCAGTTCAGCTACGCGAAGGATTTATTCGTCGAGGTTTCGAATTACGATCCGGTGCGCGAAAAATATCCCATGCTCTTCCTGACCGCGCGCGCCCCCGGACACAGCGACCTCGGCCCGCAGATCCATCTCGACCTCGTCGAAGCCAACCGCCGCCAGCTTCTCGACGCCGGAGTCCCCGCAAAGAACATCTCCGCCTCCGACCTCTGCACATCCTGCCGGACGGACATCCTCTTTTCGCATCGCAAAGAGCGCGGCAAGACCGGACGCATGATGGGAGTTATCGGGATACGGGGCTGATCGCTTCTATTGATTGGCTGGTTTCAAAAAGTCCCGAAGCGGAGCGAGAGACCCCTTTGTTACATGATTCCATCTTCCGGAAGAAAAGGTCTTAAGCTGATTGCTGAGTGCTGACAGCTGGCCTTACTGATTCACCAGATCCTTCAGCTCTTTGCTGGGCTTGAAGAATGGGATCTTCTTGGCGGGCACTTCCACGCGGGCGCCGGTCTTGGGGTTGCGGCCCACGCGCGACTTCCGCTGCCGGGTGCGGAAGCTTCCAAAGCTGCGGATCTCGATCTTGTCGCCGGCGCGCAGCGAGCGCACCACGCTGTCGAAGATGGTCTCCACCACCACTTCGCTGTCTTTCCGGGTGAGTTCCGCGACGCGCGATACTTCTTCGATCAAGTCAGCTTTCGTCATAAGCGTTTAATCTACCTCACTTCCAAAGAAAATAAAATCCAGGATGGTTCTCCATCAACTTTGTGCTGCTGGGGATGTACTCCGAGACGTCGCCGAACAGGATGTCGAACAGCGTGCGCCGCTGCTTCTCCGGACGCACGATCGTCGGCTCGCCCTCGATGCCCACCGCTTTCGCCGTATCGTGTACGGCGGTATCGAAGTCGCCGATCTGGTCGATCATCTTCAGCTCTTTCGCCTCTTGCCCGGTCCACACGCGGCCGTCGGCGATCGCCTTCACATCTTCTTCTTTCATCTTGCGGCCCTTGGCGACGGCGGAGATGAATTGCCCGTGCATGTCGTCGAGCAGCGCCTGAAAATATTTTTTCTCGGCGTCAGTCATCTCGCGCGCCGGATTGCCGGTGTCCTTCAGCGCGCCTGCCTTGAATGTGACGTCCTTGAGCTTCGCCCACTTGAGGAAGTCGCCATAGTTCACCCACTGCGAGATCACGCCGATGGATCCCACGATGCTGCCGCGGTCGGCGTAGATCTTGTCGGTAGCGCAAGCCACGTAATACCCGCCGCTGGCGCCCACCGTCTCCACGGAAGCTACGATGCGCTTCTTGTTCTTCTCGCGCACCCGCTTCACCGCCTCGTAGATCTCTTCCGACGCGGCCACGCCGCCGCCCGGAGTATTCACGTGCAGTACGATGGCCTTGATGGAATCGTCTTCGCCGAATTTCTTCAGTTGCTTGGCGATGGTCTGCGGCTCGATGATCACGCCTTCCAGGTCGATCACGCCGATCTTGTCGCCGAAGGCGAATTCGGACTTCTCGCCATTGCCGTGCGACGCCAGCACCAGCAGCGCGAACACAGCGACGATGAAGACGAAGAACGCACCTCCTCCCAGCAGCAGCCAAAGCCATAGGCGCGACCGGCGCTTGGGAGGTGGAGGGGGCGGCATTTGCGGAGGTTGCGGGGGCTGATAAATGCTTGCCATGCGAATGGTTAGTTTACACCTGAGTTGCTGGTGGCGGGGTGATCACGCTCAACGCGCCCGGCAGCACCCGCAGCGAGAACGGCGTTCGTCCCAGTAGCTCGCCGTCGCCATACACGTCCTGCGCGGGCCTCGAGCGCACATCCACCGCCCGCGCCTGGAAGAACTCCACCTCCGGCAAGTCGACATGTTTTGCCGAAAACACCCGCGGGAATAGATAAAGGATGCGCGCCTTACTGGCACGCGCGATCAGGCAGACCTCGAGCAGCCCATTGGTGAAGTCGGCCGCAGGCGTGATGCGCATCCCACTCCCGTAAGAACGGCCGTTGGCGAATGCCGCCAGCGTCATCCGCCGCTCGATGTCTTTACGCTGATTGTCCGGCATGGTCATCGTCAGGCTGACGGTCGGCGCGTCGAAGGTCGCCAGTGCTTGCAGCGCAGCCAGATTGTACCCGCCGCGTTTGCGGATCCATCGCGGCTGCTTATTGGCGACATTATTAGTTGCGGAGTCGAGGCCGATGCCGGCGATGTTGCAGTAAAGGCGCGTCACGCCGTTAGGAAATCGCACTTGCACTGCGTCTACGCGCGTCACGTTCCCTTTGCCCTCGTGAAACGCCTCCCACGCCCGCGCCGCGTCGGCATGAGTGCGAAGGCCGATCTCACGTGCGAAATCGTTCCCGCTGCCGCATGGGACGATGACGAATGGCGTCTGTCGCTCGATCAACTCCGGCAAAAATCTGTTGAGCGTCCCGTCGCCGCCGAAGATCAGCGCCGCATCAACATCCTGCGTCTGCAGATTCCCCGATGCGGTGTCGCGTCCAAGATTGAACGCCGCCACCGGCGGATCGATCCCCAGCGCAAATAATGTGGCCACACGCATAGCGAGTGGCCGAATTGTAGCAGCGGGAACTCAGGATTGTATGAATGATGATGCTCAGGCGAGCGAGATCTTCTTCATCTGTCGCCCGACCCGAAGAGTAAAGCGCGCGGGAATCTTCAGCGACAAGATGACTTCCTTTTTCACTTCGTTATCTATACGCACCGCGCCCTGCTTGATCTTTCGCTGGCCGTCACTGGCAGAATCCGCCATCCCGCTGCGAACCAGCACTTTGTCGAGCTTGATCGAACCGCTCCCGCTTGCCGCGACCTCGTTGAACGGTATTGAAATCTCTTCTACATTCTCCGGCACTTCATCCTTCTGAAACTGCTTCGCCCAATTTTCCGCCGCCTCTTTCGCCGCCGCTTCCGAATGAAAATCCGCGACGATCTTCGCGGCCAGCCCCTTTTTCGCCATCATCGGGTGGGTGGCGGACTTCATCGTCGCAATGGCCGGCAGCGAAGTATCGGTCAGCAGCTCCCAGTAGCGCCACATCAGGTCATCGGAGATGGACATCACCTTCCCGTACATCTCTCCCGGTGGCTCGTTGATGCCGATCGCGTTTCCCAGGGACTTCGACATCTTCTGCACCCCATCAAGCCCTTCGATGATCGGCGTCGTCAGTACCACCTGCGACGGCTGCCTGTACGCGCGCTGCAACTCCCTGCCGACTAGGAGATTGAACTTTTGGTCGGTGCCGCCCAGCTCCACGTCGGCTTCGAGCGCGACCGAGTCGTATCCTTGCGCCAACGGATAAAGCAGTTCGTGCACCGCGATCGGCTTCTCTTCCTGGAAGCGCTTGTGAAAGTCTTCACGCTCCAGCAATTGCGAGACCGTGTACTTCGCCGCGAGCCGCACAAAATCTTCAGCGGAGAATTTCCCGAACCAGCGCGAGTTGAAGTCGATCACCGTCTTCTTCGCGTCGAGGACCTTGAACACCTGGGCCTTGTACGTCTCGGCGTTCTTCTCGATCTCTTCGCGTGTCAGCGGCGGACGAGTGACCGAGCGCCCCGTCGGATCGCCTATCATCCCGGTGAAATCGCCTATTAAGAAGATGACGGTGTGCCCGAGGTCCTGAAAATGTTTCAACTTGCGGATCAGGACGGTGTGGCCCAGGTGCAGATCAGGCGCCGTGGGATCGAATCCGGCCTTCACGCGCAGCGGCTTGCCCGACTGCCGCGATTTCTCCAGCTTTTCGCGCAGCTCGGCCTCGCGGATGATCTCCGCCGAGCCCTTCTTTATGTATGCGAGCTGCTCGTCCACCGGCGCAAAATTCGGCATGGGAGAGATTATAGCGATTGCAATACGCGGCTAATCCAATGGCCGACTTTCTTTGAGCAATTTGGGGACTAAGTTGCCGGTGACAACTGTTTGCAAGGATCCGTTCGGCAGGACAACGGTGGTTCGTTCAGAGTAGCGATTATTCGGTCCCATGCTGTAGTGATATAGATACACTCCGTATTCTCCCAACTCCTGTCTGACGATCTTGTAGTCTTAATGGTTGTGAACGAGCACTCGTCCTTTCTCATCCCGTATCCATGTCAGAAAATGGGCAGAATACGTGTAATGTCTTTCGTTTCCATCAGAATGGACCACGTCCACTAGATATCCATCTTGGTTGTATTGATACTGGGCCCAGCCCCCGTGGTCGTCCTCAGCCCGCACGATGCGGTCGTGATCGTCAAATGTGAAGCGGATATAGTGTCCATTCGGGGTCTCGATCTCCTGCAAGTTTCGTCGCGAGTCTCGTTTTAGCCGTACTACCTTTCCCGCCGCGTCCCGCATTTCTGTGGGTGCACCCTGGGCCATATTTTTCGCGCTGTAGGATTCAGGAAATAGGATCAGGAATCCATCTTGGAGCTTGGTTTCCCATCCATCACCGTTCCACCTTATGATCGCCTTGAAGTACCGGGAACTTGTTTCTCGGTGCTGGTAAACAGCATCGTTGTAGCCGGTGCCCGTGGAGATCCTCTCAAAATAAATGTAGTCGCCATTCGGCAAGTCGAGGATCAGGTATGTATAGGGGTTACGGGTCCCGAGTAGTGCAATATCGAACGGGTGATTTGCCTGTCGTCCGAAAGCATGCTCGTGATTTGCGTGTGTCCAATCCATAGACGAGTAAGTGCGCGTGAGAGGGACAGAGATCCCGTCTTCCACGAAGAGATCGGTTTGCTGAAGAACTAAAGCGCCCGTGCGCAAATCGACATAGAACTGGTCAAGTGGCCTGTCGTGGAGAGATGGCAGTGGCATGGAGCACGAAGCCATTACAGGATTTAGCGCTTTGCTGCTGATCTCCGTTTTGACACACGGGAATCGGCCATCCCAAGCGGGAGGTAGCAGATTCACATTCGTATATTCGGCAATCTCCGCCGGTTTGTTATGAATGGGAATGTAAGCTGCAGGATCGTAATCGGCTACCTTGCCGGTCACAACATCCACCCGCTTTCGGCCGGCGGGGATGATCACGTCTAAGGTGGAGAACCGCCACTCGGATTTGGCTGTACGGCCGGCAACCACTTTGGCAGTGCCAGATGTCTTCGTTCCTTGAACCGATAATGTCAGCCTGGCTTCTTGCCAGCCGGTCTCATCCTCTTTAACCTCGCCCGCGACTTTGCCCTGAAGGCTGATGGGCACTCCCATCAGCGAAGCCACTACTGGGTTAGATTGCAATCGCTGGAGCGCTTCCGTGGCCGCATCGCGTTTCTCCGTTTTATGTGACCTGTAGTTGGCGATCACGATGCCCGCCACAAGATGTGCCCCGATCACAAGCAAGACAAATTGCGGAGACTTCCAGTAGGAAACTTCGACGCGGTATCCGCAAACCGGACACTTTTCATTTGCATCGAGTCCGGATCCGCACCCACGGCAATTGGTGATTGCGTTATCGGGACGCATGCTTGTGGAGACTATGCCGCGCTAGTTCGGGTGGCAACTGAAAAGCGCAAGTTTCACACAAGCTAATTCTCACCGCCCACTCGACCCAAACCCGCCCGCCTTGCGTTTCGACTCCGCCAGATCTACGACGACCTCCACGCTTCCAGTCAGCACCGGGTGCGGCACCATGTTGGCGATCTTGTCGCCGGCGTGGATGGTGTACGCTTCGTCGCCAAGGTTCTCCATGACGACTTTGATCTCGCCGCGATAACCCGCGTCGATCACGCCCGCCAAGATCGCCAGCCGCTTCAAAGCCAACGAAGACCGGTCGCGCAGCAAACATCCCATCGGTTTTCCATCACGCGACGTGCACTCGATGGCAACGCCCGTCGGGACCAGAGCATTCCCTTTCGCCGCCAGCGTCACCGATTCCGAAGCGTACAAGTCGTATCCCAGGTCCTCACCAGGATGCGCAATGGTCGGCGCTTTCGCGCTGGAGGAAAGCAGTTGAACTTTTAGCATGGAGTTATCCGCGATGCAGCCACATCCACAACACAGCCAGCGCCAGCACCAGCACCGCAATACCGCCGCGCTTCAGCCGTCTCTTCGCAGCTTCTACCGCTTCCGGCGTGGTCGCGCCGCGCGATCGGTCGAATAATTCCTTCATGCACTCGATGTTAGCAGAGCGTGAAAGCTGTTTATAATCCCTGCGTGTCCACTGCCCAACCTTCGCGTTCCGCGCTCTTCCCGCGCTCCTTCACCAAGGCCTATCCGCAGGCGGTGCGCGGCGAAGGTGTCTGGCTCTACGACGCCGCCGGCAAAAAATATTTGGATTTCTGCGGCTCCGCCGTCGTCAACTTCATCGGACACGGAGTAAAAGAAGTTGCGGGCGCGATGGCCTCGCAGGCGGCCAACCTTGAGTACGTCCACGGTTCGCAGTTCGTCACCGATGTGGCCGAGCAGTTCGCGCGCGAGGTGCTCGACTTTGCCGGCGAGAATTTCCGCGGCGGCGCCGTCTTCTTCACCAGCGGCGGCTCGGAAGCAGTCGAGACCGCCCTTAAACTCGCGCGCCAATATCAAGTCGAGATCGGCCAGACCAAGCGTCACCGCATCCTCAGCCGCCACCAGAGCTACCACGGCGCGACCCTAGGCGCGATGGCGGTGAGCGGAAACCTGCTGCGCCGCGAGATCTACCTGCCCATGCTGCGCGACTCCACCAAGGTCAACTCGCCATATCCGTATCGCTGCCCATACCACTGCACCGATCAGTGCGACAAGTGCGGCCACAAGCTCGCGCAGGAATTGGACGAAGCGCTGAACTCCTGCCACGGCGAAGCCGCCGCGTTTATCTTCGAGCCGGTCAGCGGCGCGACTCTCGGCGCCGTCGCTCCGCCCAACGGATATCTGCGCGACCTCGCCGGCATCGCCAAGCGCCACGGAATCCTGCTGATCTCCGACGAAGTGATGACCGGCTTCGGACGCACCGGCCGCAACTTCTGTTACGAGCATTGGAGCAAGGGCGATTGGGCTCCCGACATTATCTGCGCCGCCAAGGGCATCGCCAGCGGATACGCCCCGCTCGGCGCCGTCATCGCCAATGCCAAAGTGGTAGACGCGATCGCTAACGGCACCGGCTCGCTCGTCCACGGATTCACCTACAGCGCGCATCCCACCGCGCTCGCCGCTGGCCGCGCCGTTCTTCGCATCATTAGAGAAAAGGATCTCGTGCTCGCCGCCACCTCCGACCGTCGTGGCTACTCTGATGAGCGATTGAAGGATTCCAAAGAGACCGCCGGCCATAAGATGCGCACCGGCCTGCGAACTTTATCCGATCTCCCCCACGTCGGCGACGTACGCGGCATAGGGCTGTTGTGGGCGGTGGAGTTTGTCAGTGACAAATACGCGCGCACCCCACTCGCGCCGGAAAAGAAATTCTCTGCCGCTGTGGCGAACGCCTGCATGAAGCGGGGCGTGATTGTGTACCCCATGCAGGGGTCGGTCGACGGCATCAGCGGCGACCACATGCTCGTCTCTCCACCCGCCGTCATCACCACCGGCGAGATCGACTGGGGAGTGTCGCAGTTGCGCGAAGCCATCGAAGAGGTTTCGCGCTCTTCATAACTCAATAATTGTTCCGGGCGAGTGCAGCGGTTTTGGTCGTGTAGGCACGGGCGTCTCGCCCGTGCTTCGCGCGGAACGAGCAAACGTAATGATTCGTTATCCCGAGCGAAGCCCGGCCCGCCACGGCGGGCGAGTCGAGGGATCTGGGTTTTGCTCCTTCTGGATACTGGGTACTGAGTACTGGGTACTGCCGTCAGCGCTGCGGCTCCATTGAGAACTGCTTCTCCAGCGTCGCCTCGTAGGGATACACGTGCAGCATCCATCCAAACACCTGCGGGACGAACCTTCCGCCCGCCGCCTCGCATGCCTGTGGCGTTGAGATCGATCCCATCATCCCGAACTGTGAACCCTTTTTGAACATCTCCTGCCGCTGTCCCGCGGCTGGCCAACAGAAGTTCACGTGCGCATGCCATTGCGCCACGCTCAGCGGCACGCGCTTGTCCAAATCCTCTTCCGTCAGCCGCTTGGGTGCCGTGTACATCGCGCCGATCAATTTGTACTTGTCGCCGTCCTGCTCGTACAGCAGTGAGGTCGGGTGCGCCGGATTGAATCCGAACGCATTCTCCATCGCGTACGAGTTGTTGGTGAAGTGCTTCATCTTGGTGGGAACGTTCGGCAGGAAGATCTTGTACCCATCGGCAAGCGCGACTTTGTAGTTTTTATATTTCTCGAGCGCATTGCGTGTGCTGGTGACCGTGAACGCCGCGCGATGTTTGTCGGCCTGGATCGCCGGACGCATCGCGGTCATCTTCATGTGCGGGCCCATGTCGAGATGATGGTGGCTCATCTGCTCGTTCGCTCCTGCCTGCGCCTGCGGAGCGGATTCCTGCGGATCACCCGCAGCCATGTCGCCATGGTGATGCTCCTGCGCCCACCCACCGGCTATCATCGCCGCGGCCAGTCCCATCCCTAATAAGAAGATACGCATGGCTTCCCTCTCTGCCCTTCAACCCCGCCACCCCGCGTAAGTTCCGCATTTCCAGGCCTTCCCGTCCGAGACTTTTGGCGCTAGGGCGGGTTGATATTATCGTGGTGAGAAGCTATCACCCAGGAGAGTTCATGGAAACCAAGCATTCGTTCCTCGGCAGCCGCATCGCGGTCGCCCTCACAGCTTTTGCGCTGACCGCCGGGATTCCCGCGCTCGCGCAGCAGAGCACAACCACTTCAAGCAGCACCCAGGCCACGCAGGCTGCGCCAGCCACCAAGGCTGAGAAGAAAGCTGCGCGCAAAGAGCGCAAGGAAAAGATGGCCAAGGAACTTGGCCTGACCGACGACCAGAAGAAGCAGCTCAAGTCGCTCAAGCAGGATCAGCGCAAGCAGATGGACGCGGTGCGCAAGGACTCCTCGCTGACGCAGGAACAGAAACAAGCAAAGTTTAAAGAGATCCATCAGTCCGGCATGGAAAAGCGCGACGCTCTTCTCACTCCCGAGCAGCGCGAGAAGATGCAGCACCTGAGCGACGAACACGAAGCAAAAGAGGGCAAGGAGGGCGGCCACCACTGGCGCCACAAGAAGGATCAACAGCAGACCGCGCCATCGGCCACAGCCGAAACGCCAAAAAGCTAGTTCCTCTCTCCACGGGGCGCGGAAAGTTCCGCGCCCTATTTTTTTGCCGCAAGCCTTCGCGCCGCGTCGCGGCCGCTGCGGATGCAATCCGGCACGCCGATCCCGCCATACGCATTTCCCGCCAGCGCCAGCGTCGGCATCTCGCGCAACCGCCGCTCGATCACCTGCACCCGCGTCAGGTGCCCGACCTCATATTGCGCCATCGCCTGCGGCCAGCGGTAAACACGCATCGCCACCGGCTCCTCACGAATATTTAGGATCGCGAGCAATTCCTGCTTGACTGTTGCAATGATCTCTTCGTCGCTCGACCGTAAAATAGCCTCGTCCGCTGTCCCACCCAGGAACATGCGCAGCAGCGTGCCGCCGACAGGAACGCGCCCGTCGAATTTCTCGTGGACAAACGTAATAGCCCGTATCCGCTTGTTCTCCGTTCGCGGTATTAGTACGCCGAAGCCCTGTGGCAACTTTGGCGCGCGCGATTGCGCGAACGCGAACTGCACGATCACCGACGAGCTGTAGCGAATGGCCTGCAATTGCCCCGCGATATCAGGAGCGGCCGCCTGCAGCATCCGTCCGGCAACCGGCGCCGGCACCGCGAGGATGAGCGCATCGAATTCTTTGTCGTCGCCATTGCAGCGCAACCTCCATCTTCGACCATCGAAGCCGATCTCGCTGACTTCACAGTTCTTCTTGAGAGATGAGGCCGGCAGCCGCCCCACTATCGCATCGACCAGCTCTTGCATCCCGCTCTTCAGGGTCGTGAAGATCGCCGGCCGCTGCCCGGAATTCTGCTGGCGCGTCGCCATCATGCCGCGGATCAAACTTCCGCGCTCGGCTTCCATCTTTGCCATGCGCGGCAGCACCGCCTGCACGCTTAGATGGCGCGCCTGCCCGCCATACACTCCTGACAGCAGCGGATCGGCTAGCCGATCGACCGCATCCGCTCCAAAATGCCGCGTGACGAAATCCGCCACCGATTCATCCTGATACGTCTCCGCTGGCGGCGAAGCAAACCACTCCTGCAGGAATTTCAGTTTGGTTGCGAATGGAAAGAGCGGCGAGAAAAATGTCGCCATCGGGTCGGTAGGGACAAAGAATTGCAACCCATCCGGAAGGGGGACCAGTCGGCCCTTCACCAACACGTAGGTCTTGCGGCGAGCATCATTCGACCCGGTCAACTCAGCTTCGAGTCCCAGCTCCGCGCACAACTCGCGGGCGGCCGGCTTTTCACTCAGGAACGAATCCGGCCCCGCCTCCAACAAAAAATCCCCGACGCGCTCCGTCCGGATCACGCCGCCCAGGCGTTCGCTGCCCTCGAAGAGCGTGAACTCGATGCCTGACTTGTGCAGTTCGTAGGCAGCGCTCAGCCCGGAGACGCCACCGCCCACGATCGCGACCTTCACGCCCGCCTCCGCACCAGCCCCGCGAGTGCCGCAACGAATGCCGGCGAATCATTCAGCGACTCCGTCCGCCACAGCTTCATGCCGTTTTCTTCAGCAAATTCCCTGAAGGCGATGTCGATGTCGTACAGCACTTCCACGTGGTCGCAGACGAAGCCGATCGGCTGCATCATCACCGCCGTCGCGCCCTGGTTCTTCAGCGCGAGGATAGTCTCCTCCACCGTCGGCCCCAGCCACGGACCGCCCGAGATTCCCTGGCTCTGGAAGGCACAGCACCAGGCGCTGTCGGGCAGGTCGCACTTCGCGGCGACCAGCAGCGCCGTATCTCGTGCCTGATTTTCGTAAGGGTCGCCTTCCGTCACCGTCCGCACCGGGACGCTGTGCGCAGTAAAGATGATCGGCACCTGCACTCCGGCTTCATCGCAGGCGCTTTTCCATGCCGGCAGTAGCTTTTGCGCGAAGGCTTCGATCAACTTTGGATCGTCGTGCCATGACTGCACAAAATCCACGGTGAATGGCAGCGCGCCATGGCTCTCGAGCGCCTTGCGATAGAGCCCGACGCTGGTGCGCGAATTTTGCGGAGCCAGGCAGATTACGGTCGCATGGGTCACACCGTCCGCCGCCATCTGCTTTACGGCGTACGCAATATAAGGATGCCAATTGCGCATGCCGAAGTAGACGCGCATGCCCAGTTCGCGTTCCAGCAGTTGCGCTTGCCGCTGCGTGATCTTGCCCAGAGGCGAGCGCCCGATCTGCTCGTAGCGGCTGCGGATCTCCTCGACCGCTTCATCCGGCAGCTGTCGCCCGCCGGTCACATTGTTGAGGAATTCGCGGATCTCGGCTTCATTCGCCGAATCCGGACTGCCGTGCGCCAGCAGCAGGACGGCCTTCATACCCTCTTCGCTCCCGCCTTCGAGAACTTCGCCGCGCGTTCGTGGACAAACTCCACCAGCATCTTCACGTTCTGCTCCGGCGTCTCCGGCAAGATCCCGTGACCAAGATTAAAGATGTGACCGCTGCGTCCGTCGGCGCGCCGCAGAATATCTTCCGCCACGGACGAGACGTGCTCCCATGACGCGAACAGCGCCGCCGGGTCCAGATTCCCCTGCACCGCGCACTTGTGTCCCAGCGTCGCCCAACCTTCATCCAGCGGGATGCGCCAGTCCAGTCCGACCACATCCGCTCCCGTCTCCTGCATCGAGGTCAGCAGCGTCGCAGTATCGGTACCGAAGTAGATCACCGGCGCGCCTGTCTTTTTCAGCTGTTGGATCAGCGCGGTGCT
>Ga0137418_10003431_pt1 | contig 14566 bp, 19 predicted proteins | sample CZODoug3_1_2_16f_FD_122242 | JGI IMG/M metagenome (GOLD analysis project Ga0137418, IMG submission 122242) | Vadose zone soil fungal communities from Angelo Coast Range Reserve, California, USA - CZODoug3_1_2_16fungal (Hybrid Assembly) | ecosystem: Environmental > Terrestrial > Soil > Vadose... | reverse complement strand
GGCCAGTCGGCTTCAACGCTTTCTGGCTGCGCGGCACTCCTCAGACCCTTGAAATTCTCCAGTCGCTCGGCTTTGTCTACCACATCGACGACGTAAGCCGCGACGAGCCGTTCGTGATTAACGTGCGCGATAAGCCATTTGCCGTCGTGCCCTATACGCTCCACATGAACGACATCGTCGACTATGAAACCCGGTACTTCAGCACGACCATGTATGCGGACGATCTCAAGGCGGAGTTCGACGCGCTCTATTCCGAGGCTGGAACGCGGCGTCGCATGATGTCAGTGAGTGCGCACGATCGCATCGCCGGTCGCCCATCTCGGGCCAAGGTGCTCGAACAGTTCATCACCTATGCGCAGTCCCATACCGGCGTCGCGTTCATGCGTAAAGATGAGATTGCACGCTTTGCGCTGGAGAGCCCTCTGACCGTACGCGAGGGGATTTAATGACGGCTTCGACTCTCTACTTGTCCTGGGCTTTCATGCGGTTCACAACGTGTGGGAAGATTCATGAAAACTAGTGAGATCAGAAACGATGAGAGCAAACTGAGAGCTCGGGCCTGCATACGTCTATGTTTTGCATTGATCCTCGGAGTCCCTTTGTGGGCTTTGCCCTTAACAGCTCAGCAAAGGAGTCAGAGTCTGGACGACAAATATCCAGAGAACCCCACACCGCAAGAAACTGCGCCATCGAGATCTGCAAAACTTGAACGCTTGCCGATTGAGTGGATCATTGGTCCATATGTTCCGGTGCAAGAGCGCCTCAACCCGTTAACCAATAACCAGCGAGAGCAAATCTATGTACGGCAGACGTTCCTAACCGCTGGATCTTACGTGGCCAGGGCCTTTTCGGCCGGAATTGACCAGGCCCGCAGTGAACCTCACGATTGGGGAGGCGGTCTTGCTGGCTATGGGAGACGCTACGCGGCCCGGTACGGAGAGTTTGTAGTTCAGAACAGCCTGGTTGCCGGAGGGGATGCTCTGCTCGGGTATGAGCCTCGATATGACTTTTGCCGATGCGACGGATTTTGGCGTCGCACACGCCACGCTATATCGAGAAACTTTGTTGCCTATAACCGGACTGAGCGTGAACTCCGGCCGCAAGTGCCGATGTATGCCGGAGCCTTCGCCGCCGGCTTGCTCTACAACTCGTGGCTACCGGGACACCACAACATAGCCAATGGTGGGGCGTACAGCATGTTGTCCCAGGCGGGAATCGGCAGTGGTTACAACTTCGTAAGCGAATTTGCCTTGGATATCCTGCACGCGTTCAGCCTGAAAAAAACTGTGAAGCGGGCGCCGTGAGTGGGCCTTTTCCCGAAAGGAGAGACAGGAATGAAATGTTTTTACAAAACACTTCCATTGATTGCCGCAGCATGGGTCATTACGGTTGCATACACGCTCGCGGCTGACACTGTCCTGATCGAGCCACATAACTTAACCATTGACCGTAGTCTGCGGAGAGAACAGGCCGACGCCGAAATCCTGGTTGCTCGGCGCTACGACACTTTCTGGGATACAGGGGACGAAGCACTAGCGCGCGCAGCGCTTGCGTCCAATTTTATCGACGATACGCTGCCGATCGGACGTGCTCAGGGAATTGACGGGCCGCTGGCAGCCTCGAGGTTTATGCGCGTTGCGGTTCCGGACCTCCGCTGCGAGATTGAGCAGATGATCGTAGCCGGTGATCGCGCCGTCACTCACCTGCGGTTTCGCGGTCACTTCACGGGACGGTTTGGGCTAATCCAAGGTCGAGGTCAGACAATCAATTTCGTCGCTACTGACATCTACCGCATCGCCAACGGGCGCATTGCTGAAAATTGGCACATCGAAGACAACCTAACTTTGCAGCAGCAACTCGGATTAATCCCCAAATGACAATCAACGCGGAAACCCTCTCGACTGACGGCAGCAGCGTCGAGACGGAATCACAATTGTCGCTAAGTATGCTGTACATATTGATTCTTAGTAGGAGGTAGGCAATGCCAGAAGGTATGGTACCTGCTTATATCACCAGTCTGATCCGCCATTTTGAAGATCTTCGAGACGGTACACACGGCGGCTCGTCAAGTCGAGCCGACAAGGAAGCCCATTTCGGGAAGGCTGTGCAGCTGCTGGCTCCTTTCGCCCGCCAAGTTCTTACCGAAATGAACACCAAATTGTTGCTAGACACTGGGAAGCTGACCGAGACTGGACTCCTCCGGACGGCGGATGGAGGACTTACCGCGTCGTGGTCTTTGAGCTGGCCTGAACAACGGGCAGCCGGAATCGAGCCAATCATGCTCCAAGCCTATTTCGGAGGCGGCTTCCATCATCCTCATCTCCGAGGGACGACAGTTCGCGACTGGCCCCTAAACGTGTTCACCAACGAGGATGCCGGAGCCCAGCTGTCCATACTCCGGGCCATCGCGTCGAGCGATCTGCACAATTTGGTCTACCGTGCGGACTATCGAATCGTCCCTGTGGTAACAGCCAGCTCCGGCACCCCGCTCTCCCCTGGAGTCAAAGCAACGTAACGGGTCGTGTCCAGAACCAGGCAATCCGATACCCTGAACGAACGCCCCGAAACAGTACATCTCGCTGGCATTCCCGGAGAGCGTGCGATTCTCGAGCAGGCCCGCCAAGCGACCATCGGTGAAACTCAGCAGGCCTTTCCGATGCGTGTCTTCCGTGTCGCACTGGTTAGTCCCTTTTCCTCACATCATTGTTATCAGCACATCGACACTGCAGAAAAATATAGGGGCAATGCTGTGGTTTCCGAGGTTTTCAGAAGTGCGTAACCCCACTTAAGCTGGCCTTAGGTGATTCGAAGCCGCTGCCCGATCGCGCAACCTTATCCTGAAAAGAATTGGAGCCAAGCAATATGAGCAAGGAAAGATCCTCCCCCACCGTTCTGGCACACGAAACAACTCAATCCGCGAACGATGAAGGAAACCCTCACCCCTCACTCGAGATCCGACGACGCTCCTTCCTGAAGGGCCTCGGCGTTACCGGAGCGGCCGTCACGCTGGGCACGGGAATCATGGCAAAGGGCATACCGCTTTTCGCGGAAGAACGCAGCGGCTCGCTCACCAAAGGCGATGCTGCGATCTTGCGTTTCCTGGCCGCCGCGGAAATCATCGAGAGCGACCTCTGGCTGCAGTATCAAGAACTAGGAGGAACGCAAGACGATGAAGTCTCCAAGCTGGCGAGCAAGCTGATTTCCGGTTATCCAGCACAGCCCACAGGCGGGAACCCCGTGTACATGCAGGATCTGCTGCCGCTCGACGGGGACATGTCACAGTACATTCACGACAACACCGAAGACGAGTTGACCCACGAAGTCTTCATCAATGCATACCTGAAATCGAAGGGCGCCGATACGGTCAACCTCGATCGCTTCCGCACCTTGCCCAGCAGCAAGGCCACCGGGGCCAATCAGTTCGGCCGCCTCACCAACCTGATGCAGCTCACCATCGACACCACTTGGTGGACGCGCTACCGCAGCCGTACCAAGAACCCCGACTTCGGGGACACGTTTGCTCCAGCCATCGCCTCACTGGCTGTTGGGCAGCATACGGCGATCCCCAGAACTGATGCTGACACCAGCGATGTGAACTTCATTCAGGCGGTCGCCAACACCGCGGGGTTTCACTTTGCATTTATCGAGCAAGGTGGAACGAGTCTCTACCCCGAACTGGCGCAGAGGGTCACCAACGTGGAAGTTCTGCGTATTGTGCTTAGCATTGGCGGAACCGAGATCTGTCACTTCCAGACTTGGCACGACAAAGCTGGGAACGCTCCTCAATTGAACAGCGTGATCGATCCGGTAACCGGCGTGTCTGTGACGTTCCCCGATCTGAATTCCCCACCCTTCGGCGGGGAGAATTTCCAGACCAACCTCATCATGCCCGAACCAAGCCCATTCCTGAACCGGGAATTCCCGCCGTGTTCGATCATTCGCCCCACGGCCACGAAGGGCGCGGCCATGGGCGCCGTGAAGGCGCTTACCGACGACGGGCTTTTCATCGGTCAATCGGCGGAGTTTTTCGCGTTTCTCCAGGATCTAGCCGAAGATGCGGATGAGGCCCAGCGCGGTCGCTGATCGCAGGCTGCTTTGCGTCGTTCTCCGTCGCGTTGCGGCTCGAACCTGGGTCACAGCGCGACATGGGGATCCCCTACTTATATTCCAAAGGAGTGCCAATGTTCGAAGGACTGCTTCAACCCACGCATTTGCTGGTCATCGTCGGCATCGCCCTTCTCGTCTTTGGTCCGAAGAAGCTGCCGGAGTTGGGCAAAGGCCTCGGCGAAGGCATTCGCGGCTTTAAGGCAGCGATGAAAGAAACCGTGGAAGAAAAGCCGGGAACTAGGCCGTCCTGAACGCAAGCGAACCAAAGGCCAATGAGCCGCGGGGAGCAAACATGGTCTCGCAAAACCAAGCTCTCACGAAACATCACGCAAACCTCGAGCGTTAGCGGCAGAACCGCGTATATAAAGCTGACAGGCAATCCGCTAGCACGGGATCTTCTTCCTGTCCTTTCAGGGAGATTTTGGAGCTCGATCAGACGACGGCGCCCGCTAATTCCACGTCTTTCGTCAACGGCGAAACACGGACAGGCAAGGACCTCAACGCGTGCCTCGTTCGTCAGCAAGACACTCTACTTGTTATTGCGACAGGAAATCCGGGTACCGTAGACGTATTGGTGTATGGGGACGTGACGATTAGTTTTTCTGCAATGGAAGTCCATCGCAGTGGGGAGGTTGTCGCTCTTACGCCCAAGGAGTTCCAAACTCTGGCCTATTTCCTCAAGAATGCACGAAGAGTGATCTCTCGGGATGAACTTCTCAACCAAGTGTGGGGATACAAGTGCTATCCGTGTACTCGCACCGTCGACAACCATATTCTACGGCTGCGCAAAAAACTGGAGCCAGAACCGGCCCTTCCCAAACACCTTCGAACGGTGCATGGCGTGGGATACAAGTTCTTGCCGTAGATAGTCGCATTCACAACCCTATTTTGGGGTATCGGAAGGCCGTGGGAGAAGCACTGATTGCGTGCGCTAAACTCGTCGCATATCCAACGAAGTCACGGTCTGATTTTCAGGCGAATGGCTGTGGGGGGAGACGTGCGCTGTTACGCCGATCTCGGTCTCGCCGGCATGAATCGACGGGGCCACATTAACTGTTCGCTGGAAACTAGAAAGGATGTTTCAAAATGACCGCATTGACCTCAGTGCATGTCGTGTTGAGCTTAGCGGGAATCGGCTCAGGATTCATCGTCGTGTTCGGACTGATCGCAGCAAAGCGGCTCGATGGTTTGACCGCGCTGTTTCTCGCGAGTACGGTGGCGACGAGCTTGACCGGGTTCTTGTTTCCTTTCCATAAACTCTTGCCGTCGCATGTAGTCGGCATCGTGTCCCTAGTGGTACTAGGAATTGCGATCCTAGCGCGCTACGCCCGTCATCTCACTGGAGCTTGGCGTTGGATCTACGCAGTCAATGTCGTAATTGGACTGTATCTGAATGTTTTCGTCTTGGTAGCACAGGTTTTCCTGAAGGTGCCGGCCCTGAAAGCGATGGCTCCGACACAGTCTGAGGCGCCATTCGTGGTTGCACAAGTCGTGGTCATGGCTCTGTTTGTCGTGCTTGGTATTCTTGCGGTTAAGAGATTCCATGACCGAACCGGTCGTGGTGCAGTGGCGTTTGGTTAGCCGCAAGTTCAGACATTTAGGGTTCCTTCTCTCGGAATATTACAACCGCTAAATGCTCGAGTGTGAACTGACTGCCACGCTAGTCTTTCTCATCTTGCCAGTACGGCTCAAAATCGTCTTTGTGCTTCGTGCCCAAGATGGCCAAATCACCTTTTTCCGGAGTTTAGGTTCAGAACCCGCGATATACAGACGATACACAGACCGTCGGTTCCTTCGTATTTCCTACTGCTATTTACAGGGCATTACGGTGCGACCGGTGTCTTGTAATTACTGCGTGACCAGTCTGTCAGCGGCTTTCACGGCGGTAACACGGGTTCAAATCCCGTCGGGGACGCCAAAGTTTTTCAGGAGCTTACGGGGAACGGCCACTTTTGGCGCAGGCACAAGAAGGCACAACTCCGTCGCCAATTTCTTGCCCGGTTTGCCTAATCGCGAGTGTTTTCGGGCATCCGGAGCTGTTCTTGTAGGCACAAAAGGCACATGCAATTGCCGATGAGGAATGGCAAAAACCGCAACGAATCGAGCAAGGTTATTGCTTTCCTGCGGCGATGTCCAGCAGCGTGCTGTGACGCCTGAACTGAGGTGCGTTAACGTTAAAGGAAACAGAACCCTATTGCGAGCATCCTCCACCGGGTTAGCTGGGTCGGGGGTTGAACTGGGAACAGAGCGCGAAAGTCTTCTCCAGGTGCTCGATGAAGACGCGCACTTTGGTGGTTATCCGTCGGCTGGCGGGCCGTACGGCAAGGATTGGTACGGTTCGTTCAAACGGAGTGAGAAGACGTATCACAGTACCTTCTCTGAGTTCAGCGGCGAAAAGCCATGCTGGGGCTTGGGCGATCCCCAGATGCTCGAGAACACCCATCCTCATCTGTTCAATATCGCTGGTTCGAAACACTCCTTTTGGGATGACTCGCTTCGCGCTCGGTCCGATTCCAAAGCTCCACGGCCGGGTCGATCCCCGTTCAACAAGAACGACCGCTCGAAAGTGATTAAGATCGTGCGGCGATTCCGGAGTACCGCAGCGCGTGATGTACTGGGGAGTAGCGACGAGAATGGTCATCGTCTGCGCGAATCTTCGCGCGACCAGAGTGGAGTCTGGGAGATCCCCTGAGTGAATAGCCAGATCGAAGCCGTCCTCGATGATCGTTGTTGGGCTCTCAGAGGCGGCCATCTCGACTGCCATGTCCGGGTAGGCAGCAAAAAAAGCGGGCAGCTTCGACACCATGTGAAGGCGGGCAAAGGTGGGGGGAACGGTTATACGTATAAGACCTTTCGGTGATGTTTGGCCTCGACCTATCTGTGAGGTCGCGCTTTCGAAGTCATCGAGGATGCGCAAAGCAGACTCGTAAAAGTCGCGACCCGCTTCAGTCATGACGATGGAACGAGAGGTACGGTGGATAAGTTCGGTGCCGAGTTCGTTTTCAAGGGCTGATATCTGTTTACTGACGGCGGGCTGACCGATCCCTCGTTCTTTCGCGACGGCTGAGAAACTCCCCTTCTCGACTACCCTCACGAACACTTGCATTGCCCCGAATTTGTCCACGGCAGCCTCCGCAGTCCTCTATAGAATCGATTCTATGCGAGGGACGGCGATTTATCCTCTTCGCTGCCGGTTTTAAACAGATGCAGATCGAGAAGACTTCCCCCTTCTGTGATGCATTCCTTTTCGGAATAGCTGGTATTCCCCAATTTGGCAAATCTACTTGCTAGAGTGAGAAATCAGATAGGGGTCTGCAGATCTGAGCGGGATCAGAGTCAGTGGAATTCGTGAAGGAGCGAATCGATTCATGTCAAAGTTGGCCAATAATGTGGCGCTTGTAACCGGCGGTTCCCGCGGCATAGGCGCAGCGATCGCGAAGCGTCTCGCTTCGGATGGAGCGAGCGTTGCCATCACATACGCGAAGGACGCCAACGCCGCATCCGCTGTGGTGACAGCGATTGAACGCGAAGGTGGAAAGGCTGTTGCGATCCAAGCGGACGCTGGGGATGCCGAAGCGGTCAAAGCTGCGGTCGAGAAGACCGTAGCGACCTTCGGCCGACTCGATGTGCTCGTGAACAATGCCGGCACGGCTATTCCGAAAACGTTCGAGGAGACCACTCTGGAAGAGTTAGACCGCCTGATTGCCGTCAACGTCCGCGGCGTATTCGTAGCGACACAGGCGGCGCTAAAGCACATGAAGAACGGCGGTCGCATCATCTCTATTGGTTCTGTCGTTGGCGAGCGCGCCCTGACGCCCGGCCTGGTGCCCTACTCGGCCACAAAGGGAGCAGTCAAGATGTTCACTCAGGGCTTGTCCAGAGAAGTGGGGAGCCGAGGCATCACAGTCAACAATATCCAGCCGGGTCCGATCGACACGGATTTGAATCCCGCCGCTGGCGATTGGGCTGTGCCCCAGAAGGCCAACACAGCGCTCGACCGCTACGGATCTGTTGACGAAGTCGCCGCGCTGGTCGCGTTTGTGGCCGGTCCGGAGGCATCGTATATCACCGGCGCGAGCCTGACTGTCGACGGCGGCACCAACGCTTAACCGCAAGTTTAATCAACGTGGAGTTCTACCGCCAGGCAGCTTGCGGAAGCCCGGAACAGCGCAATGAAATGTGGATATTGAGCTGACGGTAAGGCTCCGCCTACGCACGATGGGCGCATTTTGTGCGATACTTCTGATCATAAGCGGGCTTCGTCATGTTAGACGCCAAGTCATCAATCGTTGTCCTGGATCAGCCGTTCGCAACATCCCCTGCGCGAACGCAGACTCTGTCCAGTGAGGGTGTGCTCGATGCCCTCAAAATGATTCTCACCGACGCGCCGCTCAACGACGTTCTCCACAGTGTCGCTCTGCTCATCGAAGCCCACACGGAAGGAGTGCTGTGCACGATTTTCCTGCTCGATGAGGACGGATTGCGGCTTCGATACGCTGCGGGCCCACAATTGCCTGACGCCTATCGAGTCGCCACCGACGGCGTGCGTATCGGTCCCGAGGTCGGATCCTGCGGCGCGGCGGTTTTTCTGCGTAAGCCTGTCTTCGTGGCCGACGTCCTGACGCACCCGCATTTCGCGAATTTCAGGGACTTACTTGTGCAAACGGGATTGCGCGCCGCGTGGTCATCCCCCATTATTTCTCACGACGGCAAGGTGCTAGGCGCATTCGGGATGTATAACCGTGAGGTTCGACATCCAAGTCCGGCCGAGATGCAGCTCATTGAGTACGCCAGCAGGATTGCCGGAATTGCCATCGAGCGCGATCGATCCAAATCCGCGCTGACGTTGGCGTTTGAGAAGATCAAGAAATCCGAAACTGAACTACGAGAGATTGTCGATGTCATTCCGCAAGCCATTGCCGTCCTGGATCCGGACGGAAATGTCCTCTATGTCAATGAATGGCTGCTGGATTATTCGGGAATGAGCGCAGACGAGGTCCTGTCGCGCGATTTTCACAGCCGGCTCTTCCACGCTGAGGATGTAGCACGTTGGCAACATGAGGGTCGGGACTCGTTGGCCCGCGCTTTGCCGTTCGAGGATGAGCAACGAGCATTGGGCAAGGATGGAAAATACCGCTGGTTTCTCATCCGCTACAGCCCATTGCACGACGAACAGGGACACATTCTTCGCTGGTATGCGACAGGAACCGACATCGAGGACCGCAAGCGGGCTGAAGAGCGGATACGCAACGAAAACCTGGCGCTGCGCGAGGAGATCGATCGTTCTTCGATGCACGAAGAAATCGTCGGCTCGTCTCAGGTCCTGCGCTCAGTGATTTCGCAGGCTGGCAAGGTGGCACCCACAGATTCCACTGTGCTGATATTCGGTGAAACCGGCACAGGAAAAGAGCTCATCGCGCGCGCCATTCACAATCGGTCCAAGCGCTCCACTCGTGCTTTCATTCGAGTGAACTGCGGGGCGATTCCGCCGTCACTGATTGCGTCTGAGCTGTTCGGCCATGAAAAAGGCTCCTTCACGGGAGCGTTACAACGGCGTTTGGGGCGTTTTGAATCCGCTGATGGAGGAACTATCTTTCTTGACGAGGTCGGTGAACTCCCGATCGATACACAGGTCGCATTGCTCCGAGTGCTTCAGGAACGCGAATTTGAACGGGTCGGCGGGAGTCATACGGTGTCGGTTGACGTGCGCGTTCTGGCCGCGACAAATCGGGACTTGAATGCGGCAGTGGGGGAAGGGGTTTTTCGTGAGGATCTTTTCTATCGATTGAACGTCTTTCCGATTCGGATGCCGGCACTGCGGGAGCGGACGGACGACATTCCGATCCTGGCTGAATACCTGATCGATCGTTATGCCAAACGGCTCGGCAAGAGAATCACGAGAATAAGCAAGAAGACCCTGGATCTATTACAGGCCTATCACTGGCCAGGAAACATTCGCGAGTTACAGAACGTGATCGAGCGCGCGGTGATTCTTTCCGATGGCGAGACTTTTTTTGTCGATGAAACCTGGCTCGTGCCGGTAGTGCCTAAATCCGAAGTGCCGGCCGTTCCCCTGGTTGCCAACCTTGTCGAGCGAGAAAGAGAGATGATCGAGAATGCCCTGCGGGAGGCTCGTGGACTGGTTTCGGGGCCAACCGGTGCTGCTGGAAGATTGGGCATTCCCAGGCAGACACTCGAGTCCAAGATCAGGAAGTTGAGAATTGACCGGTACCGCTTCAAAGCCTTGTAGTCCTTGTACTTGTAACCCGCCGTTTTGTAACGACCGTCTCACCGCCCATCAAAATAGCGCGATCCCCACAATCGCCGCCAGTACCAGTACCACCAAAACCGGCACGCGACGCATTGCACCGAGGACAATCGCGCCCAGTGTAATGATCAGATTGGTAGAGTTCCAGCCGGCGGTGTTCATGATGCCGGTCAGCACGATCACAAAGACTCCGGCAACAGCTAAACCCAACCCACGGACAAATCCCTGAATGGCGGGGTGGTAGCTCCAGCGGCGGTACAAACCCTGGACCAGCACCAACACCAGCAGCGGCGGCAGCGCGATCGCAACCAGCGTCACTGCGGCGCCGCGCAACCCACCAACGAAATAGCCCAGGCTGATCACCCAGAGCCCGGTCGGCCCGGGACTGATCTGTCCGATTGCAAGGGACTCGGCGAACTGACGGTCGGTTGCCCAACCGCGCGACAGGAGATCCTGGTGAACAATCGGAAGATTTCCCGTACCGGTGGTCGAAAGCAGCGCGGCCCTCAACATGATCCAGAATAGCGCGAGATGATGACTCATCGTGGCCACCTCTGGCGCGGTACGAGTTGCCATTGCGCCAGCGCCGACAACGCGCCGGCGCCCCACAGTATGGCAAGAACCGGTGTACGCGCCAGCGCGGCGACGATCGTGCTTACCAGCAACAGGACTACCGCCACGAGTGTGCTTGCGCGTCCCTCCCGCCGGGCACTGTTCAGCAGCGGGCGCACCATGGTGAAGGCCAGCAGCAAGCCCAAACCGACCGTTGCGGGCACGACGCCAGCAATCGCCGCGCGCACGACCGGCGCTTCGCGGATGCTGGCATAGATCGACGTCAGAGCGACCGTAATCGCCGCGCTTGGCAGCAGCAACCCACTCAGCGAGAGCAGCGCCCCGGGCGCGCCAGCAACCCGCCAGCCGATCAGGATTACCAGTCCCAGAATATTGATGCCCGGCGCGATCTGGCAAATACCCCAATAGCGCGTGAAGTCGTCGTCGCTGAGCCATGCGTGTCGCTCGACAGCTACGCGACGGATCAAGTACAGCGTGGCCGAACCGCCGCCGAATGATTGCGCGCCGATTACCGTCCATATCCAAAAGAGGCGCCAGGGCGAAGGCCGGCCACCCACGAATGGTTGTTCACTTTGAGTCTGAGAATCTCCCACCTGGTTTGCGCTCCCCATAAATTGCACCCGAATCTTCACACGTTGCGATGTCTCCCCACGCCCGCGAGGAGTGCAGGGTCTGGAATATTATCGTCCGACATATGAAATACGGTTCTCATCGCCGCTGTGTAGCGAGCGAAGTCGTTTATTTTTTCAGGGTTTTTTCGATCTTGGCCCAGGTGTCGCGGAGGGTGACTGTGCGATTGAAGACCAGAGCATCAGGCCTGGAGTCCGGATCCACACAGAAATAGCCCTGGCGCTCAAACTGGAAACGGTCGCCGTGATTTGAGGTCTTCAGGCTGGGCTCCACCTGGCAGCCGGAAAGCACTTCGAGCGAACCGGGATTAACGGGCGTGTCATTGTCCGGCCGCTCTTCATTGAAGAGTCGATCATAGAGCCGCACTTCTGCGGGAACGGAGTGCGCTGCGGAGACCCAGTGCATGGTGGCTTTCGGCGAACGTCCATCCGGAGCATCACCGCCGCGTGTGGCGGGATCGTAGGTGCACCGCAGCTCGACGATATTCCCCGAAGCGTCCTTGATCACTTCCTTGCAGGTGATGAAGTACGCATACCGAAGGCGAACCTCCCGGCCGGGCGCCAGTCGAAAGAACTGCTTCGGCGGGTTCTCACGGAAATCTTCCTGTTCGATGTAAAGCACGCGCGAGAACGGGACTTTCCGTGTGCCGGCCGTGGCATCTTCCGGATTGTTCACGGCATCGAGCTGTTCGGTTTCATTTTCAGGATAATTCTCGATGACGACACGAAGAGGCCGCAGTACGGCCATGACCCGTGGAGAACGCTTGTTCAGATCGTTACGAATGGCGTGCTCGAGTTGTGCCACGTCCACGATCACGTCCCGCTTTGCCACACCGATCGATTCGCAGAAATTTCGAATCGCTTCGGGCGTGTACCCGCGCCGGCGCAAACCGCTGAGCGTGGGCATTCGAGGATCATCCCAACCCTTCACGTGCCCCTCGGTGACCAGCGTCAGAAGCTTTCTCTTGCTCAACACGGTATAGCTGAGATTCAGGCGAGCGAACTCGATCTGTTCCGGACGGTAAGGGATGGGCAGGTTGTCCAGACACCAGTCGTAGAGCGGACGATGGTCTTCAAACTCCAGCGTGCAAAGAGAATGCGTGATGCCCTCGAGCGCATCGGAGATGGGATGGGCGTAGTCATACATCGGATAGATGACCCACTTCCTTCCCTGCCGGTAATGTGACGCTCGCATGATCCGGAACAACACGGGATCGCGCATGTTGATATTCGGCGCTGCCATGTCGATCTTCGCGCGCAGAACGTGCGTTCCGTCCTCGAATTCGCCTTCCCGCATCCGTTGAAAGAGTTGCAGGTTTTCTTCGACGGGTCGATGGCGGTAGGGACTTTCCCGGCCGGGCTCGGTGAGGGTTCCGCGGTGATCGCGGATTTCCTCGGCGCTCAGGCTGTCGACGTACGCCTTTCCGTCCTTGATCAGATGAACACCGTACTCGTAGAGCTTCTCGAAGTAGTCCGAGGCGTAAAACAGCCGGTCGTCCCAATCAAAGCCCAGCCACTTCACATCCTTCTTGATGGATTCCTCGAATTCGACCGTTTCCTTGATCGGATTCGTGTCGTCAAACCGAAGATTGCAAAGGCCGTTGTTCTCGGCTGCCACGCCAAAGTTCAGGCAAATCGACTTCGCATGGCCGATGTGCAGGTATCCGTTGGGCTCGGGAGGGAAACGCGTATGCACACGTCCCCCGTTCCTGTTCGCCTTCAGGTCCTCGGCGATCCGTGTTCGAATGAAGTCCAATGAAGACGCGGGCTCAAGATCGGGAACTTTCATAAGTGAGAAAAAAGAAATTTTATCATAGACTTCGCGCAACGTGAGGATAGGAGGTAAGAAATGAGCGCGCCAACACCAGGCTTTGCATTGGCTCAGATTGGACAGATCGCCGTGCCGGTCGCCGAAATCACCCGCGCGGTGGCTTTCTATCGCGATACTCTAGGCATGCGGTTCCTCTTTCAGTTTGGAAACCTGGCATTCTTCGACTGCGCCGGAGTCCGCCTGCTGCTCGATGTTCCGGAGAAGCCGGAATTCAAGCAACACAGCTCGGTCATCTACTACAAAGTGGCCGACATCCAGGCCGCTTACGAGACCCTCGGCTCGCGCGGCGTTTCGTTCGAGGAAAAGCCGCATCTGATCGCCAAAATGCCCGATCACGACCTCTGGATGGCCTTCTTCCGCGATCCCGACCAGAACATGCTGGCGCTGATGAGTGAAGTCCGAAATTCATGAGTCGTTATTCGTTTCTCACGGACACGTACGCTACGGAGCGTCAGAAGATCCTGGGCGTGTGGGCCATGTTCCGGGACTCGGAGATGAGCTGGAGGCCGGAGCGCCGCGCGCGCAGCGTTCTCGAGCAGATGGTTCATCAATGCGTTAGTGAGGATGCCTGGATGAAGAAGTTCCTCGGCATCGAGGTGTCCGAACCGCCGCTGCCGGCCAGTGAGGTCCGCCGCGAGTTCCTGCGAAAATATGCCGTCGCTTCGGCACTGCGCCTGGAAACACTTCGTGCAATGCCGGAATCCTGGTTCGAAGAAGAAACAGCATTCTTCGATGTCACTCGAAGCCGCGCCTGGATTATCGTTCGCCGAGTTGCCCATTCGGCGCATCATCGGGGTCAGCTCACCGCTTACCTGCGCGCCCTGGGCCACGACCTCTACAGTACCTACGGTCCGACCGCGGACACGGGTGGCCTTGCTCAGAATGGCGCGGCCGTTATCTACCAATATCCGGACATCGAGACATTACTCAATGCTGAAGCTCACGGTGTTGCCGGAGGTAGCCCGCCGCTTCCTGGTCCCGGCGCCAAACCCCCCACCGAGCGGCCGGAAGTGTGAATGAACGCGGGCTAAAGCCCGCGACTACATTTGGGGACAATCGTGTTCCCGAAATGGGGGACAATCGTGTTCCCGACATGGGGGACAATCCTGTTCCCGACATGGGGGACAATCCTGTTCCCGAAATGTAGTCGCGGGCTTT
>Ga0137418_10003429_pt1 | contig 14567 bp, 11 predicted proteins | sample CZODoug3_1_2_16f_FD_122242 | JGI IMG/M metagenome (GOLD analysis project Ga0137418, IMG submission 122242) | Vadose zone soil fungal communities from Angelo Coast Range Reserve, California, USA - CZODoug3_1_2_16fungal (Hybrid Assembly) | ecosystem: Environmental > Terrestrial > Soil > Vadose... | reverse complement strand
ATTCGCATGCACGACGGTGCACAATCAATGTTGCATTTCGCGCCTATCACTGGCGTTTGAGGCATGGACATGCCACTTTGGATTTATTTTTGAGTCATTCTTTAATTTTGATATTGATCATTAGATTTTTAGATTAGAAAGTATTGGTGCTACACTCGGAGTGGGAGAGTACTAGGTATCTCGCCGAGTGGGAGTGACGAAAGTATTCACCTTGCTTCAGCAAGGTCTTTTCACAGTGTCAGTTATTAAGGTTCATGACGTCACCGTGCCAAAAACAAATAGTTACAAATAACTATTATCTCGAAGTTTGTGCTGAATGAACGAGGCAGCTACAAGGTGACCTTTTTTTGGTGGGGTGTACTTACCATGTACATGTAGTTGTCGGCTGCTTCACTCTGATCATATAGTTGTGCGAAAGAAAAAGCCGTAAGAGACAAATTGGGATGTGATCGGCTGCGATTTTCGTGGAGCCACATATGAGGCAATTGATGACACATGCGTCCATTGTCGATGCACCGCGACTCACAATGGATTCGTCCTCGGTTCCCGATCTGCTAAATATTTCCACTCAATGTGCACAATCTTTAGTGCAGGCCGACAAAACTCTGCAGGACGTCGAGAACGTCACATGTCATTGGCCTAAAAAGGCAGGCGCGGATGCCCATTTCTTACATTCGCTTCGCCATTCTATGAACGAACACCTTCAAAATATCTCAGATCATTTGAATACCGTACGATATGAAGAAGCCGACGAAGAAGATGAGGTAGAACGTGAAAGGGATTCTGAAGATGAGAGTGACGACGAGGTATAGTAAAATATTATAAGTAAACTGGCTGCTCACTCAAACGTGCGTTGTATAGCCATCTCAACAAGAGGACAAGGACGAATCGACAATCGTACACAGGTACAACGCAGTCATTTCCAATCTTGGCACTTCCAAAACCAGTACGAAGGACCTTGTGGACTTACTGCAGGTCCAAGACACTCGGTTCCGACGCTTAGTTGAGGATGCTGCTTTCGCTCGAATTTACAGAGGGTACGAAAATGCCTCTGATTCCGATTGGGTATGTTCTTTAAATTCAGACTGACTTTCGCTGAACTCATGTATTATCTTCAGTCTCGTTTGCTCAGGACACATGTCGGACCACCCTTATCTTTCCAGACAATTTTGCAAAATGTCACGGGTGTAGACGAACTGGAACATGTTGATGATCGATTGTGGAAGCGACAATGTGTACGCGATTGCCTAGTAAGCAATAACGAGGTACTTATACTGTTTATTTTAGTTTCTGGTGACTGCCGATCCCCTCTTGGGCGGCGAACATTTCATCAGATATCTGATCAAGCAGATCGAGGCCATCAAATTTGCCTATGATTGGCATCAACGACAATTGAGACCGGGCGTCCAAAAATACAAAACCAAATTCGTCGACAAGTCATTTCGATCCATTCCTGCACATCGGTCGTTGCGCCCTAATGGAGATTCCGATCAAAGAAAGGCATACAAAAATGCGTTCGCAGCATTCAAAGCAAAGCATACTAAATCGGTCACCGCTCGTAACTACTTGTGGCAATTGTATCAACAGGTATGTGTATGATTCACGAATTCCACTGATCGCGCATGAAATAACCATTCTTAGTTTGGTTGCGCAATCTTATTCGATCTCGCGTGGGACGTGGACAAAATGATCAATTGTTCAAAAACATTTAAAGCGCTCTTCATGCGTTTGAGTGCCGATGGTCAGGTCGAAGGTTCACTTAATCTCCGACAATCTTTGCAAGGGTTGGACGGTGAGAACGACGCCTGTTTAAGGTCCATTGTCAGACATTTAGGAGGAGAGATTATGTCTACTTATCTCAGCCAATTCCTTGCTACGTATCCTTCCAGACATAATTCTCTTCCATTTTTGACTTGAACAATGTATTACTAGTCGAAATTGAAAACGCCTGCCGCCCACTTCTTTTTAGTCTCTTGAACCAATCTCTGAAGCCTTTCGTCTTCTGCCCTTAGATCTTCAGATGGGTGTTTCGTAAACAATTTCTCCTCAAATTCGCGTAAAAGCCTTATCTTGTGACGGCCTCGACTTCGAGACAACGCGACATATGCCCCGAATTGGTCGACTGGAAACCTCGACGTCTTCCCGATGTCAACGATCACGTTGCCTAAAGTTTGACCTTGCGACTTTTGATCAGTGAATGCGTATGCGCACGTGAGGGGAAGTTGTCGGCGGGTGATGCGTATTTTGTGTTTCTTCTTTCCGATACTGAACGAGTCTTCCTTCGGAAAAATGGGGATTTCGTTCGGATGAAGTCCATGGAAAGTTTCGAATTTGAAATCGCGGTCAGGTTTGAATACGATCATCGCAGGCGGGAATTCCAATCGTATAATCCCTCCACTTTCCACACTCATTTCGATAGACGGTTCCCGTGCATCTAACACCACATCCACCACAGTTCCTCGACATCCATTTGCAAACCCAATATCAGTCGCACAGTTGTGTGTTAACATGGCTCGCATGCCGATCGCGACCTCTAGACGCGTGGCCAACCGTTGTGTTTCGTTGACGTCCATTTGAGCGACCGTCAGCTTTTCTATATTCGTTAACGAACGGTGTTCTCTGCCTGCCGTATCCTCTGCGTCCACCACATACAGTACTTGTCCCGATTGCCGGCAATGTTGTCTGAGTTTAGCACTATTCCACATCGAACGAACGCTATTCCTCGGGGTCACTAGAGTCGTCTGGTCCCACGGCTCTTTCGAAAAATCAGGTACGTTACATCGTTCGTCCGTTAACACCAACTTGTGAATCTCCGACAGATCTTCTAGAGTACAACGGCCTATCCGCGATCGGTCAAGGATTTCCATCCAGACGGTGTCTTGGATCCTCAACTGTTGAACAAGCTCAATTACTGTTTCGAATTGTTCGTAGATGTTTTGACCAAGAAGAGAGCTTGGTCTTGGATTTACGCTGCTGTACAATGCAACATCCCTTTGGCCCACGGGTGGAAATTGGTGAAAGTCTCCCATGAGTAAGACATTCATGGCACCCAAGGCGATCGTCGAATCCGTTCGGCCATTCCCTGTGCGTACTGCGCCTAAAATTTGTGAAAGATAGAATAATGTATCTTTTGTGAGCATTCCAACTTCGTCCACTGCGAGCCATGAAGGTTTCAGCATATTACTTTCCCTCCGTTTCTTTACTTTTTTGCTAGATCTGTTCATCCATTCATCGCCCTGGGGATATTGACGCGTTGGAAGACCAGCCCATGAATGAAGGGTGCTACCACCGATAAGGCTTGCAGCGACGCCTGACATAGCCGTTTTCGCGAGCAGATGAGAAGCTCCTCGGATTTCGAAAGAAGTGGTTATCGCATTTAACAAAGTAGACTTTCCTGTCCCACCTTGTCCAATAACAAACACGAGCGTCTGTGGAGGGTCTCTGTTGGCCAATTCGGCATCCAGATGGTTGATTACGATGTCGTGAGCCATGCGCTGCTCTTCATTGAGGATATTTAAGTGAGGCAATTCTAACCCTTTTTTTGACTCTCTCAGGAACGCTTCAGGTTCGATGTCAGGCCATAAATCATAACCAGCTGGCATGATGTCTGCTCTGTTGTCCATCAGAGTTTCTGCTGCGTCGTGTGCCCCGATTTTAGAGATCTGATCGGCCCACTCATTATATCGAACGATGTTTTCCGAGTCGGCTGTCCTTGCAACTTTCCATCGTTTGCTATCGACGCCCAAATAATGACTTTCTTCATCATCTGGAAAGATCCCCACGTCAGCGGCGATGTTCATGGCTACTTCGGCGAACAGCTGTTCGTCTGGTCGAAAAGGTTCCTCAATCGCTTGTTCGATCTGATCTTCCGTCACCAGCATCTCTGCCCATGCTTCTTTCTCGACAGCATCCTCTTCACCTTCGTATTCCACTGCATCTTCCTCCATATGTCGTGTCCCGTAACTATCGGATCGTTTTCGACGAGCGCCATCGGAAGCTTCGTAGTAATACTGCATATTCTCGATAGTTGACTTGTCCTTTTCGCTAGCCACGGAGATGAACCGTTGAAATTCGTCTTCAAGCGAAATACTGTCACCTTGAATCGAAGATATGTTTCTCCAAGGGACAAGCAAAGCGAGAATTGTAGCACAATACAGTGAGCGTTTGTTCTTGTCGTCAGCTCGAGGTATCGGAGCCCCAACAAACTCCACTTTAGTCTCGTGCCCTTTCCTCCGTATTACTCTGCATATCGAAGATGCTTCTGTATCGTCTTTGTAATATGAGCGTTTGCTTGATCCCGGATTTAAGTGGCCAGACGAGGACGACCTTAGTTTGAAACCGCTGTATGTGTCTCGGTAGAATTGTAACAAAGAATAATGCTCTAACAGAGTCCCGCGATTGACATAATCTTTGAACTGACTGCTCGTTTGCAGTGAGCCGTCCACAATGGTCAACATCATCATTTCCTCTTCAAACGCGGGCATTTCGACTTGCTAGAACGAACTTATTATCTGCGAAGCACCTTATTTGAAGACGACACTCACATCATCTACTTCTTTTGAATTGCCGTCTTGTCCTTTACTAACAGCCTCCGATGGCTATTGGTATAGTCAGTACCACGAACCACTGCTACAATGATGCTGTCTGACTTACACATTCTTCTTCACGTACTTCCTCGACTTCGTCTTTCCCAGGCACTATCGACTGTGCTGTCTGTTTTCTGAACCAGGAATAAAAATTTGTGTGTTTTGCGATAAAATAAAATGAGCCTCACCTATTGTCGCATACTAGAAATGGAAATGCCTTGCCCAATGCCGAGTACAGATCACCCGTATACAGCGTCACAAAATGGTGAGATATTTTTCGATCACCGTACCCCATCAGATAGCTTATAACTTCGGGTGAGCTAAATGTCTGTTCTCTGCTCAGCGTGTTAGCACATCGCTGGATCAACCGTTTGTTTCTTCGGCAAATGTCGACATTATATCGCTCCTGAACTCTGTGGAATGCGACCCGCTTTGCTAAGAGGGCGGACGTATTAGATGACTCCCGCTGTTTCTTGGCGACATAGTTGGATATGTAAAACCCCATGTTTTTAGTCTCTGCACCGTTAGTGATCAATTTGATGTCTCCGTTGCACCTGACGGTCTGTAGGATTGGAGGTGACCACGCGTTGACGTATCCGTAAAGGCGCTTGGATCCCCATGACCCATGTTCGTCTATCCAGTCTTCTGTTGCCAAATCAAATGGAGCATTTCGTTTACATACCAGTTGGCCCTTGACCGTTCGCAAACAAGTGTCTGTGCTACACTTGTGGACCTGAACGGACCTCGCCAACAACATTTCGGATTCACGAGAACGAACAGCGTAGTTTGCACCCCTCGGGTCAACTGGCCTTGCGAAAGATACTGAATCTTGGCTTGTCATTTCCTTGATCTGCCTCGCGCTTGCCCCCCCTATGTCAGACCGGATGTTTGACTGGATAAACTCCGCGACCTTACGTCGAAACGACTCCTTTGCCAGCAGCTCCTTCATGCGGGACGCCGTAGGAGCACCCTTAAGCCACACCACCGTGTGAAAATGTAAGGTGCCTCTACCTTGAGCCTCCACCGTCCCGATATATGCGGCAACATGGCCAAAAATCCCGGGTCGCCTGTGAACAGAACCGCGACGGCTGTCCGCACTAATTCCGAACAATACCTCCAACATGGTGTCGATGACAAAATGGAAGAATTTGGCCGCCGCAAAAGGATCTGCGGCAACGGTGTTAGACCTCGAAGTTGCGTCTGGCCCTAAATTCCTGCGAAAATTGTCCAAATCGATGTCTACCCCTGCCAGTACTTGAGCGATAGGGTCACCTACATCGGATGGGTTTACGGTTATCCACAGTGAGGGAGGCCCAATGTCCGCAACCATAGACCATATTTTGGACCGAATATTGACCCTTGACTCGTCCGTGCCCATCACTTTCGATCGTACAGATGTGATGTGTTTTCGCAGAGCTCGGACAACAGGGTTTGTAAAAGGTACGCGTCTGTTTTCTTCGCCGGCAGCTTTCACCAGGTCAGTGGGTGTCAGACTTTTCAGTGCCATCTCATGTTTCCAGAAGTCCTTCCGCTTTATCTGCAGTGCAGCTGAGGTACATACTAACCGTTTTTGCAGGACTCCAAAGACTTGGAAGATGTAATGGAAATCTTTCCGAAATCGCTTGTCCCAATACTGTAGGTCGCGTCGAACATGGTCCGAATATGGAACATTTATAGCTCTATCGAGCTCCACAGCGCCTTTGCCGTATGGGAACAAGCAGGGGAATGCACCTAGTAGGTGATTTGGATTGTCTGGCCCACCATCCGTCCGTTTGCCGCTCGAGTCCGTACGAGGGTATTCATTGACGAACTGACTTCCTCTTCTTATAGCATATCCTTTCTTGATGTCTGCTGTAGACACATTCGCGAGGGCATTAGCTAAGATGTCACGGTCTGCCACATCGGTAGCCCCCACGTCCACCACACCCAGTGACTGTAAAGGAATGACCTCTGCACCTAATGTCATGAAAGTTCAATCGCGAAGAATAATAGTTCATACAAATAGAATTCACCATCAGAATCGAGAGTACCCTCCCCACTAGGTACGTCGAAGTCCATTCCTTCGTCTTTGTCTGTATAATCAGCTTCCATATCGTCCGTCGCTACCACTCCTATTTTGAAGGTTCGTTTCGGCCGATACAAAGCGTATGAATCACAAGACTTGCCTGCGAATCTTGTCTCCACTTCCATCGTATCAGCATCATCCTCCACATATCCCGCCCCTTCTCGTTCGAGAGGGTCTAATTTGTTAGAATGGCGGATAGTGTCTGAAATTTCATCAGGTATACCGTCCTCAGGTAAGTCCTTCAAACGAGGCTCTGAAATAGCCGTCTGCTTATACAAATCGTTGTGCTCCGTCAACCACTCCAACGCTCTCCGAACACATTCACGCCTAACTCTAAAAAAACCAGGCAATGTGCGCTCAGGACGATTTTTTGGGTCAATAATTGTAACGCCAATAGTAGACGCCAAGATTTTGGTAGGCAGGGGCATGATGTCCGAGTTAACGAGTTCAGTGATATCTTCCGTATTCAATTTAAAAGTAGACACATTGCCTTTGAGCCCACTATTGAATGCGGAAGACGACCAACGAGACGCGCCTCGCTGTTTTGGCAGCAACTTGACAACGTACGCTGCTGGAAAGTATTTCGCCACCAGTATTCTCTCTGGCAGTGTGAGGACTGCCAATTCGTGTGGTATTTCGCCGACCCACATATTGTTCGCCAATGATAGTGGAGGGACCTTTGCCGAATTCAAGGACCGCAAACAATCGTAACAGACATCACCCGCCAATCTTCTTCCAATCTCTTTCATGACTTGTCGTTCCAGCAACATACCTGATGTCAGCTGGTGTGCGGGATGAGCTTCATTCGGGGTGAGCAGTTGGCCATTTGGAATATCAGTCACCATCATCTCCATAACCTCTTTCATCCACAGTTCTCTGGCGCACACCATACACACATGCTGGTGGACCGCTTCATTGCCTGTCGCGTCAATGAACTCAGATATGCATCGTTCCACAGTATCTGGGCTGCAAGGTTTCAAAAAATCGTCTTCGTCTTTGTACGCTCGTTCTTCGGCCATGCTTTGTCCCATCGGTTCCGCGCTCTCCATTTCATCCTCATCCCCTACGCGAGCACACCGATCACCATAATCGAAAACGGCACTCACTGATTTCTCTTCACAGTCTGTGGTAGCCGCTATACGAATCTTCTTTTGAATGTGTGGAGGCATACCTGCTATCGCCTCCAACATGTTCGTCCTCTTCCTTTTTTCTTTCCTCTTAAAACTGACTTCGGGCACCGCGGATATGATTTTCGCCTTTGACATATTTGCCATTTCAGCATCTACAGAACCGCCGTCAGAAAATTTTAATGAGTTTGACATGTCTTCCGGTAAGAATTTGGAGTGGGCAGATCACATCCGCTTCACCTCTCCAAACATAGTCTATTTCGTCATATGCTGTCATAGTCACCTGCCTTTCTCTCTTGCCAACCACCATCATCATCTAGCGAACATGGCCTTCAATTCTGTGTCTTACAAAGATGCCCTTGTTGCCAGATCGGACTTTATCTCACACCCACTGTTTCTAAAAGACGGCGGCTGGGCCAAAGAAGGTTCTGGTCACGTACTCGCCTCCAAATCCGCGGGTGAAGACTTAGTAGGTGTCATAGTTGGGAAGGTTTCCCCACACCGTCTCCAATGCAGTCCTGTCGGAAACTATCAAGTGGATTCAAAGGTCCAACCCGACTTTACCAAAGCCAAATTCCAGTTCACACTTGACAGTCCGGACGAACTCGCGTTGAAAGCGACATTCAGATCAGCTGTCTCCTCTCTACTCCGACTTCAAAACAATATATCTACCACCGGCAGTAACAAAAATCTGGTGGAAGGTGAAGGTGATACGGCTTCCGTTCATTTTTCTACTAAGATTTTTAATAAGAGAGTATGTCCCTTATTTTGCGAAGCCCCTAATCCATTCACGCTCACTGTTTCTACCACCCCCTCTTGACAGCCCTTCGATGTCGTTGATCCGAAACCCCTCGTTTACCTTTCAGATCTCGAAAACCCGACAGCTTCCAAACGAGCTGTCACCCCTAGTAAGTTTTGCCCGTGTCTTGATGACTAGCATTTGACGAAATTGGTATCACAGTCGACCCTGATGCACCCACTGAAGTTGATGCCGAAACAGACAATTGGCGAGTACCTAACGACTATCAAAGGGATCTATGCGCTCTGAAACGTACACACATCGTACAACCACTGCGGGCGTATTTGGACGGCAATTTCATAGAACCAATTGATGTGAACAGAGTCCTGACAAACGCGTTGGCCCAAGTTCATTTTTCAATGAAACACTTCCGTATTCAGCGACCGGGCCAAAACGCTTTCGACAGCTTCACCGGTGAAATCGAAGAAGTACACGTACTCAAGATAGGGGTTCCAAAAGCTCGCAGCGCGTACAAACGCAGCAATCCTAGGAGCGGGCCTCTCGATGTCAAACGTATGAAGCATTCAGAGATGACTACGGAAATGCGAGACTCTGCGGACGCCTACGGATCATCTTCCAAAACAAACGTAGGTGATCCAGAGTCAACCGACCCTGCTCTAATGCCAAACCAACCTACCATCTCCGCCCCCCAAAGTAAGCACCTTTTGTAGGTTTCTTTCTAACAAGCTAAATACACTTCGGTAGGCACGGCCTCAGACAGGACCCAAAGTCCGATGGTCACCACTATCGCAAAGCCACGCCACGACCTTGCAGCTAAAGGCGGCCATGCTGCATCCTCCAAATCCCGAACCGTTTCGTCTGAAGACGTCACAAAAGAGCCTTCTGCTTGTGACGCGTCGACATCAGGATCCTCTTTGGAGCGCGTGATCAATACTTCCTCCCTTGTAGCCTCCTCATCCTCCACGCCTAAAAAAGTTGACACTCAAATCGGTCGAAACGTATCGTCCTCTCCCGCCACTGGCACAAGGTCGGGAAAAAAGCCCTTGTAGTTCTCTAAAATTTATGAATGAGTCATAAGCGGTGTATGATAGGTTTCCGAATGAATCCTTCCTTTCCATGTTCCCCTGTAAAGTACTAATATTATTTTCTCTTGTACTATTAGTAGTCATTTGAAGTTGTACTCATAGCTATGAATGTTCCATAACACAAAATTTGACTCGACGAAAACCTATTTCATACAGTTCCCCAACGCCGACCATGCCCTCAAACATATTTGTGCGTAAATTATCTCCTTCCCCCTCACTCTTTACTCAGTTCACCCTCAGTTTGTCCTCGAGAAAGTTGCTAAGACCCCAGCAGAAACTGCATCTCTTGGTCGCATCCTTATTCACCTTTTCGATGACGTTGTACCCTCCACCTCTCAAAACTTCCGTCAACTTGCAGGTCGCATGCTTCGGTGAGAACTTTAAGTGACCCTCCTGGCTCCGCAGAGTACATAACTGACAAACCCAACTTGAAAAGTAAAGTCGTTCTGATCCAACCGACCAAATGTTGTTGTCCAATGGCGATGGAGATGAAACATTGGCCTGCTGAATCCACCTTCAGTGTATCCGAATTATAGCATGGACGAAGATACGAAGGTAGGTAAGATTGCTCAAGCTGAGCATTGTAGAAATTCAGAGCGTCATCGTCTTGCGCGAATGCCTGGAGCATCTCTCCAGTGGACTTTCCTGTTACCCGTGAAAACGCGTCGAAGGTAGAAGCTGTACCATTGATCCCGAGGCAAATAACCATGCTGATGTGTCGGTGGATAACTGAGTCAGCAGCACCATATTGTTTGTCACGACGACTCGGTCAGATGAACCCCTATATTCGTTCTGTATAAGGCGTAAAGGACCGGGCGTGAGTCTTCTTATTTAAGCATTGCGTTACTCACGCACAAACTACTTACAAATTAACAATGCCAACTTACTTCATGCTCGGCATCCTCGAATACCGATATCGAGCTCAGAGCTATACGTACGCGATCGTTTTCGAAGAGAGACACCCGGTGCTCTCATATCTTCCTTGTCCAAACAATGATCACTGACCCGTCAAACTCAACAGCACCTAGCGTTAATTTACGCCCCAACCCTAGACACCCTACAATATCGACTCACCAACTTCATGACTGAATACCAAAGACGATACACTTTACATCAACATTTCATCCATTTTTTTCCACCAGCTCCCACGTCTACTACGATGGTAAACCATGCCCACACGCATATTCATCTCCTAACCCAACGTGAAGTCATGGACTTCATAAGACGCTACCTACGGAGAATCAATCATCCCACGATAACAACCGGAACCCATCGTTAAACTCAAACCGTCCCGCCGAGACATCTAGGTGTACAATCAGACTTCTTTTGGCCCTCTTATATATATGTATTTAAAAAAGAACGCATGGGTCCAATTTATTACCCTCCAACAATGCATACGAAAACATAATTTAATCCTGAATAACATTCCAACTCATTATCTTACACCTTTCTAAATACCCCATCCACATCACAATCTCCCACATTCAAGCAAGGTGATTGGCGCCGGCATCGGCGACACCTAGTTAATTAGCATGTTGCAATGACGGTGACTAATACATCTGACAATGTGATGCAAATATTGAAATGCTATTATAGGGACGAAAACGAAAAATACATGTTGAACATCCGCATATGAAAACATCAAAAATAGAACTTATGGCTAGAGTAAGTATGTGGTCTCTGACAGCACATCAGTCGTTCTTCTGCCAACAAATAGTGTAACCGTTCGCAAGTTGGCCGGATATGTTGACAGGAGCGTAGCTTTTCGAATACACTCGGAAGCCCAACAGAACTGAGTCCGGGTCATCTTCGTATGGCTACATTGGGAGATTGTCAAGATCACTTCAGACGCAAGTGGGTTTTGGAAAACGTGGTACGCACCATAGCTTGAATCGCGATAGCATCATCAGGGTGCTCGATTTTCAGCATCTGATGTTCATTATGAATACCAGCTGTATGGCAGCGATCACAGAGATCTAGTCGCGTAGGTTAGGATAAGTTACTGAGTGTAAACAAACTGTGGGAAAACTTGCCGTAGTCCCCGCAAATCATGCATTTCCATCTTGTTCCAATGATAAATTTGCCGTCCTATATAGTTGTGGGTTGTGAGCAATACGGGCGTTTAGTATCACCACTGTAAACTAGCGCACGCACTTTGCAACCGTCACAAAAAGCATTTTGTTCCGGACCACTTGGCGGTTCGTCTTCTATCTTTCCACCAGGTGTGGGAGGTCGAGGTTCTTCTTTGGACACTTTTTCTGCGTCACCTGATTTTCCACCGTCAGCTGGGATGGCGGCCTCGTCTGCAGGTTGACTCGAGTCACTCCCTCCGTCTGATTCGTCGCCATCATCTGCAGCGTGTGCACTATCAGCGGGAAAGACCTTTTCAGCGGGATCAGGTTTGGTAGCAGATGTGTCGGGTGCATTGGATGGTGGAACAATTGGTCGAATGTCGCGGATGGAAGTGAACTTGGCTTGCTGTGACCTTCGCTTTTCGATAGCCGATTCTTGATGTTTGGTATGGATTTGGAGCAAGTCTTTTCCAGCAAGGGCTTCCAACGGAACCACAAGATGGGCTTGCCATTTCCTGGAGAATAATTTTGAATACATATGGATAGCCTATTAGAGAGATGATACTCACTTTAGATCGAAATTGCTGGCAATAGACTTGCTCCGTGCAACTTGACTCCACACATTGGACATCTTCCTGACGTCCCAGGTTGGCAACTCGTTGCTGATTTTGGCCCTCTAAAGTGGTTATGTGGAGTAAGTGGCGGAGGGTCGGTCATGGGTGACGGCTAAAATACGCACCTGGACCATACTGAGCCTTCTGTTCAACCGCACCTGGCAGAGCCAGCGATGTCAGTGAGGAGCAGAACTAGGGTACACATGCACATACGTGGACAACGTAATCTCCCGGAGGTAATTCAATAGTCAGAGTTACACTACGCGTTCCCCCATACGAATGACAGGAGCTCCCGAGGACCTCGTCCGATCCCAGCTTGAATAGTTTAAAATCAAAACTCCACACCGCTGCACTCTGGACACTTTGATAATAGCGGGTGTCCGACTGCGATAATACAAGGATTGTCTCAGTCCGTTTCGGGACGTTGAAAGTGACTATGAATCATTAGTGTCCTTCGGCATCCGATGAAGAGAAACAACGCACAAGATACATCTCCAAACTGCCAAGCACTTGGCATTGGTCTCGACCTTATGTTGAGCCAGTGGCTACTTTGCACCCAAGTATTATCAAATAGTTGTGTTCTTTCGATGCCCTCCCAATGGCTGAGGAAATCGCCATATTCCATGACAAAAACACCATCGTCCTACTCGCAGCGATCAGATTGTATGAACAAGAAACCATATTTGCCAAACTCACACCGAATCTATGATTCAGGGCTTTCAGAGCGTCGAACCAGTGATCGCTCCACTCTTTCGAACCATCACTCCATCTGCCTGTCCATTCACTAGCGCCCCACGGGTTCCTGATCTTGAGGAAGCGCTTTCCGCGAAATTCCACGGCTGAAAGAACAGTGTATGCATGATCTACCACAAGTTATGAATATCAGCGGAACATAAGCAGTACAGTTGACATACTGGTTCGGATCCCTAATAATATATCATCTATTAGAAACTGTCTACTTCACTCATATGAAAGAAATGTGACCTTTGACATTGTTCTCGAGAACAGGGGCACCTTTCGGGTCATCGATGAAGCAGCTGAACAGTAGGTCTTTGTTTGCTCGCATCAATTCTTTTACCCAGAAACTATCGGGATCTAGAATGTCCTACATGTGGATATATGAGAACTGTGTGCAGAGTAAACAAAAGGAAGACTTGCATTGATATACAGCGACTCCGAGATACCTCTGTAAGCGCTTGTTATCAGTGAATACATCGGTGAGCTGGCTGCGACTATACCCGGTTAAGTCCTCGATACCTTCATTTGTTAAACCTCCCTCAATTGATTGGTAGTCACCGTGGAGCTTTGCAAAAGCCTACGCATTGTGAATAGCCTGCTTCATGTTCGCAAATAAGACATCACCTTCTCCAACAGTGGACTGGATCAAAGCAAGATTATTGAGTTATCCCACATGGTACGAAACGAGAATTTTACGCACACCCAAGTTTCGTTATCATTCTCCCCACGCGCAAAGTAGAGGATTTTGCCACCCTTTCTACCAACCTTTTCATACTGATCGCGGTCATGGTGGTATAAGCCTTGTTGCTTTCACTTTCTGTGAGTCTTCCAAAGTAGTATATGGTTAACGAGACTACATACTTTTGAATCCAGACTCTCCCATCGAGGGGCTGTGAGGAACAGCTGATCGTCAATGATCACGTCAACCCAGTCTCCATCCCTACACAATACGAAACCGTAAACTCCAACCTGTGGATATAGTCAGCCTAAGTATTTAATCGTTAACAGGTGCCAACCTTCTCATCGCGCTATAACGTCTTCGTGAGCAATTCTGGACCAATTGGACCTAGCACTGGACTTACAGCCACACATAACTTCTCGATTAATTCGGGCTTGGTGCTAACAGCAGCAAGGGCGCTCAAGAACCAGCAATCTCCCAGTTGGCCTGTCACCACGACATTAACGATACAACTGGGGTGAGGTCTAATCCAGCGTTACCTTGCACAATGTCACTATACGCAACCCCGTCATGGAAGAACTCTGGCTTGTCAAAAATTTGAGAGACGCGCCGGATGGCAGACGGCGTGTATTTCGGCTCATCAAATGGCGTGTCAGGTCTATGGAGGCACGAATGTCTATCTGCTTCGAAGTCCCATGCGAGATCTCTAAATTTGCGGTTCCTACTGCGACATTCCTTGGCGATAGCATGAACCTTCCTCTTGCACCGTTCTGTGGCTTTCTCGAATTCTTTGGTAATAAGCAAGCCAGCTCGGTGTTGCTGTTGCTCAACAGGTATGGGG
>Ga0137418_10003426_pt1 | contig 14570 bp, 11 predicted proteins | sample CZODoug3_1_2_16f_FD_122242 | JGI IMG/M metagenome (GOLD analysis project Ga0137418, IMG submission 122242) | Vadose zone soil fungal communities from Angelo Coast Range Reserve, California, USA - CZODoug3_1_2_16fungal (Hybrid Assembly) | ecosystem: Environmental > Terrestrial > Soil > Vadose... | reverse complement strand
CGACGGAAACGGCTTTGTTGGAACGGCCGTAACCGCACCGGCCTTCAGCTACTTGCGAAGGATCGAGGGTGGAAATGAAAAGATGGTGGGCCCCCCGGGGATCGAACCCGGGACACCGTGATTAAAAGTCACGTGCTCTACCACTGAGCTAGGGGCCCGCTGGCGGAAGCGATCATTATGCCCGTACGGTAACGCAGATTGCACTTTCTTCCGAAGGCTGCGCGCGATTGCGTGGTGATCGTTCGCGCGTGCGCTGTTCCATCCTGGATCGCGCCCGACCGGCACGGCCAGCCAAGTCCTTGGCGCTCTTGACTTAGTTCACATCTCGCCTGCGCAGACGCGCCAGGGCCCTGCCGACAGATCCGTACGCGACCGGCGGACTTTGCAATTCATGAGGTGGTGGCACAACAGGTGCACCGCACCCGAGTGCCATGACGGACGCCCCACGCTCACTGCTTGCGCGCGTACGCGACACACGAGGCACGAACCTGCTCGAAGCCGCGATCATCACGCCGCTGCTCATCATGCTGACGTTCGCGATCTGCGACTTCGGGGCGCTCTTCTACGTCTATCTCGCGCTGGAAAACGGCGTCAGCCAGGCCTCGCGCTACGGCGTCACCGGCAATCTGATGGACGATCCGGCGCGCCCGGGCACGCCGCTCTCGCGCACCGACTCCATCAAGACCGCGATGCGGCAGGCGACGCCGACGCTGACGCTCGCCGACAGCGCGTTCAGCTTTCAAAACATGCCGCCCGGCAGCAGCACATGGACCGCCGGCACGGGCGGGCCCGGCTCCATCGAGAAAGTCACCGTCGACTACACGTGGGACATCCTCACGCCAATGATGCGGCCGTTCTTCACCAACGGCCAGATCCATTTCACGGTCGACTCGGCGATGAAAAACGAGGCCAGGTTCCCATGATGCGACCCGATTCGACGCGCCTGCGCTCGGACAGCGGACAGAGCATCCTCGAGTTCGCGATGATGCTGCCGCTCGTTGTCGCGCTCGTGCTTGGCGTCGTCGAGCTCTCCCAACAGCTCACGAATCAACCTTGCCGCCGCCGAGTGTTCGGCTGATTCGCCCGGCCCCAGACCTTGCACATCCGCCACGCCATCGAGATCAAGATCCCCAATTGCCAGTCCCCGCGGGCCGGGGCCCGTGGCGAGGTCGAGACGCTCGAAGCGCTCGACATGCGGTTCCCCAAGCCGACGGTCGATCTCGCACACATCACGCTCGCCTAATCCGTGGGTTCGGACAGTTCCATGACTCATTCGGGCCACGCCACACACGACCATCAGCAACACCACGCACCTGATGCGCACGCCGGGCATGAGGCGCACATGGTGGGGGACATGCTGCGGCGTTTCGTCGCGTCGGCGATCCTCACCGTCCCAGTCGTCGTCTACTCACCGCTTGGCACTTCGATCTTTGGCCGCACGCTCACGCCGCCGCTGGGGCTGTCCGCCGGACTCCTGAGTTTCGTTCTGACCTCTATTGTCGTCTGGTGGGGCGGGTGGCCATTCGTGTCGTCCGCGGCGCGTTCGCTGCGTGATGGTGAGCTCACGATGATGACCCTGATCGCCACCGGCATTCTGGTCAGCTACGTGTACTCCGCTGCGGTCACGTTCGGGTTTCCGGGCGAGCCGTTCTATGATGCCGCGGTCATGCTCACGACGTTCAGCCTCCTGGGCCACTGGCTCGAAATGCGGAGCCGGTTCGCCACGGGCCGCGCGGTCGAGGCGCTGCTCAAGCTCGCCCCGGCCACCGCGCGGCGGGTGCGGAATGGGCAAGAGGAGGAAGTCCCGCTCGATATGGTCGCGGTGGGCGATGTCCTCGGCGTTCGGCCCGGGGACACTGTCCCGGTAGACGGTGTCGTGATCGAGGGCTCGAGCTACATCGATGAATCCATGATCACAGGGGAGCCGGTGCCCGTGTCTAAGGGGCCGGGCGACGGCGTGGTGGGCGGGACGCGAAACCAGCAGGGAGCGTTCCGGTTCCGCGCGACCAAAGTCGGAGCGGACACGGTGTTGGCTCGCATCGTCGCCATGGTCCGTGAAGCCCAGTCCTCGAAGGCGCCGGCGCAACGGCTCGCCGACGTCGCCGGCAAGTATCTCGTGATCGTCGCGCTCGGGTCCGGTCTCCTCACGTTCGTGGCGTGGATCGTGTTTGGGCACCAAGGCGTCGCGTTCGCACTGTCGGCGGCGGTGGCGGCGATCGTCATCGCGTGTCCGGACGCGCTCGCGCTCGCCACGCCAACCGCGATCACGGTTGGTGTGGGGCAGGCAGCCCGTGCGGGCGTGCTGTTCAGGAACGCAGCGGTACTCGAGGCTACAGCGCGGGTCGATACGGTCGTCTTCGACAAGACAGGCACACTCACCGAGGGCCGACCCTCGGTGACGGATGTCATTCCTGCGGCAGGAGTGGCGGAGGTGGATGTGCTCCGTCTCGCGGCGGCCGCGGATGCGCAGTCCGAGCACCCTCTCGCGGCGGCCCTGCTCGACGCCGCGAAGGAGCGTGAGCTCGATCTCGAGCCGACCTCGCAATTCGACGCCATTGGTGGACAGGGCGTCGTTGCGACGGTAGGCGGTCGGACCGTGCTGGTCGGGAACCGCCAGCTGCTCGAGCGAAACGGGATCAGGCCGGGGTTGGACCGCGACGCTGAGCGGCTGCGAGCGGAGGCCAAGACGGCGGTATACGTGGCGGCGGATGGCCGGATGCTCGGTCTCATCGGCGTGGCGGATCGCATTCGACCGACTGCCCAGGCTGCCATCTCCGCGCTCCACGGTCTCGGCATCCGCGTCCTGCTCCTCACGGGAGACAGCCGCGCCACCGCCGAAGCCGTGGCCCACACGGTCGGGCTCGATGAGGTGCTCGCAGAAGTGTTACCAGGCGACAAGGCCGCAGAGGTCAAGCGCCTCGAGGAAAGCGGCCGCCGAGTCGCCATGGTGGGGGACGGCGTGAACGATGCGCCGGCTCTGGCAGCTGCATCCGTTGGAATTGCGATCGGTGCGGGAACGGATGTCGCGATCGAGACGGCTGGCGTGATTCTCATGAAAGACGACCCGGCGGACGTCCCCGACTCGCTCGTGCTCGCCAGGCGTGTGCAGCGCAAGATCAAGCAGAATCTGTTTTGGGCGGCGATCTACAACCTGATCGCGATCCCGCTCGCCGCCGGCGTGTGGTATCCATCGCTGGGAATCCTGCTCAAACCAGCATGGTCGGCGCTCGCGATGAGCGCGAGCACGCTCACCGTCACGGTGAATGCGCTGCGGCTGCGATCACCGTGGTATAGGAACCCTTAATCGGGTCGAGGGGCCTCTTGAGCTGCGCGTACTCTGAGTAACGGACGCGCCCCCGTCGCTCGGTAGTGGAATGCTCGACGCTCGCCCGGAACGTGAGCCGGAACCCCGTCCTCGGCCCACGACTCGTCGGATTCGCGCTTGGACGCGGGCACCGGGAGCCGCACAACCACTTCCGCTCCCCGTTCGGTTTCGGCGCTGCAGCAGCTGATTCTGCCGCCATGCTTCTCGGTGAGCTGACGCGCCAGGGGCCCGCCGCTGTCAGGGACCGGGTCCCGCACAGTCATGACGACGTGATCGTCCTCAAACGCGACTTGCACCAGGTTGCATTTCGTCACCGAGTAGAGGGAGGCGCACTCGAGGACGTCGGCGATGATGTCCACGACTGGGGCCAGGTCGCGTCCAGTGTCGGTGGACGAGTCAGCCAGATTGACGATCATCCGGTGTCCCCGTTGCGCGAGTTCCGGACCGACGCTCTCGAGCACAACCTCCATGACGTCCGACAGTGTTGGCAGTGGCACTTGCTGGTGGGTCGACATCGTGAATGCTCCGTGATTGGGCGCTATAGCCGAGCGGAATCGCGAACGGAGAAATGGAGCGAGATGGTGGAGGTGAGATCAATTAATCTGTCGATGGAATCGGCCTTAAACCAAAGGATTAGTACTTCTGGAGGATTAATCAGCGCTGCTGAAAGACCCTGATGTAGTCGACGTCGAGCTGCCGAGTGAGGGTCGAGTCCAGCAATCCCTTGTTCCAGGAGCGCTGCCAGGTGTTGTCGACCATGACATCGAGGATGATCTGCATCGGGCCGTTTTCGATGGTGGAAGCGTTGCCATCGAACTGGGCGCACTTGATCCCGTCGATGTACCACGCGACGTGGTCAGCCTGCCAGTCTATCGCAAAGCGATGAAAGTCGGTCGTGTAGTCCTGAACGGGGCAGGCTCCATTGTTGCCGACACCGCTGTTGACCGCGAAGGATGTGCTCCGGTCGTTGTAGTGATACGTCATGAACATCGTCGCCGGGTCGTGGCCGAGGTGCTCGAGAATGTCGATCTCGGTGCGGTAGGTGTACGTTGTGTCGGTGGGAAGCATCCAAAACGCGGTGAAGAAGCCCTGCGTTCCGATCAGCTTCAGGCGCGCTTCGACATAGCCGTAGGTGAATTTGTAGAGATACGCGGATCCGTTATCGGCGCGCGGTCGCGCGGTAGACAGCAGTCCGGACAGGTAGGTGCATGACCCGTTCTGGCAGGCGCCCGAAGCAATCGGGGGGCTCTTGGGTTCCGCGACGAGGTGCGCCGCTCCGCCGCTGACCTGGATCTGGGAGGCGGCATAGTATTCGCGGCCCTGATTGAATGATCCTGTGCAGCCGCCGTAGTTCCAATCGAAGCAAGGTGTCAGCTTCGTCGCGTCGTAGCCGCTCCCCTCGAATTCTTCGGAAAAGCTGAGCTGCCAGGTACGTCCGACTGCGGCGGGCGGCAGCGAGGGACTACAGTCCGAGGCCGGGAGCTCCGGGTATGCGCAATCGCTGCCAGCCACCTTGCCTGAGGCGCACGCTACCAGAGAAACCGTCAGGAAGGCCCACAAGAGCTTCATGGAGCGAAGTTTCGACCTCGCGTGAAGGCGCCGCAGTGCCCTTGCTCACCGAGCGGGTGTTCACCGCGCCTGCTTTCGCTGTTCGCTGACTGCTCTCCAGCAATACCAAGCGGCCACCGTGCGATAAGGCCGGAAGCGTTCGCCCAGGGCCTGCAGCTCCTTCGGCGTCGGTAGCCGCTTCAAACCGTAGGCCAGCGCGTAGCCTTTGCGAACGCCGTAGTCCCCAACCGGCCACACGTCGAGCCGACGCAACTGAAAGATCAGGAACATCTCGGCGGTCCACGGTCCGATGCCGCGGACGACCGACAACGATGTGACGATGTCCTCGTCGCGGAGCCTGCCGATGCGATGCAGCGGAACGGTTCCATCCACGACCTTCGCCGCGAGATCTCTGATGGCGGCGACCTTGTTCCACGAGAGTCCCACGGCGCGAAGCTTTCTGGCGGAAAGCGCGAGGACGGCGTCAGGCGAGAGATCTCCGTCGAACAGGGCGACAAATCGTCGGTGGATGGCCGCCGCCGCGGCTCCGGCAAGCTGTTGATAGAGGATGCTCTCGGCGAGGGCGGCAAAGTGCGGGGTGTCGGGTCTCGGGAGGCGGAAGGGCGCATTTCGGTCTATCAGCTTCGCCATGACCCGATCACGGCGCGCCACTTCTGCAACCGCTTTGGAAAAGGTGGTCACAAAGTGAGGTAACGCTCCTAGCGTGGGATTGGTTGCATAATGGAGTACCGAATCGAACCGCGGCGCTAACCTAGGTGCCGTTGTCACCGTAGCTCAGTGGTAGAGCCTGTGAAATGCCCGTCACGACAATGACCCGGCTCCTGTATATTCACAACAGCATGCGCACATCGGTCCTTAGGTTCGTCGCTATCGTGGTGCTCAGTCTGCACCTGATGCCGCTCGGTCTGCCGCTATTCTGCGACACCGACCGGCGCTGCGATGGCCAGATGCCAATGTCAATGCCGTCCGGCCCGACTATCAACCAAACTTCCAACGCAACCGACTGCGCTACTTCAGTGTTTTGCGCCGTAATGGGAACTGCTGCACTCATCTTGAGTACACCGGTTTCGGTATCCGCGAGCGACTCGTACGTCGTAGCATTCGACGAATCGACGTTCGCTCGGTTTGATCCTCAGCCGCCTCCGCCTCCACCCCCCCAAGCCTAGCCTCTCTCGGGCGTATTGCGCCCTGAAGCGACGCGCACCCGCGCGTTGCGCACTGCTTTCATTGATGCTCAGTGAGGAGAGGTATGCGAATTCAGTTGCTCGTTTTCTGCGCGGCCGTCACGGCCGCCGGCACCACGCCCTTGATCGCTCAGGATACGCTGGGCCGAGAGGCTGTGTCGCTGTTTCAAGTGCTTGACAGCGTCGCTGCTCGACACCCGTCACTCGCGGCAGCAGAGGCACGAGTCCGAGCCGCCAGAGGCTCGCGCTCGACCGCCGGTACCCTGGGGAATCCGATGCTCATGTACGACGTGGAGAATGCGCCGTTGCCCGGGCGAGCAGCTCCGCCGATGGACCGTGAGACGATGGTGACGGCCACACTCCCGCTGGAACCGCTCTACCAGCGCTGGTCCCGAGTGAGTGGTGCAAATGCTGATGTCCGAGCGGCCGAAGCTGATGCACAAGCGGAGCGTCAGCGCATCGGCAAGGATGCCACGCGCGCATTCTACCGAACGGCTCGCGCGCAGGTTGCCCTCGAGGTAGCACGTGACCTCAAGATCTGGCTCGATTCCGTCGTCGCCTACAACCGCGCTCGTGTAAAAGAGGGTGTCGCGGCGGAAGCTGACCTCATTCGCTCCGAGCTGGAACGCGACCGCGCCAACGTCGAAGCAACGATGCAGGAGGCCGATCTCGCCCGAGCGAGAGCCGACCTGACGGTCTTCCTCAATGAGGAGCCGGACGCGGCATTTCTCGTGGCGGCGTTCGATGCCCCGCTCGCGCTTCCCGGCGTGACACCGACGAATCGAACCGGCAGTGCGCGACCGGACATTCGCGCCGCCCGCGAGCGGGTTGCTGCCGCAGGCTCGGGAGTGACGACCGAACGCGCGAGCTTGATCCGTCAGCTCGGAATTACCCTCGGGACAAAACGGAGTGCAGGAACGACGTCGCTGATGGCGGGCATCAGCATGCCGTTCCCACTTTTCGATCAGAACCGCGGCGCCATCGCGCGCGCCGCCGCGGAACGAGACGCGGCGGGGTTCGATCTCGCCGCTCAAGAACGGATCGGCCGTGCAGAAATCGTCGGCAGCGCCGAAGCCGCCCGGCTGCTGACGGAACGCGCCGGCGTGCTCGCCGATGCAAGCCGGGGCCAAGGATATCTCGCTCGTGCGGACGAAGCTCGGCGCATCACCCTTGGTGCCTACCGCGAAGGTGCCGTCCCACTCATTCAGGTGATCGACGCCGCGCGGGCGTGGGGCGAGGCACGAGTCGCCTTCTACCAGATCCTCTACGCCCAGCACGAGAGTGTCGTCGAGCTGCTGGTCGCCGAGGGAGTCGATATCGCCTCGACATTGCCAAGCCTCAGAATCGCCGCAGGGGTCCGGCCATGAGGGCGCTCTGGCTTTGCTTGCTCGTGATAACCGCGTGTTCGAAGGGCGGCGGTACGCCCGCCCAGTCGCGGTCCGCGGATACAGGAATGGCCGGCATGCCAGGAATGGAAGCGGCCACGGACGTGACGCTCACCGCCGCGCAGGTGACGCACGGTGGCGTGCACTGGGAACCAATAGCGACGAGTACCGTCGCTTCCGTCGCGACCGTGCCGGGGCAGGTGGTCCCCAATGAGGATCGCACCGCCAGACTCGGCGCAACGGTGCAAGGGCGGGTGATTGCGGTTCGCATACGGCCGGGGGATCGCGTTCGCGCCGGACAGATCCTCGTGACCCTCCAAAGTCCCGCGGCAGGAATGGCCCAGTCCGACGTCGACAAAGCCCGCGCGCAAGCGAGCTACGCACGCAGTGCTCGCGAGCGAGCGGAGCGGCTCCTCGCCCTCAAGGCGATTCCCCAGCAGGACTACGATCGCGCCGTCGCCGATGATGAGCTGGCAAGTGCGGAGCTGCGACGGGCAAAGAGTGTTGCCGACCAGATCGGGGCAACGGCGTCGGCTAGCGGTGAAGCTGCGATTCGCTCGCCGCTGAACGGCGTCGTGCTCGCGCGCACTGCGGTGCCCGGAACGGGAGTCGATGTTGGTGCGCCTCTCGTCATCGTCACAGATCCATCAACCCTCTGGCTGTCGATCGACGCTCCCGAGAATCTCGCCTCGCTCTTCCGCGTGGGTGCGCAGCTGCGCTTCACCGTGCCGGCGTACCCCGCCGACACATTCTCGGCCCGGATCGATGCGGTCGGCGCTGGGCTCGATCCCTCCACGCGCACTCTCCCAATCCGCGCCGTGATTCGGAACCGAAGCGACCGGCTCAAACCGGAGATGTTGGCGAGCGTCTCGGCCCAAGGTGGGGGCGCAATTTCAGCGCCCTCCGTCCCGGAGGACGCAGTGCAGCTGCTCGATGGCAAGTCCGTCGTGTTCGTGGCCCACCCGGATAGCATGGGCGGTGCGAAGTTCGCGCCGCGCGAGGTCCAACTCGGCTCGAGATCGGGTGGCCGGATTGCGATCCCGCAGGGGCTGGCGCCCGGTGACCTCGTGGTGACGCGGGGTGCCTTGTCGATCAAGGCACAGATCAAGAAGGGCGCCATGCCGGCAATGGAGATGTGAATGGGCGCGCTCATTGATCGTTTGATCGCTGCGTCGCTTCGTCACCGCGCCGTCGTCGTTGGCGCGACGATTCTTCTGGCGGCTGCCGGCCTGTGGTCGTTTGCGACGCTCAATACCGACGCGTTCCCCGATCTCACCCCGAATCAGGTGTTGGTCATGATCGAGGTTCCGGGACTCTCGCCAGCAGAAGTCGAGCAGCAGGTGACCTATCCGATGGAGGTTGCCATGCTTGGCCTCCCGCGCACGACCGATGTCCGTTCAATCTCCAAGGTCGGCCTTTCGGTTGTCACGGTCACCTTCGAGGACGCCGTCGACTTGTACTTCGCGCGGGCCCAGGTGCAGCAGCGGATGCAGGACGCGCTGCATGCCTTGCCACCCAACGCGGAGGCGATGCTGGGCCCGCCCGCGACCGCAATGGGTGAGGCGTTCCAGTATCTCGTTGAGCGCACGGATTCCGCAGCGGACACGCTTTCGCTCATCGAGTTGACCAATGTGCAAGAGTACATCGTCAAGCCACTGCTCAAGACGGTGCCGGGCGTCGCCGAGGTCAACACGTGGGGAGGGATGCTTCAGCAGTTCGACGTGTTCGCCGACCCCAGCAAGCTCGCCGGATACGGTCTCACGTTGCACGATCTGGAAACGGCGCTTGCCAACAACAACGCAAACTTTGGTGCGGGATATGTAGAGGACCGAGGCGAGCGCCTGACAGTTCGCGGTATCGGACGGGTCACCGGGGTGAGCGACATTGCGAACGTCGTGGTGGCGACGCGGGGCGCGACCCCGGTGTATGTGCGGGACGTAGCGCGCGTCGACGTCGGACCACAACCCCGCTTCGGCGCGGTGACACGCGACGGCCGGGGAGAAGCGGTTTCCGCGGCGGTGATCATCCTGAAGGGTTCAAATGGGCGGGAGGTTGTGAACCGCGTTCAAGCCCGACTCGCGGAGATCGAGTCCGTCCTGCCCGCCGGCGTTCAGATCCGGCCCTTCTACAGCCAGGGTGAAGTTGTCCGCCGCACGACGCGCACGATGTTCACGAATCTTACTGAGGGCGCGCTGCTGGTCGTCGCGATCCTCTTCCTCTTCCTTCGTAATCTCCGTGCATCGCTCCTCACGGCCTCGGTGATCCCGCTTTCGCTGCTGTTTGCCTTCCTCGCGATGAAGCGTTTCGGCCTAACCGCGAATCTCATGAGTCTCGGTGCGCTGGACTTCGGCCTCATCGTGGATGCATCAGTCGTGATGGTGGAGAACTTCGTGCGTCGCCTCGCTGGAGCAGGGTCGCAGTCAGTCACCGAGCGACAAGACGTGATCCGCGCCGCGGCATTCGAAGTGGGGCGACCGATCGTCTTCGGAATCGCGATCATCGTCGCGGTCTACATCCCCATCTTTGCGCTGCAAGGGCTGGAAGGCCGCATGTTCAGGCCGATGGCGTTCACGGTTTGTGCGGCGGTGCTAGGCTCGTTGCTTTTAGCACTGAGTTATGTGCCCGCCGTCGCATCGTATGTGTTCGCGCGCAGTGGCGCCGCTTCCAAAGAGCACGATGATCCGGCGTGGTTCGTCAAACTCCGCATCAAATACCAGCGCGCACTCGAGTGGTCACTCCTCCATCGGAAGCGGGTGGTGGGCGCGACCGTCGGTCTTTTCGCTGTCGCACTCATCTCGGTGCCGTTCCTGGGCACGGAATTCATGCCCAAGCTGGACGAGGGCTATCTCCTGATCGAGACGCGACGCATCCAGAGCGCGTCGCTGCCGCATGGCATCGCCGTCTCGGACGATGTCGAGCGCACGTTACGGAAATTCCCCGAGGTCCAGAACGTCGTGACGAACCTTGGCCGCCCGCACGAAGCCACCGAGGTGATGGCCCTCCACCAGGCTGACGTTTATGTCGTCTTGCATCCCAAACGCCAATGGCGGGTGGGATCGCTGGACGAGCTGATCGTCCGCATGGACTCTGCGCTCTCGGAGATCCCGGGACTCGTCTTTGAGTTCAGCGCTCCGATGCGGATGCGGCTCGATGAGGTGATTTCCGGAGTGCGAACGGAGCTGGGAGTCAAAGTCTATGGCGACAGCCTGCCGCTCTTACAAGAGAAGGCAGACGAGATCGAAGCTGTCGTACGGTCTGTACGCGGTGCGGAGGACGTTTCCGTAGGCGTGAGCGCCGGAGCTATGCAGCTGGAGGTGGACCTCGACCGCGCGGCAATCGCCCGTTACGGACTGAACGTCGCTGACGTGCGAGAAGCCATAGAGACCGGCGTGGGTGGCATGCAGGCGACCGAGGTGATCGATGGGCGCAGGCGCTTCCCGATCGTGGTTCGCCTGGCCGCCTCCTTCCGGTCTACGCCTGAGGCGGTGGAACAGACACTCATCCGCACGCCGGCTGGCGGAACGGTCACGCTGTCACAAGTCGCGCGGGTCCGGACGGTCGAGGGGCGCGAGGTCATCAACCACGAGGGCGGGCAGCGCTACGTAGTCGTGCAAAGCAACGTGCGCGGGCGCGACCTCGGCGGGTTCGCCGCGGACGTGAAAACTGCCGTTCGTCAGCGGTTGACATTTCCGCCCGGCTACTACGTCACCTACGGCGGGCAATTCGAGAATCAGTCCCGCGCCACGCGCCGACTGGCAATCATCGTCCCGCTCGTACTTCTTGCGATCGCCGGGCTGTTGTACGCGACTTTCGGCGCGGTACGCCACGCCATGCTGGTGATGGTAACGGTGCCGTTCGCGCTCGTCGGGGGAATCGCCGCTCTGTGGCTCCGAGGTCTGCACCTCAACCTCAGCGCCTCCGTGGGATTCATTGCGCTGTTCGGCGTTGCGGTACTCAACGGAGTTGTGTTGGTGACCTATATCAATCAGCTGCGCGCAGCTGGTCGCGAGCTGCGCGACGCCGTGCGGGACGGTGCTACGATCCGGCTGCGCCCAGTTCTCATGACGGCACTGGTAGCGAGTGTCGGATTCATTCCGATGGCGATCTCCACGGGGGCGGGCGCCGAGGTGCAGCGGCCGCTCGCCACGGTAGTGATTGGAGGCCTGGTCACGTCGACTTTGCTTACCCTGCTGGTGTTGCCAACGCTGTACAGCTGGGTGGAAACGATGAGAGCAAAGGGGCGCTCACTTTGAGGTTGGGGTGCCAACCTACGGCGCGAGACGATGCACCACTTTGACGACGAAAGCCCCGTTGAGCGGGCGGGCCAGGGCCCGGGTGTCCGGGAAGCGAAACCGCGAGAGCGGCTCAGTGGTGTACCCGGAGTTCCACACCACGAACACATCGTCTCCTATGACCGGGATCCAATGGAACCGCACATTGAAATCGACGCGCTCGCTCGCGTTGTCGAACTGGACGAACGCGAGCAGGCTCGCGCGGGTGTTGAAATCGTACTCAAATCGGTTTGCGGATAGCAGGGCGGTGAACGCTCCGGCCGGTAACTTCGCCGTTGTGCGGATCAGATCGGTGCTCACGATGATGTGACCACCGCGGCGCCACGTTGCGCTGAGCTCAAGGTCGGTGCTGCGACCGCCGTAGAACTGGCCCCAGTTTGCAAACACTCCGAAGCGCAGGGGACGGCCTGGGTTCATGAAGTACTGCAGCTCGTAACGTGACCACCAGTATCGTCCAGGTGGAATCTTCACGGCGCGAAAAATGCCAAACGTGTCGATCGGCGCGTCCAGCCAACGCTGGACATTCATCTCGAAGCGATCCCCATTCTCTCGGTCACCGCCGAGCAGCCGCCACTCAAACCAGGCGGTCTGCCAATCTCGAGAACGTCCGAGCGATCCGGACTCATTGGCGATGATGTCCCATTCGGGGATGATCTTGAAGTCGAGCTGGCGGATGCCGAAGGCGTGCGGCCTAGGCATGAAGTTGCTGTGGCCGGTCGTCTCCCAGATCCCCGTGCGCCGGACGAAGCCCAGCGGCGGAGCGAAGCCCGCGTCGATGCGGTAAAGCGAGACGAAATTGTCGAAGAGATCGTTGGGGTTATCGGTCGAGATCCGCCACGCGAGCGGCGTCCCGGGGATACCCGGAGTCTGGCTACCCGCGATCCAGAACTTGGGCTCGAGGTTGGTTCCACGGACAACGAGCGGGAGGTCGATGTCCACTCCTCCGGCACGTCGGACGCCTTGGCCGTTTGGTCCGGCGCGCATCGTTCCGATGGCACCGACATACGAGCGCTCGAAGAGGTCGTGCTGGAGGCGCACCACCGCCTCATTGGCGTTGTCGGCGCCGCCCGTCTGCGCGTCGATCGCCAGTGTCACGACGGTGACGTTGCCCGAGCTGAGGCTGTCGAAGCCGAGGCTGACCCACGCGCCGCCGTAGACGTACAGTTGTGCGCCTACGAAGCTACCCGCCGTGCGCTGCAGGGTGGCGTGGAGCGTCCGCCCGCGCAGATCGGCGGGCGTCGGAAAGGTGTAAGCCACGTCGACGAACTGCTTGGTGGTGCTGAACGGCACGTTGTCGAGGCGCACGGCGCGGCCCTCACGCGCGATCAAGCCGGTGATATCCTGCGCGTCCGCGGCGATTTCCAACGCGAAGACCTTGTCAGGAAGTTTGATGTCGAGCTGGTAGACGAGATCCGTGGTGGTCTCGCTCCAGTATTCTTTTCCGTCTTCGGCATTCTTGTGGAGCCCGTCATAGGCGAGCCGCATGGTCGAGATCACGTAGTGCATCGGATCTTTGAACTTGGCACCCAGCGACGCTTCGAACTCCCTTGATTTGAAAAGAGTCTCCAGCACTTCAGCAACATCGCCATGCGTCCCGAAGGCGCACACGACAACGAGATCACGTCGGAAGCAACGATCAGCATAGACGCCGATTTTCTTCCGAACTTCCGGATCCCGGTGGTAGCCGGAAGGAATTTCTCCCGCGACATCCCCACCGACGAAACCGAGGCCTTCATCGAATGGGCCTCGCATTACGAGGATGGCGGCCGCGAAGGCCGCACGCTGGAGAAGCATCTCGCCTGGCTCGCCAAACTGCCCTGCCCCGTGCTGCGCCTCGATGGATCGCGGCCGCTGCCGGACCTCGTCGCCGAGGTCTGCCGCGCGGTCGAGCCGCGCGACTGAGGCGCGACCCGCACCATTGAATTGATGGATTAGCGCGCGGCCCTTCACTATGATGGGCATGAGGCATCCGGGAACCGCGTCCATGCAGCAGCCCTTTGATCGCGCCGCAGAAGATCTCGGCAATTCGATCCATCTCGAACATGTCAACGTGACGGTGCCCGACCAGCGGCTCGCCACCTTGTTTTATGTCACAGGCCTTGGGCTGACCCGGGACCCCTATCTGATGGTCTCCGACAGCAACATGTGGGTCAATGTCGGTCGCAGCCAGTTTCATCTGCCGAGCGGACACGCGCAGGTGCTGCGGGGCCATACCGCTCTGGTCATTTCGGGCCGCGCGGCCCTGCTCGATCGGCTCGCGTCGGTCGCCAGGAAACTCGACGGCACCGCCTTCGCGTTCCGCGAACACAACGACTATGTCGAGGCAACCTGTCCCTGGGGCAATCGCGTGCGCTGCTATGAGCCGGACGCCGCGCGGTTCGGGCGCATCACGCTCGGCATTCCCTATGTCGAATTCGACGTGCCAATTGGGACGGCGAAAGGCATCTGCGACTTCTATCCGGCGATCATGGGGATACAGGCGGAGTTTAGAAACGGCAACGGCGCGTTGGCGCGCGTGAAGGTCGGCAAGGACCAGTATCTGCAATTCCGCGAGACGGATTCACCGCAAGCCGATTACGACGGCCACCATGTGCAGATCTACATCACGGATTTTTCCGGTCCCTACCGCAAGCTGTTGGCGCGCGGCCTGCTCTCGCAGGAAGACAACCAGTACCAATACCGCTTTCGCGACATCGTCGATCTCCAGAGCGGCAAGCATCTGTTCACGGTCGAGCACGAGGTGCGCAGCGCCACCCATCCGATGTACCTGCGGCCGCTGATCAATCGCAATCCGGCCGTGACCAACCGCACTTAC
>Ga0137418_10003424_pt1 | contig 14572 bp, 11 predicted proteins | sample CZODoug3_1_2_16f_FD_122242 | JGI IMG/M metagenome (GOLD analysis project Ga0137418, IMG submission 122242) | Vadose zone soil fungal communities from Angelo Coast Range Reserve, California, USA - CZODoug3_1_2_16fungal (Hybrid Assembly) | ecosystem: Environmental > Terrestrial > Soil > Vadose... | reverse complement strand
ACGATCGTGGAAGGCGCGGGAATCCGCGATACCAAGACTTTGCCGCCGCCCGTAGGTGGAGCGACGAATGGTGCCCGCTAAGCTCCACTCCGGACTTTTCTTCGCCCAAGGAAATGATTCGGGCGTATTCCTTAGTGGCTGCGCCCCTCGCTCCGCGTTATTCTCGCGCGGCTCCTCAATGCCGCAACGTCGCTCGAAAGCCGTCCTTCTTTTTCTTCTTTCCGCGTTTTTCACAGCGACAATTCATCCCGCCGACGATCCTGGCGCTCTCCTTAAGCGCAGTTTCGAATCCGCCAAGTCCGCCCTCGCTGCCGGAAACCTCTCCGAAGCCGAACGTGACTACAACAAAACCATCGCTCTCGGCCTTCGACAGCTCGGAAATCTCTCCGTTACCGAATCCCGCTTTGAGGAAGCTGCGCGCGAACTTGACGAAGCGCTCAAGTTTGCCCCGGGTGATTCTGACATTACGGTTGATGCCGCAATAGCTTCATTCCGCGCCGGTGACGTGAAGAAAGCCCGGCAACTTGTACAGTCCGTTGTCGCCGGAAACCCGCGTCACGCCCGCGCGCAGAACGTGCTCGGCCGCATCGAGCTTTACCGCGGAGATTTTGACGCCGCCATCCGCGATCTGCAGGCTTCCGTTGCGCTGGATGAGGATTTCGAAACGTCTTATTTTCTTGGCATTGCTTACCTGAACGCCAAGCGGCTTACCGAAGCCCAGAAATGGTTTCAGCATCTCCAGACGACCGTGGAAGACTCCGCTGCGTTGCACGTATTGATTGGACGCGCCTATTCCATGGGGCATTTTCCGGAATCCGCTGTCGCCGAATTTCGCAGAGCCATTGAACTCGATCCAAAATATCCGCGCGCTCACGCTCTGCTTGGCTACTCGATTCTCGAGTTCCGCGGCGAAGAAGCCTATCCGCAAGCCCGCCTGGAATTCGAACGCGAACTGAAGCTCCATCCCGAAGACTACAACGCGCTGCTGCTCCTCGGCATTTCCGCCGTCGCGCTGCGCGATTTTCCCGCCGCCGAAGCCGCTCTCCAGCACGCGACCCGCCTGCGTCCCGAGGAATCGTTCGCCTATCTTTACCTCGGCGAAACGTACAGCGAAACGAAGCGTCTCCCGCAAGCCGTTGAGACTCTCGAAAAATATGTCCGCCTCGTGCCCAACCCGGAGGAAGTTCCGCGCGACGTCAGCCGCGCCTACTATTTGCTGGGCCAGGATTTGCGCCGCCTCGGGCGCCTGGAGGAAGCGCAGAAAGCGCTCGTGAATTCACAGCGCTATCGCGAGGCGAAGTTTCGCTATGACGCCCAGCACATTTTCGACGAGCCCGCGGTCCCTGTCGACGGCGATAGCCACACCTCCGGCCGCATCGCCGGCCTGCTCGAATCGGGGGCCGAGGAACAGAAGAAATCCACGGAATCGATGGCGCAAGGCGGCGTGCGCGAAAATCCCGGCGTTCAGCGGCCGCCGGCGCTTCCCAAAGCCGCGGAATCCAAGGCCGCGAGTGCCTATCGCGAGTTCGCTTCGGAGATTCTCGCCAGCTCTTACAATGACCTAGGCGTAATGCGCGCGAAGGCTTCCCAATTCGTGGAGGCTTCGGAATACTTCAAGCAGGCGGCAACTTGGAAGCCCGCGCTGCCGGGACTTGACCGCAACTGGGGCCTCGCTGCCTACCGCGCGCAACTCTATTCCGAAGCCATCTCGCCGCTCGAACGCCAGCTTGCTGCGTCACCGGATGACAATTTCGTCCGCCAGCTACTCGGCATGAGCTATTTCCTGACGGACAATTTTGTGAAGACCGCCGAAGTGCTTCAGCCCTTTCTCAAGGCGCCGCCGGACGACCCGGGATTGCTTCTTGCATGGGGCACGGCCCTGGTTCGAACGCGCGCGTCCGAGCAGGCCAGGCGGATCTTCCGCCTGTTGATCGAGCAAAACGCCAACAATCCGAGTGTCCACTTTTTTCTTGGCCAGGCGTACGCTCAAGATGGCGACTATGCGAATGCGTTAAGCGAATTTCAGGCTGCATTGCAAATCGATTCCCGTCTCCCCGAAGTTCACTATTTCATGGGTCTGGTGCACCTTCGCCAGAGCGATTTCGAATCGGCGGCGTCGGAATTCCGCTCCGAGCTGGAGATTCGCCCCGCCGATCCTGTCGTCAGCTACCACCTCGGCTATACGCTTCTTCTACAGGGTCACGCGGAGCAGGCGGCGGGCCTCTTGCGAGAAGTGGTTCAGGCCAAGCCTGATTATGAAATGGCGCGCTTCGAACTCGGCCGCGCGCTCTTGCAGCAAGGCGATGCTGCCGGCGCCATCGAGAGTCTCGAGGCTGCAAAAAAACTCTTCCCAGAACGTGACGCCACGTATTTTCAATTGAGTCAGGCCTACCGCCGCGTCGGCCGCCTGGCGGAAGCGCAACAGGCCCTCGCGGCTTATCAAAAGCTCATTGAGACCAATCGTTTGAAGCGCCGCGAAAGCCTCGAAGCGGAAAAGCCCTGACGCAGTGGGGATTCACTTCGTGAAACGCTGGCAGCAGTTTCCTAGCGAAACGCGTGGCGCACGATGTACTGTTAATATGGAGCCCGGAGGGGCTTTCGAGCCGCTATGAAAAAGTTGCGCTTCTTAGTTTCCCTTACGACGGACGACAACGATTATCAGATCGAACAGGCGAAATCCGCCGAGGAGATGGCCCGCAAATTGGGCGCGGACATCCAGATCGTTTATGCGGATAACGACGCCATTACGCAGAGCACGCAAATCCTGAAGGCAATCCAAGCGGATGAAAATGAGCGCCCGGATGGTGTTGTCTTTGAGCCTGTAGGCGGCACCGCTTTGCCTCAGGTTGCGCGGGCGGCCGCATCCGCGGGTATCGGATGGGCGGTCCTTAATCGGGATGCTAGCTACATCCCAGAATTGCGCGGATCTTCTTCTGCTCCCGTTTTCGGCGTGAGTTCTGACCATCTTGAAATCGGCCGCATCCAGGGGCGTCAGTTTGCTGCGCTGCTGCCGAAGGGTGGGTCCATCCTATATATTCAGGGACCGGCGGAGAATTCCGCCGCCAAAGAACGCACCATGGGGATGCAGGAAACGAAACCGCCGAATATTCACGTCACCGTGCTGAGAGCGCAGTGGACCGAGGAAAGCGCGCAGCGATCCGTGCGCTCCTGGTTGAAACTGAGTACATCGCAAAAGGCGACGATCGACCTGATTGGCGCGCAGGACGATTCGATGGCCATCGGCGCCAGGAGGGCGTTTGAAGAACTGCCGAGCGAGAGCGAACGCGAACGGTGGTTGAAGCTGCCCTTTACCGGATGCGACGGCTTGCCCAAGACGGGCGAAGCGTGGGTCCGCAGCGGTCTCCTGGCCGCGACCGTTTTTGTGCCTCCCAATACCGGCATGGCGATCGACATGCTCTTTCAGGCCATTCAGAACGGCAAAAGGGCTCCCGAGCGCGCCCTCACCGTCCCTGCTTCGATCCCCGCACTGGATCAGTTAAAGGCACGCTAGTTGTAATTTCCGGTCTCAGACTCTTGCCTGTCCATCTTCCCCGGCTACGGACCAAGGTCAATAGAAAAACGATTTGCCTGCTTGCCGGAGCCATACATCGTTCGTATAATACCGGCCGACTCTTTGGTGCTCATTCCACTACTGCGTTTGCCGGGGAGACGCATGAAAAAGCAACCCAAGAACTCCGCTATCGGCCGGAGGGAGTTTCTGGCTGCCACCAGTGGTTTGCTGGCGGCTGCCGTTCCGGGGGGTGAGGTCCTTGCCCACGCGGCAAATTCCGAGGCCGCGCGTTCGAACGTAGCTGTACCCAAGCCTGCCGGTAACTTACGCAAAATCCCCATCGGCGTGTTCGATCCCGTTTACGACCATCTCTCCCTCGACGCTATGCTCGACAAAGTCAGCGCCCTCGGTCTTGAAGCGATGGAGATCGGCACCGGCGGCTACCCGAATAATCATCATTGTCCTCTCGACGACCTGGTCAAAGACCGCGCTCAAGCAAAAGCCTGGCTGAAAAAATTTGAGGACCGCGGGATTCGCGTCGCCACTCTCAGTTGTCATGGCAACCCCATTCATCCCGATCCTCAGCACGCGCAGAAAGATATCGACACGTTCCGCAAGACCGTTCTCCTCGCCGAAATGCTGGATGTAAAAGTGATCGTCGGTTTTTCCGGCTGCCCGGGCGGCACTCCGCAGGATACCCAGCCGAACTGGATCACCTATCGCTGGCCTCCCGAGTACGCCAAGATGCAGGACTGGCAATGGAAAGAAAAAATCGTTCCGTACTGGAAGGATGCCGCGAAATATGCGCGCGAGCACGGGATCAGGCGGCTCGCGTTCGAAATGCATCCCAATTTCGCGGTCTATAACCCTCGCACTTTAATGAAACTTCGCGAAGCCGTCGGCGAAGAGATCGGCGCAAATTGCGATTTGAGCCACCTCTTCTGGCAGGGCTGCGATCCCGTCGAAGTCATACACTTTCTGGGCAAACAGGGCGCTCTTTTCCACGCGCACATGAAGGATACTGTTTTCTTTCCGGAGAACGTCAACAAGTATGGAGTGCTGAACTTCGCGTTCGAAACCAATGAACTGGACCTGGCTTCGGAGACTTTTCGCGCTGTCGGCTACGGCCACGGCGCGGGCCTTTGGAAATCCATCGTCAAGGCCTACATGGACGTTGGATTCGAAGGCATCCTCAGCATCGAAAATGAAGATCCCATTCTCGCGGGAGAAGTTGGAGTCGAGCGCGCCGCTTACGTTTTGAAGAACGTACGAAAGGAGCTGCTCGGCGAATAATGTGTCCCAAGGAGTGAGATGCCTCTGAAATTCGGTTTCGCGAGGAGAAGGCAGTCCGTGAACGCACCGGGGCGAGGAAGATACTATGCAACGGCGTGAAGCCTTAAAATTGCTGCTGGCCGGCGGCGCTCTGCCGGCGATGCCTGGCGATCTGTTTGGCTTTTTCCGCAATTCACACCCTGACGCGGGGTACACCCTTTGCACTTTCGACCCACATCAGAACGAAACAGTCGTCGCCATGATGGATCAGATTATTCCCGCGACCGAGACGCCCGGCGCCAAGGGTGCCCTCGTCAACGAATTCATTGACGTCATCCTCACCGAATGGGCCAACGATGAAGAACGCCGCAATTTCCTGAGCGGCCTCGCCGATGTGGACAAGCAGAGCAACACGCTCTTTGGCAAAAACTTCGCGGACGCTTCTCCGGATCAACAACTTGCACTTTTGCGTTCCCTCGATGAAGCCGCCGCGGTGGCCCGGGCCCGCTCGGAGCGCAAGACCCACCCGCCGGTTTGGCAGCCCGAAGGCCGTGATACTCAGATGCATGACGATTTTTTCACCGTCTTCAAGAAAATGACTGTGCACGGTTACTACACTTCGGAAATCGGTTTCAGTCAGGAGCTCAAGTTGCAAATCATCCCGGGAGCACAACACGGCTGTGTTCATGCCGCACCTGGGGCCGGGGACGCGGAGGGCTAGGGACGAAACATGGCGACCACCACCTACGACGCGATTGTTGTTGGCTCGGGAATCACCGGCGGCTGGGCCGCGAAAGAACTAACGGAAAAGGGCCTCAACACGCTCGTTCTTGAAGCGGGCCGCAGCATCGTCCCCGAGCGCGACTATGTCGAACACGTTCCCGTGTGGGAACTCAAGCATCGCGGCTGGGACAATCGCGCCGAGCGCGCGAGTACGCAGCCCATCCAGCGCGAGGTCTACTACGCTTGCGACGAATACTCACACCAGTTCTTTGTCAGCGACAAGGAAAATCCCTACACTTTTGCGCCCGGAAAACATTTTTCCTGGATTCGCGGACGCCAGGTCGGCGGAAAATCTCTCACTTGGGGCCGCCAGAGCTACCGCTGGAGCGATCTTGATTTTGAAGCCAACCTCAAAGAGGGAATCGCGATCGACTGGCCGATTCGCTATGCGGACATCGCTCCCTGGTACGACTACGTGGAAGAGTTCGCCGGCATCAGCGGCCAGGCGGAAGGCTTGCCGCAATTGCCCGACGGAAAATTCCTCCCGCCAATGGAAATGACCTGCGTTGAAATCGATCTAAAAAACGCGCTCGCGAAGAATTTTGACGATCGCATGCTGACCATCGGTCGTTCGGCCGTGCTCACGCGCGTTCACAAAGGACGCGCCCCTTGCCACTACTGCGGCGTTTGCCACCGCGGCTGCATCACGAGTTCTTATTTCAGCAGCTTGAGTTCGACGCTGCCCGCCGCACAGAAGACCGGACGCCTCACGATTCGCCCGTACAGCGTCGTTCACAGCTTGACCTTTGATTCGAAGGCCCGGCGAGTCAGCGGTGTTCGCGTCATTGACGCGCAATCCAAGAGCGCTCTTGAATTCAAGGCGCGCGTCTTTTTCCTTTGCGGCTCGACGCTCGAGTCCACGCGTATGCTGCTCAATTCCGCGACGCCCGAATTTCCCAACGGCCTCGCCAACTCCAGCGGCGAACTCGGCCACAACCTGATGGATCATCACATGGGCAGCGGCGCCAGCGGAGAAATGCCGGGCCACGAAGACAAGATGCCGTTCGGCAACCGGCCCAACGGCATTTACATCCCGCGTTTTCGAAACGTGAAGACCAAGCAAAAAGACTTTGCGCGCGGCTACGGCTACCAGGGCGGCGGGAGCCGCGAAGGCTGGTCCCGCGGCATAAATAAAATTGGCCTCGGCGCGGATTTCAAGAATATGCTTCGGATGCCCGGACCGTGGCGCATGGGGATTGGCGGGTTTGGCGAATGCTTGCCGAATCACAACAATTACGTCGAGATCGACAAGGAAAAACTCGACGCCTGGGGCATCCCCACGCTGAAAATCAACTGCAGCTGGAGCGAAAACGAACTTGCCATGTCCAAGGACATCGCCGTCCAGGCCGCGGAGATGCTGGCGGCCGCTGGCGCAAAAGATATTACCGTCAATCATGAAATCACGCCGCCAGGTCTTGCCATCCACGAAATGGGCACCGCGCGCATGGGCCGCGACCCCAAGACGTCCGTGGTCAACGAGCACAATCAGGCGCATGATGCGAAAAATCTGTTTATGACGGACGGCGCTTGCATGGTCTCTTCTTCGTGCGTGAATCCGTCGCTCACATACATGGCGCTGACGGCGCGCGCGTGTGATTTCGCGGTTTCGGCCATGAAAAAGAATGAGCTTTAAGGAGAAGCGTCGAATGGCTCAAGTGATCCGTTCTCCAAAACAATATGACGTTTGCATCATCGGCTCCGGAGCCGGCGGAGGCATGGCCGCGAAAGTTCTGACCGAGGGCGGCCTGAACTGCGCGCTGCTGGAAGCCGGGCCGAACGTAAATCCCGAAAAAGATTTCAAGATGCTGATGTGGCCGTACGAAGCGCCGCATCGCGGCGCGGGCGTCGGCGGACACGCGCGGGAAAATTTCGGCGAGTTCCTTGCGCCGAACGGCGCCTGGCAGATTGAGGGCGAGCCGTACACTTCCGCCCCCGGCTCGCGTTTCGAGTGGTTTCGCTCGCGCATCGTCGGCGGACGTACCAACCACTGGGGACGCATCGCGCTGCGCTTTGCTCCCATCGATTTCAAATCCGCGACGCGCGACGGGCTCGGCGATGATTGGCCCATCGCCTACGAAGACCTCGCGCCGTACTACGACAAGGTAGAAGGCTACATTGGCGTTTTCGGGACGAAAGAGAATGTTTCCAGCGCTCCTGATGGCGTCTTCCTGCCTCCCCCCAAGCCGCGTTGCACGGAACTGATGGTCAAGAAGGCTTGCGACAAGCTCAACATCATTTGCATTCCTTCGCGCCTCGCGGTCATTACACGTTCACTAAACGGACGCGCGCCTTGCCACTATTGCGGCCAATGCGGACGCGGGTGCATCACGGCTTCCAATTTCAGCTCCAGCCAGGTGTTGCTGCCGCCCGCGATGAAGACGGGAAAGCTGACGCTGATTACGGGCGCGATGGCCCGCGAAATTCTGGTCAACAAAGAAGGCAAAGCCGAAGGCGTCTCCTACGTTGACAAAGCGACGCGCACAGAAAAGCGCATCAGCGCGCGCGCCATTGTGGTGGCCGCCAGCGCCTGCGAATCCGCGCGTCTGCTGCTGAACTCCAAATCCCCGGCCTTTCCCGGCGGCATCGCCAACTCTTCCGGAACGGTCGGCAGGTACCTCACCGATTCCGTTGGCAGTGATGGTTCCGGCTACTTCCCGCAACTAGAGAAGATGCCGCCGCACAATCACGACGGCGTTGGCGGAATGCACATGTACATGCCGTGGTGGAAATTCGACCGTAAGAATGATTTTCCCCGCGGCTATCACATCGAATTCGGCGGCGGACGCGAGATGCCCGGCGTTGGCATGTTCCACGGTCTGTGCCGCGAAGAAGAAGGCTACGGCGCCACATTGAAGCAGCGCGCCCGCCAGGCCTACGGCGCGCATATCCACTTCGCCGGGCGCGGCGAAATGTTGCCAAACCCGGACACCTATTGCGAGATTGATCCCGACGTCGTCGATCAATGGGGTATTCCCGCGCTACGCTTCCACTTCAAGTTCTCGGATTACGAATTGCTCCAGGCCAAGGACATGCAGGAGACGTTTCGCGCGATCGTGGAAACTATGGGCGGCGAATATAAGACCAGAACTTCCATCCATGGCGAGTATCCCTTCGGGATTGCGGCGGGCGGCAAGATTATTCACGAAGTGGGCACAGCACGCATGGGCGCCGATCCAAAAACGTCCGTGCTCAATGGCTTTTGCCAGACGCACGACGTGAAGAATCTGTTTGTTACCGATGGCGCGCCATTGGTTACCAACCCGGACAAGAATCCGACGCTGACGATCATGGCGCTCTCCTGGCGGGCCTCGGAGTATCTTCTCGACGAAGCCAAGAAGGGTAATTTGTAATGAGTGGATCGAGAGAAGAAAGAAATACATAACGCAGAGACGCAGAGTACGCAGAGGAGCGCAGAGGAAGAAGAGGTGGGCAACGCATGGCAAATGAGGGCATAAGCAGGCGCGATATATTGAGGACGCTGGCCGTGGGCGCGGTCGGCGGATCAGTTCTGCAAATCATTCCCGCGGAGGCCGCCGAGTACGTCCACCAGATGGTGCACAAGGAGAGGGCTGCGGCTCCGGCGGGCGCGTACACGCCGAAATATTTTTCAACCTCGCAATACGCCGCGCTGCTGTTTCTGTGCGACGCTATCATTCCCAAGGATGGAAAATCCGGCGGCGCGGTGGAAGCCGGCGCGCCGGAATTTATCGATCTGCTCACCAGCGAGAATCCGGAATATCAATTGAAGCTCGGCGGCGGGCTCTTCTGGCTGGATGCCGCTTGCACGGATCGCTATGGCAACGTCTTCATGCAATGCACGCCCGAGCAGAAGAAAGAAATTCTGGACCTGATCGCCTTCCGCAAGAACGCCAAAAAAGATCCCTCGCTCAGCCAGGGAGTGGCCTTCTTTGCGTTTCTGCGCAATCTCACGTGCGACGGGTTCTACACCAGCAAGATCGGCATCGCCGACCTGCAATATATGGGGAACACCGCGTTGCGCGAGTTCCCCGGCTGCCCCCCGCCGCCGGAATCCTGATCTTGTGGCGCACCAAATCTGTTCTTGAGGTTTTTGTGGCACAGCCATTCCTGGCTGTGCTCTTCTCAATTCACCAGTCAATTTTGTCCGGGAAGAACTCGGAGACCAGCTCTCGATAGTAAGGAAGGATTTCCTTGGTGTTCGGGCGCTCGCGGCCTTTCGAGTATAGGTCGTAGGGATTGAACTTCCGCACCCACTCGAACATGACCTCGTCGTGCTCATTCATCAAATGCGGGTAGGCGCCATGCCGGTGCGCCGCATAGAACGAATGATACCGGAGCATATACTGGGCCTCTTCCGGCAGATATTTCTGCGTCACTCGAAAGATGTATTCGTCGTGTCCAAACGAGAGATGAATGTTATTCAGGCCGCAGTTCGGCTGATAGATCCCATATTGAGTCTCATACTCGGGCTTGCTGCTGTCTGGATTTGCGGCAAAGAATTCCGGGAAAACCACCTGATCCGAGTAGGCACAGCCGACAGGGAACGTGTCGCCTACTACGGCCCACTGCGGCTCCCCATACAAACAGAGCACCTTTCCAAGATCGTGCAAAAAGCCGGTGAGAATGAACCACCGCGGATGACCGTCCTTGCGAATCGCTTCCGCGGTCTGCAGCAGGTGCTCGATCTGCGTCACATCGGTATCGGGATCGCTATCGTCAACTAGAGTGTTCAGATAGTCGGCCATTTCCCAGATACTCTTTTGGCCCCGCTTCAGGCCGCAGTATTCGGCCTTCTTCTTCAGGACGAAATCCAGTGTCTGGTACTTGTGGTTTTGTCGGTAGAACTCCGTCACGGTGGGGTTGGCGTCGGCCTTATAGTTCCGGAACTCTTCTTCCGATTTGCCCTGCCGGTAGCGGGTGGCGACAAAATCGTCCCACTCATCCAGTTTTTTCAGCGGCGCCTGATCTTCTTCCAGAGGAGCCCGATTTTCTTTCAAAGACGAATGATTATCGGTATGTTTCATGGCCGTACTCCGGTTCCGATTATCGGCCGTTGCGCTTCGCTGCACAATAGGCGTTTTCCCGCAGTCGGCCATGTTTGGCCTCGGCCCCTCCGAGACTGGCCGCGGCCGAGAGTTCATCAACGGCGAGGGCTTGCGTGCGAAAAGTGGAGCTGATTGGTGATGTAGACAAGAACGGCGGCGCGACGCGGGGAGATGCGCCCGCTGGTGACGAGCAGAAGAAGGCGAGACAGAAACTGCTTCACCTCAATGGTGGAGGCAAGCTCGGAAGGGTGGCCAAGAAGTTCGGCGGAGAAATCTTCGGCATCATCATGGGCGTTCTTGCGGGAGAGATCGGCAGCGGCGCTCAGGGTGAAGTGACGGAGGCAGAGACCGAGCTGGGAATCCGAGCCAGGAAGGCGGCAGCGCTTACCGTTGGGGAAACGATGGTGACAGCGAGATGGCTCACGATCGATTTCGAGAGGGGACGGCCCGAGTGTGGAACTGTGAGAGTTGGTGTTCATTGTTTCCTCGGTGAGGGGGTACCCCCCACATGAAAATGCATGAATATCAAAACAAAAGAGTTACAAGAAAAGCAATTCGTAAGTTATTGAAAAGAAAGAAGTGCACTTACGGTTGTTCGGAGGCAGGGAAAGACGGGGGCGAGCTATTCCGTATGAAACTGCGCGGAAATTCCCAAGCAGAAGAGTAGCGCAGGAGTTAATGGAAGTCAAGGATAACTTTCAAAAAATTTTCTGTGGCGAGGTTTCGGAGCGGGAAAAATCAGGGAAATGGAATGATTTGAAGAGTTTGCAGGAATGCTCGCTAAAAGGGCGCCCAGGGCGGTGGGCGTCCCTATGAGCCAAAGGGAGATGACGAGATAAACTCGCCGCTACAAATAGACAACGGCGTCAGGAATTGATTTGGTTGGAGGCGGGGTCCCAGGTGACGGCGGCTTTACGGAAATAGGATTCGTTGGCCATGTGGCAGGCGAGGGCGGCGTGGTGACCGAAGACGGCGTCTTCGGTGACCTGCTGATGGTTGCGCACGCCCTGGAAGAATCTCCAGAGGTGAGGTTTTTCTTCGTCCCAAGAAGCGCCGCGATAGTGGAAGCCTTCCGCGATCGGTTCCTTGCCGGGCTTGGGATCGTGCTCCTCGTGCCACTTCTTCAGGTAGGCTTCGCGAAGGGCCTTAGGATAGCCGGAAGTGTAAGAGCTCGGAGATTCGTCTTCGCCGGATTGCGGAGAATAGGTGATGTTGTTCTCGGTGACTTCGATGACGCCCTTGGAGCCCTGGAAGCGGTAAATCTCCGGCGTTTCGCAGCCGAGATTGAGGCGAAGATAAACGGGAGCCCGGCCATAGTCGAAGAGCGTGGCGTGGACATCGGGCATGTTGCGGCCGTCCTTGAAGCGCAGGATATCGCCGAGAGCCATGGCGCGCTTGGGCGGCTCGTTCCAGCCCAGCATGAAGATCATGCCGCTGACGAGATGGACGAGAAGATCGCCGGCGACGCCAGTGCCGTATTCCTTCCAGCAGCGCCAGCGCGCGAAGTATTTAGGAGAAGTGTCGGGATCCCAGGGGCGCTTGGTGGCGTCTCCCTGCCACGTATCCCAATCGAAATTGGCGAGGGAGAGACCGGGAGGCGGGGGATATTCCCACGCACCGTTGGGGTCGTTGCGGCCGAGCGAGCCTTCGACGAGAGTGAGAGTGCCGACGATGCCGTTGGCGAGAAGCTCTTTGGCCTTGGCGCAGAGGACGGAACTGACGCGCTGCGAACCAATCTGCACGACGCGGCCGGATTTTTTTGCGGCAGCGACCATGGCGACTCCGTCGGCGGCGGAATGGGACATAGGCTTTTCGCAGTAGATGTCTTTGCCGGCGCTGACGGCGTCGACGACAACTTGCTTGTGCCAATGATCGGGGACGGCGGCGATGAGGCAATCGATTTCTTTGTTGTCGAGCAGATCTTTGTAGCGGCGCGTGGTGGGGATTTTCTTGCCGACAATTTCCTGGGCGAGCGTGTGGCGGCCGTCGTAGAGATCGCAAGCGGCGACACATTCGACGCCGGGGAGCTGGATGGCGTCGCGGAGAAGGCCGTTGCCCTGCATGCCGACGCCGATAATGCCGAAGCGGAGGCGGTCGCTGGGCGGGGTTGATTGCAGCGGCAAAGGAATGTGCTCCGGCTCAAGAAAAATGGCGGGAGAAGCCGCGAGGGCGCCGGCGGCTCCGGCGGTGCGATGGAGGAATTGACGGCGGGAGAGATCTTTTTTCACGGTGCGCTCCTGGAGGCGTAAGCCAAGGAAAAAGCCTCAAGCCTGAAGGCCTGAGCTACAGCATCGAAAACTTAATGCAGTGGCTGGACGCTGACTTCCTTGAAAAAGACGATGTCGTTGTCGCTGTGATTCTGGAGGCCGATGTAGCCCTCGTTGGGGCGCGTGCCGCGTTGCGGTTCGAAATTGAATTTGCGCTCGGGGACGGGCTGGCCTTCGGTGTAATCGGTGACGGTGACGTCGTTGAGAACAACGATGGTGCGCGGACCATCGAGACTGATGACCATGGTGTTCCACTCGGGGCCAGGCTTGCCGGGTTTGGCGAGGGGCTTGGTCAGGGAGTAGAGCGCGCCGGTGATGTGATAGTCGTCTTCGTTCGAGGTCTCCGGATGATTGTCAATCTGGACTTCGTAGCCGTAGTGGACGGGCATCCATTCCTCGCGTGGCTCGATAGGGATGCGAATGAAGACGCCGGAATTATCGTTGAAGTCGCGCATTTTGTAGACCACACGGATGCGGCAATTGGAAAGTTTGCCGCCGGTCCAATAGAGAAGGCCCATGCCGCCGTGGGTTTGAATGAGTCCATCTTCGACGGTCATGTTGCCGGGACCGACGTGTTTCCAGCCGGTGAGATCCTTGCCGCTGAAGAGCGGCTTCCAGGCGGGAGGCTGCGATTGCGCGGCGGCGAATGCGAGCAGAGCCGAGGCGGCAGCGAGCGTCAGCATCGTTGCTGATTTGCGCGGATTCATGGCGAGTTGCTCCTCACAGATTAGGCTGAGCAGGGGCGCCCGCCACGGCAGGCTGCGCCCCTACAGAGCAAATTCAGAACTGCAGATTGTGAAGATAGTCGTAACTGATTTTAATGTCATCGAAGGCGGACTTGGGCTCGTCGTTTTCGACGAAATAATGTTTGATACCGGCTTTTTCGGAGTGCGCGAAGATGCGCTTCCAATCAATCGAGCCCTGGCCGACATCGGCGAGGCGCCCGCCAATTTTCACAGAAGAGCCGGTGGCGCCCTTGTAGGAATCCGTGGCGTTGGGGTCCTTGATCCAGTCTTTTACGTGGACGAGCGGGAAACGGCCGGGATATTTTTCAAAATAAGCGAGAGGATCTTTGCCGGCGACGCTAATCCAGCAGAGATCCAGCTCCATGGCGACGAGCTTGGGATTCGTCTCGGCGAGGAGGAAATCGTAAGGGAGTTTGCCGCCGAGAGAATCGGCAGGAATGAATTCGAACGAGTGATTGTGATAGCCGAACTGGATGCCGGCTTTTTTGCTGGCTTCGCCGGCTTTGTTGAAGAGGTCGGCGGCGCGCTTCCAGCCGCCGGGTTCGGCGCGCTGCTTTTCGTCAATCCAGGGGCAAATGATATAGTTGTGGCCGACGATCTTGGCGGCTTCGAGAGTTTCCGGCCACTTTTTTTCGACGACGTCATAGCCGACGTGGCAGGAAGGCGAGGCCAGGCCGTTCTTGTCCAGGATGGCGCGGACGTCTTTCGGAGAATGGTCGAAGTACCCGGCGAATTCGACCTCCTTGTAACCGGTGGCGGCGACTTTCGCGATGGTGCCTTCGAAGTCGGTCTTCATGGCCTCGCGCACGGTGTAGAGCTGGAGGCCGATGCGGTCAATGGAATGCGCGACCGCAGAGCGGTCGACGTGATGTGCGGAGTCCGCAGCCCAGGCTGGCTTGGCGGCCGTTGCGAGAGTCGCAGCGATGGAAGAGCCGATAAAAGTTCGTCGATTCATGGGCGGCATTTTAC
>Ga0137418_10003422_pt1 | contig 14582 bp, 13 predicted proteins | sample CZODoug3_1_2_16f_FD_122242 | JGI IMG/M metagenome (GOLD analysis project Ga0137418, IMG submission 122242) | Vadose zone soil fungal communities from Angelo Coast Range Reserve, California, USA - CZODoug3_1_2_16fungal (Hybrid Assembly) | ecosystem: Environmental > Terrestrial > Soil > Vadose... | reverse complement strand
AATTTGTCCCCGCCAGCGGAGAAGACCGTTTTCCCGTCCGCCAACATGCCGACGGCAGTAGCGCCGTTGGTATGTCTGCCCAGGATGAAGCGTTCCTCGCCCTGGCATTGACGCCACAGGTAGCGCCACTCCCATCCGCGCAAATCAGTTGAGAGAGGGCTGAGTTGAGAGTTGAGAGTGGATTTGTCGATGTAGCGGGACCAGGGGCCGGTGACGGAGCCGGGAAATTCGAGGATTTTTTCAACGGTCCATTCGGGCGGATTGAGCCAGCGCTCGCGCAACTCGTTTAACTCTTTGTCGGCGGCGGCAATCGCGGCTTACCAGTCCTGGCTGGAACTGGATCCGCCGGACCCCGCGGAAGTACATTTTCAGTTGGCGCGGTTGCTGCATCGGGCAGGTGACCCGGCGGCCAAACGCCATGTCCTGCAGGCGCTGGAAGATGCTCCCCGATCGCGAGAGGCTCTGAAATTATTGCTGGAGATAAATGGCCGCGCGCCGCAAACAAGCGTGGCCGGCCCGGAAAAGGCGGTGGTAGCGCAATGAAAACGAAGACGATAGTAACTGCCGCGTTCCTGCTTCTGCTCGCTATCAGCCTTGGGCTGGCCCAACGACGGCCTCGAGGCGGCGGCGGTCGCTGGTGGGGTGGCGGAGGCGAAGGTTATACGCCGGAATTCGAGACGTGCCACACCGCGCGTGAGGTGCCCTCTCACAGCACCGGGACACCCAACTGGACGAATGAACCCGGGTTCGAAAAGGATGTCTTCACTTTCGTGCGCGTGCGCCGCGACCGGGCCTACAATTGTTCGTGGAGCGCCGGACATTGGCATACTGATTTTCCGGACAGTGACCTGAACCTGTCATTCCGGCTTCAGCAAGTCACCTCCCTGAAGGTCAATCCCGATGGCCGGGTTCTGCGGCTCACTGATCCGGAGCTGTTTGATTATCCGTGGATTTATATGGTGGAGGTCGGCAGCCTCGAACTTAGGGACGAGGAAGTCCCAATCCTGCGAAAGTACTTGCTTAATGGCGGCGTGCTGATGGCCGACGATTTTTGGGGGACCGTTCAGTGGAACCAATTCGAAAGCCAAATCAAACGCGCGATTCCTGACCGCGGGTTCGTTGAACTGCCGATGGACCATCCCATCTTTCATTGCGTCTTCGATTTGAAAGTCGCCAAAAATCAGCTACAGACGCCCAACATCGGCCAGGGAATCCGCAGCCAATACGACGGAGTGACGTGGGAACATCACGATGGAGAGGAGTGCAGGGAAATGCACGTGCGAGCGATGTTCGACGCTAAGGGCCGAATCATGGTGATTACGACGCATAATTGCGACAACGGCGACGGGTGGGAACGAGAGGGCGAGAGCGATTACTTTTTTCACGAGTTTTCCGAGAAACGCGCGTATCCGCTCGGTTTCAATATTATTTTTTATTTAATGACCCACTGAGATTGCATGAACACGATAGCAGAACCTAAACCGGACGAGGCCGTGGTTTCTTCCTTCGAAGCGGACCGCGGAACAGTCGAGCGCCTGACCGCCGGCCACGCCCGGATAGTGGCCGAATTGGGCAAAGTAATCGTTGGGCAGCAGGAGGTAATCGAACAGATCCTGATCGCGCTGCTCGCGGGCGGCCATTGTCTGATCACGGGCGCACCGGGGTTGGCGAAAACGCTCCTGGTGAAATCCATCGCGCGGATTTTTCATCTCAAATTCCAGCGCATCCAATTCACCCCCGACTTGATGCCCGCGGACATCACCGGCGTGACGCTGCTCACCGGTGCCCGCGAGTTCACGTTCCGGCCGGGGCCGATCTTCGCCGATGTCGTGCTCGCGGACGAGATCAACCGCGCGCCCGCGAAGACGCAAGCGGCGCTGCTCGAGGCGATGCAGGAGCGCACCGTCACCGTGGACGGCATCGGGTATCCGCTGCCCGCGACCTTCACCGTGTTCGCCACGCAGAACCCCGTAGAGTTCGAAGGCACCTACCCCCTGCCGGAGGCTGAGCTGGATCGCTTCATGATGAAGGTGCTGGTCGGCTACCCCGACGAGGGCGCGGAGCAGGGGATCCTGGCGCGCACGGTGGCGGGATTCGAGGCGGATCGGCCCGCGACGTACGGCGTGACGCGCGTGACGGACGCGGCCGGCTTGGAGCGACTGCGTGCGGTCGTCGAGGCGATCCGGGTCGAGCCCCAGATCGCCGCCTACATCACGGGAATCGTTCGCGCCACGCGGGCCGCGGCCTCGCTCACGTTGGGGGCCAGCCCGCGCGCCGGGGTGTCGCTGCTCAAGGCAGCGCGCGCGGTGGCGCTGCTCGACGGTCGCGACTACGTGATCCCCGACGACGTGAAGCAGCTCGCGCCCGCGGTGTTGCGGCACCGCGTGAGCGTCGCGCCCGAGCTCGAGCTCGAGGGTGTGACGCCGGACGTTGCGCTGAAGGCGATCCTCGACAAGACCGAAGTTCCCACCGCGTGACCTTGCTTCAGTGGCTGACGTATGTCGCCGCCGTAGGCGGATTCTGGGGCGTGTGGTATCTGGTCGGCGCGTGGGCCGGCATTCTGTGGACCCGGCGGGGCCTGGCGGCGGGCGTCGCCGTTGCGCTATGCGGCGTCTTGGGCGTCCGCTTCGCGTGGGCGCTCGACGCGATGCTCGTTGCCGATGCCCTGCTCATCGCGGCCGTGTGGCTGGATGCCGCGCTGGCGACCCGGCCAAGCGCGCCCGGACTGGGCGTCTACCGCGACGCGCCCCCTGCGTTCTCCGTGGGTCGCGCCGCCGAGGTGTCCTATCGTTGGGTGAACACGACCACGCGCCGGGCGCGTCTGTACGTGCGGGAGGTGCGCCCCGACTTGCTCGGCGGCACGCAGCCGCCGCGACCGCTCACGGTGCCTCCGCACGGTGATGTACGCGACGCGGTGTCGGTGCACCCTGTGCGGCGCGGCCGGGAGCAGGCGGAGAGCGGGTTTGCGGTGGACTCGATCGGGCCGCTCGGCCTGGGGCGCCGCCGGGCGGCCATCGCGCTGCCGTGGGATGCCGCCGTGTACCCGCCGCTCGTGACGGTGCGGCTGCGCGCGTCGGTGGCGCGGGCGCAGAGGCGCCACGAGCAGGGGATCGCGCCGCTGCGCCGGCTGGGCGAGGGCCGGTTGTTCGAATCGCTGCGCGAGTGGGGGCCGGGCGACGACCTCCGGCACATCGACTGGAAGGCCACGGCCCGCCGCGGCAAGATCATCACGCGCCAGTACGAAGCCGAGCGCCGGCAGCACGTGCTGCTGGTGCTCGATTTGGGGCGGCTCATGACCGCCGAAGCGGCGGGCGTGTCGCGACTCGACTACGTGGTGCAGGCGGCCTTGGAGCTGGCCTACAGCGCGGTCCAGCACGACGACAACGTCGGGGTGATGGCATTCGCCGACGGTGTGCAGCACTTCGTGGTCCCCCAGCGCGGCCGGCTGGCGCTGCGGCGGGTGCTCGACGTGCTGGCGCGGGTGCAATCGAAGCTGGTCGAGCCCGACTATCCGGGCGCGTTCCGCTACCTCGCGGGGCGCAACCGCAAGCGCGCCCTGACGGTACTGTTCACCGACGTGATCGATCGCTTCGCGTCGGACGCGCTGGTGGCGAACGTCGCCTCGCTGCGGCCGCGCCACCTCCCGCTCGCGGTCACCCTCCAGAACCCCGAGCTGAACGCCGTGGCGGCGCTCCGGCCCGCCCTCGCGCACGACGCGTTTCGCAAAGCGGCGGCCGAGGAGCTGCTGCGCGCCCGCGATGAGGCGCTGGGGCACATGCGGCGCGCCGGCGTGCTGGTCCTGGACGTGCCGCCTGAGCGCGCGGCCGAGGCGGTGGTGGCCAAATATGTCGATCTGAAGCGCCGGGGGCGGCTCTAGGTGAGGTAGGTCATTTGGGCGTCCAACCGGCCGTTATTACATTGACTCCCACCTCCGCCGGATTAGTGCATGCGACGCAGTCGCGGTCTTGCCGCCCTGACGATCGTGGGGATCAGTGCAGTCGTTGCAATGTGCGTCTATCCCACCGAGCACGACTCGTCGGTGCACGTCGATCTGACCCATATTGCGATCCTGCTGCGCGGCAACGATACAGCGGCGACGGCGACGGCCTGGCGCATCCTCGGAGCCGCCGATTCGCAGCCGATCCCGAATGTCGTTTTCACCTGGTCCTCGAGTAACTCGAGCGTCGCGACGGTCGACGACGCTGGACACATCGTAGGGATCACCTCCGGCACCGTGGTGATCAGGGCGGCCGCACGAAACTTCGACAAGGGTCAACTCGCGGCCGCGGACACCATTCGCGTCGCGGCGCCGCTCGAAATCGACAGCGTAGTTCCTGATACCGCGCGTTACGGTCAAGTCGTGACCGTCTTCGGCCCCGGCGCCGACAAAATCGTGTTGGCATCGATGAAGAGCGCGTTCTTCCTGTATCCGTATCCGCTCTCGGCACAACACGACACCACCGGCTATGGTCAGCAGAAGTACTGGATTCCGCCCCCGGCCGAGTCCGACCGAATCACGTTCATCGGCAACGGCGTCGTCACGGCGAGCCCGGACTCGACGCACGTGTTGAAGCGCGACGTGTACGAGCCCAATGAGACGGCGCCGCACCGGTTCGACCTCGACGCGCCCCGGCCGTGGCCGTACCCGGGGACCGTCTACAATCTGTTCCTCGTGTTCAACCCGGCCCTGTTGTTCGAGCCGTTGAAGCGCGGCGACTCCCTCGGGGTCGATTGGTATCGGTATGGCCATGCGACGGCCCGCGATCTGACGATCATTCTCAGCGCACCGTCAGTGCACGGCACGTTCTCGACGTTCGTGACCGACTCGCTCGCGTGGACCGGTACGACATACGCCCTCGGCCCGGACTCCTGGACGTTCGGCCCGGGTTCCCACGCGTGTCACGGCCTCGGGTTCGCGCCGCACGAAGCGAACGGCGATTCCACAATCGTAGCGTTCAAGAACGCACCGGCTGGCGGGCTGCACGCGATCACGATCTACAGTCAGGCAGCGCCCTACGGGATGGCGGTACTCGACGGCTACGCCAGCGAGCTGCCGGCCGACGCGCATGAGGACGACAACTCCTGCAACGCCGCGGACCTGCAGGGGACCCTCACTTCCCCGTTCCGCGACACGCTGACTATCGAGAATCCGCATGACGTGGATTGGATCCGCTTTCACTATACGAACGGCGGGCTCGGGACGAGCGCTCAATTCCGCATGCACGCCTTTCCCGGTGTGCACCCTGACTCCCTGAAGGATCTCGATCTGTACGTGATCAAAGCCCCCGTGGCGGGAGACGCCGCGCTGCAGGTGATGGTCGCCGATACCGCCGCCGGCTCGGATGTCAACCGGACGGCCGGGCTTGCGACGGGGGATTACTATCTGGCCGTGGTCGACTTCGCGGGGACAACCACGACCTACGAGGTCTGCGTTGGCACCCTCTCGCTTCTGGGAATGGGGCCGTGCGCGGCGGGCTTCCCGTCGCCCCCCGCCCCTTCAGCACCCGCGGCGCCGCTTCGCGCCAAGCGCCGGTCGACCGGGCGGATGCCCCTGCCGATTCCCATCACGCCGACCCGCCGATGACCAACGGCGTGGTCGAGTGCTTCCGCTGCCACACCCCGATCCCTGAGAGCAGCAAGTTCTGCTCGACGTGCGGCGCGGACGTCTCGGGTGGGGACGGACCCACCAGCACCAGCAGCGTCGACCTGGTTCGCGAGCGGCTGCAGCGTCTCATCGAGGGCAAGTACCGGATCGAGCGCTTGCTCGGCAAGGGAGGGATGGGCCAGGTCTTCTTGGCGCACGATCTCACGCTCGAGCGCGAGGTCGCGATCAAAGTGCTCCCGCCCGACGTCTCCCAGGACGACCAGGTGGTGCGCCGGTTCCAGCAGGAGGCCAAGACCGCCGCCAAGCTCGACCATCCCAACATCATCCCCATCTACCGCGTTGAGAGCGAGGGCGGCCTCAACTACTTCGTCATGAAGTACGTCTCCGGCACGTCGCTCGAGGATCTGCTCGACAAGAAAGAGCCGCTCCCCGTGCCGGAGATCCAACGGATTCTCTGGGAGGCGGCCTGCGCCCTGGGGCACGCCCACCAACGCGGCGTTGTGCACCGCGACGTGAAGCCCGCCAACATCATGTTCGACCACGACGGCCGCGTGATGCTGACCGACTTCGGGATCTCGAAGGCGCTCCAGGCCGCTTCCGGCCTGACGGCGACGGGGATGATCATCGGTACGCCGCACTACATGGCCCCCGAGCAGGGGAAGGGCGCCGCCGTGGATGGCCGCGCCGACCAGTACTCCCTGGGTGTGGTGGGCTATCGCATGATCACCGCCGAGCTGCCGTTCAGCGGCGATTCGGTGCACACGATCATTTATAAGCACATCTACGAGGAGCCGCCGCTCGCGAGCGCCAAGCGGCCCGGCATCCCCGGGTCGCTCACGGTGGCTATTTCGCGGGCCCTGGCAAAGGAACCGGACCAGCGCTTCCCCACGATGGAGGAGTTTGCCACCGCCGTGTGGCCGGAGCAGCCGGTGGCGGCGCCGGCCAAGTCCCGGGGCCCCGCTCGGCCGCGCTCCCGGGCGACGGCCGATGCGCCTACGGAGATCACGGGCGCGCCCACGACACCGATCTCATCCGCGAAACCGCGCAAGCCGGCTGCACCCGCGCGGCGCCGGTCGTGGGCTCCCGCGGTGATCGGGCTCGTGGTCGTCGCGGCAGGCGCGGGCGGATACTTGATGATGGGGCGCAAAGGGAGCGAGGAGCGTGCAGCGGTACCGCTCGTCGACACGGTACGGATTCAAGACACCGTTCGCGTACCGGCAACGCGCCGGCCACCTCCGGCGAAGCCGCGGCAGGCGGCGCCGGCAGTCGAGGCGCAAGGCTTCCTTACCATCGCGGCGGACCCGTTCGGCGAGGTCTACATCGACGGGGTCGATGCCGGTCAGACGCCATTGATCGAATACGCGGTCAAGCCCGGCCGCCACACGATCCGCATCGAGCGCGCCGGCTTCAAGACGAAAACCGAAACGGTGCAAGTGGACGCGAGCAACACCGTCCGCAAGCGCTACACCCTGCTCCCGGAGTGAAGCGCATGACCCGGCACCTCTATGGTTTCGCCCTGCTGGTGGGTCTTGCCGTGCCCGCGGCTGGCGGGGCGCAGGCGGTTCAGAATGCCACCCTGCGTCAGGCGCAGCAGGCGTACGACAACCTCGAGTATCGGCAGGTGCTGTCCCTCGCCCGGGCCGCGCTGCGCGAGCGCCTGACCGGGCCCGAGCGCGCTCGGGCGTACGAGCTCCTCGGGTTCACGTACGGCGCCATGGATTCGATCCTCAAAGCCGTGGATGCGTTCAAGCAGGTGGTCCTGATCGATCCGGAGCGGCAGCTCGACCCGAACCGCATATCGCCCAAGGCGTACTCCGCGTTCGACGTGGCGTTGCGCCAGGTGCTGCTTGTGCGCCAGCTGCGCGTCGACAGTACGAGCTTTGTGGGGGGGCGGGGGGCGGTGCCCATCCGATTTACGGTCACCCAGCCTGCGCGGGTGGTGACGCGGGCCATCGGGACCGCGGGTGGGAGCTACGTGATCGACTCAGGCGCCTGGAACGGCCAGGTGAACCTGAGCTGGCCTGCCCGGCTCCCGGGCGGCGATCCGGTGCCGGCGGGGGCGTACACGGTGGTCGTGGAGGCGCGGCTGGGGCAGAACACATCGTCCGCCTCACAGCAGATCCGCGTGAGCCATGGCAATGTGGATACCCTGCCGTCCCTCACGAGCCTGCCCGGCTATCAGTACCTCCCCGAGACGGAGGTGCCGCCGCAGAGCTGGCGTCCCCTGGGGCTCGCTTTCCTCTATACAGGGGGTGCGCTGGTCGGCACCCTGGGGCTCGAGAACTCGAGCCTCGGCTCGAGCTCGAAGCGCGAGCTGGCGGTGGTAGGGGGCGCGGCGCTGGTCACGGGCTTCGTAATGACGCTGCGCAAACCCGCCCCGCGGCCCGCGGCGGCCAACATCCTCTACAACCGGTTGTTGCGCGACCAGATCGCACGGCGCAATCAGGACATCGCGAAGGAGAATGTGGCCCGGCGCCAGCAGGTGCAGCTCACCCTCGTGCCGCTCCCGAAGCAGGGCGGAGCGGGGCCCCGGTGAGCCGAGTGGCCTCGGGGGTCGCAGTGCTGGTACTCGCTTCCCGGGCCGTTTTGGCCCAGCAGGTCAACGTCACCATCGGACCCCAGTTCGCGCTCGGGAGCTATCGTGAAGTGGCCTCCGGGCTGCGTTATCAGGGGACCGGGTTCGGCGGCGCAGCGTCCGCTCGCTACCGGAGGCTCTTCGCCGAGGCGGAAGTCGTGCGCTTGAGCCTCGACCCCGCGACTGGGAGCTCAGCCACCAGCGGCTTCACGGCGACTGAGGTCAGCGCGTGGGTCGCCTATGACGTGGCTACGTATGCGAGCGTGGAGGCGGGATTCATCCGGCGCACCGCGGATCCGGAGTTCGACGCGCAATCGGTGGGGGCGGTGCGTGTCGGGGCGCGTTCGTTCTACGAGATCGGCCCGGGGGCGACCGTGCTGTTCCGGGCGAACTACCTCGCCGCCCCGAAATTCTCGGGCGGGGGCCATGCCGCGTTCTCGGTCGACCTGGGGCTCGGCTTGGACGTGCGTCTGGCGGGGCGGCTCCACGGAACGGCGGGCTACACCTTCCAGCGCATCAATCGCAAGACGAATCCCGGAGGAACCGGGGAGATCGACGCGCCCATTCAAGAAACGGTGGCGCGGGTGGGATTGGCGGTGGGGTTCTAGGCACGACGACCCATCGTCGGTTGTAGCTTCTAGGTCCGCATGACCCCGCGACGCCGCTTCCTCGCCGCCCGCCTGGGGTACGTGGCGATTGTGCTGCTCGCCACGCTGACGCAACTCGACTTTTCTCCGGATCTCACCGCGGCTGCCGTGCGACTGGCGCGGGCGTTCACACCGTCTCTCGGCTGGCGGGACGCGATCGACGGGTTACGCAACACCGTGCTGTTCGCCGGGCTCGGGGTCACGTGGGTCATGACGTCGCTCTCCGGCAGAGTGGGTGCGGAGATAGAGCGGGCGACGCTCGTCGGACTCGGCCTGAGCGTGACGGTGGAGGGGCTGCAGGTGTTCTCGCCCATTCGCACCGCGAGCATCGTGGACGTCTCGACCAACACGCTGGGCGCGCTCGCGGGCGCCTTGGTCGTCGCGTACCTCCTGGTTGCGCTGCACCGCGCACGGAACGACCGCTCCTATCTCGGCGTGCCGACGTTTCTCCCCGCGGGTGCGTACGGGCTGGCCGCGTTATGCGAAGCGCTGACCCCACTGTTCCGATCCACGCCGCTGCCCGGGTTGTACGGCGGGCCGCTCGCCCGGCTGCACGCAACCCTGGGGCTCGCCCTGCCGCTGCGACTGGGGGAGGTGCCGTGGTCAGACCTGCTGCTGTTCGCGCCGGTCGGGTTTGTCGTCGTCATGTTGTTGAGCGAGCGCGGGCGCCCGGCACGTGAGGCGTGGCCGGTCGTGGCGGCGCTCGGCGCCGCGTGCGCGTTCGCCGCGGAGCTCGTGCATGGGATGTTCGGACCGTCGATTCGCTGGGAGGCGGGCGCGACACACGCGGTGGCGGTGGGAGCGGGGGCCTGGTGGGCAAAACGCCGGCTCGCCTCGCTGTCGCAAACCCTGCGCGGTGAGAGACGGGCGCTCGCAGGCCTGGCGGCCTATGCGCTGTTGCTCGTCGCGTGGGGATGGCGCCCGTTCCTGCCGCAAACGGACCTGGCCGCGATCGCCGAGCAGATCACGACCGACCATCTCGTACCGCTCGCGTCGCTCGCACAACGCGTGGACGTCTTCAGCGGGCTGCACGTCGCCCAGCAGTTCCTGCTGTTTCTGCCGCTCGGCTGCGTGCTCGCGGTTTGGCCGTTGCGGTTCCGAGGCGGCTGGTCGCACCTCTGGCCGGGGGTTTGGCTGGCCGTCGGGATCGAGGCGGGACATCTCGTGATCGTCGACCGCTACTTCGATGTGACGAATGCGCTGATCGCGTGTGCCGGACTGGGGATTGGTTGGCTGGCGGTGCGGCGCTCCGGGTTCAGACCGTATGGGGAGGCGCTGGTGATCCCGCGGGGTGGAATCCCCTGACCGCGACGACCCCCAGCCACACGAACAGCGCCAGGACAAGGACCTGCGTGAGGGCGAAGGGCGGCTCCGACTGGGTCGGCGCTAGCAGGAACAACACGGGAATCCGCTTGAACAGCTGTGCGACCAGCACGAAGACGTTCAGGTAGGTGGCGAGGACGGCTCCCACTGCGTAGGTGGTACGCCACGGTCCCTCGAAGTGCTTGACGTAGTCCGCGACGATCACGACTGCCAGAACCACCAGCGACACAGCCCCCACCACATGGGACGCAATGAGCTTGGTGAAGGGGAAGCCGAATCCGCTGGCATTCGCCAGGACGGTGGTGACGAGAAAGAGGGCGGCCCAGCGGTCGAGCCGTGTCCCGGTGACGAGACCTCCCGCCACGACCAGGCCTGCGACGATCCCGACGAGACTCAACACCGTATGGAGGAGCGTGTACGTCGCGATGCTCATGCCGAGTATCATGGGCCTAATGTACCGGGGGCGAGTTCATGCGCCAGCCGTCTCTGGACGGCTGACGCACCCGGCTGTACCTTGGCGGCGCCGCTCGACATCGGATGGTCCCATGCTGCTCATCGCGGCCTCCACCCTGGTCGGTATCGCCAGTTTCGCGGGCCTCCTCCAACTCATCCCTCGACTCGGCGCCGCCGGGACCCGAATTGCCGCATGGCTCTGCCGCGCGCCGGGGCTGGACCTGGTCGTCTCGCTCTTTACGTGGATCCCGCCGACCGTCCTGGGAATAGTGTTCGGCTGGCGCGGTGTAGCGGGAGCGATCATCGGGCAGGTGCTGGGGATGTTGGTCTGGATGTTCGCCCACGAGCTTGCCAACCGCAGATACGTGCGGGGCCCGAGAATCGTCACCTTCCTCAACCGCACCGTCGGACGATTCAACAACCACATCGCCCTGTGGGCGACCGCGGTTGCCGTCCCCGTCTTCCTCTTCATTCGGGCGGCGGAACTTCTCATCTACCCCATCCTCACGCGGCTCATCGGCCTGCCGCGATACCGCCACGCAGACTGGGTGAACGTCAGCCGCCAGAAGTTTCACGGCCTGGTGGGACACGACCTGATCTGGTGCCTGTATTGTGACTGGATGACGGGCGTCTATGCCCTCGGTGCGGAAATACTGCGCAACGTGGAGAGTTTCTGGTGCCCGATTCGCTTTGCCAACGGGAAGAAGTGCGACAACTGCAAGCTCGATTTCCCGGACATTCACGGCGGATGGGTCGCGCCGGAGGGGACGATGAGCGACGTCGTGGCGACCATGGAAAAGATGTACGGTGCGTCGGCGACGGCGGACCTGCCGCGGGACCAGCAACACCCGTGGTTCGGGCACCCGGTGCGGAGGACGGTGGAGGCAAAGGCGACGGATGTGACGTAACAGGGCCTAACCTATGCGCCAGCCGCGATTCGAACGCGGGACCTTCGGCTCCGGAGGCCGACGCTCTATCCAGCTGAGCTACTGGCGCGTAACGCTGGGGCGAGTCGATTTGAAGCACTCAGCCCCGCTATGAATCTGCATCCTATCTTGGTGCAAACAAAGACCTTCCTTGTCAACGCCCTAACGTCTCCAGGTACCAGGGTTCATGTTGGAGCACCCACAAGGGAGTCCGACCATGCTGCGCCGATCGATCGCCTGTGCGCTGCTACTCTGCTATCTCCCCGCATGCACGAGTTGGCACGTGCACGAGGGAGTCAGCCCGCTGCAGTTCATCACGACCGAGCACCCCAGGTTCGTGCGCCTGACCCGGACCAACGGCTCGCACGTGGAGATCGATCACCCCCAAATCGCCGCGGGCGACACGCTGACGGGCATCCACAACACAATGCTCTCCCGCGTCGCGGTCTCGGACGTCACGCAGGTGGCGACCCCGAGGGTCAGTGCTGGAAAAACGATCGGGCTATTCGTCGGCCTTTCCGCGGTCGTTGTAGGAATCGCGGTGATCGCTTGTCTTGCTTCTCCCTCGGGCCCTTGTAACGGCAATTAGTAGTGAACGACGGGAGCTGTTTCCGAAACGAAATGCTCGATACCCTGAGGCCATCGAGCATTTGGTTCTCAGTCGGGGCGAGTGGATTTGAACCACCGACCTCCTGGTCCCGAACCAGGCGCGCTAACCGGGCTGCGCTACGCCCCGAGGCAAGGCCCCGAAACCTAGAAGCCGACCAACCCGAAAGAAAGCCCGGCAGGGCCCTTGCGGCCCGCACGGTGGGCCCGTATTTCCACAGCACAACGTCCATGACACCTCATGCCGTCGTGCGCAGCAGGCGCTACCGCCCAATGGCGGTATGCGCGATCGGTGCCCTCGCCGTGCTCCAGGGTGGCTGGGCGTGTCGGCAGGCCGCCCCCGCCACGCCTCCTCCTCCCCAGGTCACGGTACTCACGATCGCCCCGGAGACCGTCTCGGCGCGCTTCGAGTTCGTCGGGCAGGCCGCGGCGTCACGTCGCGTCGAAGTGCGGGCCCAGGTCGCCGGAGTCATCGTCGCGCGGCCCTACGCCGAAGGCACCGACGTCCCGAAGGGCGCCCTGCTGTTCCAGATCGACTCCACGACGTACGAGGCGGCCTACCGGACCGCCCGGGCGCAGCTCGCGGACGCCACCGCTCGATCGGCGAACGCCGAGCGCAACTGGGGTCGTCTCAAGGCGCTGCTCGGCTCGCGTGCGGTTGCCCAGAAGGACGTGGACGATGCCGAGACGGCGCTCGATCAGGCGCGCGCCGCCGTACAGGCCGCGCGGGCCGCGGTCGATCGCGCCAAGAAAGATTACGACGACACCTTCATCCGCGCGGAGATCGCCGGGCGCGCCGGCCGGGGGCTCCTGGACCTGGGCGCGCGCGTCACGGGTCCGAGCGACCTGCTCACGACCGTAGAGCAAATCGATCCCGTCTACGTGAACTTCAGCCCGTCCGACCAGGAGGTGCTGCGCTGGCGGCAGGACATCGCGACCCGCCGGTTGCTCGTGCCGGCCCGCGTGCTCGCCGTACAGGTGACACTCTCCGACGGCAGCCTCTTTCCCGGTACCGGCCAACTCAATTTCGTCGACCTCGCCCTCCAGCCCACGACCGGGACGCTCTCGCTCCGCGCCGAGTTCCGGAATCCGCGGCACGTGTTGTTGCCGGGCCAGTTCGTGCGCCTGCACTTCGTCGGCCTGAAGCGGCCGGACGCGATCCTCGTGCCGCAAAGGGCCGTCCAGCGAGGCCTCGCGGGAGCGTTCGTCTACGTGCTGGTGGACAGCAACCGGGTGGCGGTGCAGGACGTCGTGGCGACGTCCTGGGAGCACGGGGCATGGCTGATCGAGCGGGGCCTCAGGGCGGGCGATCGCGTGGTGGTGGATGGCGTCCAGAAAGTCGCCGCGGGGCAGCGTGCCACGCCGCTGGCGTACAACCGCGCCGCGGACTCGAGCGTCGCAAGCGGAGGGGATAGCGCGGTGATCGCGGCACCCTCCGCTCCGCCCAAGATCAAAGTCACCCCGTGAGCTGGCGGTCGGAGTGCCGCGGTCAGGGCTGTTGACCAGCCACCGTGTACAGCTCGGTGTGCACCAAGCGGCGCAGCTCATTGAGGCGCGCGGTGGCGTCGCTCCACGACTTGCGGAACAGCGCCTGAGACGCGGCCTCGAGGTTCCGCTGGAAGTCACCCTCGGACGACGGCGATGCGACCTCAACAATGGTGAGGTTTGTGTACTCTCCAGAGCCGGCAGCCTTGGAGAGCAAGCGGTATGACACCATCGCCTTGCGCTTCACCATCTCGTTGAACAGGGGCGTCAGGACGTTTACGAGCGCCGAATCGTGTGCCTTCTCGTCGCCGGGGCGGACCTGATAGTAATTGAGGTGGTAGTAGGGACCCGGTTTCGCCTGACCGACGAGCGGGGTGGCGAGCGCAAAGAGGCCAACCAGAGGAACCAGCGAGCAGTACGCAAGGCGCGTGCGGCGCCCGAGGCCGACGTTCGTGTCCGATGACATGATCGCCTCCGAGTGGTGCGATGCAATACTCTGACCGTAACGGATTCAATCAGCAACACAGCGAGACGACGGGAAGGTTCCCGATCACGGACCGGGGTGGTCTAGCGGTAGATCTCGAGCAACGGAATGGTGATGCACACTCCGATCGCACCGCGCGAAATCGCGTAAGTCTCATGCGCCCAGGAGGACTCGAACCCCCAGCCTCTTGATCCGTAGTCAAGCGCTCTATCCAGTTGAGCTATGGGCGCGAGTGGGCGGTACTAGACTCGAACTAGTGACCTCCACGATGTCAACGTGGCGCTCTAACCAACTGAGCTAACCGCCCGAAACAATAGCGGATTGCGGATTGGCGCTTGCGGATTGAAGGTGTCATCCGAGCCTCAATCCACAATCCGCAATCCACAATCCGCATATGGAAGTAGCGGGGGTGGGATTTGAACCCACGACCTCCGGGTTATGAGCCCGGCGAGCTACCAGACTGCTCCACCCCGCGTCG
>Ga0137418_10003421_pt1 | contig 14583 bp, 12 predicted proteins | sample CZODoug3_1_2_16f_FD_122242 | JGI IMG/M metagenome (GOLD analysis project Ga0137418, IMG submission 122242) | Vadose zone soil fungal communities from Angelo Coast Range Reserve, California, USA - CZODoug3_1_2_16fungal (Hybrid Assembly) | ecosystem: Environmental > Terrestrial > Soil > Vadose... | reverse complement strand
GCCGCCCACCCTGGGTCTCGCTTACCCGATGACGAACGGCCCTTACCCGGTAAACGCACCGGCGACCGGCATTGCACCGGCCGGCCCCTGCTTGTCGCGTCGGCGTTTCCCCGCCACACTGTCCCCGGTCCGCGCTGGAGCCAATGCGATGAAAAACACAATACCCGGCCATACCGGCCGCCATTTTCTGCAGATCCCGGGCCCGACCAATGTGCCCGACCGGGTGCTGCAGGCGATCGCCGCACCGACGATCGATCACCGCGGCCCGGAATTCGCCGAGCTCGGCAAAGACATCGTCGGCGGCATGAAGCGGGTGTTCCAGACCGCCGGCACGGTCGTGATCTATCCGTCATCCGGCACCGGGGCGTGGGAGGCCGCGCTCGTCAATACGCTGGTGACGAACACGTGCGACACCCTTAAGGAAGGCTTCCTGAACAATCCGTGGGCGTGCAAAGTGAATTTCTCGACGCTGAAATGCAAATCGGGAGCGGCGGCGGACAATTCGTGCCTGACCGGCCCGCAACTGAAGACGGTCGACACCTACTACGGCGGCGTGAAGAACTCCAAAGGCGAATTGATCTTTTCGGGCCAGGCTCTCGGCAATGCAATAGGAGCCCTGCGCGGCACGAATCAGTCACCGGGGGGCACGTTCGACATTGTCCGTATCGCTTACAACGATCCGAACCTGGACTGGCAGAAATTCGACCTCGACAGAGACATGCCAATCATCGACAAGGCGATTAGTTACGTCGATGCCGTGAATCCCGATCTCAGCAAGTTCAAATCGAACGGCGGAAAGCTGCTACTGACCCATGGATGGGCCGATACCGGGATCACTCCGGAAACGACTATCTGGTATTACGACTCCGTCCTCCACAAGATGGGAAAGAATCAGAGCGACTGGATGCGTCTTTTCATGGCTCCCGGAATGGGCCATTGCGGCGGTGGTCCTGGCGTCAACACGTTCGACTCCATCGGCACCCTCGAGAAATGGGTCGAAAAGGGCATCGCCCCCGATCAAATGATGGGAACGGGAGCGCAAGGTCTCACGCGCCCGCTGTGCCCCTATCCGCAATATGCCGAATACTCGGAAAGTGGCGACTTGAAAAATGCAGCGAACTGGGCCTGCAAAGCGCCTGCTCCGGAGGCCAAAGCAAAGTAATCGGCATCAGGCGGCTGGATCGTTGTTTTTCCTTGTGAAGCTTATTCCGCTGGGTGTTTCCAACTTTGAATCAAGGACGGGCTTCCATTCGGTCATCAGTTTCGGATGCTTCGGACAATCCGGAAAGGTTGAACCTGCGTTAATAACAATTTCATTACCGCAGCAAACAGCCTTGTAGACACCGAACTTGATGTTGATTTCGCCGTTTCGAGGCATCCTAACTCCCCAGCGCATTCGCATCTCCATTGCTGATTTAGGGCACACATCGTGCGTGGCCTTCGCTTCGATTTCCTGGAAAGCCTACATGGGAACAAATGCGAAAATCAATAGCACGTTTGGTCACAGAACAGCGGATTTAGGTGGTGGTAATTACTTACCACCCTTCCGGAAGAAATGAAGACGATTGTTGACCTCGGCCTGTTCCGGTTAGCCCTCTCGAAGCACCGCCACGATTACGGCAAACGCGCGATTCTTTAGAAGGACCCGCAGGCTGTACTTCAGATCCTGATTGAGTGTCTCCAGCATACTGGGAGTATAGTAGTGCCCTGAATCCGAAATTCGTTCATATTTTCGGGACCATTTTTCCACTGTAGCGGCGGTCTATGACCGCCGGTTTTATGGCATCTTGCAAGGAAAAACCGGCGGTCATAGACCGCCGCTACAGTCGGAATACAAACGAGGAGTGAATATGAATCTGAAACTGCTTGCCATTTGTGGCGCGCTGCTAGCTGTCCTCGTGACCGCGCCAAGCTATGCCCAGGCGCCGAAGCCCGATGACAAGGCGCTCGCCGCGACCGGCATTCTGAAGCGGCTTGCCGAGCGCTCCGGCGTGTACGGTGTGCCGCCTACCGCGAAAGTGCCGGGCTTCATCGCCGACGCCGGCTGGCCGCAGAAACTTCCCAACAACTGGATCATCGGACAGGTCGGCGGCCTTTATGTGGCGCCGGACGACCATGTCTGGATCTACCAGCGGCCACGCACGCTGACCAATGACGAGGCGGCGCTGACCAGTGCGACGCACAAGTCCAAGGACGGAAAACCCGTCGACGTGATGGGCTTTCCGCGTCCGTACGGAGCGCTCGGCGATTGCTGCCTGCCCGCGCCGTCGGTCATGGAGTTCGATTCAGACGGCAAGCTGGTGCGCTCGTGGGGCGGCCCGGCCGATCCCGATAAGTGCAAGATGGCGGAAGGCTGCGTCTGGCCGGCCACCGAGCACGGCATCTTCGTCGACCACAACGGCTTTGTCTATATCGGCGGCAACAATGCCAATGGCAATCCAAACGGTTCCGCCTGGGCGTCGAACAATGGTGCCGACGGGATGATCCTGAAGTTCACCAAGGACGGTAAGTTTGTGATGATGATCGGCGGCTCGGGGGCGAAGGGGCCGGACAGCAACAACAAGGACGGCGGCCGTAACGGCACGCCCCTGTTCTATCTGCCGGCCGACATCACCGTCGATCCGACCACCAATCGCATGTATGTGTCGGACGGGTACGGCAATCGACGGGTGGTCATCGTTGATGCGGCGACGGGCAAGTATATCGGTCATTTCGGCGCGTACGGCAACAACCCGATTGACGACAAAGCAGCCGCCGCAGCCGGCGACTGGATGACCGACTTCACCAGGGGCAACATGAAGCCCGCCTTCTTCCGCAATCCGGTGCACTGCGTGAAGATCAGCAAGGAAGGCCTGATTTATGTCTGCGACCGCGGCAACAACCGCGTGCAGGTCTTCAACGGCCGCGATCCCAATCTAGGTAAGGCATGCGTCAACCCGGCGGGCGAAGCGGGCAAGTGCGGCTTCGTCAAGGAGCAGTTCGTGGCGGTAAAGACGAACGGTCTCCCGGGCTCGGCGGTGTCGATGAATTTCTCGACCGATGGCAAGCAGTCCTGCCTCTACGTCGGCGACAACTCCAACATGACGCTGTACGTGCTGAAGAGGGACACGTTGGAGGAATTGGGCCGGCTCGGGCGGAGCGGGCGTGAAACCGGCGAGTTCCATTGGCTCCACCAGGTCAGCATCGATTCCCACGGCAACCTGTACACGGCCGAGGTCGATACCGGGAAGCGGATCCAGAAGTTCATCCGATTCGGTGAGGAGGGCTGTAGCGGCGCCGGCCGGACGAACGTCGGCGGCGTGTTGCCATAGTGCCGGACGATCGGAGCACATGACGCATTGGCAGCGATGGCTTTCGCACCCGCAGACCGCGTGGTTGCGGAAGGCCACCTTCCAGCTTCACATGTGGAGCGGAATCGGCTTCGGGCTGTATGTGCTCGTGGTCAGCGTGACGGGCAGCATCGTCGTCTATCGCAATGAGCTCTACACCGCCGCGACCCGCGACCCGATCGTCGTGGCCCAGTCGGGCTCACGGTTAACCGATGATGAATTGAAGGCGGCAGCAACGCGCGCGTATCCCGGATACACGATAATCGGCTTCAGTCGCGCACAGAATCTCGATCAAGCCGTCAGTATTTCCCTCGACCGCGGCACTGGTCCTGTAGATCGGTTATTCAATCCGTACACGGGAGAAGATCTCGGGGATTCGGTGCCGCTCGCCTTCCGGCTCGTTGCCAGGCTCCTCGAGTTGCACGACGACCTGCTCACCGGGAGCACTGGCCGCAGCGTCAATGGTCTGGGCGGGCTCCTGGTGATCGTCCTCGCACTCACGGGAATCGTTGTGTGGTGGCCGGGAATCCAGACGTGGCGACGAAGCCTGATCGTTCACAGGAATGTCGGGTGGCGGCGCTTCACCTGGGATCTGCACAGCATGATCGGCTTCTGGACCGTTGGCTTCATCGCTTTGTTTGGGTTAAGCGGCGCTTACCTCGGCAACCCTGAGGCGTTTCAGGACCTCGCCGACCGGCTCGAGCCTCTTACCGCCGCCAATGCCGAAAACCGCATCGTTGATCAAGTCATCTATTGGCTCGCCTACTTGCATTTCGGCCGCATTAACGGAATAGGGATTCCCTGCCGCGGTCCCGGGCTCTGCGACCAGACCACGAAGTTGATCTGGGCTCTTGCCGGACTCGCGCCCGCGGTCATGTTCGTGACCGGTACCATCATGTGGTGGAACCGGGTTGGCCGAAAAAAGTTCAGGCGGAAGTTCGCTCACATTTTTGGGAACCATTTTTCACTGTAGCGGCGGTCTATGACCGCCGGTTTTATGGCATGTTGCAGGAAAAACCGGCGGTCATAGACCGCCGCTACAGTGGGAAAGCCAGCGTTCGGGCCATCGAATTTGTAAGCGAACTTCGGACTCAGGACATCCACCTTCCCACCCTCCCCTTTAACATCAGACGTTACGGAAGCACTTTCACAAAACCGAACATGCCGTCGTTGACAAAATGGGGACGGACACCACAAATCACGAGAAAAGTGCCGCGCTTGGGAAAATTAACCGTTTCAACGCGGTCTTGTGGCACGGTTTGTGGATTGAGTCCCCTGTATATTCGCTTGTTCGGGTCATCGATCAGCAGTGGGAAAAACGGATTTTGAGCGTTGGCATTGATGTTCTGAGGTTGAGTCCCGTCATCGTAGATAAGCACATGGTGAAAGCCGCCAATGATGAAGTTGACCGTTCCACCGGCCTGGATCGTCACTTCATGGGGAACCAATTGATGATGGTTCCGGTTGATCGGATTGGGATTGTTGGGGGTGTTCGGTGGATTAGGAGGCGAGAGGGCGGCGAATCTATCGAACGGCGGATCCGTCTGCCATGATCCAAAATTGATGGTGGCATTCGCAAGAGGGCCGGAAATGGGCCGATGCTCGTCGTGCTCCTGGTCGTTCTCCCGTTCCTGTTCGCGCTCTCTCTCCTGCGCTCCGGTTGTCTCGGGTTTAATGCCTACACCCAGAGCCGCAGCAACGCCGCCGGCAGCGGCCACCTTTAAAAGATTCCTGCGAGTAGTCTTTTCCATTGTTGAATCCTCCAAGCTGACACGGGTTCTAAGGTTAAAGGTTTGATTTACTCGTCCTGCCTGATTTTCTTCGAACGATAGATCTCATAGACGGCGCCGTTTGACAGCGAAACCACGAAGAGATTTCCATTCGGGCCGGTCTGAATATCGGTACCGACACCGAAATCCCTTCCGATTAGAAGGCTTTCGCTTTCGGTGATATCGAACTTATCGTTGTTGTCAGCGACTCGGTCTTCAAGTCTCGGATCATCGACGCCGATTTTTTTTCGATTGCCTGTAATTTGGAAATGGAACAGATAGCCGCCGGCGAGAGTCGTCCGAGCGGCGCCCACAAATAGATCTCCCTGATATTGCGGACCAAGGGCACGTCCTTTTACAAAGCCGATACCCGCAGGCGCGACGGCGAACTTCCAACTGAACTCCGGGTCGCTGTAGTGGGCGCCGGGGAGAAGAAATAAACGCGAAAGCGCCTCTGCCGGCGTGTCCGCGATCCTGGTCGGCGGCCAACGGAATTGTTGCAGCGTAAACGGCGGCCTTGTCACCTCGATAGTCTTGAACTGAGTGATGCGTGCAACAGGTCCCATAATTTGTACCCAGCCATGGTCGGCTCCCGGCTCAACCCGGTTGATTTCATCAAAGGAGTCGTCGCCGTTCTCTTGTTCCCAGAGATCGCCGCTCATCGGATCGAACGCCATCCCAAAACTGTTGCGGACGCCGTACGCAAAGATCTTTTGAATGTTGGCGCCGACCTGGCCGCTCATCGTGGCACCTGCATTAAAGAACGGATTATCGACAGGCGTGGAACCATCATCGTTCAGACGCAGGATGACGCCGGTGAGATGAAAGTTGTCCGGTTCCGGACCACCGAACTGATCGTCCGGTTGTGGCGGGGTGGGACCTTCTGCGAGGTTCTGCAACTGCCCTCGACGTCCGTTGTCACCGATGATGATGTAGAGCTTTCGATCGGGCCCGAATCGCAATACGCCTCCGTTATGATTTCCCGCGGGCGGTTGCGCGGAATCTCCCTGGCCGGGAGGTGTGGGCGCACCATCATTCTGAAACGCGTGAAGCTTGATCAAATTGCGATCAAACGTCAGAGTCGATCCATTCCAGACGAAACGGTCTACGCGGTTCCCCAGCAATGGCACAGCCAGGATATTATTGGTATCGACGCCAAAGGCCGGTGGATCGGAACATTCCTGCATCGTGGGGAAAAATGGATTGGCCGCAGGTGGGGGCGGCGCCTGGCAAGTCCAGTAAAGATACACGCCAGGATTGATCGGAAAATCCGGATGCAGCGCGATGCCCAGCAAACCTCGCTCAGAAGCGAAATTGACTGCCAAATCAAGTACGACACTTTGAACCGCTCCGTCCTCGACGCGCAGCACTCGACCACTCGCCTTCTCCAGGACAAGAAAATCGTTGTCGCCGATGAATGCGATGGAGGTTGGCTGTACCAATCCGGTAACCACTGTGCGGACGGCCAAATTCGGCACCAGCATTGTCGGACTCGCTGCCTGTGCGCTCGTGTCCTCACTCCGGAATTTCAGCAATGTCACAAAACCAGCGACCATGACGAATGTCAACAGAACAAGTCTCGAATTGTTGCTTCTCATAGACACTCCTGACGATTAGCTGTTTGTAATTAGCCGCGGCTGAAAATCCTTTCCGCCGACGTGAGAAATCCAGCCTAGATCAGGTCAGGCAGTCGAAGTGTCACGGGAGCATCTCTCAACTGTAATTCGTTTGTCTTTTTCTTTGATGGCTGCGCCCTGTCGGGCTTGCATTCGCAGCCGCTCATCTTGAGGCGTCGACTCGCGATCAGGGCCGCGTATAAACGGCCGAACCGGGCGTTGGGTTGTCGTAATCCCGGCCGTATTTGTTTTTATGTAGCGCGGACAGGTCGCGCTGTTCGGGAAGGTGTAGAACTCCCAGCGAGCTTGATTGCTCGGAGATTGCAATCGTACGTGTCAGGCTGTTAAGGGTGTCGGGAAGCACTCGTTCGTGCCAGACCTGCATTTGATATCTTCCGTACGGAACGTTGGGAATACGAATCATCCCCTTCCGATCTGAGATTCCGTAGTAAGGGGTGTTCAATGCCACGACCACGGCACTCATCTCCGGATGAATGTTGCAAAAGATGTAGCTGATTCCCGGCCGATTGAAAGCCACGCTGCGGCTGCTTCCGGCTTCATACAGCCCAAGATCAAACCGCTTCCCCTCGAAGAGCGAAAACACATTGTGGAAGAGCGGATCCTGGTTCGGGAAATCGACAGCTGAACCCACCTGGATGACGAGCAGATGCGGGGAGAAACTCCTGTGCTTTTGCAGGAGTTGATGGCGCTGTTTGCCAACCTGGTTCTGTGTGGACTCCGGCAGGGGCGTCAACCACACCACAACGCCCGATGAATCCGCCGACCGATTCGTCACGTTGCTGGAGACTTCGACTTGTACTGTCGCCGTGACTTGCTGACCAGAGGACACGGAAGGCACCGCGACCGTCATGCAGAGGGAAGCTAACATGTAAAGGCGGGGATGCAGTCTCAAAAGAGCACTCCCATGCTGAAGTTCATAAGATCCGCTCGCTCGGAATCTCCGCGGATTGTGAAGGTTCGGTGGCGGCGGTACTCGACCGAGAACAGCACGTCGGACCGGAGATGATAAATGAAATTCAAAAAGGAGCTGCGATTTCGAGCGATGCTCGCGTAGTAACTTTGCTGTTCAAGAGGAAACGGCCGCAAATCGCGAGCCAGGAGATTGTCCTGACCGAATGCCCCGTTCCACTCGAGCTTTTCGTTATGCCGGAATTTGATCTGGGTCCAGCCTCCCGTGGAATTCAAGCCCTTTACTTGCACAGCCGGATCCGTAGCGGCACCGCTGAACAAAACACTTCGCCCGATTCCGCCACCCAATCCGCCGATCGCCCGCCCGCGATAGAACTCACCGGAGACCTCCCAACGTTCACTGACGGGGATTGTCCAGTCGGACGTGCCAACCCAGGAGTCTATATTTCGATGTGAGCCCCAATCCTGGCGGCTGTAATAACTACCGATCCCGACAGCGATATCACGTTCGAAGGCATGGCGACTCCAGGATATGCGCGTGGCGTACGCCGGCTGCCGCGAAGCCTCTCCTGCTTGCGCCGTCCTCAAAAACTGGAAAGCAGGACGCTCGCCAGTCAGCGGATCCATGATTCCTCCTTGAAGGAGAATATTGGAATTGCTTGTGAGGTCGAGGCGGCGTTCAAGACGCACTTGCGGTATCCATGTCCACAGATTTCCGCTGTAAGAGAAGGCGGGGACGGCCAGCGAGGCGATCGAACTTGGAGACAGCGGGGAGAAGAACGGCGCGTCTTGCGCGACTACCAGAGTTGTACGCGGCCATGCCATGCGAACACCCGCCGTGCGCAACCTCGGCAGACCTGATGTGACACCGTCCGGCACATTCGGAAATCCTCCCGCAAAATCAAATTGGATATCCGCGCTGACACGGGCTCCGCCGAGCTGTGGGCCGAACACCTCCAAGCCGAGCAGAGACTGCCTCACGCTCGCACCGAAGCTGCCATTCGGGTAGATTGGACTGGCAGGCACGGCAAGACTAGGAAAATCCAAATTGTCTACCGCGCCCCTGTTGCGAAACAGGTTCAGAAGCACCGCTCCGGAAAGCCGCACGCGATACCTGGAGGCGCTTTCGACCTTGGTCTGATGTTGCTCTTCCACCTTGGCCTTCAAGAGCTCCTGTTCTTCCTCCAGGTTCTGCAGAAGTTCGCCAGGTGCAGGAGAGGGGGTCTCGACCGCGGAGGTGGATCTGTCTTTCGGCAGGAGCCCGGCAGCAGCAAGTTGTTGCCGGGTTGCTTCCGATTCCTGGCGCAACTGACTGGCTTCAGTGCGCAAGCGGAGGACTTCGGCTTTCATCTCCTCCAGCACGGACTTCATTTCGCTGGTCTGTTTTTGCAAGGTCTCGATGCTATCTTGCAAGGATACGACCTGAGATTGGGAGGGCGGCCCGGCCGCGTCCTGCCCATAGGCTGTCAGCGAAACTATCGTAAAAATCGTCGTCGCAGCCAGGGTCTTCCGTGTCAACGAAACTAGACTTAGAACTTCCACCATACACCCCCATCAACGTCCTAATTCGGGGACAGACGTATAAATCACCTAATTACGAATGAAAGGAGTATGGAATCGTAATTAGGTGATTTATACGTCTGTCCCCGAATTAGGACACAGTTTAGGAAGAGTGAACTTAAACACTGTTCTTCCGGGTTCAGTGCTTTCCAGGCACGCGTCACCGCCGTGATCCTGGAAAATCTTGTGACCGATGGCCAGGCCCAATCCGATGCCATTTGGCTTGCCGTAGCTGACAAAAGGGTGGAACAGCTTCTCGCGAATCGGCTCGGGAACCCCCGGTCCGTTATCGACGACCCGGATCTCTACATATTCCTTTCCTTCCTGGAGATTCACTTCGATCTTGCCGTAATCCGGGGACACGAACTCGCACGCATTTAGCAGCACGTTCACGAGCGCGCGCTCCACTTTCTTCTGATCAAACCAGGTTTCGCAGCGGCCCGATTGCGAAACCGAAACATTGACGTGGTGAAATCCCGGATGTGCGTGCACGGTATGGAGGGCCCGTTCCACTGTTTCCTCCACGGAACCAAATACTCTGCGTAGAGATTCTCTTGCTTTCGAGAATTCCAGCAGGGAGTCCACCATGTCCGTCATCTGGTCGACCGCCATGCGGATCTCCTGGTATAACTCGTCGCGCTGGCTGGCATCGAGATCTTTGTCGCAAAGGAACTCGGCATTGGCGAGAACCGCTGTAAGCGGGTGCCGCAAATCGTGAGAGATCGAACTCGCGGTGCGGCCAATCGTAGCGAGGCGCTCGGATGAGAGCAGTTCCTGTTGCGTGCGTTGCAGGGTGGCGCGCATCCGATCAACTGCGGCCGTCAGTTCCCCAGCCTCGTCTCCATTGCGGCTCGTCAGTGGATAGGCAAAGTCGCCCATCTCGAGAGCACGCACGCCCGCCACCAGATTGGCCAGAGGCTTCGTAAACGTATACGAGATGAAAAACACGACGCCACTTCCTGCCAGGATCGCCAACAGGCCCAATCCCAGCAGCAGCCTGTTCAAGCTATCGAGAAAAATAGCGGCCTTGTCATAGGATTTAAGAACGCTAAGACGGACAAACGGAGTGACACTCGGAATCAACTGCACTGTTGTGGCAAGAAACGTTTCTTCGCCGAGCCGGATTTCTCTCGGACTGGACTCTGACAGATCGGATGCGGCCGGCGTGACCTGTGCCAATTGGGACTCTTGTCCTGGCGCCAGTGTGCTGACAATCAGTGTGTTGCCATAGAAGAAGGCCACTTCGCTCGAAGCAACGTGGCTAACCTCCGTAGCCAATTCGCCTGAAATTTCATGTCCCACTCCGAGCATGCCGAACACACTTCCGTCCTTCGGACTTCCGAAGTAGATAGGCCGCAAAAAGACCTGGTAAAGGTGGCCCGCGCCGTGCCACCAATAGCTGGATTGGTCCGTTGCCAGGGAGTCCTTGAGCAGCTCCTGTGCGATGGTCCGGGTGATTCCCGGAATCGTCGTGTGAATGGCCATCACTCTGCCCGTAGGGTCGGCGAGCACAAAGACGTCGCTAGGCGCCAGGCGCCAAATGTCGGCCGACGCATCCTGGATGGTGGCCGCGTCCCGAGTGGTCATCAGCGCTTTCAGGCTGGGAAGATTCGCCAGCAATTCCGCGGAGCCGGCCAGGCCGATTTCTCGCTGGCGTTGAAAATCCCGGAATACAGTTACCGAATTGCGCAGGCTCTCTGCGATTTCTTTGCGGAGTTGAATACGGACGGTTCTACCAACCATCCAGAGCGTGACACCGGTGACGCTGGAAGACACCAGCAAGAGAGAAAGTAGAAACTTGGTCCGCAAGCGAAGCTTGACCATTCCGCCCTTTCCTGCCTCACATGGTCCCGGTTTCCGAGCGTCCCCGTTCGTCCGGACTTACATGACGAACTTGTAACCTGCGCCATGGACTGTCTGAAAGTACAGCGGCTTTCCGGGATCGTCCTCCAGCTTTAGCCGCAGCTTCCAGATGTGATTGTCTACAGTTCGCGTGGAAGGATAATCCTGGTAACCCCATACCTCGTTCAAGAGCTCCGAGCGCGAAATGACGCGGCGCGGGTTTTGAGCGAAGAACTTCAGCAGTCTGAATTCCTGCGCTGTCATAGAGACTGGTTGTCCGGCGCGACTTAACTCCATCTTTGCGAAGTCCACGGAAATGTTTCCGAAGACAAACACGTCCGTAACTTCCATGCGGCCGGTACGCCTCACGGCCGCGCGCACGCGTGCCAGTAGTTCTCGCGGACTGAAAGGTTTCGTGACGTAGTCATCCGCGCCAAGTTCCAATAAAAGGACCTTGTCGGCTATGTCCGTTTTCGCGCTCAGCACGATGACCGGCAGCGAGGGCGCTTCTTTCTTGATCTCTCGACACAAATCGTTTCCGGATATTCCAGGCAACCGAAGATCCAGAACAACTGCGGAAGGAGGAGAAGAACGAAACGCCTCCAGTCCGGACGTCCCATCCGGCGTGATTTCGACGACGTAGTCTTCGGACTGGAAGAGCCGCCTCAATGCTTTTTGAACAGCGCGATCATCTTCAACCACTAGAATTTTTTTCATCGAATGACCGCTCAGCGCATTCAAGCTATCAAAAGAAACAGGGAGAAGACAATTCCGCGACAACCGGCGTATGGCCAAAGACGAAGGAATGACAGTTAAAAGACATGGCTGTGACAAACACCTCTCACGGGTTCCCTGCTGTCCGCGCTGAAAACGGGTCGTCGTTCACGTCGGCGCCTTCACACGGCTTTCATGTCGATACCGCGGCATTTTCCGACGGATGGCCGGATGGGAGATTTTGGACCCAAATCGGATCCACGTTTGATCCCAATCCTTATGGAATGGTTATGCAAACGCAAAGAGCTTCCACAAAATCGCGGACACTACCAAACACCCTCTCCAAAAACCCGACTGGTCGGTCGAAAGATTCTCCCGTCGGGTACAAAAGAGGTACCGCCTGGTCGAAAGACTTTCCAGTCAGGTACAAAAGATCTACCGCTTGGTCGAAAGACTTTCCAGTCAGGTACAAAGGATCGACCGCTCGGTTGAAAGATTTTCCCCTCGGGGACAATAGAGGTACCGCCTGGTCGAAAGATTCTCCAGTCAGGTACAAAAAGGTACTCGTTGGTCGAAGACTTTCCAGTCGGGTAGAAAACAGGGACCGCACGGTAGCGTTCGGTCCGAATGCGCGTGAACTGCAGCCTCGGCGCAAACGCCGATAACCGGGACGGCTGCCGAGAACCTAAGATGTGAATCTGTCGTCACTTGCGAGCCATGAGTTATAGGCACTTGAAGGTTCTTTCGCTGGTTTCGGGGCCACTCTCTTAGGGGATCGCAAGTGGAGACGGTCCGCGATGATTACCCGCCAAAAAACGTTTGTTCCTTATCGAAAGTGCCGCGGAGCTACATCTCGGCTCGCTGCGTAGTCAGCCGCGGCACTTCCGATAAGGAACTAACGTTATCATGGGTCATTGTTGCGGGGATGCCGGATACGGACAAGTGGATTTTGGAATCTGCATCGTCTATCCGCTACATCGATCCTTTTGCTGGATCACCGCCTGGCAGCCGGAGCGATGCGGCGGAGTTCGTCGAAGAAGTTGAAGATGAAGACGACCTTGTCGCGAGGCGCGTCGGCCGGAGCGTCCGCGTTGGCCACAGATACGGCGAAGCGTTCGCCATCCGGGTGAAGATCGAAGGATCGAAATCCAGTTGGATCCCTGAGCCTTCCTCCTGCGCTTTTAGCCGCTCCCGGGCTGCACTGCTCATTCTATCAGGAGTCCATGGCGGGTCCCAGACCACCTCGACCTCTGCACTTGTTACACCAGGCAGTTTCGCGACCGCATCCTTCACCTGTTGACTCAGAAGTTCATGAGCTGGACAGCCCCGAGCGGTCAACGTGAACTTGACCTTGACTCTTCCCTGATCAATAGCAACATTGTAAATGAGTCCAAGGTCCACAATGTTCACTGGTATCTCCGGATCGTAACACTCGCGTAGCGCTTCCATGATTCGGTCGACAGTAACTGCTAGACTCATCCCAGGATCATAGATGCTCTCTCGGGATTAATGTGCTTGCTTTCCAGGAGAATCATCTAAGAGTAACAGAGCCAATCTCGTCGAGTCGGCGGTCATTGCCTAGGAATAATCAACTGGGACATCTATGACAGCAAGCTTCCTTGATCCAACAGCTTCCCTTAGCATAGGTGCTAGATCGCTGGCCCTTTCTGGTCGATAGCCTTTCGCTCTGAAGGATTCTGCGAGCTTGACGAGGTCGGGATTCCCGAAAGTAGTGCCTGTCGCCCTGCCATACTTCGCAAGCTGTTTCCGTTTGATGGAGCCGAAGGCGTCATCTCTGAAAACAACAACTACAAAGCCAGTCCCAAGTCTCTGGGCCGTCTCAAGCTCGTTGCAAGTCATCATGAAGCCTCCGTCGCCACATGCAACAACAACATTCCTCTCAGGATGAACCAGCTTAGCAGCAACAGCACCGGGGATCCCGATGCCCATTGAAGAGTATCCATTGCTGATTAGGACGGTTCGTGGCTCGTACGTCGTGAATAATCGTGATATCCAGTTCTTGTGTTCGCCCACATCCGAGACGAGAATGTCCTCTCGACCAAGGGCCTCGCGCAGCTCGCGGAGAATTCTCTTCGGCTTGATGGGATAAGAAGGATCGTCGCCGCCTTCCTGAACTTCGCTCAGAATCTCTCTCCTTATCGTCTCGTCATTCTCTCTTTGCCCGGGTTCCAAGTGATTGGACAGTAGCTGTAGGGTCTCGCCAATTTGTCCGACGAGTTGGACCCGTGGCTGATAGTTCATGTCTATCTCTGCCGAAGTACTGTCGATGTGAAGGATCTCGCTATGCGCCTTTGCATTCCATGCTCCTGGAGGATACTCGACAAAGTCGTAACCTACCGTGATGACGAGGTCTGCCTTGTCCAAGGCTATACCCGCTGGTCCTTTCTTGTCGATCCCGATCGCGTACGGCCGCCGGTCGCATGTCAATCGTTTCGCGCCTTTCGCGATGATCATCTGCACGCCGAATTTCTCGGCCTGACTGAATGCGCGCGTCGCGAGCTCCTGTCCCGTGATCCCGGAGGGGAAGCCGAGGTAGTTTTCGATGCGCATGCTGGAGCCGGCCTGACCGCCCGGCGCGTTCGCTTCGATCATCAGCACATCGAGACCTTCCGACGCCGCGTACACCGCGGCGCCAAGTCCTGCCGGTCCCGCACCGATGATCACGACATCACGTACGTGGCTCTCGTCCACATCGATCGTTTCGTTGAAGCCGAGACAGTCGGCGATCTCGGCGTTCGTTGGGTCTCGTAGCACCACGTCACGCCTGCAGATCACCAATGGAATCTGATCCGGGGAGACATG
>Ga0137418_10003420_pt1 | contig 14588 bp, 11 predicted proteins | sample CZODoug3_1_2_16f_FD_122242 | JGI IMG/M metagenome (GOLD analysis project Ga0137418, IMG submission 122242) | Vadose zone soil fungal communities from Angelo Coast Range Reserve, California, USA - CZODoug3_1_2_16fungal (Hybrid Assembly) | ecosystem: Environmental > Terrestrial > Soil > Vadose... | reverse complement strand
TTCAATTCCAAAAGTGAATTATTGTGGCTGAGCCTGCCGCTGGCCTGAATCCGATTCGAGGGAGTTTCGAATTCGGCGAACTCCAGATTCAATGTCTCCGAATCCTGTTTGTAGGCAAATTTCCAGGTGGCGGTAACCGGCATGTGGCCCGGAGCGACTTGATCGGGCGGAGACCAGTTCGTTAAACCGGAGATTTCAAAATGCTCGAAGGCGCCCTTCCAAGTTTCCACGGTATCGCCCGCGAGGATGGAATCCCAATGCAGCCGGTCAAGCGGAAAACCGCGATGATCGATCGCCGGGAACAATTGAGCGATGCGGACGCCGTCGATGTGAGTCTGGGCGCGGAATTCCAGGCTTGGCAATTTCATGGTGACCCGGCCTTTGACGCTGCCGGAAAAAACAAACGCGGCAAAATCCGGAATGTCGAGGCCATTCTTGTCGAGGCGATAGCTGCCGGTGCTGCGCAGTCCGCCCTGATGGAAAATATCGTAGGTCAGCAGAACATCGGAGCCGGAATAGTTTCCGGTGCCTTTCAATTCGCCGTTGGTATAGCCGCCTTCGCCGCGAAGGTCAACTTTTCCGGTGGGGGTTAACGGCGCTCGGAGCGTTTTGCGGAAGTCGACCAGATTGACCCAGGCGCGATAGCGGTATTTCCATTGAGGTTGCTGGAAATCGGACATTTCGGCCTGGAGGTCGAAGCGCGAAGTGCCGATGGCGAATTGGCCCTGCTCGATGGTGAAGCCCTGATGCCACACCGTGAATTTGGTGGATGCGCTCAGCGGCAGCGGGAGAAAACGCCCGTCAGTGAACTTCACGTTTTTCCAGTCGAGAGTTCCGGCGTACAGCGGCTGTTCCAGGCTGCCGCCAGCGTCGAGCGCCAACTGCAGATCACTGCCTTCGAGAGCCAGCGGACGCTTGACGTCGTTGTAGAGAATCCAGCCGTCTGACAGTTCGAAGTGGCGGACACGTAGATCGAAAAGGGTCTCGCGGAGCGGCTTGTTGGAGGAGCGCGGAACCGCGGGAACGTTGGTGACACCTTTTTTATCGACGCGGACGTGGATGTGCGGTCGATGGAGAGCGATTTCAGTGAGAGATATTTTGCGTCCCCAGACGGAATCAATGCGCAGGCCAGCGCGCAGTTCTTCGGCGGAGAACAGCGGTTCGGTGCCTGGCGGTTCGTTGCCGTGAATCACCAGTCCTTTTATGGAGAGGCGCAGCGAGAGCCATTGGATGGAAAGGCCGCCAAGTTCGGTCTGGCCGCCGGTCATTGAATTGATGCGGCGAATGACAAACCTGCGGATGAGCGGATTCCCCGCGCCGCTTCCGAAGTAGATGATGACCGCCAGCAGGATGAGCGTAATCTTGACGCCCAGAACCCAGGCCACGTGGCGCAGCCATCTCCATTTGCGGCGTACCGTGCCGTCGCTCATGGACGATTCTCCTCGAGCATTTTAGTGACCCGGATGCGCGAATGACTTTCCTGGAGCCAGCGGCCAGCTTGCTCGTCGATACCGCGCTGGATCAAAGCTTCTTGAATGTAATCGTGGGCGGCGTCGAGAGTTGGAGGATTCTGGTTGCGGGCTTTGGCGCGAGACACCACCGCGGTTTGATAGAAATCCTGAATGGCCGCTTCGTCGACTTGCGCGGAAGCACGAAAGCGCGAATCGAGATAGTTATCGAGATAGATCTGTTCAGTGGTGAGCTGAGTGACTTCCGCTTCGGAGAGGCCAGCAAGTTTGCGGCGAGCCTGATAGTCGTCGTTAGACGCAAAATTTTCCAGCAAGCGCTGCATACCGCGCCGGATGTCGGCCTCGGACGGCCGCGGAGTGTGGGCAACCGTCGCTTCATTGCGAACGATCCACTGGTCGACCAGGCGGTCCAGAATTTGCGCATCGCTTTCCGATTTGCCGTCCACCAGTAGCTGGTAGCGGGCAAGAAGGCGGACGTCGCTTAAGAGAATGACGTCGTTTTCGACGCGTGCCACGATGCGATCGACGATCTGCTGGGCGAGAACTATGTTGGACGCGAGCAGCAAGATCCCAAGTAGAAAAAGAAGGCTGCGGATTGTGCGAGGCGGTCTCATCAGAAGGATGACCCTAAACTGAAGAATACCTGCAACCGCGAAAGCCGTGTGGCCTGAAATCCCAGCGAACCCACCGGGCAGGTGGTGGGCGTGCTACCACTGGGGCAGGCAATCGGAACCACGAAGTACGGGCGGTTCATCTGATATCCCAAATCGACGCGAATGGGACCGACGGGAGTGGCGTAACGAACTCCTAGACCGACGGTTTGCGAGAAATAGTTCAATTCGTTGGTGCAGTTGTAAAGGCATTTGGTGGGATTGAGCGGATCAAAGATTGGCTTAGGGGAAGTCCAGCGGAGCGTGATGCGGTCGACTTTGCTGTAGACATTTCCTGCATCGTAAAACGCTGTACCACCGAGTTTGGTACCGATGAACGGCAAGCGCATCGGGAAGCGCAGCTCTTGGTTGAAGACCAGGAGAGCTTGACCGCCAACCGGGAAACCGGTCACCGAATCGCGAGGGCCGGCTTGATTCAAAGCGAAACCGCGCAGGGAGGTGCCGCCGCCGGCGAAGAATCGTTCGGGTAGCGGGATCAGCTGAGGCAGTGGAGTTCCAGTGGGTGCGGGGAAGGCCAGTGAAATCGTGTCGCGGTAAGGCGAAAGCACGCCAAAGCGGAAAGAGCGGGCAAAACTGAAACGGCGCTTGATCGGATGATAAGAAGAATTCTGGTACAGAAAGCGGAGGAAACTGGCGCTGGAGCCAATGTAGGTGTCGGCGATGCCGAAGTCGGCGCTATTGAGCCAGCCTTTGCTGGCATCAGCTGGATTATCGCGAGAATCGCGTATCAATGAAGTGCTGAATTGGGAGACCAGCGTGGGCTGCTGGAAGAGCGGGATCTCGACGGAAGGGATATTGAGGTTGGAGACCAGCACTTTGCGGAAGCTGTAGCGGAAGAGCGCGGTAGTGCGGGGAGAGAACTGATCGGTCAACTGCACCGAGCCTTCGTAGCGAGATTCGGTGAAAGTGTTGATATCCCGAGTTTTTTCGGCGAAAGCGGTGGCCTGGAAACTCAAATGGGGGTCGCCGAAGGTGTCGGGAACGCTGTAACCCAGCAGCGCGCGGCCTTGCAGGGTGCTGCCGCGAAGTTTTAAGGAGAGCGAATCGGCGCGGCCGGTGAGATTGAGTTTGGTGATTTCCAGAATGCCACGCGGAGCGGCCTGCACTTGTCCGCCGGTGGGATTGGTGGTGCTGGCCAAACGTTGCACTTCGAAACCGCCGCCGTAGGCGATGGTATAACGTTTGGCTTCCTCAACCAGCACTACGATGTCCTTGTCCGGATCGGTGCCCGCCGGATTTTGTGGTGCGATGGTGACGCGATTAAAAATTCCCAGGTTATACAGCCGGCGCTGAGTCTCGACGACCTTTCCTTCGCGCAGCGGTTCGGCGGTCTTGACCTGAACTTCGCGGCGAATCACGCGGGGCCGGGTGTGGTCGTAGCCGGTCAGCAGAATGCGCCGAACATGGACCTGCGGGCCTTCTTGGATGCGATAGGTGAGCCGGACGGTTTTCGCAACGCCCGGACCGGTCTTCTTTTCCGGGTGAGTTTCACCGCCTTGGCCAACGAGTTTTTTATCGGCAGGGCTGCCGGCGGCAGCTGCCGTCTGCTGCTCGACCGGCTGCGATTCGGATGCAAAGGTGGCTTCGGGAAAACCCTCGTTAAAATATTGCGCCAAAATATTTGCGCGGTCCGCGGCCACGTTGAAGTCCGAATAAGGCTGTCCCGGAGTGGACGCTACGTGTTCCAGAAGTTCTTTTTCACCAAACTCGCGATTTCCATCGATATGCAGTTCGGCCACCAGTGTTTGCACGTCTTCGGAGACCACAAAACGGATGTAAACATTGCCGGCCTTATTTTGGTAGTTGTCCAAAACTTGAGCGGAGACCACGGCATCCGCGAAGCCATTGTCCCGATAGAGTTTTTCCATCGATAGCCGGTCATTTTCAACCGTGCGGCGGCTAAACCTGCCGCGCGAGCCAAGAGCTGCTTTGTAAATTTGCAGGCGACTTGCGATGGTTTCCTTGTCGAAGTAGTGATTTCCGGCGATTTCAATGCCGATCAATTTGTGGTGGTCACCGCGTTGGATGGCGTAGGTGATGACCTGTTCCTGGGCCGTGGAGTTCTTTTTTTGCACTTCGCGCATCGCGGAACTGTATTCCACGGACGCGTCGAAATAGCCTTCGCGTTCCAGCCGCTCACGGATGTTTCTCTTGCCCTCTTCCAGCAGGTCGGAATCGACAGCGCCTTCCTGGTAGATGGGAATCAGCCGCTTCAAATCGCCATTGGAAAAACTTGCTCCGGTAACCGCGACTCTGACTCTGGCGCCTTCGGAGACATCGAGGGTGAGATCGACGGTGTTTTTCGCGGCGTTATAAGGTTCGCGGCGAACCGCGGCACGGCCGCTCAAATGCCCTTTCTTGATGAGAAATTTGCGAATCCGGCTGGTGCCGTTTTGTATTTTCACGCTGGTGATTGGCGAGCCGGCTTTCAGTCGCATGCGGGAAGCGATTTCCAGGTCCGGGTATTCAGTGTTGTTGGTGAGATGGATGGTGCCAACGCGGACCCGCGGTCCGGGCTGAACTCTGACAATGACGTCCATCTGATGCTCCGCAGGGTGCGGGCGGAGTTCGCTGTCTACCTTCGCCGTGTAGAGACCCTCTTCCTGCAGCCGGGTCTTGAGGCGCTCCATCGCGTCGTCCAGCGTCTCCTGGCGAAAGACGTCGCCCAGGGTGATCTGCATCGCGGCTGCCGCCGATGCTTCAGTAGGCGGCGCTTTCAGCCCAAACACCAGCAGCTGATTGAAATACAGATTTTCCTGGACCACGAAATCGATACGGATTCCACCCGCGACGCTTTCGGAAAGCACTCGAATGTTGGAGTAATTTCCGGTCCTGTAAAGCGCGCGGAGGCTGGCCGCGGCTTGGCCCCGATCGAGCGGCTTACCGGTTTCCACGGTGCTGACGGAGGGCCCGGCGGCCAGGACTTGACCATCTTCAGTGACCAGCCGGACTTCTTTGACGTTCTGAGCGTTTTCCGCGGGGGCCGCGTTTTGCGCGTCAACTTGTTGAGAGCAAAGGGAAGTCGGCACTCCTCCACCAAGGAATGCCGCGAGTATTGCGACACAAACTCCTCTCAAAAAGTCCGCCCTCATGCTGTTCATTCGCTCAGACGAAGCGTAGCACAGGGGCGTTGCCTGCCCGCTGCTCATTGGAGCTATCATTAAATGAAGGCGCACGCGCCGCCGGACCGAGGTTACTGGCACTGATTAATAACACCGATTTGGAAAGATATTCTCGACAAATTCTGTTCTCCGGCCTGGGAGAGCATGGACAACAGAGGCTGCTGGAGTCAAGCGCGGCGGTGGTGGGGTGCGGCGCGATTGGCGCGGCTACCGCACAGTTGCTGGCCCGCGCCGGAGTGGGCCGGTTAAGAGTGATTGACCGCGACTTTGTGGAGCCGTCGAACCTGCAGCGACAGGCTCTGTTTGACGAAAACGATGCGCGGGAGTCGCTGCCGAAAGCAGTGGCGGCGGAGCGCAAACTACGGGCGCTGAATTCGGCGATTGCGATTGAAGGCAAGGCCTGCGATGTGACGCCAGAAAATATCGAAGAACTGCTTGGCGGATATAGTTTGATTCTGGATGGCACGGACAACTTTGAAACGCGCTTTCTGCTGAATGATTTCGCCGTGCAAGCCAATTGCCCGTGGATTTATGCGGCGGCAGTGAGCAGCTATGGGCTGACCTATACCATTCGACCCGGGCAGACGGCTTGCCTGGCGTGTTTGCTGGAAGCTCCGGATGCGGGGCCGATGATCGAGGAAACTTGCGACACGATCGGGGTTCTTGGGCCGGTGGTGAATCTGGTGGCGTCGCTGCAAGCGGCCGAAGCGATGAAGATACTTTCTGGAAATGCGCAGGCGCTGCATCAACGGCTGATTTCCTGCGATGTGTGGAGCGGGCGCATGCAGTCGATCGCGGTTTTACGAAATCCGCAATGCCGCGCGTGCGTCCGGCATGAATATTCCTACCTGAACGGAGAGGCTCAGCCGCATATCACCCTTTGTGGGCGAGACTCGGTCCAGATTCATGAGCGGCGGCGGTCGTTGGACCTGGCGGCGCTGGGCGAAAAGCTTGCCGCGGCGGGGATCGCGGTGCGAAGAAATGATTTTCTGCTGAAATTTACGGCGCCACCGCATGAGATGACCGTGTTCGGCGACGGGCGAGCGATTCTGAAGGGTTCGACAGACCCGGCAGTGGCCCGGTCGTTATACGCGCGATACGTCGGTTCCTAAGAGACTTCATTAAAAACTGAATGTGGGAAGTGAGTGCGGCTTGAACCGATAAGAGCTATCGGAAGGGACCGCTGCGTCCCGGGGAAGAACGCATGTTGGCGCGTTCAAGGTTTTCGCGCAAATTCATCAACGTCAGAAAAGTGCTGAGGATGCGGGCTTTGAGGTCATCGGTCAGCGGCATGCCGCTGGTGGCGACGCGGGCCAATTTTTCGCCGCTATCGGTGATGAAGCGCATGATGTCGCGCTGCCGCTCGTGCGGAGCGTTGCCCAGCGCGGTTTCGCGGCGCATTTCCGAGCAACTGGATTCCAGTGAAAGGGTGTAGTGCAGCACGCAGAGCTTCTGCTCGTCGAGTGCCGCGGGAGCAGAGTTTTTGCAGCCGGCAATTTGGCAGGAAGTCGGCATAAGAGTGTCTACCTGAAAAGGTAACAACAGTCAGAGCAGAAAAGCCAGCAGGTCTCCGGACAATGTGCGCTGGGTGTAAGCATGGTCCCGCGAGCGGCGCGGCAAGGCATGAGAAAAATCTATTGACAATATTATGCATGCGACTGTATTTTTATACAGGCGAGTGAATGCTCGCCGCTTATGGGAAGCGCAAAGACATTTCGGCACGGACAAATCCTGCGGCTGGTGAATTCCGAGCGCATCGGCAACCAGGAAGAGTTGCGGCGGCGGTTGCATCTGCAGCGGCTGCGGGTGACCCAGGCCACGCTTTCGCGCGATTTGCAGGAATTGAAGCTGGTGAAAACGCCGGAAGGCTATCGGCCGGCCTCCGCGCTGGTGGAAGAGATTTCTCCGGTGCCGTCGCTGGCCAGGGTGTTGGGCGAATTTCTGCTGGATATCCGGCCGGCGGAAAACATGCTGGTGTTGAAGACCCCGCCGAGCGGGGCGCAGCCGCTGGCCGCGGCGGTCGATGGCGCAAAATTTCCGGAGATTGCCGGCACCATCGCCGGCGACGACACGGTGCTGATCATCACTCCGAACAAAAAGCAGCGCGAATCGCTGCAGCAAAAGATCGAGTCGTTTGTTGGCCGGCCGCTGCGCAGCCGCGCCTCATAAAATGAAAGATCCCAATAACATTGCGGTGGCAGGTGTGACCGGCTACAGCGGTTTTGAGCTGGCAAAAATATTGTTGCGCCATCCGGAAGCGGAAACGGTGACTTTTTATGTGCGAGATACCCAAGGCGCGCACTGCCTGACCGAACTGTTTCCGCAGCTTCGCGGATGGGGGCAGGCTCCGGTGCGCACGTTGTCGATGGACGCGATTGCGGCCAGCGGCGCGGGCACGGTGTTTTTGGCCACTCCGCATGAAGCTTCCGCAGAGATGGCGCCGCAACTGTTGGCAGCGGGGCTGAGGGTGGTGGATTTGAGCGGCGCGTTTCGGTTTCGCGACGCCGAAACATTTCAGCGCTGGTACAAATTGCCGGCGCCGCATGAGGCGCTGCTCGGCGAAGCGGTTTATGGGTTGCCGGAGTTTTATGCGAAGGAGATTGCGGAGGCGCGGCTGATTGCGAATCCTGGATGTTACGCAACCAGTGTGATTCTCGCGGTGCGGCCGCTTTCGGATGCCGGCTGGATCGCTTCAGGCTCGACGGTTGTCTGCGATTGCAAGTCTGGAGCGACTGGAGCGGGCAAAGAACCGCGGAAAGATCTGCAATTTTCCGAACTGGACGAAAATTTCAAGGCCTACAATCTTTTTTCCCATCGTCACACACCGGAGATCGTCGAGCACACCGGCTTGCCGGAATCGCGGGTGATTTTCGGCACGCATTTGCTGCCGCTGGCGCGCGGCATTCTGTCCACGATTTATGTGACGCTCAGCGAAGCGCAGACGCCGGAATCGGTGGAGGCGCTGTTCCGCAAAACTTATGCGGGACGGCCGATGGTGCGGATCTGGAAAGCCGGAACGTTGCCCGAGCTGCAGCATGTGGCGCATACAAATTTTTGCGATATCGGATTTGCACTGGATTCGTCGGGCCGCCGCCTGGTAGTGGTGAGCTGCCTGGATAATCTGGGCAAAGGCGCTGCGGGCCAAGCAGTGCAAAATTTTAATCATTTATTGGGCGTTGAGGAGCAAACCGGACTGCAATGAAAATTGTGATCAAATTCGCAGGTGCTTTGCTGGAAGACCAAGCCACAGTGCGTTCATTGGCGGAGCAAGTGGCTACGCTGGTTGGACAAGGGCACGAGGTTTTGGTGGTGCACGGCGGGGGCAGGATTTTTACGGCCACGCTGAAGCGCCTGGGCATTGAGAGCAAATTTGTGGCAGGACTTCGTGTCACCGATCGCGAGACGCGGGATGTCGCGGTGATGGTGTTTGCGGGGCTGCTGAACAAGCAACTGGCCGCGGCGATTTCCGCGGCGGGCCAGCCAGCGGTGGGAATTTCCGCAGCCGATGCGCAGTGCTTTCGAGCCGAGCCGCTGGTTCACAACAATGAAGCCGGTAGCCTTGGTTTCGTCGGATATCTGACCGGAGTGAACAGCAAACTACTGGAGACATTTTGGAGCCAGGGAATTGTTCCGGTTGCCGCGTGTTTGGGAATCGGCGCCGACGGCGAACTCTACAATATTAATGCCGATCATATGGCCGCCGCGTGCGCGGAGTATCTTGAAGCGGATCAACTGATTTACTTGACCGACGTGCAAGGCGTTCTGGACGGCGAAAAAATCCTTTCCGGCATCGCCTGCGACGACATCGGCGATCTAGTGCAGCGGAAAATTGTTTCCGGCGGGATGGTACTGAAGCTGGAAGCCGCAAAGCGCGCGCTGGAAGGCGGGGTTCGCGGCGTACACATTGTTGGCGGCACGGTTGTTGACGGCTTGCTGGCGGCGGTTCGTGCGGCCCAGACGAAGTCGCCGGTGCCCGCGCATGCGATCCCCGGGACGCGCATTTTGCGCGAACCCATAGCCATCGGCGTACCCGCCGCTCTTTCGGCCGCATAATGGGCAAACTCAGAAAAACCCGGATCAGTGCGTCCGCGTCGAGTCGGTCACGCAAGCCCGGCAAGCCGAAGAACGCTGCAGTATCTGCGGCGCTGCGCGATGCCGAGCAATTTCTGCTGCCGACGTATAAACGCCCGCCGATCGTTTTCACGCACGGCCGCGGCGCGTATGTGTTCGATTCAACCGGAAAAAAATATCTAGATTTTCTCGGCGGCATCGCGGTCAACGCGCTAGGTCACGCGCATCCTCGGATCGTCAAGACGATTCGGCGCGAATCGGCGCGAGCGATTCATCTCTCAAATCTTTTTCACAATGTGTTTCAGGGGCCGCTAGCCCGCAAGCTGGCGGAATGGTCGGAGCTGGACCGCGTTTTTTTTGCCAACAGCGGCACTGAGGCGATTGACGGCGCGTTGAAGCTGGCGCGGCTTTGCGGGCAACCGACGAATGGCGCTGCCGTGGGCAAGCCGGCGAAGAGTCGCATTCTGGCGATGACCAATTCGTTTCACGGACGCACTTTTGGAGCGCTTAGCGTCACCGCCACCGAAAAATATCGCGCGCCGTTCGCGCCACTTGTTCCCGGAGTGGAGTTTGTGAAGTCCAACGATGTCGCCGACCTGGAAGCAAAATTCGACGACACCGTTTGCGCGGTAATTCTGGAAACGATTCAGGGCGAAGGCGGCATTTATCCAGTCAGCGAAACGTTTTGGGAACGTGCCCGTGCTTTGGCCACGAAGTATGGCGCGCTGTTGATTGCCGACGAAATTCAATGCGGCCTGGGGCGAACCGGCCGGCACTTTGCGTATCAGAGATTCTCTGCAAAGCCGGATATTGCGGTGATTGCCAAGCCGCTGGCAGCCGGACTGCCGCTGGGCGCGATTTTGACGAACAACGCGGTTGCGGCGCGTATTGCTCCCGGCCTGCATGGAACAACTTTCGGCGGCGGCCCGATGATCTGCGCGGTGGCGCTGGAATTTCTGAAGATTGTGGAGAGCGAGAAGCTTCTGGAGAACATAAAGGCGCGCGGAGCTGAATTGCGCGCTGGTCTGGAGAAATTGAAATCGAAATTTGATTTCGTCAAAGAAATTCGTGGCGAAGGCTGCATGTTTGGCGTCGAGCTCTCGATTGAAGGCGGCCCGTTTGTCGCCGAAGCGCTGCAGCGCGGGCTACTGATCAACTGCACGCATGATTTTACGATTCGGCTGCTTCCGCCGTTTTTGATTGCCAAGGCGCAAGTGCGCGAATTTTTGCAACTGTTTGAAACTGTTCTTTCAAAAACCCCGCGAGTGGTCCCGGCAGTGGAATCTTCCTCGAAGAAGAGCCCGCTGCCGGCGGCCAGGGCCGCGGGCGGAGGGTAAGAGGCGAAAAATGGCAACGACGACACTCGCAATTCCAGTGCAAGCTACGAAAGATCTCCTGACCGGAGGCGAATGGAGTCCCGCGCACTCGCGCGAACTCCTGGCGCTGACGTCGGATATCAAAGCGAATCCGGCGCGCTACGCGGAAACGCTGCGCGGCAAATTTCTGGCGCTGATTTTCGAGAAGCCTTCGCTGCGCACACGCGTGACGTTCGAAGTTGGCATCCAGAGCATGGGCGGCCACGTGGTGTTTCTGGACCACACCCAAGCGCGGCTCGGCGAACGCGAATCCATTGCTGACGTGGCGCGCAACCTGGAACGCTGGGTACACGGCATCGTGGCCCGCGTTTACGAGCAACGAGTGCTGGACGAAATGGCCGCGACCACCGACATTCCGGTGATCAATGCGCTCTCCGATCGATTTCATCCGTGCCAGGCACTGGCCGACTATTTCACACTGGAAGAGAAATTCGGTTCGCTGAAAGGATTCAAGCTGGCGTATGTCGGCGATGGCAACAACGTCAGCCATTCGCTGATCTATCTTGCCGCTCGGCTGGGCGTCCATCTGCGCATTGCCACGCCGGCGAACTACGCTCCTGATGCGGATGTGGTGGCCGATTCGCGGCGGGTGGCCAAAGAGACCAAAGCCAAGATCGAATTGTTTACCGATCCACGCGAAGCGGTTGAGGACGTGCAGGCGGTGTACACCGATTCGTGGACCAGCATGGGTTTTGAAGCGGAAGAAAAGGTTCGCAGCGAAGTGTTCAAACCGTATCAGGTGAACCGCAAACTGATGGCGCTGGCAGCGCGTGGCGCCGCTTTCATGCATTGCTTGCCCGCGCATCGCGGCTACGAAGTGACGCCGGAAATTCTCGACGGCGCGCAGTCGGTGGTGCTCGATCAATCGGAAAACCGCATGTACGTGCAGAAGGCGATTTTGCACTCGCTTTTCCGCTAGACTTTATTTACAACCTGGGAATTTAATTTTTCCATTGCCGCCACGCGCGCAAACTTCAAACCGAACGAAAGAGGAGCTCTTGAAAACGCCCGCACCGAAACCGAAAAAAGTGGTACTTGCCTATTCCGGAGGCCTGGATACCTCCATCATTATTCCCTGGCTGAAGGAAAATTATGGCTGCGAAGTGATCGCCATGATCGGCGACGTCGGCCAGCAGGAAGATCTGGAAGCGGCGCGGAAAAAAGCGCTGGCCACGGGCGCTTCGACAGCATACGTCGAAGACTTGCGCGAGGAGTTTATCCGGGATTTCATCTGGCCTACGCTGCGGGCCGGCGCGGTATACGAACATACTTATTTGCTGGGCACATCGATGGCGCGTCCGATCCTTGGCAAACGCCAAGCGGAACTTGCGCTGCAACTCGGTGCCGACGGGCTTTCGCACGGCTGCACCGGCAAAGGCAACGATCAGGTGCGCTTCGAACTGGCGTACAAAGCCATAGCGCCGAATCTGCAGATCATCGCGCCGTGGCGCGAGTGGGACATCGACTCGCGCGAAGACGCCATCGCTTACGCCGAAAAACACAAGGTGCCAATCGAGCAGAGCAAAAAAAATATTTACAGCCGCGACCGCAACATCTGGCACCTCAGTCACGAAGGCGCGGAACTGGAAGATCCCGCCAACGCTCCGAGCGAAGCCATGTGGCAGTGGACCGTTTCGCCGGAAAAAGCTCCCGACAAAGCCGAAGAAGTGGAAATCGGATTTGAAGCAGGCACGCCGGTTTCGGTCAATGGAGCGAAGCTCGGCCCGATCGATCTGCTGAACTTGCTGAACGAAATTGCCGCGCGGCATGGCGTTGGCCGAACCGACCTGGTGGAAAATCGACTGGTGGGAATGAAATCGCGCGGCGCTTATGAAACTCCCGGCGGAACTTTACTGGTCACCGCGCATCGCGAACTGGAACGGCTGACCATCGATCGCGAAACCGCGCACTTGCAGCAGACACTTGCGGTGCGTTACGCCGAACTGGTTTACAACGGCGTGTGGTTCTCCGCGCAGCGGCAAGCCCTGGATGGATTTTTCAATGTATCGCAGCAGCGGGTCACCGGCACCGTGGGCCTGAAACTCTGGAAGGGCACGCACAACGTTACCAGCCGCATATCGCCATATTCTCTTTATCGCGCGGATCTGGCCAGCTTCACCATGGGCCGCTACAACCCCAAGGATGCCGAAGGCTTCATCAATTTGTTCGCGCTGCCGGTTACCGTGCGTCCCAAAGCCAAGGCCGAAGGCGGCAATTCGTGAACTGCCGTCTCAAACCGCCATTCCGAACGAAGTGAGGAGTCTCTCTTTGGTGTCCGCAAGCAGCAAGCAATGACCGAACGCAAAGATAACAAATTGTGGGGCGGGCGCTTCGAACGGGCGCCGGACGCGCGCTTCGATGCGTTCCAGCGCTCGTTCGCGTTCGACAGGCGACTATTGCCCTACGAAATTGCGGTGGACCGTGCTTGGGCCAAAGCGCTCGAGCCCATCGGCATTTTTACGGCTGCCGAAGTGAAGCAAACACTCGCCGGGCTCGACAAAATCGAGCAGCGCGCACAATCCGATCCCGCATGGGTTGAATCGTTCGGTGCCGATGCCGAAGACGTGCACCACTTCGTGGAAAAAGCGCTGGTCGAAGAACTAGGCCCACTCGGCTGGAAATTGCACACCGGCCGCAGCCGCAACGAATTGGTGGCAACCGATTTCCGGCTCTTCGTGATCGACGCGGCTTCGCAGCTCAACCGTGGTTTGCTGGCGCTTATCAATGCACTACTGTCGCAAGCCAAGGCTAAGCTCGGCGTGCCGATGGCTGGCATGACTCACATGCAGCATGCGCAGCCGATTCTGCTTTCGCATTTTTTGCTGGCGCACGCGGAAGCGCTGGTGCGCGATGTCACGCGCTTGCAAACCGCGGCGGCCAGCGCTGACGCGTGTCCGATGGGTTCGGGTGCGCTGACCGGAAATTCTTTCGGCATTGATCGCGCAGCCGTCGCGCGCGATTTGGGCTTTTCCAAAATCACCGCCAACAGCTTGGATGCCGTCGGCGATCGCGATTTTGCGCTGGACTATCTTTTCGCGCTTTCTGGAATCGCCACCCATCTTTCCCGGCTCGCGGAAGACTTCGTACTTTTTGCGTCGCAAGAATTTTCTTACGTTATTCTTCCCGACGAGTATTCCACCGGCAGCAGCCTGATGCCGCAGAAGAAAAATCCCGATTGCTGGGAACTGATTCGCGGCAAAGCCGGCCGCATCACCGGCGCGTTGCTCGGTTTGCTCACGACTCTGAAGGGCCTGCCAACGAGTTACCAGCGCGATTTGCAGGAAGATAAGGAAGCGCTCTTTGCCGCACACGATCAAGTCGCGGACATGCTTGCTGTTGCGACCGGCGCTGTTGCTGCTACGAAATTCAATGCCCAGCAATTGAAATCTGCCGCGTCCAATCCAGCGTTGCTTGCCACCGAAGCTGCGGACTATCTCGTACGCAAAGGCATTCCCTTCCGGCAAGCTCACGACATCGTCGGCAAAGTGCTGCGCGAAGCCGAGAAACAAAATGTTTCGTGGACGGCACTGCCTCTCGATGCCCTCAAGAGAATCTCGCCTGTGTTTGACGCTGATTTTGCAGGCAGCCTCGACGTCAGCGCGGCACTGAACGCGAAAAGAGTTCCCGGTGGCACGGCGCCGGAAAGCGTTCGCGCCGCGATCGCCGATTTGGAAGCACGTCTCAACAAAAAAACCAACAAAACAGGAGCCAAGTCATGAATGCAAGCCAGGCAAAGAAAGAACAACCCTTTCTCGCTGCGGTTGCGGAGGATCGGAGGTCCCTTCCGGGGCCGCCGCGCTAGTCCTGCGGATCTTCCGTTGATGAAGCACGCACTTTCCGAAGCCTCCCTGCCGCGCGGGTTCCGCTTCGCAGCGACGG
>Ga0137418_10001952_pt1 | contig 14588 bp, 9 predicted proteins | sample CZODoug3_1_2_16f_FD_122242 | JGI IMG/M metagenome (GOLD analysis project Ga0137418, IMG submission 122242) | Vadose zone soil fungal communities from Angelo Coast Range Reserve, California, USA - CZODoug3_1_2_16fungal (Hybrid Assembly) | ecosystem: Environmental > Terrestrial > Soil > Vadose... | reverse complement strand
GCCATGGCGATAAGGACATTGACGTCCAGCAAAAAACCGGCTTTCACTCCAGTTCGTCCTGAAGTTTTTTGACGTCCTCGGTGCTTACGGGTGGCGAGCCAGGCGGAAGCTCGACAACGTGAAAACCGTTGACGACCCGGGTTTGCAAAGGTGCTTGCAGTCCCCGCCGTATCAGGTCTGATACAGCCTTGCCGATGGCGACATCCCGGCTCTTAGCATACGTCTTGACTTCCTGGAGAACATCGTCATCCAACGAAAGAGTGGTTCTCATGTCTTGATGATGCTACACCGCACGGATGATGTCAATATCTAGAACGAGCATCACATACTGTACATTGATGCAAAATTAAGTTCTGGGTGGCGGCTGCCCTGGCCATCGTAACTGCAGCCAAGTTGGCCGATGGCGTTGCTCAAGCTAAGATAGGGGCCGCTTTGAGGAGGAATTCGTGCGCTTGCGGCATCCGTTTTCGTTATCGCTTTTACTCGCCGCCGGGATTCTAGTCTGCGCGGAGATGCCATCTGTGGCTGCTGCCCAGCAATCTGCGGCGGTCGCCGGAGGAAAAGCTCTTACGGTGGAGCGCATTTACTCGCAGCCGAGTTTGAGCGGGCGGCTGACGCCGGGACTGGCGTGGACTCCAGATGGAAAGGGGCTCAGCTATTTCGAGACGAAAGGCTCCGGTAAGGACACCAAGACAGAGCTTTGGATGATGGACGCGGCATCAGGCGAGCGGCGGCTTCTCGTTGCGGCCGACAGACTGGAATCCATTTTGCCGGTAGACACATCGAGGCCAACGCAAGCCACCGGCCTTGGACGCCGCGCTCCCTCTCAATACCAGTGGTCGCCGGATGGAGCGAGCATTCTGTTTCAAGGCCCCGCAGCGCTCGCATGGCTGGATGTGAAGTCGCAGGCAGGGCGCACGTTGGTCTCCGGCAAAGCTGCACTCGCCGATTCCAAGATTTCGCCTGATGGCCATTTTGTCAGTTTCGTTCGCGATCACAACCTCTGGCTCGTAAATCTCGCGGACGGCAAAGAACGCGTGCTCACTCAAGGCGGGACGGAGGAGATTCGCAAAGGCGAACTCGATTGGGTGTATCCGGAAGAGCTGGAGATCAAGACCGCGTATTGGTGGTCGCCGGATTCTTCGGCGATCGCCTATCTCGAAATGGACGAACGCAGAGTTTCGCAGTACCCGATGGTCGATTTTTCTTCGCCGAGCGGTGAAGCGGAGATGGAGCGTTATCCCACCGCGGGCGGTGCAAATCCCATTGTGCGTGTTTTTGTGGTTTTGCTAAACGGCGGCGAACCTCGCGCAATGGACACGGGCGCGGAAACCGACATTTATATTCCCCGCGTGAATTGGCTTCCGGATTCGAAACAACTTGCCATCCAGCGCCTCAATCGCGCGCAAACCAGACTTGATCTCCTGATTGCGGACAGCAGCACAGGTAAGACGCACACCGCGCTCTCTGAAAATGATACCAATTGGATCAACCTCGGCGACGACCTTTATTTCCTCAAAAATGGCAAACGCTTCCTGTGGTCAAGTGAACGAAGCGGGTACCGCCACTTGTATTTGTTTGACCTCGAAGGCAAGCAACTTGCACAGCTCACTACGGGCGAATGGGAAGTCTCTGCAATCGGCGCGGTCGATGAAGCGAAGGGCTTGATCTATTTCACCGCCACGGAAAAGTCTCCACTGGAACGACAACTCTATCGCGTCGCCTTTGACGGAACGGGCTTCACGCGGCTCACCAAGGACGCGGGCACGCACGCCGCTGTCTTTTCGCCGAACGCCGCCGCTTTTTACGACACCTATTCGAACACCGCAACGCCGCAGCGGCAGGATCTGTGCCGCGCTGATGGTTCGCGCATCGCCGCGATTAGCGAAAACAAAGTCGCGGAGCTTGCGGACTACCACCTTTCGCCCACGGAATTTCTCACCCTGAAATCAAGAGACGGGGTGCAGCTGAACGCCAGCATCATCAAGCCGCCGGATTTCAATCCGCAGAAGAAATACTCCGTGCTGGTTTACACCTATGGCGGGCCGCACGCTCAAGTTGTGCGCAATGTCTGGGGAGGCGCCAATTTCCTGTGGCACCAACTCATGGCCCAAAAGGGCTACATTATTTTCTCGCTGGATAATCGGGGTTCGGCGGGGCGCGGCCATGCATTCGAGACTCCTCTGCATTTCCGCCTTGGCGCGCAAGAGCTTTCCGACCAGCGCGACGGCGTGCAATATCTGAAGTCGCTTCCGTACGTGGATCCGAATCGCATCGGGATCTGGGGGTGGAGCTACGGCGGCCACATGACATTGCACGCCATGTTTGAAGCGGGCGATGATTTCAAAGCGGGTTTTGCGGGCGGCCCGGTTACGGACTGGCGCTATTATGACTCCATCTATACCGAACGCTATCTCGGCTTGCCGCAGAAAAACGAGAAAGGGTATCAGGATTCTTCACCGGTGAAATATGCCTCACAGCTCAAAGGCAAATTGCTCATTGCTCATGGCGCCGGCGACGACAACGTGCATTACGCGAATACGCTCGCGGTAATTAACGACCTCATTGAAGCTGGGAAGTACGTAGAAGTTTTGGCCTTTCCGGGCCGCGGCCACGGCGTCAGTGACCCGCCAGCTCGCCGCGTCTTGATGCGGCGCGTTACCCAGTTCTTCCTCGATAATCTCTGATCTGGTCGTGGTGGTGCTTGTCAGCGCGTTTATCATTCCTGATTCCAGCACAAATCAAAAGCAGGGCAAAGCCATTTGGCTTGCCCTGCGCTCACATCCTGATCATTTGAGGAGTTTGCCGCCGCGCGGCTTATCTAGTGGAGGCCGAAGTATTCCACGTGCACATAGCGCCCCAGCCGAGCATTGAAGAGCAAGTACCAGCCGGGGTGATGATCGTCGTCGTAGACGTACACACGGTCGCGGTCCCATTCCCAATCGCGGCAGCGATCGAGGTCGTAATTGGCAACCACCCAATTCGAATTGTCGTACAGCACGACGCGGCGAGTCCGGTAATCGATGCGGCGAGCGACGAATACTTCTCTCACGTGCTCGTAGCGGCCGTGCGGATAGGCGCGCCCCGGCTGGAAGCGTTCGCGGTCGGAATCCCAGTTGGCATGTGGGTTGTGCGGATTGTCCCAGCCCTTATGTTTGCCGTTGTCGTGCCGGTCGCCTTCGTCGCGACCTTCGTGTTTGTCCTGTCCTTTGCGCTTCCCGTTGTCATGCCGATCGTCACGGTCTTGGGGCGGCGCAGCGATCGACAGTGTTCCTGCCAGGGCCATGAACAAGATGCCCGTTAGAATTTTGCTCATTTGTCATCTCTCCCAAAGTTGCGGTGGCGCCCGTCTTTCTTTCAACAACTCCCCATCGATCGGATATGCCTTCCGCCGGCGAATGTGCGCCTGCCCTTATTATGGTCCTGGTGGACTTCCGCCTTCCATAGCCAAGAACTCTGCGTTCCCTGCTAGGCACGACCCGACGCGCGGCCGTGCTGCATCTCGGCCCAACCGGCTCGCTCTCCCTGAAAATTACGAGCAAGAGTTTCTCTTTGTGCGCGCCCATTCGGCTTTATAATCCCGCTGACCCGGAGGTCACCGTGCTGAAACGGCTTATCTTCTTCGCTCTGCTCGTTGTCGTAATAGGAGCCCCAATGCCTTCCTTCGCGCAACAGGTTTCTCCGGAAAAATCTCCCCAGGAGAAAGAGCAAATTCTGTGGCAAAAGCTGGAAGCGACGATCGGCGCGGTCGACCACAATCTTGACGGCGTCCTCGGCGTGGCCATCGTTGATCTCACGACCGGACAAAAATATTTTCTCCACGCCGATGAAGTGCTTCCCACCGCCAGCTCCATCAAGATCGCGATCCTCGCGGAACTTTATCGCCAGGCGCAGCAGGGCAAAATCAAACTGGACGACCTCTACACGCTCCAATCGTCCGATCTGGTGAGCGGAAGCGGCATTGCCGGGGCGCTCACCCCCGGAGTGACGCGGCTGACGATCCGCGACGTTGCCGCGCTGATGATTTCCGTGAGCGACAACTCTGCCACCAATATCATCATTGATCGCGTCGGCATGGAAAATGTCAACGCGCTTCTCGATTCCCTCGGACTGACGCATACCCGTCTTCGCCGGAAGATGATGGACGTGAAGGCCGCCGCGGAAGGCCGCGAGAATATCGCCACGCCGCGCGAAATGGTGCAACTGCTGGAGAATTTGTACCGCGGGAAAGTATTGAACAAGCAGATGACCGACGACTTTTTTGCGCTGCTCAGCGTGCATAAGGAAAGCTACATCCCGCGGGAATTGCCCGAGGATCTGCGCATCGCCAATAAGCCCGGAGAGCTTGAGGGCGTGCGGAACGACTCCGGCATCGTTTTCACGGGGAACCGGCCGTTCGCCATCAGCGTGATGACGACGTATTTGCGGCGGGAAAAGGACGGCGGTGACGCCATTGTTCGCATCGCGACAGCCGCGTACCAAATGTTCGACCGCCTCAGCCGCTCTTCCCAGTATGGCCGGGTCGTTTCGCTGCACGACACTGGCAACCCCTAAGAAAATTCTCATCTGACAAGAATTGCTCCAAAGCGCCACAGCGTGGAGCAGAGTGAAACACTCCGATCGATCCTTCCGTTGGCTAGTTGAAACGAGGTTCTGCATCCCTGGCGGTCCCTCTTAGCGCCCACAGCTAGAGCGAAACAGAGAACTTCTCCAATGTCACCCGGCAGGAGTCATGGGCACAAGCATCTCCAAATGCAATGGGCAGACGATTGCCTTGCCATACGAGGGGGTCCTGAACAGTTTCACCGAGAATCATGAAATATCGAAGCCTCTTCGGCACAGCGATTCTGGCAACGTTTTTTTTCGCATCCGAAAGCAAGGCGCAAACTTATTCAGCTGGCCTCCCCTCGCGATGGGCCGCGTTCGCGCGCGAAGTCAACAATTCCGGCTTCAAAACCGAATTCCCTGCGCCAATTGGGTTAAGTAAAACCAATGACGGAAAGACACCACCCCTGGTGCGCTTCCACAAAAAGCAGTTTCTGATTCTGAGCGCGGCAGTCTATGGAGCAAGTCTGGCGGACATGCACCAGACGCTCAAAGAAAGAAGACATTCCTGGTGGTACGAAGCGGATCCTCTGGCAAGACCTTTTGTGAAGCTGCCTGCGCCTGCCTACTACGCGACTGGACTGGCAATGGCCACTAGTCTGAATTGGATTAGCTGGAAAATGGGACACTCGAGAAGATGGCACAAGCTAGCAGGCATTCCGCAATTGCTTGCGATCGCCGGCAACACTCACGGCTATAAGAGTAATCTTTTCCGGTGAGATGAAAGCGAGGAGCGGCCAGGTGCCACGCAAAATATTTTGTAACGAGGCCAGGATCGCGGTGAACCCGCAACAGATCGTCGCACAGATTCATTCGTAAGATCCGCCATTTCTCACGGGGCTACAACGTCCTTCAGCTTTGACTTCACTTGAACCGCGGAAAGACTCGACGCATCCCAGCCGCCGCCCAGCGCTTTGATGAGTAGCACGTTCGTCACCAGCCGCTGTCCGTGAATCACGGCGAGCTGCTGTTCATTGTTGAGCAGATTCTGCTGCGCGTTGACGACATCCAGATAGTTCACGAGGCCGCCGGTATAGCGGCTGGTGGCAATGTCCAGCGTGCGCCGCGCCGAATCGACGGCCTGCTGCTGGGACTGGTTCGCCTGGTCCAGCACGGTCAAACCGGTTACGTCATCCTGAACTTCGCGGAAGGCATTCAAGACGCTATCGCGGTAAGCTGCCACGCTTGCGTCGTAGCCAGCTTTGGCGAATTGCACCTGCGCTCTCCGCGCGCCGCCAGTGAAAATACTTTCCGCGACGTTGGCGCCGACCGCCCAGAACGTGCTTTGCACGTTCATCAGCTTGGCGATATCAGCGGCCTGCCAGCCGCCATTCCCAAAAAGATTCAGCGAAGGATAGTAGGCTGCTCGGGCGATTCCGATTTCCGCGTTCGCCACGGCCATCTGCCGCTCGGCTTCCGCGACGTCCGGCCGCCGTTCCAGCAAATCCGAAGGCAAACCAGCGTCGAGCGCCAACGGAACATCTTTCAATTCCGCCGGCGAAAGATGAAAGTCCGGCGCAGGTTTTCCGATGAGGACCGCGATTGCATCTTCGAACTGTTTTCTTTGTTGCTGGAGAAGAATGGCCTGCGTCCGCGTGGTATTCAGGAGCGTCTCTTCTTCCGCAACGTCCAGCCCGGAGGCCACGCCGCCCTTATGCCGTGAATCCACCAGTTGCAGCCCTTTTTGCAGAGTCTCCACGGTGCGATTGAGAATTCCCAGCTCGGTATCGAGCTGTCGCAGCGTGAAATAATCGCCGGCCAGCTCCGCCGTGATCACCAGCCGCACGTTCTCGAGATCGGCCGCGCTCGCCTGATAGGACGCCTGCGCTGCCTCAATGCTACGGCGCCGCCGGCCAAATAAATCGACTTCGTAGCCCACGGTAAACGGCAAAATATTGTTGGTCTGCGATACGGGCGACCTTACGGGAAAGTTGCTGCTGGCGGGCCGGTTTCCCGATAGGCGTTGGCGCTCGGTACCCGGGGCGATCGAAAGAGTGGGGAATTGCGTCGCGATCTGAACCGCCGCGGACGCGCGCGCTTGCTCCAGCCGCGCTACGGAAACTTTAATGGTCTGATTCGCATCGAGCGCTTGTTTTTCCAGTGCGCTTAATTCGTCATCGTGGAAAACGCTCCACCATTCGCCCTTCGGAACACCATCTTTTGGTGAGCTCTCGCGCCAGGGCTCCGAGACATCCCATTTTGCGGGCACGGGCGCTGTCGCCCGCTGGTACTTTGGCCCCACCGTGCAACCACCGATGACGGCACTGACAGCCAGCCCGATCAGGGCGGGGAAATGCCTGTTGCGATTCATTATTGCTTCTTGGCCCCTGGCGCAGGGTTCGGCTGAGGAGCGGGCTGGCCCGCCGGGCGGCTCAGCGCGATTTCCTTGACGTGGACTTCCTGTCCCTCGTCGAGGGAATCCGCGGGATTCAGCACAATCCAGTCGGTGGCGTCGAGACCTTGCAGGACTTCGAGAGTGGTGCCGTAATCGCGGCCGACACTGAGCGATTTAAGATGCGTCTTATGATTTGCATCCACAACCACGGCACGAAGTCCTTCCGAGCGAAATAACAGCGCGTTTACCGGCACAGCCAGGCGTGCACCAGTCACCTTCACTTGCAAGTGCGCTTGGGAGTAGCCGCCGGGGAGCAGCGCGCCATTGTGGTTTGGCACATCCACTTCCGTGAGCAGAGTACGCGTGCCGGGGTCAATCGACTCCGCCGTGCGCACCACCTTGCCCTGGAATTTCTGGCCGGGATACTGCGTGAGCTCCAGGTAGGCGCCGAGGCCCGCGCGAATCGACGGCGCATAGGCCTCCGGCACGCTGACGTAGACGCGAATGGGATCCGTCTGCGCAAGGAAGAAAAGCTGCTGCGTTGCGCCGCCGTTCCCGGCGTTGATCAACGTGCCCGTATCCACATTGCGCCGCGTAATCACGCCACTGAAAGGCGCGTAAATGTGCTTGAAGGACTCCAATTCTTCAAGCCGGCGCACGTTGGCTTCCGCTGATTTTACGTTGGCGACTTTGGCTTCCAGATCGCCGACCGCGTTATCGACCTCCTGCTTGGAGACGCCGTCGGTCTTGATCAGTTCCTGGTAACGCGTTGCGGTGATTTTGGAAAGATTGGCGTTGGCCTGTGCGGTATTTAGGTCGGCGCGCGCTTGTGACAGTTGCTGATCCACTTCCGGAGTGTCGATGTCCGCGAGCAAATCACCTTGCCGGACGCGGCTGCCGATGTCGTGATACCACTTTTTCAAATAACCGTTGGTGCGCGCATAGATGGGCGATTCGACATAAGCCTGCATGGCGCCGGGGAGAACGAGGTCCTCTTCCGCGGATTCCACCGAGGCATGAAACACGGCCACCGTGGGGATCGCCAGCGTTTCGGTTTCCTTGGCGAGCGCCTGATACTGGGCGCGGCGCTGGAACAGCGTTACCGCGCCCAGAACCACCAGCACGATCACGATGACAAAAAGAATCGTGAAGACCCGGCTGCCCTTTCCGCGCGGTTGCACTTGATCTACAGGGTCCATCTGAACTCCACTCTCCATCATTACCGCAACTCCGTCTTTACTTCCAGTTCGAAAAATTTCAAGCCATCGTCGGCGAAAGAGGTTCCTGCTGCCCCGTCCTCCGCTCCCGGCGTCCATGGATCATCGAGAAAACGCAGGGTACAAAAAATAGCGTGGCGAAGGTGGCAAAGATGAGCCCGCCGATCACCGCGCGGCCCAGCGGCGCGTTTTGCTCCCCGCCTTCGCCGAGACCTACTGCCATCGGCAGCATCCCGATGATCATGGCCAGCGCGGTCATCAGCACGGGCCGGATGCGCACAAAACCGGCTTCAATAGCGGCGTCCCGGGCGTTCTTGCCTTCGTCCATCTGCTCGCGCGCGAAGGAAACCATCAAGATGCTGTTCGCCGTGGCCACGCCCATGCACATGATCGCGCCCGTCAGCGACGGCACGTTAAGCGTCGTATGCGTCAGCAACAGGATCCAGCAAATGCCGGCAAGCGCGCCGGGCAGCGCAGTAATGATAATGAAGGGATCGAGCCAGGACTGAAAATTGACCACGATCAACAAGTAAGCCAGCACGATCGCGCCCAGCAAGCCAAAGCCCAGGCCCGTAAAGGAACTCTTCATCGTTTGGACTTGTCCGCGAACGACAATGTGACTGCCTTTCGGCAAATCCTTTTCAATGGCTTGAACGCGCTTTTCCACTTCGTCGGCGACGCCGCCGAGGTCGCGGCCATCCACGGCCGCATAGATGTTGATCATCGGCTGCGTGGTGTAATGCGAGATTTCCGCGGGCCGGGCCGTCGTTGAGGTGGTTACCAGGTTTCCCAGGATTTGCGGCCGCGAGCCGGGAGCGCTGCCGCTGATGGGAGTATTTTGCAGCGCCTGGTAGGAGTCCACACGATACTGTGGTTCCTGCACCGCGACGTTGTACTCCACGCCATTTTTCGGATCCAGCCAGAAAGCCGGCGCCGTCTGGAAGCTGGAGCTCAGCGAAACAAGAACGTTTTGCGCCACGTCGCGCGACTGCATGCCCACGGATTGCGCGCGGGCCCGGTCGATTTCCATAAAGAGCGTGGGATTATCAAAAGCCTGTTGAACGTGGACATCCACGGCGCCCGGAATGTGACGGAATTCACTAGCGAGCTTTTCTCCGGCTACATAATTTCCGCGCTGATTCATGCCCGTAACTTCCACGTCGATAGGGGCGGGAGTGCCGAAGTTCAAGATTTGCGTCACGATGTCCGCCGGCTGAAAGAAGAACTGCACGCCGGGAAAGCGCTCCGGCAGCTTTTCGCGCAAATCGCTGATGTATCCGCTAGTTGGCTTTCCACGAACTTCCTTCAACTGGACAAGAATTTCCGCGTCGGAACTCCCGATGGTGCCGGCGTTGCTGTACGTAAGGTTGATGCCGCTGTACGGCAAGCCAATATTGTCGAGGACTGTGGTCAGCTCGTCCTTCGGGATGGTCTCGCGAATGACGCCGTTGACCTGGTCGGCAAGACGCGCCGTTTCCTCAATGCGCAGGCCAGTGCGCGCGCGCATGTGCAGGCGAATCTGTCCGGCGTCAACCTTCGGAAAGAAGTCACGCCCAAGAACACCGACGAGCAGCACGGACAAAACACAGAAGGTCAGGAAGCATACGGAGAAAAGCCTCGGCGAGCGCAAAGCCGCGCCCAGCGCTCCGCGGTAGCCTTCGCGGAACTTTTCAAAACTTCGCTCAAATCCCTGCTGGTAGCGCCGGAAGAAGCCCATCTTTTCTCCGATGTGTTCCTCGGCGTGATATTCGTCTTCCGAGCTCAGGAGATACATCGCCAGTGTCGGAACGATCGTGCGAGACCACATGTAGGAAGCCAGCATGGCGAAGCTTACGGCTTCCGCGAGCGGGATGAACAGGAACTTGGCTACGCCGGACAGAAAAAACATCGGAATGAACACGATGCAAATGCACAGCGTGGAAACGAAAGCGGGCACAGCAATCTGCTGCGCGCCATCGAGGATGGCCTGAACGGTTTCCTTGCCCATGGCCAGGTTGCGGTTGATGTTCTCGATTTCAACGGTGGCATCATCCACGAGAATTCCGACCGCGAGCGCAAGTCCGCCCAAGGTCATGATATTGATGGTCTGGCCCAGCGCGCTGAGGCAGAGAATGCTGACGAGAATGGACAAAGGGATCGAGACGGCAATGATCAGCGTGCTTTTCCAGTTTCCGAGAAAAAGCAGAATCATCGCGGCCGTGAGGCAGGCAGCGATAATCGCTTCGCGGATGACTCCCTGGATGGAAGCGCGCACGTAAAGCGACTGGTCGAAGAAAGTGGAGATGCGCATGCCTTCGGGGACCGACCCTTTGTTGTACTCGAGCATGCGCTTGACGCCGTCGACGATTGCGATGGTGGAAGCGCTGCCAACCTTGTAGATACTCATGAGCACGCCGCGCTGGCCGTTGGACAATACGATGTTGGTCTGCGGGGAAAAGCCGTCACGTACGTGCGCAACTTCTTTCATATAAATCGTCGCGCCATTGACGGTCTTGACCGGGAGGTCGTTGAGTTCCTGGATGGTTTGCGGGCTGCCATTCATCTCCACGTTGTATTCCAGCGTGCCGAGCTTCGCTGTTCCCGTGGGAAGAATCAGGTTTTGCGCATTGACGGCGTTTACGATGTCCACCGCAGAAAGGCCCTTAGCCTGGAGTGCCGTCGGATCGATATCGACGCTCACGAGGCGCTGCTTTCCGCCGTAGGGGAACGGCGTCGCAGCGCCCGGCACGGTGGCGAGTTGCGTGCGGATAAAATAGTTTCCGAAATCGAAAAGCTGCTGCTCGCTGAGCGTATCGCTGGTCAGGCCGATCTGAATGACCGGAACGGTCGACGCCGAATAGATGATCACTAGGGGCGGCGTGGTCCCGGGCGGGAGGAACCGCAAGAATGTCTGTGAAATTGCAGTAGTCTGGGCCAGTGAGGTTTGTATATTGGCGCCTGGTTGAAAGAAAACCTTGATGATGGCGATCCCGTTAAACGATTGCGACTCGGTATGCTCAACGTCATTAACCAGAGTCTGGATGCCACGTTCGACGTTGGAGGTGATGCGCTGTTCCATCTCCTGAGGTTGCAGGCCGGTGTACGTCCAGACCAGAGAAATGACCGGGATGTTGATGTCGGGGAAAATGTCGACAGGTGTGCGCAGGAGCACCACGGGAAACAACAGAATGATCGCCAGCGCCATCACCACAAAGGTGTATGGCCTCCGCAGCGCTAATCGGACAATCCACATAAAGTCCTAGGTTGCTCTCTCACTTCGGGGCGCCCGTCGTCAGTATGGCACCCATCGCCGATTCAACTTAGATTCCCGGGAGCATTTGTTCGGGTACGCCGCTCATCGTGTCGAAATCCATTGCATCAGTTTCAGCGTCGCGACCATCCCGTTCTGGATCTGCGAAAAAAACGCGCACACCTTCGCGGGATAGGATGTCGCACGGATTAAGTCTCACGCCCTGTATCAGTTAGAAACATCGAAAGGCACCGCTCCCGTTGCTGCCTCACCGATTCGATGCGGACATTCTGACACAGGGCACACGCAAGGACCCATCCAAATTGGACGCAGATTCGCGACGAATGGAACGAAGAGCGCGGGGAAGTACTGCGCGATGTGGCTGGCGCTATTTGTGGGTCATGGTGAAGACCCCGTCCCAGCCGGAAGGGGGCTCATCGAAGAGGTATTCCTGGCATCGCTTCCAATAGGCGCGGGAAGGGCCGTCCTCGGGCCACTTGTCCAGAATGGTCTGGAATGATTTCTGGGCGTCTTCCCAGCGGCGTTTGCGGTAGAGCTCATGGGCTTGATGGAAGAGGTCGAGGCGATGGCGAACTTCGTCCGGAGCGCCGTAGACGGAACTCTCCGCGGCACGGCCGATGAGCTCGTAGATGCCCACCGGCTGGAGCTTGCCTTTCACGCGAATGAGATCGAGCTCGCGGAAAACGAAGCCGTCGCCCTTGGCGGCGGAGTACGTAGTTTCGTTGACCAGGATATGCGTGCCGTAGTCCTTGTTCAGCCCTTCCAGGCGCGACGAGAGATTCACGGTGTCGCCCAGCGCGGTGTAGCCGTAGCGGAGCGCAGAGCCCATGTTGCCGACGCTGGCCACGCCGGTGTTCAAGCCGATGCCAATGTCCAGGTGTGGCTTGCCTTCGGATTCCCACTTTTTCTGCATCTCGCGGACGCGATCCATCATTTTCAGCGCGGTATCGCAGGCTCTGGCGGCGTGGCCAGGTTCTTCGAAGGGCGCGCCCCAGAAGGCCATCACCGCGTCGCCGATGTATTTGTCCAAGGTGCCATGGTGTTCGAAAACGAGGCCAGTCATGTCCGAAAGATATTGATTGAGGAAATTCGCGAGATCCTGCGCGTCCAGTTTTTCGGAAATGGTCGTGAACCCGCGAATATCGCTGAACATGACCGTAATGTTAGTTTTCCTTGGTTCGACGAGGCGCGGATTTACCAGCAGGCGACGGATGACTTCGGGGCTGAGGTATTGGCCAAACGCGGAACGCACCCGGCGCTTTTCTTTTTCTTCGAAAAGCGCCCGATATAAGGATACGAGTAGCACGTTGGAACTCAGAGTAAGCGCCGGGACACCGAAGTTGAGCCACCAGCCGCGAAGAAATGCAAAATAATCGGCCGCAACCAGAGGCGCGATCAGGAACGCTCCGAACCACATCCAGCGTGGCGAAACGAGAGCCATCCAGATTCCCAGGGGAATGCCGAAGAAAATAATCAGCAGAACGTCCGCAAGAGTTTGCTTTGCACCGCGATAAAGAAACGACTGATGCAAGATGCAGTCAATCACATTGGCATGGATCTCCACGCCGGGATAGTCGAGCCCGCCATAAGGAGTCGTTCGCAAATCTCCGATGCCTGTCGCCGTCGCGCCGATCAGCACGATCTTGCCGCCAAACTTATCGGGCGAAATTTTCTTCTCCACGACGTCGGCGAGCGAATAGTGAGGGTAGGTGTAGCCCGGTCCGTGGAAATTGATGACCACGCGCCCGAGGTCGTCCGTGCGAACCTGCGCGGATTGGCCGAAAAGTATTCGATAGGCGCCCACCGGTCCATATTCCAGGACAACTTGTTCGTTGGGCAGGCGGAAGTAGGAGCGCACGGTCTGCACGTCGAGTGATGCGTAAATGTCCCAGTCGTTGAAGTCTTTCGAACGTCCGTACGGGATGATGAGATTTGCCTGCCGCACCACGCCGTCCACATCGGGATACACGTTAAAAAATCCGGTCGAGGAAGCTTCCTCGCTGAGCGCGGTGGTGAGGACTTCCAGGTTTGCTTCCGTGCCTTTGGGCAAAAGATTGTCCGGCTGGAATTTCTCCATGAGGCTGACGCGGTCGCGCTTGCCGGTTTCCGGACGGAGCGGGCGCACGCTCGGGAAAGAATAGAAGGCGATTTGATTTGCGTAGGTGTCCAGCGTTTTGTCGTCCAAGCCGCGGAGGTCGGCCTCGGTGTGCAGAAAGAAATTTCCAAGCACAACCGCTCCGAAGCGCTGAATGGCGGAAGCGAATTTTTTGTCCGCGTCGTACTGAGCGGCAATCTTTTGAACTTCCGCTGAGAGCGCGGGATCGATCCTTTCCCCGCGTTTTCGGCGGGTTTCCATTTCCGCCCATAGTGCGCGGATGGGCGCAGCGCTTTGATCCGGCTTGCTGAAGGTGACGTCAAAGGCGGCCACCTTCGCGCCATCCTCGCGGAGAACATCGAGCATCTCCGCAAAATGAGTTCTGGAGAAAGGCCACTTCCCGAGCGCTTCCTGCGAATGCTGATCGATGTCCACGATAACGATTCGTGGATCGATGGGCGTGGCGCTGGACGGGCGGTATCGAAAACGCGTGTCCAGCGAATCGTATTCCAGGCGCTGGATAAAATTGAATATCGGGGTAGTCCGTTCGCCGACGAACGTGAAGTAGTACAGCGTCAATGCAAAAAACGTAATGAAAACGCTGATGACGAACGAGACGCGGTGCCGCCACCACGTCAGAAGCAATTCGTAGAGGCCAAGAGCGCCCCGCCGCTGCCAGAAGCCTTCTGACGGAGCTGCCATCGCGCGCCGGATGCTACTCGCGGAAGATGAAGTTCAGCCGGACGCCGGAGACTTCGACGAGATCGCCGTCATTGAGGCGCACGGGCCCGGAGATCGGATTGCCATTGATGCGCGGCACCTTGTCGCCGGGACCAAGGTAGAAGCCGTCATCGCGCTGATTGATCTGCGCGGCCATCTGCGGCTTGAACCAGCCCTTGAGTCTAACGGTGGCCATAGCGGATTTTCCGATGACCGTAAGCCTGTTGGTCAGAACATACTCTTTTTGGTCCGTGTGGCCGTTGAGAACGACAAGGGTCGGGACTTTCATGCGCGTCCCAGCAAACTGCATGGATTCGCCCATGGCGGCGGCCTGCTGGAGCATCTGGCGGCGTTCCTTGGTGTCCA
>Ga0137418_10003419_pt1 | contig 14589 bp, 13 predicted proteins | sample CZODoug3_1_2_16f_FD_122242 | JGI IMG/M metagenome (GOLD analysis project Ga0137418, IMG submission 122242) | Vadose zone soil fungal communities from Angelo Coast Range Reserve, California, USA - CZODoug3_1_2_16fungal (Hybrid Assembly) | ecosystem: Environmental > Terrestrial > Soil > Vadose... | reverse complement strand
ACACGGCTCGGCAATCACATAAGCCATTCAGCTTCTCCTTTGTTCACTTGCACTCGCCGCCTAGCGTTGCGCCACGGCAGAATTCTGTATTGTTTCGGGAAAGCCCGAAAACCCAATAGACAAGTGTACCCGTCAGGCTTTGGTTTCTCAACTCTCGGGGAAGGAAGCCTACGCGGCGCCTCCGGCCATGGAACAGTATTGCTCGAAAAAGCGGTTGCGATTAGCCTTTTGTTGTTGCTCATAGCACCGCAGAGGAACCGCATGCTGGACTTAAAAGGCAATCGCATCACGTATTTTGGACACAGCACGTTTTCTGTCACGACTCCCTCGGGACAAATGGCGTTGATCGATCCGTGGGTGACGACGAATCCGCGCTGCCCGGAGCATTTGAAAAAACTGGCGCGGCTGGACGCCATTTTTCTGACCCACGCGCACGGCGACCACCTGGGCGACCTGCTGTCGCTGGCGAAACAGTTCCGGCCGAAACTGGTGGCGACGTTTGAAACTTGTTTGTGGCTTGCCAGCAAGGGCTTCGAAAAAGAGATTCTGCCGATGAACAAAGGCGGCGCGCAACGTGTTGGCGAGTTCGATGTGACCATGACCCACGCCATGCATTCCAATTCCATCGAGGATGACGGCGGGCGAATTTATGGCGGCGAACCTGCCGGTTACGTCGTGCGGCTTCCCGGCGGCGTGACCATTTATCACGCGGGCGACACCGCGGTGTTTGGCGACATGAAATTGATCGCGGAGCTTTACGCGCCGCAAGTGGCAATACTGCCGATAGGAGATGTTTTTACGATGGGCCCGCGCGAGGCCGCTTACGCTTGCCGTTTTCTCGGCGTCAAACACGTCATACCGATGCACTACGCAACGTTTCCGATGCTGACTGGAACGCCCGAAACCTTCCGCCACGAAACAAGAGACATTCCGGGATTCACCGTTCATGCGCTAAATCCCGGCGAATCGCTGTAGCGTCGAAGCCCAGCGAGATCGTCATTGCGAGAAGCCGCGCCATTCCAGCGATTCAGGTGTACCTGATCAGGACAATTGTGCTAAAAGCTTCGAGCAAGGCTTGCAGTTTCCATTCGCCAGATCGTGATAACGGCAGAGAGTTGGTCAATAGATGAGTACGCTCGGTACGCCACTAGCCCAGGGAGCATGGGCCAGCGGCAATCTTTTGATCGTCAGCCGCGACGCGATTCTCCCGCCATTCTGCGTGAAGTGCGGCCGTCCGGCCGAACCGAATTTGTTTCCGAAGAAATTCAGCTGGCATCCACAGTGGGTTTACATTTTTATTTTGTTCGCCATTCTGATTTACGCGATCGTGGCCACGGTGATCAGCAAGAAAATGAAGCTGAAAGTTCCGCTCCGCGCAAAGCACATGGAAAAATACAAGACACTGCGCCTTGCGGCAGCGGCGCTGCTTCTTGGCTGTATTCCGGAGATGATTCTTGCCAGCGTGTACCTGCCGGAAGCCTACACGGGCTACGGAATTGCCGCCGGATTCGCGGCGCTGATTGCGGGACTGGTTTGCTTGATCATGTTTGGAGCCTTGCTGCGGCCGACCCGCATCGATGAATATTACGGGTACTTCGCCAACGCCGGGCCAGACTTCCTAAGAATGCTGCCGCCAACTCCTCCTGGCATGATGCTTCCGCGCTGAGTGCGATTGCTGACCCGCAGGGGTCAAAACCCCTGACCACCCTGCCGGTTTACGGCACGACTAAAGTCGTGCCCTCCCTACAGCTATTCATGAAGTGGCGAATAGCCGCCAAGAAGGATTTATCGGAAGAAATTCCGCGCAAAGAACGCCAGATTGGCGGGGCGTTCGGCCAAACGGCGCATGAAATACGGAAACCAGTCCTGCCCGTAAGGAATATAGATGCGCACGCGGAAGCCGTCGCGCACCAACTGCTGTTGCAAATCGGTGCGCACGCCGTACAGCATCTGAAACTCGAAGTCTTGTTTGGAAACTTTCTTTTCCGCGGCGCAGCGGATGGTGGCTGCAATCATTCTTGGGTCATGAGTGGCAATCCCGTGATAGAAGCCGCTGGGCAGCAGCATGCGCATCAGCTTGACGAAGTTGGCGTCCACATCCCGCTTGCGCGGAAACGCCACTTCCGGCGGCTCTTTGTATGCGCCCTTGCACAGCCGGATGCGGCAGCCATAAGCCAGCAGGTCCTGCACGTCTTGTTCGCTGCGGTAGAGATAGGCTTGAATGACCGTTCCGACGGCAGGATTTTGCGAACGCACGCGTTTGACGACATCAATCGTTCGCGCTGTATATACCGAGCCTTCCATGTCCACGCGCAAAAAGTTGCTATAGGACCGGGCGCGTTCGACGATGGAAAGCAATTGGCCTTCGCAAAATTCCACGCTGACGTCCAAGCCGAGCTGGGTCAGTTTGCAGGAAACGTTGGCGTCGAGCCGTTCCGCGGCGATGCGATCGAAAACCTCCAGGAAGGCGTCGCGCGCCCGCTGCGCATCCTCGGTGGTGGACACGTTTTCGCCGAGATAATCCAGGCTGACCAGCATGCGCTGATCGTTGCACTCCCGCGCCGCGGCTATCGCTTCGTCCAGCGCTTCGCCGGCAACAAAGCGATGCGACATGCGCCGGGTGGTGTTGTTGGAAGTGACCCAGCGCGCGAAGGATTTGCTTTCGGATAATTTGAGGAGCGTCGAACGGATCATGGACCTTTTTTAGCTCAGGGTTTGTAAGTACAACTTCTTCATCTCAGGGTTTGTAAGTACAAACCCTGAAACCCGGAAACCTGTCCATTATGCCCGTGCCGCTGGAGCCTTACGAGTGCGCTTGCGCCAGGCTGTGCCCTTCCAGGAACTTTTCCGCGTCGATGGCGGCCATGCAACCGGAACCGGCAGCCGTCACGGCTTGGCGGTAGCGGTGGTCCTGCACGTCTCCGGCGATGAACACTCCGGGAATGTTCGAAATGCCGCCATGCTTGGCGATCAGGTAGCCGTCGGCATCCATGTCCAGAGTGCCCTTAAACACGGTGCTATTGGGATTGTGCCCGATGGCCACGAAAATTCCGTCCAATGCGATTTCGCGGGTTTGCTTGGTTTCGGTGTGGCGGAGCTTCGCGCCGGTGACCAGACCCTCAGGGGACAAAATCTCTTCGACGATATATGGAGTGACAAATTCCACTTTTTCATTGGCGCGTGCGCGGTCAATCATGATTTTCGACGCGCGGAATTCATTGCGCCGGTGAATCAGATAGACCCGGCTAGCGTAGCGGGAAAGAAAATTGGCTTCTTCCATCGCGGAATCGCCGCCACCGACCACGGCAATGGGCTTGCCGCGGAAAAAGTATCCGTCGCAGGTGGCGCAAGTCGAAAGCCCGCGACCGATCAATTCCTTTTCACCTTTAAGGCCGAGAAGGCGCGCGGTAGCGCCCGCTGCGACGATTAATGTCTTGGTCTCGATGGTTTCTCCAGCCAATCTGATCTTGAAGGGGCGCTTGCTCAGATCCACTTCGGTAACCGCGCCGTGTTTGAACTCCGCGCCAAATCGAGCGGCTTGTTTCTTCATGTTCTCGATCAGTTCGGGTCCCATGATGCCATCCGGAAATCCCGGGAAATTTTCCACGTGGGTGGTCAGCGAAAGCTGCCCGCCCGGTTCGTGGCCTTCCAGCACCAGCGGCTTCAAATTCGCGCGCGCCGCATAGATCGCCGCAGTCAGCCCGGCGCATCCGCTTCCGATAATCACGACGTTCTGCATTTCGAAAAACTCTCCATCTATTAGATTCCCAGCAGGGCCCGCAGGCTACAAACGCGAAAAGGCCGCGAATTGGCGCGTTGGGGCATTGTACCATCGCCGTTCAGCGACCTTGCTATCGGAACCCGTGGCAAGGCGTCCAAATTGGAGCGCGGATCGGAGCTCAGAAGAATTCTTGGCGATAGATGTCACCAATTGCGGAAAGGTATCCTCAAATAGAGTCGAATTACGAACACCGTGCGACAATCTGGTTTAGGAGAATCGTTCCCATGGATCCCCGCTATCCGGTTGGAAAATTTCAGCAGCCGCTCGACGTTACACCCCAGCTGCGCCAGCAAGCTATAGAGATCATCGCCGAGACGCCGTCCAGATTGCGCGCGGCGGCTGGCGGGCTTTCGCCTTTGCAGCTCGACACTCCTTACCGCGAAGGCGGATGGACCGTTCGTCAGGTGATCCATCATTTGCCGGACAGCCACGTCAACGCCTACATTCGGCATCGGTTTGCGCTGACCGAAGAGCAGCCGACGATCAAGCCGTATGACGAAAATCAGTGGGCGCAACTGCCCGACGCCAAGTCCGGACCGATCGAAATGTCATTGGCCCTTCTGGACGCGCTGCATGACCGCTGGGTGCGGCTGTGGCGTTCGCTGACCGCGGATCAATTTGGGCGGGTGCTAATCCACCCCGAACATGGGCCGCGCACCGTCGATTGGCTGCTGTTTCTCTATGCGTGGCACGGCCGCCATCACACCGCGCACATCACCGAGCTGCGCAAACTGAAGGGCTGGTAGCGCGTTACTTTCTTCGCGTTACTTTCTTGTGGTCAGCTCTTTATGCAAAGCTTTGCCCTTGCGAAACCACGGCCGCTCCAGCCGCCTCATGTAGCCCGGCAGAGTGCGTTTTTTGGCCATTAGTTTCGCGAGCCATTCCAGGGATTCATCATTCTTGCCCTGAACTTTCAAGAACCATGCGTAGTTGTAAAGAATTTCCGGCGTAGTCGAAATCTGAATCGCCGGAGCGAACCACTGCGCCGCCTTTTCCATTTCTCCGGTGCGCGCGTAGGCATCGCCGAGCAATCCAGCCGCGCGATAGTAATCGAATTTAACATCCGAGCCTGCGACTCGTTCTAAATCCGGAATGGCCGCGGCGTAATCCGTCAGTCCCAGCGAACTTTTCGCCCGTCCATAAAAAGTATGCAAGGAATTGTTCTGCGCGCCACCAGCTCGCCGGGCCGCGTAGCCGTCAATCGCTTTGCTGAACGCTTGGCGCGCCTGCTGAAATTTCTTTTCTTCCAGGTACAACTCCGCCACTTCTTCGTAATTCCCAGCCGACGGATTGTCCAGAATGTCCGTCTCCAGCTTCTGAATTCTGGACCGGCGGCCAAATCCCTGGAAAACGCCGCCCAGCAATCGCGCGTCGGGCGCAGCTTCTACCAATAAATACGCGCTGGCTCCAATCGGCCCGCCGATCAGGATGATCCAGAGCCAATAGGTCTCCGGCCGGCGCTTCACAAAATGCACCAGCGCCAGAATTTGCAGCAATCCTCCCCAGGGATAAAACAGGTGGCCTAGCCCGAACATATCCGTCCTTGGGCGCTCCGCGCGCCCGATAACCCCGCGAATTTGCTCAACACTATATGTCAGCCGTCCGGTGGCGGCTACCTTTTGCTGGTCACCTTGTGTGGTCTTCGTGCGGTCGTCGGATTGCCACCACAGTGCTATCATCCAATCGTTTTTGGAGCCACGCTCATGTCAAACCGTCTACTCCGAGTTGTTGCGCTATTTGCGCTCACACTTTTGTCTGCCGCGGCGCTTCCCGCCGCCGACAGCAAGCCGCCGCTTCGCGTGGCCATTGCCGGACTGGTCCACGGCCACGCCGACGGCTTTTTTTCGCACGCGCTCAAGCGCACCGACGTTGAGATCGTTGCCATCGCCGAACCCGACCGCGCGCTGTTCGAGCAATACGCAGCAAAATTCCGTCTCGACACATCGTTGTACCACGCCGATCTCGACGAAGCTCTCCGCACTACCCATCCGCAAGCGGTCCTCGGCTACACATCAACTTACGATCATCGAAAATTGGTGGAAATCTGCGCGCGCTACGCAATTCCGGTAATGGTGGAAAAACCGCTGGCGGTGTCTTACGAAGACGCCCAGGCCATCGCCAAAGCCGCCCGCGCCGCCAAGATTCTAGTGCTCGTCAACTACGAAACTTCGTGGTATCCAAGCAACCAAGCCGCTTACAAACTGGTACACGATGGCGCCATCGGCGAAATCCGCAAGGTGGTGGTCCACGACGGCCATGAAGGCCCGAAAGAAATTGGCGTTGGACCTGAATTTTTGAATTGGCTGAGCGACCCGAAACTAAACGGCGGTGGCGCGCTTTTCGATTTCGGCTGCTACGGCGCGGATCTGATGACCTGGTGGATGGACGGCCAACGCCCGCTGACTGTCACCGCGGTCACTCAACAGATCAAGCCGGAAGTCTACCCGCACGTCGACGACGAAGCTACAATCCTGCTCACTTACCCGCGCGCGCAGGCGATCCTGCAAGCTTCCTGGAATTGGCCCTACAGCAGAAAAGATTCCGAGATTTACGGCCGCACCGGATCCATCGTCACTATCGCCGCAAAAGACATCGCTGTGCGCCTTCCGCGCGAGGCGCAAGCCACTGTTCGGGCCGCGGCGCCGATCCCTGCTCCGTACGACGACTCGCTCACCTATCTTCGCGCCGTTCTGCTCGATGGAGCGAAGCCCGACGCGCTCTCATCGCTCGAAACCAATTTGATCGTCACCGAGATACTGGACGCCGCCCGGCGTTCCGCCACCAGCGGGAAGACGATTCAACTGGGCCACTAGACTGCTGTTCGAGCCACGCTGCTACAATCGCTGAATGAGTTGCCGATCGAAAGCGCGGTTCTTGGTGTTTTTCATTCTTGTTCTAGAGTTGCCTGTGGCGCAGGCGCAATCCTGGAAGACTCTAACCGGCGCCGTCGACACCAATTTGCGCGGGATCAGCGCTGCGACAATTCCGTCTGCCGGTCACATCGCCATTTGGGCTTCCGGCTCGCATGGAGTGATTCTGCGTTCGCTCGATGACGGCGCGACATGGACTCGCCTGTCCGTCGCGGGCCAGCCCGATCTCGATTTTCGCGGAATCGTCGCGTTCAGCGACAAAACCGCCTATCTGATGTCCAGTGGCGAAGGCGACAAATCGCGCATCTACAAAACCACCGACGGTGGCCAATCTTGGGAGCAGCAATACACCGACGCCAACAAATCATTATTCCTCGATTCCATCGGCTGCGTTTCCGAAAAACGCTGTTTGGCGCTCGGCGACCCGATTGACGGGAAGTTTCTAATCCTGCAAACCGTCGACGGTCAAAACTGGAAATCACTGCCCCAGCAAAATCTTCCAACGGCTTTGGCTAAAGAAGGTGCGTTCGCTGCCAGCAATTCCAATTTAGTGGTCGAGTCCGAAAGCGAACTCTATCTCGTCACCGGCGGATTCAACGCGCGGGTTCTTCACACGAACGATGCGGGCAAGACTTGGTCCGCTTCCCCAGTTCCCGTCGCCGCCGACAATGCATCTTCCGGAATCTTCGCGATTACACGTTCACTCGAAAGTCAGATCGTCGCTGTTGGCGGCGACTATTCGAACCCCACAATTGCCCTTCGAATCGCCGCTGTTTCCAGCGACAGCGCAAAATCGTGGCAGCCCGCAGCCCAACAACCCACTGGCTATCGTTCCGCAGTAGTTTCGGCCAATGAAAAGTCATTTGTTGCGGTCGGCCCTACCGGCTGCGATCTTTCAAACGACTCTGGTCTACACTGGAAACCGTTTTCGGGCCCGCCGCTCAACGCGCTCTTCGCTCTCGACGCAAACCACATCTACGCCGCCGGTCCCAAAGGCACAATTGCGCGATTCCTCGTCGCCCTGCCCAAGTGACAATTTTTTGCACACGGTCTGAGTGCTCGGTGGCTGCTCTCGGTGCACTGTGCGATACGTTTTTCTTTCTTTTCGCATACCTCCGCATCGTGTGCGATAATTTTTGCGCTCAATCCAAGGAGACCGCATGACTCGTCCCGCTGGCACTTACGCTATTTTTGAAACCTCGCTCGGCAACATCGTCGTCAAGCTGCTGGTCAACGAAGCGCCGAAGACCGTCGCTAATTTCGTGGGCCTCGCCGAAGGCAGCAAGGAATTCACCAATGAAAAAACCGGCAAAAAAGAGACCCGGCCGTTCTACGATGGCTTGATTTTCCACCGCGTCATTCCCGATTTCATGATTCAGGGCGGCTGCCCACACGGCTCCGGCATGGGCGGCCCAGGCTACAAATTCGCCGACGAATTTCACGCTTCGCTGAAGCATTCCAAGCCCGGCAAACTCTCCATGGCCAACTCCGGACCCAATACTAACGGCAGCCAGTTTTTCATTACCGTGGCTCCCACTCCGCACCTCGATAACCGCCACACCATCTTCGGTGAAATCGTGGAAGGCCAGGACGTCGCCAACAAGATCTCCGCGGTACCGCGCGACCGCAACGACCGGCCCAACACTCCGGTCACCATCAATCATTTGAAAATCGAACGCGTCGGCTAGTTCCGCCACGTTCCGATTTTCCGATTGCTATTTCCGTCTTCCGATGCTGACGCCCGACAAATCCCTGCGCTTCTCGATCGAACTGATCTTCATTTTGCTTGGCGGAATGGTCATCTGGCTCGGCCTTACCGGCCATATCTTTTTAAACCGTCACAATGTCAGCTGGCTGGTGTTGAGTATCGCGCTGATTCTTTGGGGAGCTCGCGCGCTGTATCAGCCGGGTGGTAGGGTTCGTACTTACGAACCCTACGTTGAAAAAGACAAATACTGGTCACGCGCGGAGAGCTGGTCTCGCGGACTTTCACTGCTGTTGCTTGGCGCGGTGATGCTGGCGATCGCCAAGGTTCCTTTCTCCTGGGTCGGGCCGCTGTTGGCCGTTGCCGGCGCGCTGCTACTGTTGCGCGGGCTGGCGGGTTCCGTGTTAGTGTTTCGGCGAAACTAATCCACCCATGCGTCGGGTTTCAGGATTTTTACCTGCCTGCCTTAGACGGACTTACAAACCGTGAATGAGAAAAGGGAGAACTGCAATGCTCAAGGAATTTAAGGAATTTGCGATGCGCGGCAATGTGCTGGACATGGCCGTCGGTATCATTATCGGCGCGGCGTTTGGAAAAATCGTGTCATCGCTGGTGGAAGATATCATCATGCCGCCGATTGGAGCGCTCGGCCACGTTGACTTTTCGAATCTGTTTATCAACCTGAGCCACAATTCGTTCGCCACGATCGCAGCAGCGAAAGCCGCCGGTCAGCCCACCCTCAATTACGGTTTATTCCTGAATGCCATCGTTAATTTCCTGATCATTGCGTTCGCGATTTTTCTTTTGCTGCGGGTAGTCAACCGCTGGCTGATCAAGCCGGCTCCCGCCGCCGCGCCCACTACCAAGGACTGTCCGCAGTGCTTGATGGCGGTTCCGCTGGCGGCAAGAAAATGCGGCCATTGTACGTCAGCGATTTAGGTTTTTAGGTTTCAGAAAACCAGCGATACGAGAGACGCCAGGCGGGTCAGCTGCCCGGCGTTTTCTTTTTGCGATTGGCAATCAAGTGCGCGCGGAGCCGTTCCACCAATTGCTCTTCGCGGCCTTCCTCGATCTCTCGCAGCAGCTCTTCCAGACCAAAGTGCACCACATCATGGTGGTGCAACTCTTCCGGAGCTACCAGGTCGCTGAATTTCAGCCAGAGCCGGTGCAGCACGTTTACTTCATTGGCGGTCAGATTCGGCGCGTGCGGTCCGAGAACTTTGTAAACTTTGTCGCCATTCGGTAGATGTACTTCCAGGTTGAATTGCGGTTTGGGGTCCGGCAGTTTTTCCCAGGCTTCGCCGATTTGCCTCGCCTGCTCTTCGCTCTGCCAGTGGCTAGAGGTACCCACGACGATGGTCGACGATTGCAGACTGTGCCCGGCGCGCAGAATACCATCCCACAAGTCGTTCGCCGCAACCACCGCCAAACGGATCGATTTGCCGCGTTTTTCTGCCATGGAAAGCGCTTGCGAAAAAAGATGTTGTTCGATGCTTCCAAACAGCTGGTCCGCGTCGAATTCCTGTTCGCCGGAAGCGGAACGGCGCAAAATCCGCACGTGCAGGCAAACCACATCGCGGCGCCCGGGCTTCACTCGATCCAACACATTTCCCAAGTGATACAGGTTGAAGTGATTGCTGATCGGCACCAGAATGTTGCCAGCCTTGGCGCCAACCGATTCCGGCGTCAGTTCGCCTTCCAACTCCAGATTGAACTGGTCCATCTCCACGTGGGCGACACCGGCATGACGCGCTCGTTTTTCCGAAATGGTGAAAACGATATACAGCAGAATGGAAAACGCGCCGCCGGCCATGGTGGCCACCGGCTTGGTGAACAAGTTGATGAAGGCGATCAGGAAAAGCATCAGAGTGATGAGTCCCAGACCGAGTGGAACTTGCTTTCCGCGAATCGTGAAATTCAGCGGCACCTGAAATTCGCGCTGGCCGGGATTGGTGTAACGCAATACCAGCACCGCGAGGCCGTTCATGGCAAAACTCCAGATCACGCCGAAGGCATAGAGGTTTGCGAGAAAGGTGACATTACCGCGGCTGATCAGAATCGTAATCATCTGCAGGACGACGATGATGTTGATGAGGCGGTAGCTAGTGCCGAAGCGCGGATGCGGCTGGCGAAACCAATCGCTGAGCACGCCGTCTTCGGAAACCCGATTCAGCACACCGTTGGAGCCGACAATTGCGGTGTTCACCGCGCCGGCCAAAATCACCGCGCCGACCACCACCACGAATGCGTGAAAAATCAGCCGAATCGGCAATGGCCCGGCAAGATTCATGGCCAGGCCGCCGATGAGATTTTCCAAAAATCCCTGGCGTACGCCGTCTGGAATGATCATCACCGCGAAGAACGAGACCAGCGAAGTGAAAACCATGCTGTAAACGAAAATGACCATGCCCGCTTTTTTGAGATTGACCAGCTTGGGGCTCTCAATTTCGCGGTACACCTGAGCCAGCGATTCTTCTCCGCTCATCGCCAGCACTGAATGGCCCAGCGCGATAAAGATGGCGATGATGCCGAACATGTGCGGCAGCGAACTGTGCGCCAGCCAGCCCAGCGAGCTTGTGGTGAGATGAAGATTGCTGGGATACGGAAACGGTGGAAGCGAAGAGTGGCGCGAGAAAACCGTGTAGACGCACCAACTGATCAGGATGACCACCATCACCGTCACCAGCTTCATGATGTGCAGAGCTTTTTCGCTCGACTCCGGTATGCCCTTGGTGTTCTCCCACCAGAAATAGATGGTGACGATGACCGCAAAACATATAGCGATGAGATTGATGGCGCCCTGCGAAAGCGGCGCAGTCGTCAATTTTGCCAAAGGGAGAAGCTCACTCAGCAAACCGCCTAGATATTGCCCGGCGGAAACACCGCTGATCGGTCCGGTCAATATGTAATCGAACATCAGCGCCGAAACGCTGAATTTCGCGAGCGTGCCGCCAAGCGACTGCTTCACCGCGCGATACACGCCTCCGCGCACGAACATGCTGCAGCTTTCCACGTACACCGCGCGCACCGCGTAGGAAAACAGCATGATGGCCAGGATGAACCACGGCGCTGTTTTGCCGATGTAGCCTTCGGCTTCGCCTCCGGCGTAATACGCCGACGAAGCCAGGTCGTTGAGGACGATTGCCGCGGCGCGCCAGAAGGAAATGAAGGTCAGCAGCGCGGTGGTGGCCACGATAACGCGCGGTATACCGTTTCCGCGCGCTCCGCTCGCCGCGGCATTATTGGGGGTAGTGCTCATGTAAGGGCTATTTAAACTCGCAGGTTGAAATGCTCGCAAATTTGCGGTGCGAAGTCCAGTTTGACGGGTGAAGAGCGCACGATGACCAGAAGTACCGGTAACCTCGGTCGGGGCGGTGTCTCGTCTTCTTGAAAAACAAAAGAACCCAAGTCGCCGTGTTCAAGCTTCTTTACTTTATTGCTACCAAGCAAACCTCTGGCCTCTCGACCAGTCGAACGGGAATTAATTAACGCTTCAAGCAACCATTTTTCCGTGCAAGAAATCACTGTAGGTACGTTCTACTTCCGTGTGAGGCGTACCTACATGTCGAAACTCAGCCACCGGCAAATGCCGGCTTGCATGCTGCTGTCTTCTCTGTTCGCGTTCGTGAGTTGCGGATCTTTATTGTTTAACGGCGGGCTCTCGGCGCAGGAATCCAGCCATTCGCCGGGCTGGGTGGTAATTTCGGTGCCGGACTACCGCGCTCTTCGTGCACGAGCGTTTCCGGCCGAGCGCGAGCCGGAGCCACCGCCGGTTGATGCGACGCTTAGCCGTGTGGATTACGACCTTCGCGTGGACGCCGACGTTGCCTCCGGACACGTCACGCTAACCGTGGATGTCCTGAAGAGTGGATGGGTACGTGTCCCAATTCCTGCGGGCCTGTTCGTTCGTCAAGCCAAGGTTGACGGCAAACCACTCTCACTGGCTTCGGCATCTTCTTCCAAAGGATCGAATCAGTTTTCCGCGCTGCTCTCTCATGCCGGCCGTTCCATTATTACGATGGAAATTGCGCTTCCCATCGCCGCATCGGCCAGCGAAGAGCGCGTTTCCGTTCCTTCCACATTTTCCGGCGTAACCCGCGTCACGTTGGAGATTCCGCGTTCTGGCGTCGCTCTCTCCTTGTACGGCGGGCTTTTTTCGGAAACGCATGAGCTGCCAAATTCCGGAAAGTGGACGGCTTACGGCCAGGGCGTTGAACCGATCGTATTCGCTTGGCGGCGCAAGGCCGAAGAGCATCACGCGACACTGCCGCTACGGATGCACAGTACGCTGACGCAGTTTGTCGGGCTCGGCGAGGATTCCACATCGGTAAGCGCCAACGTCACATTGAATGTGACCCAGGGCGGAGCCAAGGAAGCCCGCATTCAATTCCCGGAAAACGTCACCATCAACCAAGTGCAGGGCGCGATGGTGGCGGACTGGGAGATGAAACCCGGCGAGCTGCTGATCACTTTTTTGGAGCCCGTGGAACAATCGACGAGTTTTGTGGTTACCGGCGAGGCCAGCCTTCCGCGCGAAGGCGAGATCGACGTTCCACTTCTGCGCGTTGCAGCGTCCGAACGGGAAACCGGTGGCGTCGGCGTGGATGTGTTGGGCGCCGGCGAAATCAAGGAAGAATCTATCAAGGCGCAAGGATTTCAGCGGGCAGACGGCAGCGATCTCGGGGAGCCGGTTTCCGGCCGGCAATCTCCGGCACTGGTCGCTTTCCGAACACGCTCGGCTGACGCCAAAGCAGCGCGTTCAGTTCATCTCGCTGTTTCACGCTACATCCAACAGACGGTTCTGCTGGCCAATGTTGAGGAGGCGCGGTATCAGGTACTGCTGACCAAAGATGGAAAATCGTTGGTCGACGCTCGATACGCGATTCGCAACAACCAGCGCAGCTTTGTCAAAATTTCGCTGCCACCGGGCGCTATCTTATGGAGTGCTTCTCTCGCTGGCCAGCCGGTCCGGCCCGGATCCGGCCCGGACGCAAGCTTGCTTTTACCGCTCTCCAAGGCCAAAACCGGTGAAGAGGCTCCGGAATTTTCCATCGAGATTGTTTATTTCACTTCGGCGGCCGGCTGGACCGACAAGGGCCGCATGAAAGTGAGCCTGCCTGCGCTGGATTTACCGATCTCGCGCACCGGGCTGCAAGTTTATTATCCGCCACAATTTAAGTTTTCCTCCGAGCCTGGCACGTTTCGCGTTGAGAATTACGCCAATCCAACTTCAGTGGTATTGACTGCCGCTGTTGCAGAGCCTGCGGTGGACAGTGTGCGGTTGTCTCCGGCGGACTCAATTAAGTTAGTTGCCGCCGCCCCCGGCGCGGGGATGGATGAGCGTGACGACACCAGCCGAAAAAGCCAGGCGGCCAAGCGGTCCGCACAAACTCTGGTCGACAAGTTTCATGCCGAAGAGCGAGGTTCGCGCGCCACTGGAATTCTTCCGGTTCGTGTCAATTTTCCGGCCTTCGGCTCGTCTCTGTATCTGATTTCCCAACTCACCAGTGAAAATCAAGCAGCGTCCGCGGAGTTCAGCTATCAGCAGGACAAAAAGGCAGGTGGCAAATGAACTGCTTTCCGAAATTGCTGGCGATTATCCTGACATTTGCGCTGCCGTTGGCGGCGCAACAAAAAGAGGACGGGCCAGCGCCCACTCCCGGTAACGTCACGCTGTCGCTGGATGAATACAATCGGCTGCTGGCGCTGGCCAATCGCGCTGGCAAAAAATCCGAAACGCCGCCGCTGCCCTACGTCCTGAAGCATGCGGAAATGAAGTTTCACGTCGTGAACGACGATGTGCTCGGCTCCATCGAATTCGACGGCGAAACGCTCGGCACCAACGTCACCAAAGTTCCGTTGGCGTCCGGAATGACCATTCTCGATGCGCGGCATGGGACCAAGCCGCTTCCGCTGCTGCTCGAAGGCGGAACCCACACCGCGATTCTGCCCGGCGAATCCGAGTTTACGGTAAGTCTTGACGCTGGTCTTCCGATTGCGATCGAAGCTGGCCGCGCGTCGTTTACGCTTCCCGTTCCATCGGCGGGAAGCGTGCGCCTGACGCTGAGCGTTCCCGGCGAACGCACCAATGTTCAGCTGAATCACGGCATCATCACTTTTCTTGCTACGGATGCGGGAACCACCGAGATCTACCGTCTTGCCCTACACGGCGCGCGTCCGGTCTTGCTCGACGTCGACGCGCTCGGGCTCGACCTCATGGACCGCAAGCTGCT
>Ga0137418_10003416_pt1 | contig 14594 bp, 9 predicted proteins | sample CZODoug3_1_2_16f_FD_122242 | JGI IMG/M metagenome (GOLD analysis project Ga0137418, IMG submission 122242) | Vadose zone soil fungal communities from Angelo Coast Range Reserve, California, USA - CZODoug3_1_2_16fungal (Hybrid Assembly) | ecosystem: Environmental > Terrestrial > Soil > Vadose... | reverse complement strand
CTGAAATGTCAGTGCCTTCATAAACGCTGTCCCTTCGCAACCATTCCTCGGCAATAGATGTCTGCCATTTTTCATTCAGGGTATCGCGCTGGGCGCCGCATTGATGCCCGTCAGTTTGCGCAGGGATCGGTTGGTTCGACGGCTCAAGGCTTCCGGCGATTGACGGCGGCCTCACCCCTGCCCGCCTGCCAAATTGATGATTATCAAGGCAATCGCCTCTTGCCGTGGCATGCGGCACAGCGACCATCGCCGGACGATCTGCCGTCCGGCCGGAGGCAATGTGCACAGTGAGCTCACAATTTTTACCGGCAATGCCAACGCGTCATTGGCGGCAACGATGGCGCGCGAGTTGAACGCTCAGCTTGGTTCCCGCGTCATAGATCGGTATCCGGACGGCGATGTTGCCGTGCAGTTGCTCGACTCTGTGCGTCGCAAGGAGGTCTTCCTCGTGCAGCCGACTTCGCCGCCAGTCAACGATCACCTGGTCGAACTGCTGGCTCTCGCCGATGCCTGCCGCCGCGCTGGGGCCTCCAGCAATCGTGCCCTTCTTCGGCTATGGACGGGCCGATAAGCGGCATGGCAAACGGGAGTCAATCATGGCGCGGGTGGTCGCCGATCTGCTGCAGGTTGTTGGTATTGGCCACATCGTCACAGTGGATTTGCACTCCCCGCAGATCGAGGGCTTCTTTCATGCTCCCGTGGACAGCCTAACTGCCGTGCCAGCTCTCTGCCGGGCTGTGCGCGATCGTGTGCCTGCCAATCTCGTCGTGGTATCGCCGGACGCCGGGCGCGTGGGGATGGCAACCCGTTACGCGGAGCAGTGTCTTGGCGCCTCGGTTATTGTGCTGCACAAGCGACGCGTGAGCGGTTCCGAAACCAACGTGACGCACGTCGTTGGAGAGGTGTCAGGCCGAGCATGCCTGATTGTAGACGACATGATCTCGACTGGAGGTACCGTGGCCGAGAGCATCACTGCGCTCCTCGCCGCCGGCGCGCGGCCTGAGATGATCGTGGCGGCCACGCACGGGCTATTTGTCCTCGACGCGCGCAAAAGACTAAGTCACCCCGCCGTGCGCGAAGTGTTTGTGACCGACACGGTCAACCAGCCCGAAGAGGACTGGCCGCAATTGAACGTGATCTCCATCGCGCCGTTGATCGCTGGCGCCGTGCGACGGTTTTTGGCCAACGGCTCACTCGGCAAACTGTAATGCTCAATGGCCTCCGCATAGGGAGGATTGAGATGCAGTTTCCCGATATGAGGCATCTTCGGATCGGCTATTTCGGCGCGAGCACTGGTGCCGTTGCGGCTTTGGTAGCTCGATGCCGCACGCACCGCCGGTCACGACGGCGATACGGTCACCGAGATCACTCTCGTTCATCATGCCTCCTGATTTACTCAAACGACGTCGAAGTCGCAGCGTTGCGCTGAAACACTGGGCAGGGGTAGCTGAATAACTTCTGGCTTCGGAAGATCGAAGCACAATCGCTGCAATCACGGCAACAGAACCAAAGCCATTGCAAAGCCGAGAGGGAGTCCGAGGATCAACACGAGCGAGAGATCAAAAATCTCCTGGTGAAAGCCGCGGACCAGCGCACGCTGGTTTAATAGGTTGTCGAGCACATTGGCGTGCAGTTCGACGCCGGGGTAGGTAATTCCGCCGTAAGGCGGCGTACGCAGGTCGGCGATCCCAGTGGCCGAGGCTCCTACAATAATGATCTTGTCCCGGAACGATCCGGGCTTGAACTTTTTTGATACAACATCGGCGATGGAGTAGTAGGGAAAGCTTTCGCGAGGCCCGCGATAATTTACCAGAATGCGTCCCAACCAATCGGGGCGAACCAACAGTTTGTCGCCGAACTTGATGCTGTCGATGCCATCGGCCAGATACTCGACTGATACATCCTCGGATTTCAGTCCGTAATATAGCCTGAGGGTCTGCACCTCCATCGAACCGTAAAGATCGAGATCGTTGACCTCCTTAGAGCGCCCAAAAGGAAGTACCAGCGCACCGCGACGAAGCACACCATCGGTATCGGAAGCGGCATTGAAAAAGCCGACGGCCGTCTGGTCCGCATTGTCGTTGTCGGTGTTTGCCAACTCCGGAATATTCGCGATGGTTGCGTTATACAACATGCCGTGAAATTCGTAATTCTTCAGTAGAGTCTCAAAATCTTGTTTTCCGGTTCCGGGACGGATGGCGCGGCGGCTGAGCGCATACCACTGAACCATTGCCGCGTACTTGTCCAGAGTCGCGTCGTCAATTCCGCTAACCTCGTCGGCGGACATATAAAAATTGCCGAGCACGACAGGGCCAAATTTGCGGATCGACTCGCCGAACTGAGAGTCGGCATCGTATTCGCGAGCAACTTCACGGACTTGCGCTTCAAGCTGAGGGTCGACTTGACCACCTGACTTTTTGCGCTCCTCGAGTCTTCTCCAAAGCTCGCGAACGGGAGCAGCGGTCACGTCGGGTTTGTCGAAAGTAACGTCAAAAGAAACGACTCTTGCGCCATCCTCGCGTAATGCGTCGAGCATTCGCGCGAAATACTTTCTGGAAAAGGGCCATTTGCCAAAAACTTCCTGAGAGCGTTGATCGATGGCGACGATGACAATTCGCGGGTCTGGCGGAGTAACCGAAGCAGGACGATAGCGGAAGCGAGTGTCGAGGGTGCTGTATTCAAAGCGCTTCAGGAATTCCAGAATCGGTGCGGATTCTTCCTTGAGGAAAGTAAAAAAGTAGAGCGCCAGCGCCGAGACGGTGATGCCCAGACTGATCAGAAACGAGGCGCGGTGCTGCCACCAGGAGCTGAGCAGTTCGTAGACGCCGAATCCGCGGCGGCGTTGTGACCATTTCGGCGAGGAGTTTTCCATCAAAGGTGTCTTGGACGATCTCGAACAATCCTAAAGCAAGGGAGATTCCTCGGAATGACGGGAGCGGGTTTTTCCCGCGGCGTCCTCCGCGGCGCTATTCGCGGACGATAAAGTTCAGGCGAACGCCGCAAACTTCCAGCAGATCGCCATCCTTGAGGCGAGTCGGCCCGGGAATGGCCACGCCATTCAGCAATGGAGTTTTGTCGCCGGGGCCGACGTAGTAGCCGTCATCGCGCTGATTGATCTGAGCGGCCATCTGAGGCTTGAACCAGCCGCGAAGCTTGATGGTGGCCATCGGCGATTTGCCGATGGTGGTGAGCTTGTTGGTGAGGACATATTCCTTGGCATCGGTTTTGCCGGCAAGAACGACGATGGTCGGGACCTGCAGGCGTCCGGCGGCGAATTGTGTGCGTTCGCCCATGGCGGCCGCTTGTTGCAGCATGTCCCGGCGAACCTTGGTATCGAGCACCATGGTTTCGTTAATTAAAGGAGCGCTCTGTTTGCGCGGAGAGCCGTAGGGAAGCGGCGCGTCACCGGTAGCATCAACCTTGATGTGGTGTTTACCGATCCAGATGGAATCGCCGTCATGAAGGGTGGCGCGTTCAATGCGCAGATCGTTAACGAAAGTGCCGTTGAGGCTGCCGCGGTCTTCGACCACCAGGCGACCGGACTCGAAATAGACACGCGCATGGTCGTTGGAAACGGCAAGGTTGTCGACCACCAGGTCGTTATCTGGCGAGCGGCCAATGCGCACCGGACGCGCGCCGATGGGAACTTCTTTTACCAGCTTGGCATCGAACATCAGAGAAAGCTTGGCCATTTCAGTGACCTCCAGCGGAACCATTTCCGCTTACGGATTGGCGCGCCCCGCGGCGCAGCCAGGAAAACCAACCTTTGGATTCCGGCTTGAACGAAACGACGATGACGCTGACGTTATCCACGCCGCCGCTTTCATTGGCGTGCTCGACAAGTCTTTCAGCAGCGCGCTGCGGATCGGGCTCGGCCTGCAACGTTCCGGCAATTTCCGGTTCAGTCACCATGCGGGTGAGGCCGTCGGAACAGAGCAGCAGGGTATCGCGCGGAAACATTTCGACCTGTTCGACATCGACTTCGACTTCAGGCTGAGTGCCGAGCGCGCGCAGCAGCACGCTTTGCAGATTGCTCTGCTCGGCTTCGGTGGCGGTCAGGATGCCGCGGCGAACCTGCTCGGCAACCAGCGAGTGATCGCTCGTCAATTGCTGCAGCATGCCGTTGCGCAGAAGATAGACCCGGCTGTCGCCAACGTGGGCGATGCTCAGTTGCGCGCCGTTAATCCAAGCGACAGTCAGAGTGGCGCCCATGCCCTGCTGCTCAGGATGCTCTTGCGCGGACTTAAAAATTTTTTGATTCGCCAAGTGGGCGGCGCTCAGGATTCTGCGAGTTTTGGGGGTCAGCGCGGGAGCGGCTTCACCCAGAAGCGGCGCTGAGGGATTTTCCTGGCCTTCCATGCAATGCTTCACTACAGTTTCCACGGCCAGCGCGCTGGCGATTTCGCCATGAGCTTCACCGCCCATACCGTCCGCCAGGACAAACAGCTGCAGCGGCTGCACGATGCGGAAGCAGTCTTCGTTGTTGGTGCGCACCATCCCCACGTGGGTGGCGCCGCCGCTGGAAATCTGCAAGGAAACTCCCCCTGGGAGGCGGGCAAAGACAGGTCCGCGCACACCTAACGGGTTCTCAGATTCAAGTTATCAGAGCAGGTTTGCAGGCGAAAGATGATGAGTACTACTGATTACTCACTAGTTGGGTACAGTTGAGACGAAGCGATTTTGGCGGGAAAGAGTTTAAGAGGTTGGAGGAGACTGCCGCGCGGCGCAGGACCAATCCGGGAAGGGCCGCCGGTTTGTAAGCTTATGTTGAGACTAGCTTTAGGAGCTATATTTTCGTTGTTGCCGCGGCGCTGGCGTCGGGAGCGTCCGCTGGCTGAAGCCCTGCCTTGGCAAGAGGGGGCGGTGCTGAGCGGCTTGCTGGAGAGCCTGTTGGCACTAGCCGCGATGGTCTACTGGTATTCGTATGCGGTGGTTCACTGGTCGGCGAACGCGTTTGACGCGGCAATGCGTAACGGGCCGGAAGCTCAGGTTCCCGGGCAAGCCATCGGATTTTCGGCGCTGGTGTTGTGGGCTCTGTATCCGCAGACGTGGGGACTGGCATTTTTTGTGCTGGAAGGCCTGTTGCGGTCGTTGGCGGCGGCGTTTACCGGTGAAGTTTATGGAATGGCACCGCTGGCTTTTGTGGACTGGTGCTACGGAAAAATCACCGGACGGCCGCCGGAGGGAGACGATTTGCATCGACTGGGTGCAAAAACGCATTTGAAATTATTTGTTTTGGCGATGAAGGAAAAAATCGCGACGCGGCGATTGCCGAAGCTCGCCGACGAGCTGATCGCAAGCGAGCAAGGCGGAGAGAAGTATCTTGAGATTCGCGCCTCGCGGCCGAAAAGCGAATGGACGCCGCCGCGAATAGTGAGGGTCGGCGCCGCGTATTTCCGGTTGGAGCAAGTTCTGAGCGCAAAGACTGCGCGGCCATTTGTGTACCGGTTGAGACAGTTGTCCGCTGGGGTCCCCGGACGAACGGTGATTGTGTACGAGCAGCAGCGGTCAGAGCCGCGTGAAAATCCTGACATTGCCAAGGAAGGTTAGAAAGGAATTGCGAGTGATAGCCTTTCTTGCAGGTTCTCTCCTACAATGCGTGTGATGAATTTACGGTCCATTGCAATCTCTGCGTTTCTGGCAGCGTCCTTGGCGGCTGTTGCGAAGGCGCAGCACGTGCCGGCGGCGAGGAACGCCCGCATTCTGTTGCTGCCGCGCAAAATGGTTTCCGGGGACCGAGCGACGCTGGCGGTGTTGGACGTAAACGGAAGGCTGACTCCGGGAGTGACCATCGCGTTTTCGAATGGCGATCATGTGACCACCAACGCCACCGGGCGGGGAATATTTGTCGCGCCGCTGACGCAAGGAGTGCTGTTTGCCAATATTCAGGGCCGGCCCGGCCGGGTGCAAACCGTGGTGGAAGCGGCTTCAGCGAATGGAAATGCGGCTGAGATTATTCAAGCACCTCATTTTGCGTCGTTGAGCGACCGATTCGAAATGCAGGGCCACGGATTTTGCGGAGATGCAGACAAGAATGTGGTGCAGATTAACGGCCAGCCGGCGCTAGTGCTGGCAGCGTCCTCGGAATCGATGATCGTGTTGCCGCCTGAGGATTTGGACGCGGGACCCGCGGATGTGAGCGTGGCGTGCAACCACGGTCAGGCCGGGTTGGCCCATATCGCGCTGCTTTCGCTTTCGCTCGAAGCGGATCATTCGCCAATGCAACCGGGAGCAAAACGCACGCTGAGAGTGCGCATCGCCGGCAGTCAGGAAAAAGTAATGCTGGAGGCGCGCAATCTGGCGCCAGAGATTGCGGAACTTGATGCAGGAAATCCGGCAAGAGCAATTTCCAGCGGTGGCGCGGAAAATGCCGCGGAATTTCCACTGACCGGAAAACAGCACGGCAATGTATTGGTGTCGATCCGGTTGCTGCCGGGAGCCGTTCGCCTCAAACCGTAAACATTCAAAAAAGTTATTTGCTGGCCGACTTGGCGGATGACGTTGGCGGCAGCGGCAAGGTCTGCTGCGCTTCGGGCAAATCGCTGGGTGCGTCGCCCGCTTCCAACATTCCGTCCAAGGCAGATTGGGTTTTGTCCAGGCGCCGGTCGGCTTCCTGGTAGCTTTGCTGCGCGTTCTTCAAGTGCACACCAATCTTTTCGAAGGGATCGGAGAAATTGCCCAGGCGTTTTTGCAGTCCGGCCAGGCCGTTGGCCAAACGGCGCGCATTTTCTTCAATCTGCATGCCGCGCAGGCCCATGGCAATCACGCACAGGTGCGCATAGAGGGTGTTGGGAGAAACGGCGACGATGCGTTTTTCCCGGCAATAAGCGTCAAGCTGCAGGCCCTTGCCGTCCGCGCATTGCAGCAATTCGTAGTACACGCTTTCGGAAGGAACAAACATCAAGGCCAGGTCCAGAGTGTTTTCCGCGGGGAGGATATATTTTTTGGCGATGGAATCAGCGTGGGTCTTGACCGCGGTCACGAAAGCGCGGCGCGCTTCGTCGCCTTCGGCCTGAATACGCCGAAACGCATCGAGCGGGAATTTTGAATCGATAGCCAAAAGTTTTTTGTCGCGAAGAAAGATGACCGCGTCCACTGCTTCTCCACTCTCAAAGCGGTATTGCGTGGTGTACTGCGAAGGGGGCAAGGAATCTTCCAGCAGACGTTCGAGCGTGACTTCACCCAGGATGCCGCGGGTTTTCGCGCCGCCGAGGACGGATTCAAGCGATTGCTGTGCGTTGCTCAGTCCGCGGCTGACTTCTTGAAACTCGCCGAGTTGTTTGTGAATGCGCTCCATCATGCCCTGAGTGTTCTTCAGGTCTTCGCGCATGGCGGTCTGGCCCTTCGCGGAAATATCGGCGGATTGCGCGACGCCGTCGGTCAATGATTTGCTAACGGCATCCAGACGCTGCGTTACGGTGGATGCCAGCGTGGAAATCTGTCCCGCAGCCTGGGCTTGCGCATTAGCGACGGATTGCATGTCGCGGCGAAGCTCGTTCATCTGCGATTCGATGGCTTCGGATTTTTTTTGCGTGCCCAATCCTTGCAGCGCAACCCAAACTACCAGCGCGGCGACGATCAGCAAACCTGTGATGAGCAGCGGTGACATAAACGGTAGTTCTACTTTACGCGGAAGAATGGATTCGGCAAGTCCCGCAAAATAAAGGGCCCTCCTGCGGAAAGCGAGAGGGACTTGAACGCTTCATTGAATCGCCAGCGGGTATCGCGAAAAACGAGGGCGCAGCAGTGCTGCGCCCCTACGGGAACTACCAGTTGAACTTCAGAGCCTAGTGAAGATTTCTCAGATTGTCATTCCGAGCCCGCCGCGGCGGGCTCGGAATCTGCTTCGCGAGATCGCAGGTAAAAAGCAGACCCCTCAGGCCCAAACCGCGCCCTCGGACTAACAACCAACCGGGGCTTTCAACGAGGTTATTACCAGTTCAGCTTCAGTGCGAACTGGAATTGGCGAGAATCGTAGGCGGCGGTAGGTTGGCCTGCCGAGCAGGTCGCGCCGCCGGTCGGGTCGCATAGCTGGTTGACCGCGGCGATGTTGGTGCGGTTTAGCAGGTTGAAACCGTCAGCGATGAGGTCGATGCTCATGCGTTCGCCAAGAGCGATCCGCCTGGAAACGCGCAGGTCGATCTGGAAGAATCCAGGGCCGCGGAATCTGTTGCGGCCGAGATTTCCGTCGCAGCCGGCTGGCGGAGTGAAGAACGGTACGACGAAAGTGGATCCGTCGTTTGCCAGGCAGACATCGGCGGGAACGAAGTGGACTCCGGGAATGTAAGTCGAAGTGGTTCCGCCGCTAGCGGCGATGGAAGGCCGAGCTTCGGAAGCGCCGAGGTCAAGACGGGTATCTGTGGCCGTAATGACGTTGAACGGCCGGCCCGAGGAGACGTCGATGATCGGCGAGAGAGTGAAGCCGCCGATAAAGCGCTGCCAGACGCCGTCGCCGCTCTTTGCCGCCGCGGTTTTGAACACCGCGCTGGTGACCCAACGATGCCGCTGGTCATTGACCGAATTGGCGCGTTCCAAATTCGCGAAGCGGCTGTCCTGAGGCTCGAGCGTGGACTGCAAGTCAGTACCGTTGTCGATGGAGTGCGACCAGGTGTAACTGGAGAGCATCTGGAAGTTTTTCGAGAAGCGCTTCTGAACGTTGAAGGTCAAGGCGTTGTACCAGGAGCTGGCGTCGGAGAGTTGGGCGTCGACACTGTTGAACGGAACCGGCACGCCAAAGCCAGCAGGGTAGCCGGCGAGTTGTGCCAGCCCAACCTCATTGGCGTAACCTCCTGCCGCCACTGCGAACGATGGATTCGGTCCGGACGGCCGGAAGAAGTTGAAGAATGCCGGGGTGGCGACGTAGCCAACTGCCGCGAGAGGATTGCAGTTGGCGGCGGCAAAACCCTGTCCCAACGCACCGGGAGCGATTAGGAAGATGCTGCCGGTGCTGGTGTTGACGCAGCTGTTTGGCACACCTGACGGTACGACCACGGTGATCGGGTTGCTGACGCTGAGACCGGAAGCTGCCGCATTTAAAGCGTTTTGATCCAGCAGTTTAGGATCGGTGGAGTTCACATCTACTGGGCGGTTCAGGTGGAGGCCCTTGGAATATTGATAGCTCACGCTGAACTTAAGCGAATCGCTGAGTGCCTGTTCAATCGTCAGGTTCGCCTGCTGCGCGTATCCATACTTGAAATTTGCGGCCACCGGGAGCGTGAACGGCAGAATTGGCAGCGGGAATCCCGTGGTCAGGTAGTTTTGGTTTGCGAAGAGTGAGTTGGATGCCAGCGGATCGAAGCGCTGCTGGCCGGGTAAATAGCCCAGGGTCAGGGGAGCGAACGCCGCATCGGCCGAGCCGGTGTTCAGCACACCCTGAAAGATCGATGAACCATTCAAATTGGCGGGACTATCAGTGCCGGCGCTTCCTGCAAGCAGGCAGTCTGGAGTGACCAGACCGCAAGCCGAGGGAGTTCCGCCGGGCGACAGCAATTGCACCGACCGTCCGCCATCGGCGGTCACCGAGTCAAACGCGATCGCCAGCAGAGGATGGTCGTAGAACAATCCATAGCCGAACCGGATCGAGGTCTTACCCTTGCCGGTGGGATCCCATGCCAGCCCGAAACGCGGAGCGACATTATTGTAATCGCGCGGAATTCCTTCTACGACGCCGAGCGCTTTTTCCGCTGCGGCGTTTACCGACGTCGCAGGCTTGAACAGCGGAGTAAACTCCACGTCGTAACGTACTCCGTAGTTCAATGTGAGTTTGCGATTTATCTTCCAGGTGTCTTGCGCGAAAAATCCCAGTGGTTTGTTATCAAACGGCTGCTTGGAATTTCCAATGCCCTGAATGTAAGTCGTTGGAATTCCCAGGCCGTAAGCCTGCAATCCGGTGGCCCCAGGAAGTCCCGCAAAATTGCTGTTGAAGCTGGAGGCATCGATTCCCCCGAAATTCACATCGCCGCCGAAGTCCAACTCGAAAATTTGGGCTTTTGCGGAGCGCAGTTGAATCAGATTGAAATCCGCGCCGAACTTGAAAATATGAGATCCAACCGTCTTGGAGAGCGTGTCAGTAAACTGGTCACGGCGTTCGATGCGATCCACGGTGGAGTAGGGCTCGCGGCCGAAATAGGCGTAGCCCGGGATGTTGACGCCGATGTCGCTGCCGCCCGGCTGTTGCGAATAGCCAAAGTGCAGGCCGCGGCGGGCAAACTGAAAACGAAACTGGTTGACCGCGGAGTTACTGAAGATGGTGTCGTGCTGGAAGGTCACATCCAGATCACGCGACTGATTGTATCCGGCGCGCGAACCGGAGTTTTGTCCGAACACCTGATTTTGCGATGTCGAAGGGAGTCCGGTGACCAGGGAAGGCGAAACGCCTACGCGGATGAAAGAGTGATTGTTGCCGCTCCAGTTCTGGTCGAGCCGTAACGACCACAGACTGGTCTTTTCCTTGACCGGATAATTGCCGCGGATCGAGTTCAACCCGACATAGGAAGTCGGCAGCGGCGCAACATACGCGCCGACGAACGAGCAAACCGGAGCCGCTGCTGCTCCGTTGCTGTTGTTCATCGTTTGTCCGACCGGACATGCGACCGGAATTGGGAATTGCGCTCCGGGGCCGGGATTCAGAAATCCACCGGTAAGTCCCGCTGCGACCTGGCCGTAATCGAGCCGGTTCAAGGCCACACTCGATGCTGATCCCATGAAAACCGCATAGGCCTGCGCCAGCTGCTGACCGGCAACCCCTTGGCCCAGCAACTGGGTCACTGCAGCAGACTGGTCAGAGGTCAACATCAGACCGTCCAGCCCGCAACCTCCGCAATTGTATGGCGAAAGGCCGAAATTATTGATGCCGATGCTGGAAAATCCCGTCTCCTCGCGCTGGGTATATTCGTAAGACCCGAAAAAGAAGGTCTTGTTCTTTCTAATGGGGCCGCCGAGGGTCATTCCCGATTGCACCCGCGTATAGGCCTGCTTTACTGGAACCAGGTCGCCGCTGACCGGATCGATCTGTCCAGAAAATGCGTTGCGAGCCTGAAACGATTTATTGCGCACATAGCCGAACAGGTCGCCGTGAAGTTCGTTCTCACCGTTCTTAGTAACGATATTGACTACGCCGCCCATAGCTCGGCCGTACTCCGCATTGTAGTTGCCCATTACGATCTGAAATTCCTGGACGGCTTCTTGTGACACGGTTGCTCTGATCCCATTTATCGAATTGTCGACAGCATCGGCACCGTCCACGGTGACATCGTTGGAGCGGGCGCGGGCTCCGCCGAAGTTCAGGCCGCTGCTGGGCGCGGGACCGATGGTGGGCGAAACGTCCCGCGTCGTTCGCGAGTCCAGCAGGGAAAACTTTTCGAAAGCGCGGCCGTTGATCGGCGTATCGGTAATTTGCTGTTGGCCGATGGTGTTGGACACTTCCGTCTTGGTCGGCTCGACGATGCTAGTCGTGGCCGTCACCTCGGTGATGTTCACGATCCCCCGAAGTTGCAGCTGCGGGCTGAAGTCCGCTTCGGCGCCGACCGTGATCTCCAGGTTGTCTTCCTGCAACACGCTGAAGCCGGAGCCACCATCCACGCGAACCTTGTACTTCCCGGGAGCCAGCGATACGAAGGTGTAGCGTCCGTCGTTGCCTGAAGAAGTGGAGCGTTCCGCGCCGGTGCTTTTGCTGATCAACGTAATTTTCGCGGCCTGTATGCTGCCCCCTTGTGGGTCCGTCACCACGCCGGAAAGCGTCGCGGTATTCTGAGCCGGGCTGCCCCCCGCTCCCGCCAGAATCAGCGCAAGCAAAATGAACAACGCCAACACAAACTGGTTGCGTTTCATAACTGCCTCCCACGGATGTACTCGCAAAACTCCGCTACCCCTAGCGGTGGCGGGGGTGGCCCCGCCAATCACGAACGGAAACACCTATATACACGCGGCTTCTACTGCAATCTTGCCCCGCATTCAACCAAAAGCGTTCCGACCACACAAGCGTATCCGGGCCAAAGCCTTCAGCAAAAGCGAAAAACCGAGTTTCCAGCAAGTGTGACCGATACGAGACTAGACGACTAATCACTACAGCACAATCGACTAATCATGGCCGGATGCGCAAGCGACAAGATACGCCAGCATCGCTCTTGGACGGTATGTCGTCGTTTGTCGTTGCTAAATTGCCAGAGGAAGTAACAGCTGGCAGGACGTTAAGGTGCCTTCGGATCTAGGTAAGGATCGTTTTGTAGAACGGTGATTTTCTACAGGTGGCGCTGGACCAGCTTGCGCAGCTTGTTGCGGTCGTCGCCCTTCATGTGGACAATTTCGATGCCGTTGCCTTCCGGGCCGGCGTTGCGAACCACTGCGGTGAAATGGATGGTTCGGAAACCGGAACGCATTTCCAATTTAATGGTGTCACCGACGCTAAGCTTATTGGACGACTCGAGATACGCGCCGCCCAGACTGATGCTCTTGACCCGACCCATAACCTGCTGGCCGCCTTCAATTTGCGCGCGCAAAGGCGATTCCAGCGGCACTCTAGCGTACCGCCGGGGCACTACAAAATTCGTCCCGGACAGGGCGGTGTGCTCGTAAGCGGAGCGAACCTGTGGAGATGTCGGACGATCTTCCAGAAGCGCAATGGCGTCGGCGGCCACGGTGCGAACTCCGGATGGCTCGGCATACGCCAGCCCATCGCGTTTTTCACACAGTTGCCGAAGCATTGCAATGGATTCGACCACGCGCATTCTGGCCAAGGCTTCAATGGCTTTAATGCGGACAAACTGATCGTGCAGAATCTCGTGTGCGCCGCCGGCAATTTCCATGAGTTGCGGAATTGAAGAGAGTTCCTGAGCCAGTCCGATCTGGTCGATCATCATTGGTACCACCAGCGGATGAGCGTCGCCCAGCAGCGCGGAAAAAACAAAGGCTCCAGAGCGGGCCGCAGTGGCATTCGCCGGCCGGGAAAGTTCGCTGACTGCTAGATCCTGCAGGTTCCATTCCCAACTGGCCAGAGCTCGCGGCAGCGCGCGAAGCAGACGCTCCGGATCCGCTGCAGCGAGCAGTTTGATAGCTGCACTCACCCGCTGCCGGCGCGCTTCATACAGTCGCGACTCCAAGAGATTGAGAACCGGCACGCCAATGGTGCGCAACAGCCGGGCCATCGGCGGAAGGAGTTCCGCGCTGCGCGGTTCGGAGAGCAAAATCGTCAAACGATCCAGCAGGCGCTCCGGATCGCGGACCAGCAATCGTGGCAAAGCAGGGTCCAGCGCGCGGTTGGCAAGAGCTGCATCGACCAGCAGCAGCCAGCGATCTTGCGCAATCAACCGGTGAGCCAGCGCGTGCATGTGCTCAAACTGCGGCTCGCGCGGAGGCTTTTCCAAGCCGGTAAGAATGCCTTCCAGACCCGCGTAGTCGCCGCGAGTGACCGCGACGCGGGCCAGCGTTTCCAGGAAAGCGGAGAGCAAGGCACCGGTTTCCGGCGCGGTCTCCTGCTCCAATGCTTTTAACGCCGAGCGATTCAATTCTTCGGGAATTTGGTTGGGCCACAGCGATTCGATGACCGAGGAAAGTTCCTTCAGTCCGCCGGCCACGATGCGCCGAGCGGCCAATTCCGCCGATTCCAAGCGGCGGGAATAGTTCAAGAGAATATTACGAGCCTCGCGGCGTGGCGCGTCGGCGCCGGCATCGGCCAGCTGAGTCAGGTTGTTGCGGATGGCCGACACTGGAACGCACCAGACATCCGGTCCGCGCAGCACCGCTGATTTTTCGCGCGGCGTCAGCTCCATCCAGAATTGCTCAGTTAGTCTTTCGTGGTGTGCTTCGTCGGCCCAACTCGATGCCAAGGAAGATAAATGCTGCGAGGAATGCGGGCCGGTGTAGCCACCCGCGGAAATCACCACCTTGCCGCAGTCCAGCACAGTCTTGCTGACGTCGCGCGGCGAGAGATTGCGATTCGCCAGCTCGGCGCTCAACGACTCCAGTACAATTTTTTCCGAAAGCCGGAGCAGATACGGTTGCGGCTTTTCTGATTCGCGCGGGCCGTGCTGGGAGATGGCGCTCAGCAGCAGGTGTACGGTTTCGCGGTCGGCTTCGGCTAGTGCGCCGTGAATTCCACGGGCGCCTTCTTCGGGAGAAAGTCCGCGAGCGCTTTCCAGTGGCGGCGTCAGTCGCGCGATCAAGTGCAGAACGTGAGAAAGTTTTTCAGAGCCGGGCGCGGCGATCGGCGTATCAGCGTCTTCACTTGGGGAATTTCCGCCGAAGGTCACCAGCGCAGCGATCAAGCTGGCCAGAACCGTGTCCACTTTGCGATCCGTCTGCGCGTTCACCAGGATGCCTTCCACTCCATATTCCAACAGCTTCGCACTCCACCAGGAAGAGAACTTTTGCTTTGCCGGTTCTTTCGATTTTAGCAACGCCGCGCGGATCAGTTGGGTCAGCGTGTCCAGTTCGCCTACATGAAATTGCCGGAGCAGTACCAGGGTTTGGATGCCGGCCAGCTGAAAATCGTCTGCCAGGTGATGCAGTTCACCTTTGGGGTCTGGGAGCGGCGCTTCGCTTACTTTCGGCACCACCAGGTTGCCGCGCTCCACACGCACTTCCAGTCCGTTCATGAT
>Ga0137418_10003413_pt1 | contig 14600 bp, 11 predicted proteins | sample CZODoug3_1_2_16f_FD_122242 | JGI IMG/M metagenome (GOLD analysis project Ga0137418, IMG submission 122242) | Vadose zone soil fungal communities from Angelo Coast Range Reserve, California, USA - CZODoug3_1_2_16fungal (Hybrid Assembly) | ecosystem: Environmental > Terrestrial > Soil > Vadose... | reverse complement strand
GAGAGGTGAAATTTCATTTGAACCTCCAACTTCAAGAGGCCGGGAGAGAACTCGGGCTTCGTCTCACGGTTGGCCGCGTTCGTCTGTTGAGCGACCACTTTGTTTTTCCGGGGGCAGCGCCCGAGGCAGCGGCACTGCAACGATTAAATGCACCGCTATGATGCCATGTTTCCTATGGAAGGTTGCGCTTCAACTTCTGGATTCGCGCAATTCATCAGGCTAACCGGCAGCACGCGGCATTATAAGCCAGCAAAGACAAAAAACCTACGTAAATTGCTTGAGTGTCGGCCGCATGCTAGAGTCCGACGCCGAAGAAGGTCGTCATCGACAGTGATATCGACAAAGAGAAAGAGCCAAAGACCCCGCGCGCGCCCGCCATCGAGTAGCACTCATTCGGTTTCGATAATCGGCGCGGGCCGACTTGGATTAGCGCTTGGCATCGCTCTGAGTAAGGCCGGGTACGCGATAGACCTGGTCGTTACGCGCAGCTCCGCGAGCGCAAAGCACGCCGCCACACTGCTCAAAACGACTGGTGAACATGTTGGAGCAAAAGGATTAATTAAACCCTCCCGACGATCTCTTGAACTAATTGCAAGCAGCTCGCTCATAATTGTGGCCACACCGGATGACGCGATTCCCGGCGTCGCCAGGAACCTGGCAGAGGCCTTTCAGTCTCTGCAATTCACTCACGACACGCGACGCCTGGTCGCAGTGCACACGAGCGGGGCGCTGTCCTCGCGAGTGTTGCAGCCGCTGAAAGCGCAGGGTCTCAGCATCGGTTCGATTCACCCTTTGGTTTCGATTAGCGACAAGAATGGAGCGGGCGACTCGTTATCACGCGCCTTTTTCTCTCTCGAAGGCGACCCCGCCGCTATTCGTATAGGGAAGCGCCTGGTCCAGGATCTGGGTGGCAGGAGCTTTGTGATTAACGCCCGCAGCAAACCTCTCTACCACGCAGCGGCTGTCATGGCGTCACCAAATCTAACCGCATTATTCGACGTAGCTCTTGAGATGCTGAGTCGCTGCGGCATTTCAGCACGACGCGCGCGTCAAATCTTGCTACCGCTGGTTCAGAGCACTTTAGCCAATCTGTCCGATCAGGAACCTGCCCGGGCACTCACCGGGACATTCAAGCGCGGAGACCTCGCAACCGCGAGAGAGCATATCAACGCAATGGATTCCGCCGGACTTACTGACGCACTCCGTGCTTATGCAGTCCTCGGACAACACTCACTCGGATTATCAAGTCTTCCCAGGGCGCGCAGGATCGAAATCGAACAGCTCCTAACCCAAACGCTGAAGCGGGCGGTGAAGGCCCGCGAACGCCTCGAGCACATGTTCGTGGCCTTCTGATCGCGCGGGAACGCCGCACGCCCGAGACGAGAACCACGAAGGACACGAAGGGCACGAAGAGTTCGTATAGGCGGCGCGCGCGCTCAGAACGACGCGTTGCCAGGCGTGCGCGGGAACGGGATCACGTCGCGAATGTTCGCCATCCCCGTCGCGTAGATGATCGTGCGCTCGAGGCCGAGGCCGAAGCCGGCGTGCGGCACGGTGCCGTAGCGGCGCAGATCGCGGTACCACCCGTAGTGATGCGGATCGAGCCCGAGCTCCGCGAGCCGCCGATCGAGGTGGTCGAGCCGCTCCTCGCGCTGCGAGCCGCCGATGATCTCGCCGATGCCCGGCGCCAGGACGTCCATCGCCGCCACCGTCTTCCCGTCGTCGTTCATGCGCATGTAGAACGCCTTGATCGTCTTCGGGTAGTTCATGAGGACGACCGGCGCCTTGACGTGCTCTTCCGTGAGCCAGCGCTCGTGCTCGGACTGCAGGTCCACCCCCCACCGCACGGGGAACTCGAATGTCCTGCCGCTCTGTTCGAGCGCCGCGATCGCGTCGGTATACGACATCCGCTCGAACGACGAGGTGACGAATTTCTCGAGCCGCGCGATGCACGTCTTGTCGATCCGGTCGGCGAAGAACTTCAGGTCGTCGCCGCGCTCGTCGAGCAGCGCCGTGAAGATGAACTTCAGGAACGACTCGGCGAGATCGGCGTTGGCCGCCAGGTCGCCGAACGCGATTTCCGGCTCCACCATCCAGAACTCGGCCAGGTGCCGCGCGGTGTTGCTGTTCTCGGCCCGGAACGTCGGCCCGAAGGTGTAGACCTTCGACAGCGCGCAGCAGTACGTCTCGACGTTCAGCTGCCCGCTGACGGTCAGGAACGCTTCCTTGCCGAAGAAGTCCTGCGCGAAGTCGGTCCTTCCCTCCGGCGTGCGCGGCAGCGCCCCGCTGTTGACGAGATCGAGCGTGCTGACCCGGAACATCTCGCCGGCACCCTCGGCGTCGCTCGCGGTGATGATCGGCGTGTGCACCCAGAAGAAGCCGTGCTCGTGGAAGTAGCGGTGCACGGCCATGCTGAGCGAGTGCCGCACGCGGGCGACGGCGCCGAGCGTGTTCGTGCGCGGCCGCAGGTGCGCCACCTCGCGCAGGTACTCGAACGACGTCTTCTTCGGCTGAATCGGGTAGGTGTCGGGGTCGTCGACCCATCCGACCACCTGCACGGATTCAGCCTGGATTTCCACCACCTGCCCCTGCCCCTGGCTGGCGGTCACCGTCCCGGTCGCGACGACCGAGCAGCTCGACGTCAGCTTCTTGATCTCGCTCTCGTAGTTGGGCAGCGCGGCGGCGGCAACCACCTGGACGGGGTCGAAACACGACCCGTCGTGGAGATGGATGAACGAGACCCCGGCCTTCGAGTCGCGCCGCGTCCGGACCCAGCCGCGGACGGTCACGCGGCTGCCGGTCGGGACCTTCCCCTTCAACACCGACGCGACGTCGATATGGTCGGCGGTCACCATCGTTCATGATTATCCGTCGAGTATCCTTAGATCACCGCACATGAAGATTGGAATGATCTCGCTCGGCTGCCCGAAGAACCTCGTCGACTCCGAGGTGATGCTCGGGCTCGCCCAGCAGGGCGGCCATCAGCTCACCCGCGACGCCGCGGACGCCGACGTCCTCGTCGTCAATACGTGCGCCTTCATCGACAAGGCGAAGCAGGAATCGATCGACACGATCCTGGAGATGGCCGAGCTGAAGAAGACCGGCAAGTGCCGCCGGCTCGTCGTCACCGGCTGCATGGCGGAGCGGTATCGCGACGAGCTGAAGGCGCAGATTCCGGAGATCGACGCGGTCCTTGGGACAGGGGAAGTACTGGAGATCGTGAATGCTATCGGCGGGTCCGCGATCGGCCAGGGATCGGGGATCGGGGATCAGGGATCAGGAACCCTGATCCCGTTGCTTCGATCCAACGGGGAACCAGTGAACTCCCGATCCCCGATCCCCGATCCCCGATCCCTGCCGACCTACATCTACGACGCCGAGACGCCGCGCCTGCTCGCGACGCCGCGCCACTACGCCTACATCAAGATTGCCGAGGGCTGCGACTACAAATGCGCCTTCTGCATCATCCCGACGCTGCGCGGCCACTACCGCAGCCGCCCCGCCGATTCCATCGTCCGCGAGGCGCGGGCGCTTGCCTCGCGCGGCGTCAAGGAGCTGCTCCTCATCTCGCAGGACACCAGCTTCTACGGCGTCGATCGCGGCGAGCGCGGCGCGCTCGCCCGCCTGCTGCGCGACCTGAACGCCGTCGACGGCCTCGAGTGGATCCGGATGCTCTATCTCTACCCGACCACGATCGGAGACGATGTGCTCGACGCGATGGCGGAGTGCGACAAGGTCTGCAACTACGTGGATCTGCCGCTGCAGCATGCCTCCGACCGCGTCCTGAAGCGGATGAAGCGCCCGGGGACCCGCGCCGGCTACGAGCGGCTGCTCGAACGCATCCGCACGCGCGTTCCGGGCGTCACGCTCCGTACGACCTTCATCGTCGGCTTCCCGGGCGAAGCGGACGACGATTTTGCGCAGCTGCAGGATTTCGTGAAGAGCGTCGGCTTCGATCACGTTGGGGTCTTCACCTACTCGCACGAGGAAGGGACCTCCGCCCACGGCTTCGAGGACGACGTGCCGGCGAGGGTGAAGGAGCAGCGCCAGGCCCGGCTGATGAGCCTGCAGAAGCGGATCGTGGCCAAAGCCCAGCAATTGCGTGTAGGTCAAGGGGTTCGGCTGCTCGTCGACGGGCCGTCGTCCGAGCATGAGCTGGTCCTTCGGGCACGGCTGGAGGGGCAGGCTCCCGACATCGACCCGGTCGTCTACCTCACCGACTGCGACCCGTCTGACTTCGGCGCCGGTCAATTCATCACGGCCGAGATTGTCGGAAGCCGCGACTACGACCTGCTGGCCGCGCCTCTTACTCTTTCCGTGTGATATTCTTAACGGCTGCTACGCGGAGAAAGTCTCCAAGTGGGCTCGTGCCCACTTTTTTTATTTGTGGGTATTGGGCCGGCTTCAGGCGGCCCGCGGACGAATGCAGGCGCTGGAGCACATCCGCGCGATTGCTGAGCGTGTCGCGCGGTCGCACGGTCTCGAAGTGTGGGACATCGTGAGCCGCCGGGAACCGCAGGGGCAGGTGGTGCGCGTGTTCATCGACCGACCGGGGCCGGCGGCCACGCCCGAGGAGAGCGTCAGCATCGAGGATTGCGAGCAGGTGAACCGCGAGATGGGCATCATCCTCGACGTCGAGGACCCGCTGCCCTCCACGTACACGCTCGAGGTTTCGTCGCCGGGACTCGATCGGCCGCTGCGCGGCGAGGACGACTACCGGCGGTTCGCCGGCCGCCTCGCGAAGATCGTGGTGAGCGAGGCGGTGGACAACCAGAAGGCGTTCGAGGGGCGTCTGCGCGGCATCGAGCGGACTGCCGCGGGAGACGCGGTCGTGCTCCTCGAGGGACCGAGGCAACGTATGCACCGGCTGCCGCTGCGATGGATTACGCGCGGCCGCCTGGAAGTGGAGTTTTAGGCCAAGAGTGACTATGCAAAACCCGTTGATGCAGACGATCGAGGCGCTGGCCAAGGAAAAAGGCATCGAGGCCGACACGATCATCACTGCCATCGAAGACGCGGTCCTCACCGCTTCGCGCAAGTACTACAAGACGAACGAGAACCTGAAGACGCGTTTCAACCAGGAGACCGGCCAGGTCGACCTCTTCGCCATCAAGCACATCGTCCAGGACGTCGAGGACTCGTCGACGCAGATCTCGCTGAAGGAGGCGCAGGACCTCTACGGCGAGGAAGCGGAAGTCGACATGGAGATCGAGTTCCCGAAGCGGACCGACGTGCTCGGGCGCATTGCCGCGCAGACCGCCAAGCAGGTGATCTTCCAGAAGGTGCGCGAGGCGGAGCGCGAGAACATCTTCGCCGAGTACAACCAGCGCATCGGCGAGGTGATCAACAGCACGGTGAAGCGGTTCGAGAGCGGCGACCTCATCGTCGAAATCGGCCGCGTCGAGGCCGTGCTGCCCCGCAAGGAGCAGTCGCGCGCGGAAAGCTATACGCCGGGCGAGCGCATCCGCGCGGTCATCAAGGGCGTCAACCGCAGCGCCAAGGGTCCGCAGATCGTCCTCTCGCGCACGGATCCCGCGCTGCTCATCAAGCTGTTCGAGCAGGAAGTGCCGGAAATCTACGACGGCACCGTGATCATTCGCGGCGCGGTCCGTGAGGCGGGCGACCGCGCCAAGGTCGCCGTCTACTCGCGGGAGCGCGACGTGGACCCGGTCGGCGCATGCGTCGGCATGAAGGGGACGCGCGTCCAGGCGATCATCCGCGAGCTCCGCGGCGAGAAGATCGACATCGTCGAGTGGTCGGATGACGCGATTCTCTTCGTGACCAACGGGCTCAGCCCCGCGAAGGTGCAGCGCGTCTCGATCGTCGACGACAAGGAACGCGTCATGGAGGTCGTCGTCGAGGACAAGCAGCTGTCGCTGGCGATCGGCAAGAAGGGGCAGAACGTCCGGCTGGCGGCGAAGCTGACCGGCTGGCGCATCGACATCAAGAGCGAGGAAGAGAAGCGGAAGGAAGTGGAAGCGCAGTTCGGCGCGCTCGAAGCGGGCGACGCGCAGGCGCAGATGGACGCGCTCTTCCCCGATACGCCGCCGCAGGTCGAACAGGTCGAACAGGAACCGGCGCCGGCGGACGTGTCCGCCGAAGCCGACGAGCGAATCCAGTCGGCGGAGGCGGAAGCAACCGAGGAGAGCGCGGAAGCAACCGAGGAGAGCGCGGAAGCAACCGAGGAGAGCGAAGTGGGCGAGGTTGCCGAGGCGGAGAGCCCGGAGGTCGCGGAGTCCGCGGCCCCTGCCGAGACGGAAAAGTTAGAGAGCTAAGGGTATTTATTTTTGGCAACAGTCCGGATTTACAAGGTCGCCGAGCTTCTCGGTTCCACCAGCCAGGAAGTGCTCGCGCTGCTGAAGCGCGATCACGGCATCGAGCTGAAGAGCGCCTCGAGCACGATCGAAGAGGTCGTCGCCCGCTCGTTCGTCGAACGCGTGGCGCGGCAGCGCAGCATCTCGCTGCCTGGCGGCGACATGTTCGCCGAGACGCCCGCGCCCCCGAAGGGCGGCGCGAAGAAGACCGCCTCGCCGAAGAAGGCCGAACCGCCGAAGCCGACCGCGCCCGTGCTCGGGCCGCCCCGCCTCGTCAAGACGATCAAGCCGCTGCATCCACTCGCGCCGCCGGAGCCCATGGAAGAGGCGCCGCCGGAGCATGTCGTGGCGCCGCCTCTTGCCGCGGCGCCACCGCCCGCGCCCGAAGTCGCGCCGGAACCGCAGCGCGCCGAGGCGCCGCCGCCGTGGGTCGAGCCGGCGCCGATGCCGGTTGCCGCCGCGCCGTCCGTCGAGGAAGCACCGGTCGCCGCGCCGGCGCCCGAGTCGCCGCGGCCGCACCTGCCGGCGTCGCCGCGCGTCGTTCCTCCGACAATTCGCCTGCGCATCGAGGAGCCTGGCAGGCCCACGCAGCCGGCGCGACCGCTGGCGCCTGCGAAGCGTCCTGCGGTCTCGCAGCCACGCATGGTGCAGCCGCCTGCAGCCACGCCGCCGAAACCGACCCCGGCCGCGGGTGCACGCCCGGGCCCACAGGGTGGACGTCCCGGCGGACCGGGTGCACCGCGTCCGGCGTATCCGCCGCCGCCACGGCCCACGACGCCAAGCATGCTGGGCGGACCTCGTCCGCTGCCGTCGCAGCCGATCCGCACGCAGACGGCGCAGCCACCTCGTCCCGGCATGCCGCAGCGGCCGGGCGCACCACCGCCACGTCCGCCATTCGGCCAGCAGTTCCGCCCGGGGCAACGGCCAGTCACCACCCGCCGCGAGCGTCCGTCCGCGCCCGCAACCTCGGCCCCTGCGCCGCCGCCGCCAGTCACCCGGACGATCACGCTTGCCGAGGGGATGACGGTGAAGGACCTCGCCGACAAGCTCGACGTGCGCGTGAAGGACGTCCTCGCGAAGCTGTTGATGAAGCGCATGATGATGACCATCAACAGCACGATGGACATCGAGGTCGCCAAGGACCTCGCGCGCGAGTTCGGCGCCGAGATCGAGATGCGGAGCTTCGAACAGGAGCTCATCTCCGCGGATCAGGAAGATTCCCGGCCCGAGGATCGCCAGATGCGGGCGCCCGTCGTCACCGTGATGGGCCACGTCGATCACGGCAAGACGTCGCTCCTCGACGCGATCCGCGAGACGAAGGTCGCGGAGCGTGAAGCCGGCGGCATCACGCAGCACATCGGCGCCTACCACGTGGACGTGGGCGAGGGCCGCAGCGTGGTCTTCCTCGACACGCCGGGTCACGAAGCGTTCACGCTGATGCGCGCCCGCGGCGCGAAGGTCACCGACGTCGTCGTGCTCGTCGTCGCGGCCGACGACGGCGTGATGCCGCAGACGCGGGAAGCGATCGATCACGCGAAGGCGGCCAACGTGCCGATCGTCGTGGCGATCAACAAGATCGACAAGCCGGGCGCCAATCCCGACAACGTGAAGCGCGAGCTGGCCGAGCTGAACCTCGTCCCCGAAGACTGGGGCGGCTCGACGGTCATGGTGCCGGTCTCGGCCAAGAAGAAGCAGAACCTCGATCAGCTGCTCGAGATGATCCTGCTCTCGACCGACATCCTCGAGCTCAAGGCCAACCCGAAGCACAGCGCGTCGGGCGCGGTGCTCGAAGCCAAGCTCGATCGCGGCCGCGGCCCCGTCGCGACCGTGCTCGTGCAGGACGGCACGCTGAACGTCGGCGACAACTTCATCGCCGGCCCGGTTGTCGGGCGCGTCCGCGCGCTGATCGACGATCGCGGGCGGCCGGTGAAGTCCGCGGGACCATCGACGCCGGTGGAAGTCCTCGGCCTGACGAGCCTTCCGCAACCGGGCGATCCGTTCCAGACGGTGGCCGATGCCGCCAAGGCGCGGCAGATCGCGAACTTCCGGCAGACACAGGCCAAGGAGCGCGCCCTGGGCGCGCGCGGCGGCCGCCTGACGCTCGAGTCGCTGAAGGAGCAGATTGCCGAAGGCGGCATCAAGGAACTGCCGATCATCGTCAAGGCGGACGTGCAGGGCTCGTCGGAAGTGCTGGCCGACTCGCTGACCAAGCTGTCGGACGACAAGGTGAAGATCCGGATCATCCGCGCCGGCGTCGGCGCCATCAACGAGTCCGACGTGCTGCTCGCGTCGGCGAGCAACGCCATCGTCATCGGCTTCAACGTGCGGCCCGACCGCAACGCCGCGGACATGGCGGATCGCGAAGAGGTGGACATCCGCCTGCACTCGGTCATCTACACCGTCACCGAGGAAATCCAGAAAGGGATGGAGGGCCTCCTCGACCCGACGTTCAAGGAAGTGCGGATCGGCACGGCGGAAGTCCGCGAGGTCTTCAAGGTCCCGAAGATCGGTTCGATTGCCGGCTGCATGGTCATCGACGGGCGCATCACGCGCGCCGGCGAGACGACCGCGCGGCTGCTTCGCGACAACGTCGTGGTGCACGAAGGGAAGATCGGCTCCCTGCGCCGCTTCAAGGACGACGTGAGCGAGGTGAAGTCCGGCTTCGAGTGCGGCATCGGCCTCGAGCGCTACAACGACATCAAGGTGGGCGATACCATCGAGGTGTTCACGATGGAGCGGGTCAAGACGGCGACGGCGTCGTAAATGGCCCAGGGACACCGTCCCGATCGGGTCGGGGAGCAGATCCGCGACGTCCTCAGCGAAGTGCTCGCCAGGGGCGAAGTACACGACCCGGGCATCGGCTTCATCACGCTGACGCGCGTGCAGGTCACGACCGACTTGCAGCTGGCGCGCGTCTTCTACACGACCCTCGGCGATCAGAAGGCCCGCACGGAGACGTCGCGCGCGTTGCAGCGCGCGACCGGCTTCTTCCGGCGTCAGCTCGGCGCGCGGCTGCAGCTCCGCCGCGTCCCCGAGGTCGAGTTCCGGTTCGACGAGTCGATCGCCAACCAGGACCGCATCGAACAGATCCTCCGCGACATCCACGAGGAGGACGCCCAAAGGAACTCCCAACTTCCAACGGCCGACTCCCAAGGTGACGACGACGGCGACTGACACGGCGACCCGCGCGCGAATCGCGGACGAGATTCGCAAGCGGCAGCGCTTCGTGCTGTCTTCACACGTCCGCCCCGACGGCGATTCGATCGGCTCGCAGTTCGCGATGGCCCACGCGCTGTGGCACCTCGGGAAGGACGCGCGGATCGTGAACCACGATCCCGCACCGGGGCCGTACTCGGTCTTTCCCGGCGTGACGAAGATCGAGGTCGCCAGCCGCGTCGACGATCCCGGCGACGCGGTGATCGTCATGGAGTGCGGCGACCTGACGCGGACCGGCGTCGAGGGGCTCGAGCGCGGCTTCGTGATCAACATCGATCACCACATCGGCAACACGGCCTTCGGCGCGCTGAACTGGTTCGACGCGAGCGCCGCCGCCTGCAGCGAGATGGTGTTCGACCTCGTCAGGGAGCTCGACGTCCCCCTGACGCGCGAAATCGCGACGCACGTCTACATCGGGATCATCACCGACACCGGCTCCTTTCACTACTCGAACATCTCGCCGCGCACCTTCGACATCTGCCGCCAGTGCGTCGAGGCGGGGATCGACCCGCCTGCCATCGCCGGCGCCATCTACGACAGCAACACCCTCGGACGGCTGAAGCTGTTCGGCGCGGTGCTGAGCCGGATGGTGCTCCACCCGAGCGGCCGCGTCGCCACGCTCTGCGTGGACCAGAAGCTGGCGCGCGAGTGCGGGGGCACGTACGAAGACACCGAAGGCATCGTGAACCTGCCGCTGTCGGTGAAGGACATCGAGGCGGTCGTGTTCTTCAAGGAGGCCGGCGAGAACGACTGGCGTGTCAGCATGCGGTCCAAGGGCGACGTGGACGTCAACGCCATCGCGAAGGAGCTCGGCGGCGGCGGTCACAAGAACGCGTCGGGGTGCAGCGCCCGCGGCACGTTCGCCGATCTCAAGCTGGTCTTCGAGCAGAAGCTGCTCGAGCAGATACAGAGAGCCGGCAGCGGGCAGCAGGCAGTCGGCAGCACGCCTTCGTGATCTGCACTGCCCGCTGCCCGCTGCCAGCTGCCCGTCGGCGGCACGCCTTCGTGATCTTCACTGCCTGCTGCCCACTGCCAGCTGCCCGCTGATGGACGGCGTGCTCGTCATCGACAAGCCCGAAGGTCCGACGTCGCACGACGTCGTCGCCACGGCCCGGCGCGCGCTTGGCGAGAAGCGCATCGGACACACCGGTACACTCGATCCGCTCGCCACGGGCGTGCTTCCGCTGGTACTGGGGCGCGCGACACGGCTGGTCCGCTTTCTCACCGCGTCGGACAAGGACTACGACGCGACGATCCTTTTCGGCGTGACGACCGACACGCTCGACGTCACGGGCGAGGAAACGAGCCGGCCCGGCGGCGCTCCGTCGCGCGAGGCGCTCGTGGCCGCGCTGCGCGCCTTCGACGGGGAGCAGATGCAGGTACCCCCCGCCTACTCCGCGAAGAAGGTCGGCGGCCGGCGCGCATACGACTTCGCGCGGCGGGATGAACCCGTCGAGCTCGCGGCGGTGCCGGTGCGCGTCTCGCGTCTCGAGCTGCTCGAGTCCGGCAACAATCGCTGCCGCCTGTCGCTCACCTGTTCCGCCGGCTTCTACGTCCGCGCGCTCGTGCGCGACCTCGGCGAGCGCTGCGGCACGGGCGCCACGCTGGAGGCGCTCCGAAGGACCCGCAGCGGCGAGTTCACGATTGACGAGGCCATCCCGCTCGATGCGCTCGAACCCCCCGACCCCGGAGCCCCGACCCCGGATCCCGGCCTGATTCCGATGGAACGGCTTCTCACCAGCTTCCCGGCCGTCACCGTGACCGCCGAGGGGCTCACCCGCGTCTCCCACGGCCAGCACGTCCGGCCGATGGATGTGTCCAGCGCGATGCCGGCTGCCTCATCCGAATGGGTTCGGGTGCTCGACGGAGGGGGCACGCTCGTGGCGCTCGGCACCCTCCAGCGGCCCTCGGGTTTTTTGCACCCGGAGGTTGTACTGATTTAGAATGATAAGTCTTTGAATACCAGCAATTAAGAAACGTACGACGGCTTGGTGCTCTGTACAGGGTTCCTGGGCCGTTCGTGGAGGATCGATGGCCTTTACCAAGGACCGCAAGACCGGGATTATCGGCGAGTACAAGACTCACGACGGCGACACGGGCTCACCGGAAGTTCAAGTTGCCCTCCTCAGCGAGCGCATCAACTACCTCACGGAACATTTCAAAGTTCACGCGAAGGATCACCATTCACGTCGCGGCCTGCTGAAGCTGGTTGGCCAGCGCCGGCGGTTGCTCGACTATCTCAAAAGCAAGGATATGGGTCGCTACGCGACGCTCATTCAGCGTCTCGGCATCCGTAAGTAGCCGCTTCCGCCATGCATAACGTCAATCTCCAGAAGCGCGAGATCCAGATCGGCTCACGCCGCATCTCCATTGAAACCGGCAAGCTGGCCAAGCAGGCCGACGGGTCGGTGGTCGTCCGATCGGGCGACACCGTCGTCCTTGTGACCGCCTGCCACGCGGCCAACCCGCGCGAAGGGATCGACTTCCTTCCGCTCACGGTTGATTACCGCGAATACACCTACGCCTCGGGCCGCATCCCGGGCGGGTTCTTCAAGCGCGAAGGCAAGCCGCCCGAGAAGGAGGTGCTGACCAGCCGCCTCATCGATCGGCCGTGCCGTCCGCTCTTCGCGGCCGGCTGGCGCTACGAAACGCAGATCATCGCGTTGCTGCTGTCGGCCGACCAGGACAACGACGCCGACGTGCTGGCGATTACCGGCGCATCCGCCGCGCTCGCGCTGTCGGAGATCCCGTTCGAGAAGACGATCGCCGGCGTCCGCGTCGGCATCGTGAACGGCAGCGTCGTCATCAATCCGACCTATGGCGAGCGCAAGGAGAGCACGCTGGATCTCATCGTCGCCGGCAGCGCCGACGGCATCCTGATGGTCGAGGCCGGCGCCAGGGAAGTCTCCGAGAAGGACGTGGTCGGCGCGCTCGAAGCGGCGCACGCGGCCATCAAGCAGCTCGTCGCCGCGATCGACGAGCTGAAGGCGGCGGTCGGCAAGAAGAAGCTGACGGTCGCGGCCAAGGAAGTAGACCAGGCGTTCCACAAGACGGTTCACGACAAGTCGTTCGGACCGCTCGGCGACGCGATGCGGATCCTCAACAAGCTCGAAAGCTACAGCCGGGTCGATACCGTCCTCGACGACCTGCTCGACGCGCTCGACGAGGAACAGCACGCCGAGGCCAAGCACATCTTCCACGAGATGCAGGAGAAGGTGCTGCGCGACGAGGTCCTCAACAAGGGCCATCGGCTCGACGGCCGCAAGTTCGATCAGATCCGTCCGATCTGGACGGAGGCCAGCGTCCTGCCTCGTGTGCACGGCTCGGTCGTCTTCACGCGCGGCGAGACGCAGGCGCTCGTCACCTGCACGCTCGGCACCGCGGACGACGAGCAGAAGGTCGAGCACGTGAGCGGCGAGTTCTACAAGCGCTTCATGCTCCACTACAACTTCCCGCCGTTCTCGGTGGGCGAGACCGGCCGCTTCACCGGCCCCGGGCGCCGCGAGATCGGCCACGGCGCGCTGGCGGAGCGCGCGCTGACGCCGGTGGTCCCGGGCGACGACAAGTTCGCCTACACGATTCGTCTCGTCTCGGACATTCTCGAATCGAACGGATCCTCGTCGATGGCATCGGTGTGCGGCGGTTCGATGGCGATGATGGACGCGGGCGTGCCGATCAAGGCACCCGTCGCCGGCATCGCGATGGGGCTCATCATGGACGAGAAGACCGGCAAGTACGCCGTCCTCTCGGACATCGCGGGCGCCGAGGATCACTACGGCGACATGGACTTCAAGGTCGCCGGCACCGCGCAGGGCATCACCGCCCTGCAGATGGACATCAAGGTCACGGGGATCAACTCCGAGGTCATGTCGAAGGCGCTCGACCAGGCTCGCGCAGGACGGATGCACATCCTCGGCGAGATGGCCAAGACGCTCGGCACAGCCAGGACGGCCATGTCGGACTTCGCGCCGCGGATCATCACCATCAAGATCCCGGTCGACAAGATTCGCGACGTCATTGGCCCCGGCGGCAAGATGATCCGGAGCATCATCGAGCGGACCGGCGTGAAGATCGACGTCGAGGACGATGGCCGCGTGAACGTGGCGTCCGCCGACGGCGAGTCGGCGGCGAAGGCGATCGGCATCATCCAGGAGCTGACCGCCACGCCGGAGCTGAACAAGACCTACATGGGCAAGGTGCAGCGCATCACCGATTTCGGCGCGTTCGTCGAGATCATGCCGGGCACCGACGGCCTGCTGCACGTCTCCGAGATCGCGAACCACCGCGTGAAGGACGTGCGCGACGAGCTCAAGGAAGGTCAGCAGATTCTCGTGAAGGTCATCAATATCGACCCGACCGGGAAGATTCGGCTCAGCCGCAAGGCGCTGCTGCAGGACGAGGCGCCGAAGCCGCAGGAGGCTGCTCCCGCCGCCAAGGAATAACCCGGCCGTACAGGGGCGCCCGCGGCGCCGCGCCCCTGCACGGATCGACACCGAACCCGACGAGCCCGCGGGGCGTCACAATAGGCATATGAAGATTTCCCGGCGCTCGGTTGGATTGATGCTCATCGGCGCCGGCGGCCTCCTCCTCGCCGGACCAACGGTTGCCCGCCTCCTGGCGGCCTCGATGCCGCCCGGCCCAGGTCAGGATCAGCCTCCGAACCGTCGCGAGTTCACCATCGCCACGAAGGACTATCAGTATTCGCCCACTCGCATCGAGGTCTCGCAGGACGACCTCGTGAAGCTGACCGTACGGAGCGAGGACATCGCGCACAGCTTCACGATCGACGAGTACCGCATCGCGAAGCGCGTTCCCGCGGGCGGCTCGACGACCTTCGAGTTCCAGGCGGACCGGCCGGGCACCTTTGCCTTCTATTGCGCGCTGACGAGCGCGCCCGGCCACAAGATGATGCACGGCGAGCTCGTGGTGCGGGCGAAATAGCGATCGCTCGCGGGGCATCCTCTCATCGACGCGTTCCTCTGGGTGAAGCAGCCGGGCGAATCCGACGGCACCTGCAACGGCGGGCCGTGAGCGGGATCGTGGTGGGCCGCCTATGCCCTGGAGCTGAGT
>Ga0137418_10003410_pt1 | contig 14605 bp, 15 predicted proteins | sample CZODoug3_1_2_16f_FD_122242 | JGI IMG/M metagenome (GOLD analysis project Ga0137418, IMG submission 122242) | Vadose zone soil fungal communities from Angelo Coast Range Reserve, California, USA - CZODoug3_1_2_16fungal (Hybrid Assembly) | ecosystem: Environmental > Terrestrial > Soil > Vadose... | reverse complement strand
AGACCAAAGACCGCCGACCCGCCGCGCAGGCCGCCGGTGATGTAGAAGAAGCCGAGCGCAATCATGAAGGCGAGGAGAATTCCCGTGAGGAAGCCCATCGAGTGGAAAAACACATCGAGCGAGGCAGCTCCGGCGACGACCGCACACGTTCCTACCACGCGTCGTGAGATGGCGTCGAAGTGACCGATATTTCCACCGAGTCGCGTCGAACTAGGCATCCTATTCTGCCATACCAAATGCCGTTGCTGATGGCCCATTCAGTTGCGGCGTTAAATTACCTTGAGACTGTCCAATGATACTTTCACATACAGAATTAGCTCGTCCGAGAACTTGCCATATTCCCAGGCGACTGACACGGGCCAAAAAAGGTGAAGTCAGGATGACGACAGCTACTACATTTATGTAAATGTGATTACGTTTCGCCGAGATCCACGATGTGGGGAAGGGGCAGATGAGATCCTAGATCCCGATATGATCATAGAGGGGCCCTTGGTTTAGTTGCCGGATCGAACCGTCGACAGCCGAAAATCTGCCAAAACACGCGGTCGCCATGAACAAAATGTGGGCTGTAAGGACGAGAACACTTACGAATCAGTCGGCGGCACGTTGTCGTGTTTTTCATCTACTTGCTAGTTTTCCTCGGGCACGTTGTTTTCGTAATCATGCGAGAGCACGTGGCGTGGGAGTCCCGACTCGAGAACGGCGGCGCGCGCAGGCTTCCAGGGCGGCAATAATGGACCAAGCCAGACCGGCGTAACACAGGGAATGCTTCCAGAACCTTTGGAGGTTCTGATAGACCTGCGCGTTCTAGTGCATCCGAACTTGACCCGCGCGCTCTCTCTCCTCTAGTACCCATGAACCATTATGATGCGAATGATGGCCCCACTAGCCACTGTGCACCGGAAGAGACCCGGACCTCTTTGACAATTCCATTCTGTGCGTGCGCATAACAGTGGCGCGAGCGCTGACAATCAGTCCGGCATCGGTGTCTGGGCCATGCACGGTGACTGACAATTCTTTGTCCTTGCCTGTGTCCTTCTGGGATTTTTCTTGTGACCACAGCGAGATCGGGTCCAGCGCGAGCACTGCTGCTAGGGCTATCCCTGGCAGCTCCGCCGCCCAAAAGGGGAGAGTTGCTTTGCCGCACACGCGTGCGTTTCGTCCGCTCATTTTGGCTCGTTATCCTGTATGAGTTACGCGCACGGGATGGGTAAAGTTCCCCATATTCGCGCGGGTGGCTCCGGTGGCTGCAAAGGTGAAAGCAAGTGCTACTGGCGGCACTTGGCGAGGATGAGGGTGATGTCGTCATGTTGCTCTTGGGGGCTGAAGCGGAGGACTTCATCGACTATGGAGCCTAGCGCGGCTTGCGGGGAAAGCGTGCGGTGGCGACGGAGTAAGTCGACAAGGCGCGCCTCGCCGAATTCCTCGCCATCGTGGTTGAAGGATTCGGTGATGCCGTCGGTGTAGAGGGCGAGAAAGTCGCCGGGAGCGATCTGGCATTCGCCGAGCTCGCACTCCCACTTTTTGAAAATGCCCAGGACGGTGGCGGTGGCGTCGAGGTGCGTCACGCTGCCGTCGTTGCGGAGGAGAAGGGCGGGGAGATGGCCGCAGTTGGCGTAGCGGAGCAGGCGAGAAGAGTCGTCGTATTCGGCGAAGAAAAGAGTAGCGAAGGCGCCGTCGGTGGTGTTTTCGCAGAAGAGCTGATTCACGGAACACAAGAGATGGTCGGGCTGCTGCTTGGCGATGGCGCAGAGACTGCGGAGATTTGCCTGCAGGCTGGCCATTAAGAGCGCGGCGGCGATGCCTTTGCCAGAGATGTCCGCGATGACGAAGGCGAGGCGGTTCTGGCCGAGGTCGAGGAAGTCGTAATAGTCGCCGCCGACTTGGCGAGCCTGGATGCAGACGCCAGAGTATTCGAGAGTGGCGAGAGGCGGGAGGGTCTGCGGGAACAGACGAGATTGCACGTGCTTGGCGATTTCGAGTTCGTGGGCGGCGCGGCGTTCGGCTTCTTGCTTTGCGACGATGGTGCGGCGTTGCGCTTCCATGGCGTGGGTAAGCTCATCGAAACTGACGAGTGAGAAGGAGTTGCCGTCGATATCACGGAAGCGCGCAACGATTCCGCCCCAGATCGGCGTTTCTTCGCCGAGGAGCATGCCGGTTCTCGTGCTGGAGCTGGATTCTGCGCTTGGACCTGCAGCTGCGGCCGCTGCGGCGGTTTGCGCCGGTTGAGATTGGTAACGGATGCGCTTAAGGCGAGGCGTGCTCTGAAAGCGGACGCCGCGCTTAGACCATTCGAGGAACTTGGAGGTGACGTCTTCCGTGACGAAGACGACTTGCGTGGCGCGACCGATGAGCTTGTACTGTTCGGAATTGGGCTTGGGAACGATGAGCGACAGGATGGCGGCTCCGTCCGGAGGAGCCACGCCGACCCAGCGCTCACCGGATTGCACACGCGTGTCGAAAGCGACGTTGAAGCCGAGCTGGTCGACGAAAAAGCGGAGGCTGCGGTCCTGGTCGCGGACGAAGACGTTGACGCAGTGAAGGCGCAGGTGGGGGGACTGGCGGAGCGGTGAAGGGACCGTACCCATGGGGGCGATTATAAAGCGGAACGCGCGCTTGCGGACCGCAGAATGCCCGCACGGCCAAAATGGCTGTGCCACGAAAGGCGCAGATTGTTTCGAGCGTGAGCGTGTGCGAAAATGGAGAACGAGGAACTATGAGCACATCACTGGGCAAGCACGTCACGCTGACGAAGCCGGATGATTTCGGCAAGCTGTTGGAAGATGAGGGGATCATCTTCACCACGCTGGATAAGGCCGTGAATTGGGCGCGGAAAAGCTCGATTTGGCCGCTGGGATTTGGCTTGGCGTGCTGCGCGATTGAAATGATGTCGATGGCGGCGGCGCGGTTTGACGTGGCGCGATTTGGAGCGGAAGTGTTTCGTCCCTCTCCGCGGCAGGCGGATTTGATGATTGTGGCCGGGCGGCTCTCGCAGAAGATGGCGCCGGTGGTGCGGCAGCTCTACGATCAAATGCCGGAGCCGAAGTGGGTGATTTCGATGGGCGCTTGCGCGACTTCGGGCGGCGTGTTCAACAATTACGCGATCGTGCAGGGGTGCAATCAGGTAATTCCGGTGGATGTGTATGTGCCCGGATGCCCGCCGCGACCGGAGGCGCTGCTGTATTCGATTTTGCAGTTGCAGAAGAAGATTGACGGCGAGAAGGGATCGTTCAAGCGCGCGCTGAATTTGGCGTAGGAAAAAAGATAACGCTGAGGCGCAGAGTACGCCGAGGCTCGCAGAGCTAGGGGCCGGGTTGAACCCGGCCTCTACATTTTTGGATCCAAGTTATTGGGCAGTGATTCTCCTTGCCTTTCGTGTGCGCCAAATTAGGAAAACACATGCGACGAGAAGAATGGCGGTCAGCGCGCCTAAGACCAGCGATTGAGAAGACGACTCGGGCCGCATCGATCCCGAAGAAAGGCGTGGCGAAGAGAGCAAAGGGGGGCGGACCTGAGCGGATGTCGGTGGTTTGGGCGGGGACTGTGCGTGCGCCTGCGGCTTGGCTTGTCCTTGGATAGGCGGAAGCGCTCCGGTTCCGGAGACTGCAAATGAGGGTCCTTCCCCTGCTTTTAGTTGGGTGATCGCCCGCACTTGATAATCGGTGTTGCTGGTCGCGAAGACTTCGAAGGCTGGCGACCGTGACGAGAATTTCATGGTGCGCGGAATCATGACCGCAAACTGCCGCAGGGGATACGGGTGCCTTGTTTGAAACGCGGCATGGCCACGGTATGGCAGGTCGTAGTTGAAAGCAAACTTGGTGGCTCCCGGCCGCAGGGGGAAATTCACCGTATAGTGGCCAGGCTCCCCAGGCACAGAGGCTGCGGAAATTATTTCAGAAACCTTACGCGGACCTGCAGCTAGGACAGAATCGATTTTGGCACTTGCGGGCAGATAAGCTTCAAAGGTGCGCTGGCCCGCCTGAGTCAGTGGCGGGCTAGATTCATTCTTGATCTCGACCATGTCGGAGACGTGAAGCAGGTTCCCCTTGGTTCCGGCGCGGATGATTTCGATTGTACCGGTTACGCCCGGAACTTGAGGCTCAGCGTCAAACACTTGGAGGGACAGGGCATCGCCGTCGAAAGCGCGCTGCTCATAGCTGACACCTTGATGAACTACGCGCACCAGGTAGGGCTTGTCAGGATATTGCAGATTGAGAGTAAACGCCCCCGTTGCGTCGGTCTTGGCGCGCGCCTCCTCCTGCATTCCCTTATCTAGCCGAATAAGGATCACTTCATCGCCGATAGCGGGTTCTCCGCGGCTCTGATTGCGGACCAATCCCGTGATGTTGTTCGCACCCAGTGCTGCGGCTGAAGAACACGCAAGCACGGCCAGGGCTGAGAGCAGCCTCCGTGCGCAGAATCGCTTACTGTACAGGCGGAGATTCATCATTCGGTTGCCGCACTAGGTGGTCGAGGTGTTGTCGTTCGGGGAGCGCGTCCGAACATGATGCCGGTTTCTACTTCCACCGGGTGCCCGTCGCGCACGTAGGGCTTGAACCTCCATTGTGAGAGCGCATCGCTAATTGCCGCTGCTTGATCAGGAAAAGCGCTGAGAAAATGGATGTGCTTTACCTTGCCTTCTTGGTTGATGATGATGCGGACCGGAACAGGATTGAATCTGCGCTCGGTGAAAATTGGATCAACTCTCTCCATTACGTTTTCGCTGCTTGCGTAATCCTTGACGCACACAGGGAAATCACCCCCGCCTCTCCCCGAAATGGGGCCCGCCTCCTCGGGCAAGCTCATCTTGTTCATTTCCTGGATGAGATTTTCCACCAACTTAGTGTCCCGGCTGGTGAAGACGAATTGGACCATATGGCAGCGGATTTGGGTTGCCAGGACGTGCCAACGCAGCTCTGCCACAGGCGAAACGTAGTCAAAGCGGACGAAAGAACGGCTGGCGATGGTGACCAGCTTCGGCTGTTGTTCCACTTGGTAGTCCGCGTTCAATTTGTCCTTGGTGTAATTGATCAGCTCCAACGCGTTCCTGGCGGTAGTTAACGTGAAAAACAGATCTTGGGCAGCGATCAAGATACTGCCGCGAGTTGTCCCTTTAAATGTGTCCGCAGGCCTGATTTGCGCTAGTACGTAGTAGCCACTGTCCGAAGGAGGCGGGCCGCTGTATTTCTCGGTCCAATCAGGGGATAGAGCGAAGCTGATACCAAAATATGGGTTGCTATAGACATGGTTGGCCACCCTCCCGCCTTCCGGGATAGGAGTCAGCGAATCACTGGCACTCGACCAAGCACCCTTGACAAGGATGGTTTCGGTCGGCAGCTTTTTGGCCTGCGGATTCTCGGAAAAGTCGCCACCGCTCTGAGGGGCACCGTGTGCCCGGGGAAGCATCGACATGGACAGAACAAGAAGTATGAGGAAGCAAGAAAATTTAGTATGCATAGTCAGAGCGCCAATTTCTCGATGGAAAAAACCGGGCGAGGCACGCTCGTGTCTCGCCCGGGAGAAGTGGTGGCCCAGGATTACAATGAGCGCAGGAAGTTTAGGATGTCCTGCCGCTGGCTGGGGGTCAGCAATTGGTCGAAGTTCAGCTCTGTCTGGGTGGCTTCCGAGCCGTTGCTCTCATGAGCCTCGATGGCTGAAAGGAGATTGCTGGTGCGGCCATCATGCAAGAAAAAGATCCGCTGTCCGAGACCCCACAATGGAGCCGTACGGAACTGATCGCCGCCGGCACCACCCTGGGAAACGTTGTCCGCCAAGCCTACGCCCATGTGGTGGATTTCTACGTCGGAGAACAAATTGGCGGTAGCATGGCTCAAACCTAGGGTCAACTTAGAGGCCTGGGTGGTGAGTGACGGCGTATGGCAAGTGGCACAGCCGATGGCGCTAAAGAGCCTGCGGCCATTGGCGATCGAGGTTGCTCCTCCCGGCGAGGTAGTGGAGGGTGTGGGCTGGTCTAGGAACTGCATGAAGGCATTGAACAGCCCGACGTCACTGGTGACGGTGGAAGCGCTTGTGCCATCGGAGTGTGTAATGTCCTCGGGGTAGCCGGTCCCAGCGAGGTTCAGGCAGGTAGCCGGAAGCCCGCTTCCCAATTGGTCCTCGCCCGGCAGCGGCCGATCTTGCGTAAACAGTTCGTTGGAGATGCCCATCTCCACGTTGTAGGCCTCACCGGCGAAGATCATCAGCGACTTGTTCTGGGCCTTCCAGCCAAAACGGCTGATGGTGCCATCGTTGCCGTTGTGATTGAAAGTGCCGCTGATCCCCAGATTATTGCTTCCCTGAGCCCCATGGTTGGCAATTAGAGTTGAGTCGTCAATGTTTGCCATCAGTCCCGTGCCAAACGTCGGTGTGGGAATGCGGAAGATGATGTTGTTTGCTGCTCTCGCAGCATCAAAGCTGGGTTGCTGCAGACTGCAGCTTCCGGCATCGGAGCGACCGGAGACGGTGAACAGGTCTTCTACTCCGCCGTTAGGCGCGTTGGGGTTGGCATTGCCGAATCGGTCAAAGAAGAATGGGAACCGCGCTTCGCGCACCGGGCCGTTGGCCAAGACGAAAAATGGGATGGTGTTGGTGCTGCCATTCACGACGCCGTTGGCGATCACCTGGCTTTGGGGGTTCGACCCGACAAAGGGGAAGATACCGGAGGCTGGGCTGGTTCCGCCGGTTGCCGGTTGTGAATGACATGTCCCGCACGAGTCCAGGTTGAACCGAGGCCCTAGACCTGGGTTGTTTCCAGTAACGGTTTGGTGCTCATTGAACTGCGCGAGTCCGGTTTGAAAGAAGGCCAAGTCGTTTGGACTGGCGGTGACGGAAGGAAACGGCTGGCCCGCGTTCACTCCTGTGCCGCTGCGCACACCTGGATCGATTTGCGCAAACGCCATTCCCGGAACCAATAACGCCGCTAAAATTGCGAGAACCGATGCGAGTTTAACGGTTTTCATTTGCATTGCTCCTACGTGGGTCACTCTTGCTGATCGTCCAGGTTTTGCAGCAGTCGAACGCCTTGATGGCTAAGCGCGCCTGCTTAGCTCAGAAGGACACCTGTACGTGAATCGATCTTTTTTTACTACTCCTTACTTCACTTGGACAATAGAAAATAGTTAGCCGTATTCAGCTTTTGTTAGCATTTAGTGCAGTTGCTCTGTTTCCGGAAGCGCGACGGCGCCTCCGAAAAGCGTCGTTCAAACGCTCGGATGAAGCTGGAAGAATGCTCGTATCCAACGGTGTGAGCAATTTCTTTCACGCTCATGTAGCTGTTCGCTAGAAGGTGCGCTGCTCTCTGGAGTCGTTGTTCGCTTAACCACTCGCCCATGCACACGCCGGTCTCGTGCTTGAACAAACGCTGGAGATACGATGGGGTCAGGTTTAATTCGAGGGCCAAATCGCGGATGGTGAAAGTCATCCCAGATTCAACCATCTGTAGGATCTTTCGTACGCGGCCCTCCGGCATTGCGCGTGCTAACGGCTGATGCGGGGCGGCCGCGGCAACTAGCAGGCCTCCCTCTGGAGCAGGGAAGGTGGCTGGCGAAGGGAAAGACGTTGTCACACAGCGTTTGCGACTGCGCAATAGATTGCCAATCATTCTGCTTTGTGCACATGTCGGACGTGTGAGCACACACGCGTACGCGATCGGAGGTTTACGAACATGACCGTACCTCGCTGCCGACGAATTGTGATTGTTTCTGGCCGCCGGGCGAAACCGGAGAGCGGGGAGCTGTAGGGCCCGGGGGAAACAGGCGAGAAAATAATCGCTGCGGCGCTGCTAGTCAATGGTACTTCGGGACAGGAAAAGTCGTGAATAAAAGAGCAGTAGTGAAGGCGAGAGTCTCGCGGACTTACGGGGAAAGTGGGTGCCAGACAGCGAATTTTGACCGATTCTTTACAAAACTTTGAGGACGACTTTGCCGAATTGTTGGGCGGATTCGAGGTAGGCGTGGGCGGCGGCGGCTTCGGCTAACGGGAACGTGCGGTCTACTACCGGTTTCAAGCGGCTGGCGGCTACCAGCTTCATGATGGTGTGCAGCTCGCTCTTCACTCCCATATAGGAGCCGAGCAACGAGAGTTGGCGGCTGAAGAGGAAGCGGAGATCGATTTTGGCGTCGTAGCCGGTGGTGGCGCCGCAGGTGACCAATCGGCCGGCGAGCGCCAGACTGGCGAGGCTGTCGTCCCAGGTGGCGGTGCCGACGTGTTCGAAGACCACGTCGACGCCTCGCTTGTTGGTGATGCGGCGGACTTCGTCGCGAATTTTCTGCGATTTGTGGTTGATCCCGTGGTCGGCGCCGAGTTCGCGAGCCTTTTGCAATTTTTCGTCGGAGCCTGCTGTGGCAATCACGCGCGCGCCGAAAAATTTCGCGATTTGGATGGCGGCAGTGCCCACGCCGCTGCCGGCACCGAGTACGAGGACGTCTTCGCCAGGTTGGAGCTGGGCGCGGGCGATCAGCATATGCCACGCCGTTTGGAAGACGAGCGGGATCGCGGCGGCTTGTTCGAACGAAAGATTTTCGGGACAGGAAAGGCAGTTGACTTCGGGGACGCGGACAAATTCGGCGCAGCCGCCGTCAATCATATAGCCAAGATTGGTGAATTGGCGGCAGCGATTGTCCTGGCCGGAAATGCACGCCGCGCATTTGCCACAGGTCACGCCGGGAGCCAGAACCACTTTTTGGCCGACGCGAACAGTGGTAACTTTGGAGCCGATTTTGGCGATTTCTCCGGCCACGTCGCTGCCAGGAATGTGCGGGAGGGGAATGGGAACGTTGGGCAAGCCGCCGCGCACCCAGAGGTCGAGATGATTCAGCGCGCAAGCGCGCACGCGCACGAGCACTTCCGTCGGGCGGGGCTCCGGGTCCGGCACGTCGGTGAATTGCAGAACTTCGGGCCCGCCGTGTTGGTGGAAGAGGATGGCTTTCACGTGTGGCTCCAGTTCAGTTTCGAGTTGCGAGTTTAGCGGGGGAGGGGCTACGTGTCCATGATGCTGCCGCAGAATGCAGGATTTCTACTGGCGGACTTGAGGACTCGCCATTACGTTTTGCTTATCGTGGCGAGTTTTCTAATGCCACACGCGGAAGCCGGGCGGGTGCGCGCGCCGAAGGGATACACCCTCGTTTGGGGCGATGAGTTCAAAAGGAAGAATGGCTCGCTGCCTGACTCGAAAAAGTGGACGTACGACAATGGCGGAAACGGGTGGGGAAATCGCGAATTGGAGTACTACACCAATCGCGCGGAGAACGCGCGCATCGAGCACGGCAAGCTGGTGATCACGGCGCGCGCCGAGACGTACACGGGACCGGATGGCAAGAGCTTCAGCTACACGTCGGCGCGGCTGAAGACGCAAGGTTTGTTCTCTCAGGCGTATGGAAGGTTCGAAGCGCGCATCAAGCTGCCGGCGGGGCAGGGAATTTGGCCGGCTTTCTGGATGCTCGGTGACAATATCACGGCGGACGGCTGGCCGAAGTGCGGCGAGATCGACATCATGGAGAATGTTGGCAAGGAACCGGGAATCAACCATGGCTCGCTGCATGGCCCAAGCTCGACGAATGCGACCAGCGATTTGACGAAAACGATCGCGCTGCCCGCGGGGAAGCGCTTGTCGGACGATTTTCATCTTTACGCGGTGGAGTGGGAACCGGGTGTTGTGCGCTTTTATCTGGACTCGAATCTGTACGCCACGTTCACGAGCGCGCAATGGCCGGCGGGCGGCACGTGGGTGTTCGACCATCCGTTTTTCTTGATTTTGAATGTGGCTGTGGGCGGAGACTGGCCGGGTTCGCCGGATGCGACGACGGTGTTTCCGCAGACGATGTTGGTGGATTACGTGCGGGTGTACAAGCGCAATAAGTAGCCAATGCCGAACCTGTCCGCGCGTACAGTTTTCCCTTGGAAATCCACGCTCTATCGGCGCGTGTATACCCACGCCGCTCCCCGCAATACTGTAAGTGTTATGTCTGAAGCTCTTAGGGGGCGAAATGCATTGTACGAAACGAATTCTGTCTCGTGTCGGATTGCGCGCAGCGAGTTGGGCTGCGGTTGTCGCACTGATGTTTTCGGTGGTCGGAGCGCAAGGCGTTCAGGCGCAGAGTCCGAACGCGGCGGCCAGCGGAGGTGCGAAATCCGATGAGGGATTCTACCCGGGTTGGAATCTCGGGACGCGATTCGAAGGCAGCACCAGCGGAGACGGGTCGGTATACAATCTGGGCTTTGGAGGCGGTTACAATTTCTCGCACCATTTCGGAGTCAGCCTGGGAATTCCTTACTATTTCGTCGGCGCACCCAGCGCAGTCAAGGCGAAAGACCCGCAGGCGGTTTCGGGGTCGGGTTTGGGAAACGTCGGTGCGGACCTGAAGTGGCTCTTTCCGGGTCCCACGGTGAATTATGCTTCGACAATTCACCTCGGCGCGCCGACCGGCGATGTGAAAAAAGGCTTCAGCACCAGGCATGCGACATGGAACTGGGGGAATCATATCGAGCATGGATGGGGAAATTTCACGCCGTTTATCGATGGAGGCGTGGGGAACACAGTGCCGGACACGAAGTACTTTCAACGGCTGTTCACGACGTTTGGTTACAACGCGCAGTTTGAAGCCGGAACGGAAATGGATGCAGGGCCCTTCAGCGTTTCGGTCTCTGCCTATGACATCGCGCCGTGGGGCACACAAACGGAGGTCAGCCGCGTGTTTCGGTGCAGCGCAGGCGTGAAGTGCGGCGCCACCGGGACAAGCACGAACCGCAAGGGTTACTTGGACACCAGCGTGCAGACCGGCAGCGCGAGCTTGGTGCGAGACAACGGCTTCAACGCGGGCGTTGAACTGAAGCCGGTGAAGGCGATTGACCTCGAGTTCGACTACAGCCGCAGCGTGCCCTTGCGGCTGAATTCGTTTTCGTTTGGGATTAGCGTGGACTTGGGGGCGCTGCTGCGGCGAACGTCCTTGGGTAAGTAAAAGGACAGGCTACCTTTTGGGTGCTTCCAGCGGTCAGCCGTGTGATTCCGCGGGGTGCAATCCATACACAACCGCAGCACTGCGAAAAAGTACGTTGACTGGGGTTTTTCTTTGGCGGAGACTTAGCGGCTCTGGCATGGTGGGGTGAGGGGAGTTCGTCGTGGGGGATGCAGAGCACAGGCGCTATCCACGCGTTGTGCCGCCGAGGAGTTTGCGGGTGGCATGGCAATCGGGAGCACGTCGCGCGGTTTCCTATCTTGAAAGTATGGCGTTGGGGGGATTGTTTGTGGCGACGCGGCAGCCAGTTCCGATTCGCAGCATGGTGAAAGTGCTGGTGGATTTGCCATTCGGAGAAGTGCGGGCGCGCGCTGTTGTGCGGCGAGTGACGCCGGCGCGAGGCATGGGGATTGAATTTATCGAGATGACACAGGAAGACCGCGCGCGGCTGACCAGGGCGCTGCAGCCGATGCTGGCGATGCAGTGAGAGTCTAGAAGCCTTCCTTCTGAATAGATAGCTAACGCAGACTTTCGAGAGTTCGCGGCGCGTGCGCCTGAAGGCGGCCGTTACGCGTCCGCAGGGAAATCTGCAACCGTCGCGGTTCCGTCTCGCCATTCCAAGTTGCTGCCGGGTGAGTTGTTTTCCTTTCGGAGGTAGCCCATACCGATCGCGGAGGCGAGCGCGGGTGCAAATGCCGCACGAGTAACGAAGCCGGCCTCCTTGCCTTCGAACGCGAGGATTTCGCCGGGCCCGGGGACGGTTTCCCCGGTGAAACGCAGGCCGACGCGCCGGCGGTTTACTTGGCCGCGGGAACGCACTCGCTCGACGATTTCCTGGCCTGTGTAGCAGCCTTTCGTGTAGCTGATGTGACTGTTTTCTAGCGCGGCTTCGTGAGGGATTTGCTTTTCGCCGAAGTCATAGCTGAACCAGGGAACCCCTTGTTCGAGGCGAAGCGCGCTGAGCGCGGTGTAGCCGGTGGGGCCGCCGGCTGCAGCCTTTGTTTTCTCCTGGAGTGTTTCCCAAAGCGCCTCCAAGTGGGCGCGCTGCACCAGAAATTCGGCTCCGGCAAATTTTCCGGGTGAGCGGCGGATGATGGTGCAGGGAATCGTCCCGACGCGGGCGTCCTGTCTGGCGAGGTCCGCCAGCGAGTGCAGATCGACATTTGTCAGCTCGCTAACGACACGCTCGGCGGCGGGACCTTCCAGCGCCAGCGTACCGAAACGCGGCGTGTCATCGGTGAGAGTGACGTCATCCATGATGATGTATTTATCGAGCGCTTCGATGAGGCGCTCTCGGATCATCGAGTAAGAGACACAGAACAAACTTTCGGGCAACGCGTAGGTTTCGAGCTCAGCGAGGATGCGGCCTTGCGGACTGAGCAGGAGCGAAACGTTCCCATGCGCCGGCGGCAGATCTTTGATGTTGTTGGTCAGAATGGCGTTGAGATAGCGCACCCGGTCGGGGCCGGTGAAGGAAAGATAGCAGCGGTAATTCTTGTCGATCAGCGCGACAGATTTGTGCGCGAACCAGTATTCACGCTGCCAATCGCCGAAATCGGCGGGCAGAGCGCACCCGAACCACTCGCCCATTTTCGCCGCGGCCTGCTCATGGAAAGGCGCGAGCGGCGTATCGATTATTTTTGCGGGTTCAGGGGCTTGCATACGCGGCGGCGGTTACCTCCTTCCACAGTGTAGCAAAGCTGCTGTCAAGCGCGTTTTGTAGCGATGATGCGCCGCGCAGCGAATGTTATACTGCGTTTGATGGACCAGCCAATTCCAGTCGTGGGTGTGGAAAAGCACGGTTTTCTGCACATCTCCATCCCGGTGGGGATTCTGCAGTGCAACTGCTCGATTATCGGGGATCCCGTGACGCGCGAGGCGCTGGTTGTTGATCCGGGCGATGAAGTAAGCCGCATTCTGGATCTGCTCGGGCGGCACAAGCTCACGGTAAAGGGAATCGTCAGCACCCACGCGCACATCGATCACGTCGGCGGCCTCAGCAAGTTGCACAAATACACCGGCGCACCGGTGATGATGCATCGCGAAGACTTGCCGCTCTATCAAGCGATGGATGTGCAGGCGGCGTTCCTGGGGGTAATGCCGCCGGAGCTTACCGACGTGGATCAACTGCTGACCGACGGCGATGCGTTGCAGTGGGGTTCGCTCGAGGCGCATGTGATTCATACGCCCGGACACACGCCGGGAAGCGTCTCGCTGTACATGGCGCCCGAAGCGGGGAAAATTACGTTGGCCGCGCCACAGCTATTTGCGGGAGACACGCTTTTTGCCGGAAGCATCGGAAGAACCGATTTGTGGGGCGGGTCGATGGAAGAGATTCTGGACTCGCTGCGCGGCAAGTTGATGGCGCTGCCGGATGAGACCGTAGTGCACCCGGGGCACGGGCCGACCACGAGCATCGGCGAAGAGCGGCAGTCAAATCCCTTTCTGGTGTCCGGCGACTAGCGCACAGACGTTTAGCTCTGGGCCGCGTTCTTGGTCTGTCGCAGCTCCTCCATTACCGATTGCACCAACTCTTTTGCGTGGGTCAGTTCGTTCGCAATAATGCGAATGTCCATGGCCGGAAGAGTGGGATTGCGCTGGCTGGTGCAATAGACGCCATGCTGCCCAACTAAGACCAATGCGTTGGTGAGGCGGTCCAGCGAAACCGCCAGCCGGCCGCGCTCACGGCCAAACATCTGTTCGTAGTGCTCCAATTCCTCTTTGTGATCCTCAAATGCGGACATGGGCGTTGATCCTCATTCGAATCGCGCGCAAAAGCGCGCTTGGCGGACGGTTGCACTTCGGGCACATACAGTACGTTGGTAACTTTACCCTACGCAGCCACGGGAACATAATCCGCATTAGCCCAGCGGAATGCGGGTTACGCCGTGGGTCTAGCGCGAGAAATCAGCATGGGTTTGGGCACAATCCCTGGCACAAGCTTGCGAGGGGAGAGTGCTGGAGCAGCCAACACGATGCGACGTTCCGACCTGGTGCAGCACAAAGAAAAGGAAAAGGGGCCCAGCACGCGCACCTCGCAAATTGTCTTCGGGGAGCGGCAACACTTGCTGCGTGTCCTGGATTCGTTGGAGGGCACGGAGCTGCCGATTGCGCGCATGCAACAGGAGCGGCGGACCCTGGAAGAACTGATTCACGCGCGGACGCGTGAACTCAATCAGATCAACACCGCGTGGGACGAAAAGATTGGCTTGGTGCTGAGCGCCGATGCCAAGCCCGAAATGCTGGAGAAATTGGTGAAGCAGGCGCCGGAAGAAGACTTTTATTTGCTGCGGTTGATCAGCGAGCATCCACGGTCCAATGCTAAGACCTTGAACAAGCTGGCCAAGCATCCGTACGGGGCGATTCGCGAGAATGTGGCGCGCCATCCGAACGCCGACGCTGCGACGCTGGCCTGGCTCAGTCGGGATCGCAGCCAGCCGCTGTGGTATTTGGTGGCGTTCAATCCGAATACGCCTACGCCGCTGCAGCGCCGCCTTCGCGACCGCCTCAAACGCTTGGGGGAAAGCCAACCCTCGAAATAGCCGTTCACGCTACCCAACGCAGATACAAGCCGGTATCAGCGAGTTACCGGGGCCAATTGCGGCTCGCAGGGTGATCGTGCCATCGTTCTGAAATCCGCCGCCATTCAGAGT
>Ga0137418_10003409_pt1 | contig 14605 bp, 19 predicted proteins | sample CZODoug3_1_2_16f_FD_122242 | JGI IMG/M metagenome (GOLD analysis project Ga0137418, IMG submission 122242) | Vadose zone soil fungal communities from Angelo Coast Range Reserve, California, USA - CZODoug3_1_2_16fungal (Hybrid Assembly) | ecosystem: Environmental > Terrestrial > Soil > Vadose... | reverse complement strand
GACGTCCTCGAGGCGGTCCATAAACTCTTCCTTGCCGACGAGCGCGGAGATGGGCATGCCGTTGCCGAGGGCTTTGCCGAGGCAAAGCAAGTCTGGGTGCAGCCGGTAGCTATTAGCTACCGTCGCACCCGGATATCGAAACGCCGTCACCATCTCGTCGAAGATCACCAGGGTGCCACCGCGGTGGCAGATGTCGATGATGCGGCCCAGGCACTCCGGCGGCACCATATCTGGTTCAAGGATCAGGGCGGCGCTGGACTTGAGGATGTTGTCGCCTTCGAACGCTGCGATGATTTCTTCCTCGGTAGCAGACCCGTTCGGCGGCGTCAGGTAATAGACGCCAAGCGCCGTCAGGCACCCATCCCCGCGAGTCGTCCCGGATAGCGTCCAGTCGTGCCATCCATGATATCCGCCGGTCAGCTTGGTGATCGGCACGCGCCCGGTAGCGACCCGCGCCAACCGCACGGCGGCGCTGGTGACGTCGGAACCGTTCTTGCCGAACACGACCTTATGGTCGCCAAACGGACGATCCGGGAACAGCCGATGGATCAGCTTGTTGGCAACGATGGTTTCGTCGTGGAATGCCAGCGGGAAGGCGATGCCAAGATCGAGCTGACGCTCGATCGCCGCCCTGACATAAGGATCGCAGTAGCCCAGGATCGTCGTCCCCAGCGCGGCCGTCATGTCGATGAACTCATTGCCGTCGACGTCGAACACGCGCGACCCCTGCGAGTGCGTAAGGAACAGTGGCGCATCACGCCCCCAGGCGACATGGCTCTTGCTGTAAGTCGATGCCCCGTAGGGCTGCCTCTCCAATACCACGGGCAGCCGAGCGGCGCTGACGGCAAAACTTTCCGCCTTCAGCTCGGCGGCGCGCTGGGCGTTGTAGCGCTCGTTTCGTCCAAGAAGGGACTTGTCCTGCGGCCCCGGCGCCACCGCCAGGACATCGGCGAAGCTTGCTCCAGGCCCTTTGCCGGCTTCCAGAAGCCTTGTCGCGATCAGCGAACAGACGTCATAGTCAGCCGTGTGGTCAAGAACCCAACGGTGGGCAGCCATGCCGGGAAGCGGGCATGGCAGGACGGCTACGCTGAACTCATTGCGGCGGTGAACGATGTATTGCAGGACGGTGTCCCGATCTGTCGGGTCTGTCGCCAGCTTGTGAGCGCGCTTCAGGGACTCGAAGGTGACGCATTGCACATCGAGGCCGTCCGGCCATATGGGAGGGTCGACATTGGAGGCGTAGTCTGAACCAGTAAGATCGCGCAGGTAAACTACCTGCTTAAGTACCTCTGGGTCCACGAACGGGCAGTCGCCGGTGACGCGGACGATGACATCGAGCTGGTGGAGTTTGGCGCATTGATAGAGACGGTCGAGCACGTCGTCGGGGGAGCCGCGGAAGAGGCCGAGGGAACTGTATCTACCTTCCAGATGCTCGACGATCTCATCGTCTTCCTGGTTGGTCGAGGTAGCGACATAGACCGGAAAATCAGTCTTTCCGCACGCCTCGATCGTCCAATCGAGTGCCGATCGATACGGATTCCCCTTCGGCAACTCCATCAGCACTTTGCCGGGTAGGCGTGTCGAGCCCATTCTCGCCTGAATCAAAATCCCTGTTTTGGTCATCGCTTCACCTTTGGTTCGAAGTATTTGCAGGATGGGGTGGTAGGCGGGAGCTGAAACTTGGATTGGCGCTTTTCCCGGATCATCCTGCGAAATTTCTGACACCACCCCCTATAGAACCGGCAACCGGCGCAGGTCGTGCCGAGCGGTCCGGTGCCAGCCCAGTGGGCCATGCCGGGCACCGTCTTCTCATATTCCGGGGGGCGATCTTTCAATCGCGGATTTCCTAACACCATTTTTGACCGTCATACGTTGGAGGAGTTCGATCACAGCAAGTCCGTCGGTGCCGGTAGCGAGCGGCGATCCATCGAATTGCCAGTCAGGAAGATATTCTCCGGCGTCCACCAGCCTGATGCGCCTGACCCACTCTTCCAGCTCGGTGCGGTAATGTTCCAGTTTAACGTGGTCTTTTTCGATATCATAGGTCAGAGCCGTTCCGCTGCGATCGACGATGGAAAATGATCGAACCGGCGGTGCGGTGTAGGCGTCAGCCAGGATCAGGCTCGTACAAAAGCTCGGTGCGTGGTGGACCGAAAGCTGTAATTCATGAACCGGAACTTTTCTGTTGCTGATGAGATTGGAGTTAGTCCAACGCCCCAGCAGATGCACGGCGAGATCGACTTCGTGGCTCGCCCACTCCTCCAGAAAATATCCCAAAGGGCGGGATGGGGCCTGACGCATCTGAAAGACAGCGAACTGCGGTTCCAGGAGCTTAGTGGTGATCAGCTTCCGCACTTGCCTGACCAGAGGATGAAATCTCAGGTTATAGCCAACAGCAACGACAAGGCGCTTCTCCATCGCCGTCTGCACCGCGCGCCGGGCGTCAGGCAAGTGCGGGATCAGGCAGATCGGCTTTTCGATGAAGACGGGCACATTGGAGCGTACCGCCCACATGAGATCGGTGTGGTGGCGGTCCGCAGGAGTGGCGATGACGACGCCGTCAAATTCGTTACCCCTCATTTCACTGGTGAGGCTGGCCCATCGTCCCGTTGTGATGCCTGGGGGGCACGGCTTTTCGTCGATACCGTAAACCTCGTGTCCCAGCTCCATCAGATGTCGCGCGTGCATCTGCCCCATGCGACCGGCGGCGCCTAAAACCATGAATCTCATTGCAGGTTCCACTCAATCATGTGTTTTCCGCACGCCCACCAGCCTTTCAGGCATCCGAGCTGTGACCAAAAATCAAGGGCCACCCCCATCAGCGGCGGCCCAAGACCTAAGAATCCGATCAGAAGGATTATCATCCCCAGGCATCCAACCCCCGATCCCTCGTCGTTGTCCGGATGTCCGGGCGACTTCATCGATACACCTTGCCGAACTGGACGAGCCCATAGGACTCGCCGTCGATGATGAAGTGGTTTTCCCGTCGGCACTCCGGCGCCCAGCCGAGGCGCATCAGCATTTTCAGGATCGGTACGTTGCCGTCGGCGAAGCCAGCCTCGAACTTGCGCATGCCGTGCTTGGCGGCGAGGTACTTGCAGGCGGCGTCCCAGGCCTCGGCGGCGTAGCCGTTGTTGTGATACAGCGGCCCTAGCATGATTCCTAAATCGACCCGCCTGTGGCGCTCGTCGCAGTAGGCGTGGAGTGAGCCGATCGATTGCCATTCCACCACCGCGCCGATCCCAACGTCTTTTCCGTCGGGCTTCTTTCTGATATCCCACACCAGCGGATCACCCATGACGCTGGCCTCATCGAGAAAATGCTGCTGCGTGAAGATGGTGTGAGTCCTGTACCTCTGCTCGGACCACTTCATCAGCTCCTTGTCGTTGAGCCAGTCGACGTGTTCAGGCACGGCCTTGTAGTTCAGAATGAGCAACAGCCTTTGGGTTGAGATATCCATGGCGGTGATCATGTGTGGCCTCATGTTCAGATTTTATGTGTGACATGATATCGTTTAAGCCGCAAGGCGGGCTTGACTTTTATTTTTTCTATGTTTGGTTCAAGCCGCCATGAAGAAAGCAAAAGCCTCTGCGCGCGGGCTCAAGGCGCGCTCCAAGCGTGGTCGTCCACGGACACCTCATAGCAAGCGTCCAACTGGAGTCCTGACACGGTTCCCGCCGATGGTTCTGATAGCCCTCGACAGGTGGTGCCTGTCCCACCGGATCGTATCGCGTCCGAGGGCGGTCACGGCGATGGTGGAAGCCGGGCTTGCGCGAGCCGGGCTCTTTCTACGCTCGCCTGCAACCACAGCCGCCAGCCGGCAGAAATCATCCGGTCTTGCAAAAACAAAAGCGCCGAAACGTCAGCGTCGAGAGCGGAATCTGCCGACCAAGTCTTGAATTGATCGTGCTCGGCCGCAACCAACCCCCGCGGGGTAGGTGAGGACCACACTGCGGTTGGTGTTGGGACATCAACCTGACCGCTCCTCATCGCGGGCCGAGGCAACGGGATGATCTCCCCCGCGGCCTCGGCCTTGTTCCGTTGGCCGCGGGCATACCAGCACTTCTCGCCGCGACGCATCGACCATGTGGCGTGGGCGCCGCCATGGGTGTCCCAGACAGCCTGGGCAGAGTGGAGGCATTCGGCGCGGCTCCTGACACACAGCGCGAGCAGGACGATGACGGCGATGGCGATGCCGGTGAGAATGGCGGATAGGACTTTCATCACGCGCTCCCCACCGTCGCCGGAAATTCCTCCGGCAATTCCAAGTCCCAGTTTCTCTTGACACGGTCACGCGCTGCGGCACGCGCTCTAATGCAGTCACTGCAATCGCAGTGAACTGCCGGATCGCGTCCGGCAATCTCAGCAGCCATCCCCAGAAACGTTTCGAAATTCTCCTTACTGTCCGCGACTTCCGCGTATCGAGCCGCGATTCTCAAGAGGCCGACGATGATCCCGGTGTCGGTGAGATGATTGTTGCGCTTTGCAAGCAGCAACATCTCGACCATGTACATGACTTCGTAGGAGTTGATGATCCGCTCCTCGACGGCTTCCTCAAGTTTCTGGTCACCCATCTCTTCCTCCTACCGCTTCCGTATTGCCCCGGCTGATTTGAACTCAGGCCGATCTTGGATTGAGGCGATGTTCCTCCAACACCTTGGCGATCTCGTCCCAATGAGCCTGGAGCCGCCGTTCGGCTTCGCGTGTGGCATCGAAACAATTATCGTGGCGGCTCACAACGTGGCGGCCTTCCCGAACTTGATACCATCCGCTCTTGAGGCCCACAGTTTGCCAAACTTTGAAGTGGCCGACTTCCGCTAAAAGCTTCATCTCTTTCTCCTATCGCTTCCGCAGGTTCTTCAGCCGGTCGGCCTCAGCTTTGAGCTTCTCTTTTAGGATAGCCTTGCCGGCGGCATCAAGGGACCGTGGCGAGGAGTAGTCGTGCTTGGTGTCGCCGCTTGGCTTGGTGAGCTTGCGGCCCTTCCAGGCCTCGGCGCGCTGCTCGGCGGTCAACCGCAGGAATGCGGGAATCGGATCGTCTTCGGCCGGAATGTCGAAGGGAAAAATATCGTTCATATGTCACCTAGCTTCGTGTCATCGACGACAGTCACACCAGCAAGCGCGAACTCGCGCTTGTTGATCAGGAACTCGTCCCGCTGTTGAGCGAGTAATTGCTCCGCTGTGATTGGCATCGCCGGATCGTGCGGCATGCGTTCGGTGAGAACAAGCTCATTGCCGCGTCGTCGAAAGATTACGCCACTCCGCGGTATGGCCCATGCGCCGCCATCCTTCATGGATGCGAAGTGCCTTCGGCACCATTCGGTATGCTCACTCATGTCACGCCTCTCATGGTTATCACTATCTCTAATATAGTTATTGGGTGACAGAAAGTCAATAGGCTTGCAACATCCATTGCATAGCGGATGATATTTGTGCGGCGTCCAGCCTGGACCGCCGGCCAGCATGCGCTCGCGGACGATTCGGAGGGCCTCGGCATAGGACTTGTGCCAGTCGTCTTTGGAGTCGTAGTCGTCGGTCATCGCAAAAAATCGGCCTGGCATTTGCGCCCGGCCAGTAGGGAGGAACCTATTCAGCCTTGAGGATTTTCGACCACTCCGGCGCCGGGAGGGCGAGGAGCTTGCCGCCGGCCGCTTCCAGCTCGACAGCGCGGTCGTAGTTAGTCTCGGTGTTGGCCTGGAACGTCACGGCGTTGAGGAGACCCCATGCCGACACGTCACCACCGCGGATCAGGGCGTTGAGGATCGAGCCTTCCTCCTTCTCGGTCAAGCCAACCGCCGGACCAAGGACCTGGGTCAAGACCTTGACGCTTTCGGCCGGGTTGCCCTCGATTTCCTTGCGGGTGAGGGTTTCCATCCGCTCAAGGCGGTTGCGAAACCGGATCGGATCGATTGCCGCGGCGATCATGTCGCGGATTTGCAGGATCAGGGCGTCGTCCATAGTCCGCTTGGTGTCGTCCTGCAAGAGCGCCTCGTCGCTATCCAGGGCGCCGCCCAGGTGAGTCTTCTTGAACAAGGACTGCCCAACCATGCCGTTGAGACAGGCCAGGAAGTGGTCGAACTCGGACACATCGACGCGCCCTTTTCCGACTTCAGAATTGGTGATGATCACACCACCCTGCACGATATCGCCAACCCTGCGCGAGCCCTTGACCGGAGCTTCCAGGTTCGGCAACACCGCCTGGATGTAGAGCTTGGTCTCGGTCACGTCGCAGGACACGATCTGGTTTGGCCGCATGCCGTTGGCGATCAGTGCGTTGAGCGCCACTTCGGCGATCATCTCGTTTTCGACCCGCAGGTAGCGGTTCGAGAGCCAAGCCCGGCCTTTGCCGGCCATGGTCCGGAACATCCGGGGCTCCGGCTTGCGATGGAGCCACGTATTGACGTTCCGGGCGAGCAAGTCCGGCGCGTCCTGGTGCATTCTCCTGTAGTATTTCAGAGGAACGCCGGTATGGTCGGCGAGCTGGTCGTGGGCCAACGGACGAAGCGGGTAGAGGCCGCCGCCGTTGTCCTGAGTGTCCAGGTGCAGGTCGCCGTTGAACACCACCAGCTCGGTCGAGCCGGTGTTGACAATCATGTCCTTTTTCTGGTGCTTCTCCGTGTCGAGCTTTGCGGCGAGATCGCGGAGAGAGAGACCGGTTTGCATGATGTTCTCCTTTAGTGTCTTCCGGTTCGGGTCAACCTTTTTGGGACGAAACCCGGGAAGGCCCCTTGCCATCGACCACCGTTATCTATTATATGAGTGACAGGAAGTCAAGACATATCGTGTGACAGAAAATAAATCATGCCAAATGGAAACTACTTCGGCGACCAGTATTGGTGTGACCCACCGTATCCGCCTATAGATGCGCCGCCATGTCTTGATCCTTACGAACGCGCCTCCCCTGAAGCAATCGCCGCCATCTCGGCCGAGAGAGTGAAGTACCTGGAACGATGTCTAAAAAGGAAAAGCGTCCGCTAGGCCGCCCGCCGACCGGGGTCACCCCCGCCCGCTCCGTCCGTCTGTCGCCGGCCATCTGGAAGGCAATCGACGTCTGGCAGCACACCCGCATCGACAATCCGGTGCTGACCAGCTCCGGCGCCGTCCGCCGTCTCCTGGTCATGGCGCTCGTCAAGGAAGGCATCAGCCTCCCGGATCATATCGTTGAGGAAATGACGTGAGAGGCGTGCTGATCACAGGTGGAACTGGCACTTTCGGTCACGCCTTCGTTCCTGAAATGCTCCGCATCGGCGTCGATCGCATCGTGGTCCTGTCGCGCGACGAGCTGAAGCAGGCCGAGATGGAAAGGGAGTTCGATGGGCACCCTGGCGCTGATCGTCTTCGGTTTTATCTTGGGGACGTCCGTGACGAGCGTCGCCTTGAAATGGCGCTGCATAACATTTCGCATGTTGTTCACGCGGCGGCTCTCAAGCGCATCGAGAAGTGTGAGAACGACCCTATCGAGGCGGTACGGACCAACGTCGAAGGGACCGCCAACGTCATACACGCGGCTCTACGGACCCCGACTGCCAACCATATGGTGGGGCTCTCAACCGACAAGGCCTGCAACCCGATCAACCTCTACGGCGCCACCAAGCTCACCGCCGAGCGCCTGACGCTGGCGGCCAACATCCTGGCCGGCGGCCGGATGAAATTCTCGGTCGTGCGCTACGGCAACGTCTTCGGGTCGCGCGGTTCGGTCGTGCGCATCTGGCAAACCGCATCCGTCGGCGGAATGATGAAACAAGTGCTCGTCACCGATCCCCACGCCACGCGTTTTTTCATGCGAATCGAGCAGGCTGTCGACTTGGTCAGCCGTCGGTTGTTTGATTTCGAACACGCGGACAGGTTCATCTGGTCGCGCGCCATGCCCGCTTACCGCCTTGGCGACCTGCTCACGGCCATGGGGCTCGAAGCAGGCCTCGTGACCGGGCTCGGTCCGTGGGAGAAACAGCACGAAGAGATCGTTCCCGGCGTATCGAGCGCGGACGCTAGGCGGATGTCGATCGAGGAGCTGCGCGAGGAGCTGAGACACCTATGAAACCGGAATGGGCAGGCGAAATTTTCGATATCCATATGCGCGCGTTGAAGCGCAAAGGGCACATCGAGCCATGGTCGGTTGAGGATGTGCGTTTTCTGACATTGGCATTGGCCGGTGAGGTTGGTGAGCTTGCCAACCGCATCAAGAAGCAATGGCGCGGCGATGACGATCAGGGCGACCCGCGGCTCAACAAAGACAACCACGAGGAGCTTGTCGACATCCGTATCTATGTCGAGCTTCTGGCACTGGCATTCAACATCAATCTCGACGCTGGTATCCAGTACAAGCTCCCAGTAATCCGCGCCAAGTTCGAGCAGATCGGCGAGAAGCCGACGGACTGGGACAAGAAACACCGATGATGGACCGCGCGGTCTTCATCGTGTTCGCCATCTTCTGCATGTGCATCATCGCACTATTTTTCTGGAGCAATGCTCGTGATCCCCATCCGCCAGTCGATAACCCGGGACGATATCAAAGCGGTTACAAGGTTCCTTGAGTCGGGCTCACCGCTGTCTGGCTATCTCGCCGGCAATCCGTGGGGCGGTGCCGCGGTGCAGCGCCTTGAGGAAATGTGGTGTACGAAGTTCAACCGGAAGCACGCGATCTGCTGCAACAGCGCAACGTCCGGCCTGCTCGCCGCCTGCGTTGCCATGGGTGCTAACGATAGGACGGTAGTCGGCGTCCCGGCACTTTCCATGTCGGCGACCGCCGCGGTTCCGGCGTTCTGCGGTTCTGGGCTGACTTTTCTCGATTCCGACGCCTATGGAGGCATTCAATACGAAAACCAACCGTCGACAGACATCACGATCGCAACGACGTTATGGGGTCACCCGGTCGACCCACGGTGGGGAAATGATGCAGCGTTGATCCTCGACAACGCCCAAGGCATCCTCTCGCACTACACTGACGGCATCGGCACATGGTCTGAGAACATCGCACATATTTGTGTGACAAGTTTCAATGTCCACAAGCAGATCAATGCCGGCGAGATGGGAATCATTTCGTGCGACGATGCTCACCTCGCCGACGCGATGCGGATGTTTCTCAATCACGGTGAAAACGCCGCAATGGGTCATGCTGGCATTGGCCTTAACCTGCGGCCGACGGAGATCAGTGCGATCCTCGTGCTGTCGCAGATGGCGCGGATCGATGAGCTGATCGGCAGCTTGGATTGGCTCGCCAAGCGCATCGACGACAACATGCCGTCGGCTTTCGTGCCGATCAGTCCACGCCCCGGCACCAAGTCGGCGCACTACTGCTACGCCTTCCAGGTCCCGGCGGACAAGCGCGGCACCATCATTCAGTCACTCACGCGGGATGGGGTGCCTTCGGCACCCATGTACAACCCGATCTATCATCTGCCGGCATTTGCGCAACATTCACCGCGCTACCTGAAACCTGACGGTTGCGCGATCGCCGAGCACATCTCAAAAACCACCATCATCTTCGAGCTATGCGCGTGGCGCTATGAGGATGATATCATCCGGGTTGGCAACGCTTTGAAAAAGGCAGCGGAGCTATGACTTGTCCGGTTGATCCGCAGGGTCTCAGTTTGGCCTTGATCATTTTTGGCATCGGTTTTTGCATTTGGGCATGGAAAAGATGACCATCGAGATCATCGCGGAAATCTCCGGATGCCACGGCGGCAACCTGGAGAACGCCAAGAAGCTGATCGTCGAGGCGCATATCGCCGGTGCGACCGGCGTCAAGTTTCAGTGCTTTCAGCCGGAGCGGCTGGCGATCAAGCGTGCGGGCCACATGCGCTTGCGCGAAAATTACGAACCAACGGATGAAGGGGGGCCGACCCATCAGCTATTGAAACTCTACAAGCAGACCCACACCCCACGCGAATGGTTTCCAGAGCTGATCGGGTTCGCCAAAGAAGGTGGCCTGACGTGGCACGCCTCTGTGTTCGATCCCGACGACGTGGCGTTCCTGGAGACGCTCAACTGCCCGCGCTACAAGATTTCGAGCTTCGAGGCCTTCGATAGCATGCTGATTGGTGCAGTGTGCAAAACGGGAAAACCGCTGATCCTATCAGTCAATCAGAGCGATGACGCTTTCCCACCCAAATACAGTCAGATGACGGTTCTGCACGCGACCTATTACGCAGTGCCGGCGCGCGCGGCCAACCTTGTCAGGCTGCGGCAATGGGCGTGGGCTGACAAGAACTTCCCAGGCAAACAATGGCGCTGGGGGCTATCCGACCACACCACCGACCACCACGCTGGGGATATCGCCGCTACATACGGCGCCTCGATGATCGAATGGCATCTTCGACTCCCTGGCGTTAAAACGCCGGACGACGCTTTTTCGTGGACGTGGCAGGTATTCAGCATGAAGACCAAGCGCATTCGCGACATCGAGGAGATTCTTCATGGCTAACCTGACGCTGGTCGACGTCTACGCCGATCTCAATGCCGTCCCTTTCCTCTATGAGCTGCTCCGGCAGCGCGACATCGACACGGTCTCACTCAGCCATCGCGTCATGCCGACGATCTATGACCACATCGAGTTCTACCGTTCTAAGCCATACCGGTGGTGGTACATCATCCGCGCCGATGGCGAGCGCGTCGGGACGGTTTACCTGACTCACCGCGACGAGATCGGGATTGATATCCGGAAAGGTGACCGGCGGAAAGGATATGGAGCGTGGGCTGTGCAAGAGGTGATACGAACGCACACCAGCAGCAAGTTCCTCGCCAATATCAATCCCAAAAACACCGCGTCACTCGAAATGTTTCGCTCGATCGGGTTCGTTGATTTTCAGGTTACACTGCGGCATAGTGGCACACTTATGGAGAAGTCAGATGGACCTGACGTTTGAGGCCCTTGAGCCGGAGATCAAGACCGACCTTGCTGCCATGAAGTTCCTGCGGATGACGGAGGCAACGGCCGCCGCAAAGCAGCTCCTGGCGCACCGGGACCGCTTTCTTGCGGTGCAAAAAGACTGCGGCGTGCCGGCGCTCTGGACGATGCCGGTGTTCGAGCGCGAGAATCCCCGCTTCGATGCTTATTTCGGCAACGGTGACCGCATCATCGGGACCGACAAGAAAACCACGGACTGGCCACGCAACCGCGGGCCGTTCGCAACCTGGGAGGAAGGAGTTACCGATGCTCTCGACCTTGATCACGTGGTGGCGGCGTTTAACAGGAACCCGCACACCTGGGAATTTGCCGTCTATGAGTGGGAGAAGTGGAACGGTTTCGGCCCAAGAGAGCATAGCCGCCCGAGTGGGTATCCTTGGTCAGGGACCAGCATCTACCGAGGCGGGAAATTCGTGCATGACGGGCCAGGAGGCTGGAGCCGGGGGACTTGGGATCACCAACTCGGGACAGTCATCATCGCCAGAGCAATTGCGGAACTCGACCCAGAAATTGCCGCAGGGTTTGTCGCCGGTTGACTTTCGCGGTGACAAAAACTAAATCACCGTAGGTGCTGGTCACCAACGGAGAAAGAAAACATGGAGATCAACGGCAAGAAAGTCGTGAATGGGACCAGGAAGGTCGTCCTTCACGTTACCAAGGAAGACATCAAAGGTGGGTCGACGAAGGACCCTGGCGGTTGCGCCGCGGCCCGCGCGGCCGTTCGCGAAGGACATTGCATTGCCGCCAGAGTCCACAAAGGACGGACTTATTTGCTTACGGAAGACAGCAATCACTGGGTTCGTCTTCAGACGCCGCCGTCCCTCAACCTTGAGCTGACCGCTTTCGATCGCGGCGGCAGGTTCGTGGAGAGCGAGCACATTCTCACGCCTCTTTGCAAAGCCCATAGAGCCAGATTTGGCAAGAAGCAGTCGCATTCCCCCGACGGACCGCGAAAGCTTAGAAAAAAACGCCCGCGGCCGTACCACATCACCAAGGACGTCAGAAAGTTCGGAGCCACTCGCTGATGCCGACAGAGATTCCCAGGAAAGCCCTCAAACTTGCCGACCTGAAGTCGTACTTCGGGTCGGCAAAAAAGGTGTGGCAATATCGAGGTGTCCGGCGAAACCGAACACTCCATCGAGCCTACATCTTGCGCAAGGATGCGGTGGCCACCGCAGGGCGCGCCCGCCACAATCTCCAGCGCAGGCGGCGGCCGGAGGGGACGCATACGGTGGCGATTCTCCGTTGAAAAATTTCCCCACAAGGCAGCAAATCCAGGACGCCCTCGATGTCGACGTTCATGGTGGTGCGGTTTTTATTAAGCCGCGATCCGGAAAAGGACACGCTCGATCACGCGACGGCCAGCGTGCTGGGTGGATTCGCAATCGCCGCGGTGGCAGCCAAGACCGTCAGATTGATTTTCGTATCGATGGCTACAATTTTCGCGTTTCCGAGCATTGGCTGATCTGGTTTTGGGCCAAAGGCCGATGGCCGGATTACCCGCGAGAAGAAATCGATCATCGCGACAATGATTCTCTCAACAACACGATCTCCAATCTAAGGCTCTCTACCCGCAAGCAGAACGGGCACAATTCACGTCTTCGCAAGTCCAGCAAAACCGGCTATAAATGGGTCCAGCGACATGGAGACGGCTACAGCTTCCGTATGTCGGGGTACAAGACAGCCGAAGCTGCCCACGCTGCCGCTCGCAAGGCAGCCCGCGATCTACATGGTGATTTTTTCAACGACGGCAGCGACGATCCTGACGCGTTGAGGACTAGAGATCGGGAAAGGTAACCTAATATGGGCGGTGGCGGCAAAGGATCGAGTCAACAATCGAGTTCCTTTCAGCCGCCGCCCTGGCCCGATGAGCATTAGCCGGTGGCCAGCAATCTGTTGAAACCGCCCAGCAATTAGCCCAAACGCCGTTCTCGATCCCCACCCAGCCGATCGCCCCTCTCTCCACTCAACAACAGGAGGCGATGCAGACCGTCGAGAACGTCCAGGGGATGACCAACCCCTTCTATCAGGGCGCTACTGCCCTCGACGTCGCTGGCGCCACCCCGAACATCTCCCAATATTACGGCGCCGAAAGCGCGGGCGTCGTTCCCCAGCTCGAAAACATCTTCGGCCAGCAGATGTCGCAGGCCACCGGCAACTGGCAGCAGCAAGCCGGTGGCGTTGGCGCCGATCGCATCGCGGTCGCACAGTCCGAGCTTGCCAACCAGCAAGGCCTCGCCGCGGGCCAGACGCTCTCGCAAATCATGCAGAACGCTGTCAGCCAGTCCCAGGCGGGAGCTGGACTAGAACAGCAGGCTGGCATGAATCTAGCCCAGCTCGGAACTGGGTCCCAAGCTGCAACGTTGCAGGGCGCCACAGCCGAGCTGCAAGCCGGCACGCTTTCGCAACAGCAGCTCCAGAACCAGCAGAATGCGGCCTACGAGAACATCCTCCAGCAGATTTCATGGCCGTTCCAGACCAATCAATACCTCGGCTCGATGTCTGCCGGCGTGACGCCGGCCATGGGCGGCTCCGGTATCACCAGCGGCAACACCAAGTCCTCCATGATGAACACGTCGGGGGTCGGCAAGGGCCTCGGCGCGCTCGGTGGCAAGATGGGCCAGGGCGGCGGTGTGCCCTTCCTCGATAGCCCGGCCACGGTTCCTGACGACATCTCTGGCTACGACACCGGCGGTGCGGTCGACCCGCTCGAAGTCGCAATGGGTCACCAGGAACCTCTCACCGCTGGCGGTCCATCGGCGTTCCAGGATGGCGGCAGCCCATCGCTCGATAGCTTCTTTCTCCATGGCGCCAATGGGGAACGGATACCGGATATGTCCGGCGGCATCCTTGCGCAGTTCCAGCAGGGCCAAGGTGGCGGCGGCGAATCACCGATGACCGGAGGCACCATCCAGGTGCCCTATGGTCCAGCCTTCGGCGGACCGCAGCCACTCACCCTTACAGGCGGACGCGGCCAGCCGCCGCCAAACATCCATGCGGGCAACTTCCACTTCCCGACACAGGCTGGCGGCACCGAGAACTTCAACCCCAAGGGAGCTGCCCACGGCGCCTTCCAGGAGGATCAGGGCCAGGGCAAGGGGACCCCCTTCGACGGCATTCTCAAGGGGCTCATGCAGGAGCGCCAAGACCTGATGGGCCTCGCCGGAGGTGCGTCAGGAGCCCCTGGCGGCATGCCAGGATGGATGCCGGCATTGCCGGGCGCCGGTTGGGCTGGACACGCTGAGGGCGGTGAGGTCGAGCTGGGCCAGGACGACACCAGCCCGCACAAGAAACAGGACAAGTCGGCTGGCGACCAAGTCGGGCCACTTCTTGGCAAATCAAGGTCCGGAGTTCCTTCGGTTGGCGACAAGACCGTGATCCCGCAGACGTCGGTGTCCGGCAAGCCGTCGCCGATGATGCGGGAACTGATGACGAACCGTCAGCCCGATCCGATGAAGCTCTCGCCACCGATCGGGTCGCAGCAGATTGGTAGCGCCGGTTCTTCCCAGGATATCAAGAACATATTCACACCGCGCGAGACCCAGGCCGAGGCGCCGCAGCGGTCCGCCGATACGATGAACCCGCCCGGCAGTCCCTTTGCGACCCCGGGCACCGGTAAGGACGCTGGGCCGCCGCCTGCGGACACGGCCGACCTGCCGACGGACATGAGCGTCCCTGATCTCGGTGGCCCTGACTATG
>Ga0137418_10003408_pt1 | contig 14607 bp, 17 predicted proteins | sample CZODoug3_1_2_16f_FD_122242 | JGI IMG/M metagenome (GOLD analysis project Ga0137418, IMG submission 122242) | Vadose zone soil fungal communities from Angelo Coast Range Reserve, California, USA - CZODoug3_1_2_16fungal (Hybrid Assembly) | ecosystem: Environmental > Terrestrial > Soil > Vadose... | reverse complement strand
AACACCCATCGAAAGCTCCAACTGGCCGCTAGCGCAGTCATTGCCAACGGTGCGTTAGCACTAGGACTCCTGTCCGCGACCCCAGCCATCGCGCAAGGTTATTGCCCGGAATATACAGTCTGCGTAAGTACGTGCCCTCAAAACCGTTATTGCCCCCCACATGACCCTCTCAACCCTGCGTGTACTAGGCTCCTCGGTGCCACCGCCTGTGCGCCACCCAAGAACTATGGACCCTGCGTCGGCTTTTACAGTTACGGTTGTGATTACGCTCCCTGACGAATAGCGGCCCGGTGGCGTTACGCCGCACTAACGCGCCGCGCCTTTGTCCGTCTTTACTTTGATTTTTTCGACGCCAGCATTTTTTCACATTGGGCTGAGGTCTGTGTCACTGAGACGATAATGAGCATAACAACCTGAGGAACCGCGCGACGCCTATGGCAAGTGCGGAAGGCCAGATGACGATCAAACTTGATGCCGCGATCACGGCAACACTGGTAGTGTGCGCGCTTGTGACCACTGGCTTGGTGGTGCGCCGGGAGTTCTTCACCCCGGCGCCACCACCTGTTCAACCCGAGCAGAAACCAGTCTTCATCACGGAATGGCGCACGCATCTCTCGAAAGGCACCCGCATGGGTCCCGCGGACGCCCCGGCACAGGTCCTTGAGTTTGCGGACTTCGAGTGCCCATTCTGCGCGCGTTTCCACAAGGATCTGAAGGCTCTGCGAGCACACTACCCGACCGAAGTGGCGGTCACGTTTGTGCACTTCCCATTGCCCATGCATCGCTTCGCGGAACCCGCCGCACGCGTCGCCGAATGCGCAGCGGGCCAAGGAAGGTTCGAGGCGATGTACGATCTGTTGTTCGAGCAACAAGACCGGCTCGGACTCAAGCCCTGGAGCGAGTTTGCGAGCGAGGCTGGGGTCGCGGACAGCGCAGCGTTCGAGGCGTGTATCAAACGTACTGAATCGATGCCTCGGGTCACTGAGGGCAAGGCGCTGGGTAACCAACTCGACGTTCAGGGCACCCCGACGGTAATTATCAATGGCTGGAAGCTCGGGCGCCCGCCCGCCGGCGAAGAACTCGAACGTTTGGTGAAGGCAATTCTTTTGGGCAAGAGCCCGGTAACCACCGATGGAAACTTTGCGAGGTAGTCTGGCCGCTGCGGAGCGAGCAGCGCGAACCAGCACGGTCACGCGACGGAACGACGCGTCGCCACGCCACGAACAGGACGTGGAGCGCGGCGCGATGCGGTCCCTGAAGGGGGCGGCACCGATCGTGGCCATCGCCCTGCTCGTGACCAACATTATGACTTGGCGCGCCCTCACGGAAGAACGTGCGTTGCGAGTTGCGGTAGAACAACGCTCGTCACGAACCGATACGGCGTCGCGATCGATGCAATCCAATGCCCTTTGGACTGGATCGCAGAGAGTCATTGTTGGCGCAGGCCAATCACCGCTTTTGCCGCCGGCTCTGAGCGCCTCAGCGAGGCCAACTGCGAATTCAGCGCCAAACCTTTCCGCGATCAACGCGCGTCTGGCGCGCAAATTGACGGATCCAGCGGCGCATAAGGCGCTGCGCGGCCTGCGCGCCGCCGCCAACGCCGGTTCCGCTGGTTCCGGTCGCGCACGTGCCAACACCCGCGGAAGCGGCCTGGCCCCGGGCCCTTGCGGATTCGTTTACTCCGCAGCCGCACTCATTGCCGCAGGTTCCGCCCGCAACTCACGGCCAACAGCCGCCCGCTGCGCCAGCGCAGCCGCACAATTTCAATGTCGCCACGCCCAATCGCCCGCAGGCCAGCGGCTCTGACATTCAGAAACTAAAAACCGAAATTTCGCGGCTGGAACTGCTCATCAAAAAACTGCAGACCGAATTGCAGATCGAGCGCCAGTACAATCAAGCTCTCGAATTGCACGTCAAATCGCTGACGTCGATCGATTAGCACGACGCGAGCGCTGTCTCGCAATCATCATCTTTCCCGCATTCTGTCTACGCGCCTCAATTCAAGCCGCCGAGGCTTGCCCGAACAATTTTCGTTGGCCAGAATCATCGAGCTGTTGCAGAATGAGGCGCTGCCCAAATCGGCGAGGTCGCATGAAAAAGCGCAAATCCAAAGAAGTCAGTTCGACCGCGAAGTCCAAGTCAGCTCCCAAGGCGGGAACACCGCGCGACGTCGACGAATATCTGGCGCGCGTTGCGGAACCGGCCCGCTCGACTCTGCAAAAAGTCCGCGCGGTGATTCGCGCCGCCGCACCGCCGGAAACTGTCGAATGCATCAGCTACCAGATGCCGATGTACAAGTACAAAGGAATGCTGTTTGGCTTCGCAGCTTTCAAGGACCACTGCAGCCTCTTCGCCGCCACCGGATCGCTGGTTGCGCAATTCGCGTCGGAACTCAAGCCGTACAAAACTGCCAAAGGCACCATTCAATTCCCCAGCGATAAACCGTTTCCGAGTGCGCTACTGAAGAAGTTGGTGAAAGCTCGGGTCGCGCAGAACGACGCGAAGCAAAAGCGCTGAGCCGCGCTCAACCTGCCGCTTCGCCGCGCAGCTCCAGCAACTTAGTTGCGGTCTCCGCGCCAAATACTGGCAACCGCTCGTCCGTCAACAAGCCGATCTGTTTCAGCACCGAAGCCTGGTCCCAATAGATATGCTCGTGCGCCAGTTTGCCGTCGCGGAATTTGACGATGGCCACCAGGGCAATCTCCACGCGCTTGCCGGTTGGCGCAACGCCGGGTAGCATCCACGGCATCTCCTGCGAATGGGTGAAGGTAAAAATCATTTCGTCCACCAGGCCGTCTTCGCCAATGGTACGTGACACCGGACGCATGGTGGTATCGGGCGGCATGGTGGGGATGAAATCCTTGGAATAGAATTCGCGCAGCGCGGGCTTGCCTGCGCCTCCGGTCAGCACCGGCACATGATTCACGTAGGCGTCGTCCACCATGGTGTCCAGCGTCGCGTTCACGTCCCGCGTGGCAAATTCATGCTTGCAGTGTTCTTCCCACATCTGATTTAGTTCGGTCTTGTTCATGCACGGCATTCTACACGCACCTTCGCATTCGCAAGATGGAGATTGTCAAATCCTTGTAATGAGAATTGTAACGAGAATTGTAACCAGAATTCGGCGTTCCCCATGGTTTACCGTATGGTCTTGGGCTGAGCGCCGAGCTAACATCGGCGGTACCGGCGAGAGATCTGGCAGGCGCCGGTTGGCCGTTCTACTTTCCCTGGCGTTTTGCCATTGCTGATTGAGAGATGCGCGATGAAGCGAGCCATATTTTTCTCAACAATACCCTTGCTGTGCGCGCTGGGCGTTAGCGCGCAACAACACAATATCGACACGCAGAAATCCACGCTCACCATTCACGTCGGCAAAACCGGCGTATTTTCTGGACTGGGGCACGAACACGAAGTGCGCGCGCCGATTCGCAGCGGCTCCGCGGACACCGGCGCGCACGTGGCGGTGGAAATTCACGTGGACGCGCGAACGCTGACCGTGGTTGGCAAAGACGAACCGGAGAAAGATCGCGCCGAAGTGCAACAGACCATGCTGGGGCCGGAAGTGCTTGATAGCGAGCATCACCAGGAGATCGTGTTCAAGTCCACTAGCGCCGAAGCTGGTGGCGCGGGCAAGTGGAGGCTGCGCGGGAATCTGACGCTGCACGGGCAGACTCATCCGGTCACGGCGCAAGTCACGCTGAAAGACGGCCACTACACCGGAGAGACTACGATGAAGCTGACCGAGTTCGGCATCAAGCCTCCCGGAAAACCCGGCGTCCGAGTCAAAGACGAACTCAAGATTGCGTTCGACGTGCAACTAGCGTCTTAATCCGCCAACCAGAGTGGACGCGATTCTAGCCGCAATCGTCATCGTTTCGAGTCCGTTAAGGGCCGCCTGCCCACCCGCTGCGCCTGCTGTCTCAGTTTTCAATCCCGCGCTATCATGTTTGCGGCCCAAATCCAGTTCGGTGGGAGACAGCACGGCTTCGCGGGCGAGTGTAGTGGGGCATACTCCGCGCACAGACAGGACTGTCTGCGCTACACAAGACCGGGCACGACGCGCCGCGCTCCTATGGGAATAAATGCAATCGGCGCTATAAGGAACGACGGGAGTTCGCGGAGAGACCTCCCTAGGACGGCGCTACGCAAGAAGGAACAGCGACGTAAAGTCACTGCTACATAAGACAAAGAAGAGATCCAGAGCGCTACCTGGAAGATGGCGCTACAGAAACAGCCGGGCTGAAGCCCGGCACTACATGGGAAAAGAGATGAGATGACCAAGACGACGGAAGCGAATGCAAGGATGGAGCGGCCGCTGGCGCAGGTGGATCCGCAGATCGCGATACTGCTGCGAGAAGAGGCGGAGCGGCAGGCGACCGGGCTGGAGCTGATCCCGAGCGAGAATCTGGTGTCGGAAGCGGTGCTGGAAGCGATGGGGTCGATCTTCACGAACAAGTATGCCGAAGGGTATCCCGGCAAACGGTATTACGGCGGCTGCGAATTTGCCGACAAGGTGGAACAGCTAGCCATCGATCGCGCCAAACAGATTTTTGGCGCGGAGCACGCCAACGTGCAGTCACACTCCGGCACGCAGGCCAACGTTTCGGTGTATATGAGCGTGCTGCAGCCGGGCGACACCGTGCTGGGCATGAATCTTTCTCACGGCGGACATTTGACGCACGGCCACCCGCTGAATTTTTCCGGACGTATGTACAAATTCATCGCCTATGGTGTGCGACAGGACACCGAGCAGATCGACTACGACGAAATCGAAAAGCTGGCGGCGGAGCATAAACCGAAAATGATTGTGGCGGGCGCCAGCGCGTATTCGCGGATTATCGATTTTCCGCGGATTGCGGCGGCGGCAAAATCGGTGGGCGCGCTGTTTTTTGTGGACATGGCGCACATCGCGGGGCTAGTGGCGGCGGGAGTGCATCCGAGTCCAGTGCCACATGCCGATTTTGTCAGCACCACCACACATAAGACGTTGCGCGGGCCGCGCGGCGGGCTGGTGCTGTGCAAGGCGGTATTCCAGAAAGAGCTCGACAAGCTTACGTTTCCCGGGCTGCAAGGCGGGCCGCTGGTGCACACCATAGCCGCGAAAGCGGTGTGCCTGCAGGAGGCGATGGAGCCAAGCTTCAAGGAGTATCAACAGCAGGTGGCGAAAAACGCCAAAGCGCTGGCTGCTGCTGTGGCCGGCAAAGGTTTCCGGATCGTCAGCGGCGGAACCGACAATCATCTTTTCCTGGTGGATGTGCACTCGCGCGGAATCACCGGCACGGAAGCGGAAAAGGCGCTGGACCGCGCGGGAATTACGGTGAACAAGAATTCGATTCCGTTCGATCCAAATCCGCCGATGAAGGCGGGAGGGATTCGGCTGGGCACGCCGTCAATCACCACGCGCGGCATGAAAGAAACTGACATGGAAGCCATCGCCGGATGGATTGCGGAGGTATTGGCTCAGCCCGGCAATACCGAAACTGAACAGCGCGTACGAAAACAGGTGGCCGAGCTGGCGGGAAAGTTCCCAATTTACGAGTCGCGGGTACGCGGAGAATCGCACGCGGATCACGCAAGGATGCGCTGAGTGGCACAGGCATTCCTGCCTGTGCGGTTTTGACTACGGCGCGGAAAGGCCGGTGGCTGCACAAAGCAGCCAAAGCTATGGCCGAAGCTACGCGAAAAGACTGGAACGACTGGAGCAAAAATTGGCTGCGGCAGCATGCCAAAAAGTGACGATGGCCGAAGGTGTCCAAAGGGACGAGAGTAACTGCACCGAAGTCCGGCTGTCCTAAGACTGTCCTCACGTTCAGTAGATTCCTGCTGGTCCTTCTCCTATCGTGAGTTATGACGGCAATGGGAAATCTTCTCGCAGCGCTTCTGAAAAAAACTGGCATCAGCGGATTCTTCACGGGTGTTTCCGTGGAGCTTCCGGCGTACCTCCTCCCGAACTTCAAGGTGGTGGAGATTGAATGCCTACAAGTGCCGCGAATGCGAACACCCAAAACCGCCAACTAACTCCGCCAATGCGGTTGGATGAGGTGGCCATGACTGAGACGGATGCCTTCAAGGAATTCAAGCAAGGACTGGCACTGTTGCGCGACAATTATGCCGACCGGGCATTGGCGCACATGCAGAAAGCCACGCAACTGGAAAAGAACAATCCATATTATATGTCGTACCTGGGCGTGGTGTTGGCGCGCACCGAAGAGAAGTGGGCGGAGGCGGAGAGACTTTGTGACAGCGCGGTTCGCCTAAAGCGCAACCAAGCACAACTTTATCTGAATCTCGCGGAAGTGTACGCGACCGCTGGCCGCAAGGACGAAGCGGTAGAAACGCTGCAAGCGGGTTTGAAATATGCCCGCCGGGACGTGCGGCTGAATCTGGCGATCAATCGATTGCAAGAACGGCGGCAGCCAGTGTTTTCATTTTTGTCGCGGAGACATCCGTTGAATCGCCAAGCGGGCAAACTGCGGCATCGTACGCTGGGGATGTTCGGAGTCTCCTAAAGACTTTTTCTAAAGCGGGCTGCAAGCCTGCCTGCGGCAGGCAAGTACAGTTTCCACCCCCCAAACGCGGGAAAGGGCGCCAGGAGAAATCCAGGCGCCCTTTTCTGTTTCTTGAATTGTGGTTGAGCTACTTTTTCCAGGGCGGCGGCGAAAACGAATAAGAATGCTGCATGCCCATCTCCATGAGCAGCTTGATCCCGACGGAGTTCAGGCCGTTGGGCAGCTTTTCCAGGCGCACAACTTCGGCCAAATATTCGCGATTGATGGCCGCCGGATCACGCGAGTACGGCATAGTGACAAACAGGCGCATGCCGAGTTCGTAGCCGGTTTCGTTGGAGTGAAAAGCGACGCCACTCCGGGAAACACTGGTGGAGCCGCGCAAGTCCTCGAAATGTTCTTTCTCAGGATCAGAGGGGCGAATACGCATTAGCTGGTTGATCTTGCAGCGGCGACTGCCGCGGCGCTCGGACTGCGTGGACTTGGGAGAAAATCCGGAACCACTGGTCTTGGTCATGATGTCTTGCGTGGCCATCTAGAACCGCCCTCTCACTTTACAACTTTCACTGAAATAAGTGTACGGAAACGGACCGAGCGAACCTATAGATGGGAAGTACCTAAATTGGCGAACAATTTGGTTCACGTTTCCGCATTACGGAAGTACTACATGGATTGGTACTTTCAGGGAATAAGCGTGGAATTCACCGGAAAACAGAGCGTTATGCGTGAGGTGACTTGGGCTGGCAAAGTATGCGATTCTTCTGCATCGCAAACTGCTTGCGATGGTGAAAAGGACGGGCCTAGATGCAGAAGAAATTCAAGGATTTGACGGAACGGGAGATATTGGCGCTGGCGATTCAGAACGAAGAAGAAGACGGACGGATTTACAGCGAGTTCGCGGACGCATTGCGGGAAAGCTATCCGGCGACGGCGGATATGTTTGAGGAGATGCGGGCGGAGGAGGTCGGACACCGGAACCGGTTGTACGAGGAGTTTCGCGGGCGATTTGGCGAGCATATTCCGCCGATCCGGCGCGAGGATGTGAAGGGATTTCTGCAGCGGCGGCCGTTGTGGCTGGTGCGGCCGTTGGGAGTGAATGCGGCGCGGAAACATGCGCAGGTGATGGAGATGGAGGCGGTGCGGTTTTACCAGCGGGCGGCGAGCCGGGTAAGCCATCTGGGGACCAGAGAACTGCTGAATAAACTAGCTGATGAGGAACGAAAACATACGGAGACCGCGGGAAACCTGGAAGAAAAGCATCTGACCGCGAACGCGCGGGAGGCCGAAGACGCATCGCACAAGAAACTGTTCCTGTTGCAAGTGATTCAGCCGGGGCTAGCGGGGTTGATCGATGGCTCGGTGTCTACATTGGCGCCACTGTTCGCGGCGGCATTTGCGTTTCACGTTCCGTGGAAGGCGTTCTTGGTGGGACTGGCGGCTTCAGTAGGCGCGGGAATCTCGATGGGCTTTACCGAGGCGCTATCGGATGACGGCTCGCTGACAGGGAGAGGCTCACCCTGGATTCGCGGCGGAGTGACAGGCGCGATGACCACAGCCGGTGGACTGGGGCATACGATGCCCTTCTTGATTCACAACTTTGATGTTGCAGTAACGGTGGCAGTGCTGGTGATGGTTGTGGAGTTGGGAATTATCAGCTGGATTCGGCATAGATATATGGATACACCGTTCTTGCAAGCTGCGTTGCTCGCGGTAGTTGGCGGAGTTCTGGTGTTTCTAGTCGGGATCTGGATTGGGAGTGCGTGACAGCGGCTGCACAATTACCCTGCAAGATTTGTTCAAGGTTCGCGTTCAAGGTTTTGCGGAACTGGTTCAGTGGGTTAAGCGGGGGAGCAGCCGCGCGCTTTAGTATCCGGCGTTCTTAGTTCCAGTCATTTTGGCGTTCTTCGAAAATGAGTTCCTTGTCCATTGGCAGCATGCTTTTTCGATAGTGGTAGAGCCCGACCAGAATGAGTACCGCGGGCAAGAAGAGCAGCGGCGCGGCCCAACGAACATTCGCAACTCCAATTTCGAAATCCGGGACGTAGCTGGTGAGGATGATGGCTCCGAACAAGTATGCGACGACGATCAAAGGAGAGTGGCTCCGGAAAGGCGGATAGGTACAGGTGAAGGGAATCGTTCGCAAGTGCAGAATTGAGATCTCGACGACCAGGACGGAGCAGCAAATGAGCACGAGAGTATGCAGCAGCGCTATGAAAGGTCCCCAGAAATAAAATGAACTGAGAAAGGTGAGAGGGACGATCCACGGCATAGAGAGAAGGAGCAGTAGCTTGCGAGCGGTCGATCGAGTCTCAGCGCTTGAAGGGTCAATCCAGAGCCTGAAAATCCAATTTGCCGGGAGATTCGAGGGAATTTCGAAGCAGAAACGGATTCCCACGATAACGCAGAACGCGAGGACCAGCGGGACGGAAAGAAGGTCCGTGGACAACGGAGTGATCGCGATCCTATCCAATCGGAGAGGCGCACCGGCCAACATCCTCGCCGCAGCCACCAGTCCCATTGCCAAGAAAAATAGGAACACTTGCTGGTGGACCTCGCTGCGCCAAATCGTTTGAAGAACGAAGCGGCCGAATGCCCGCTGGGTCCAGCTTCGAAACAAGACGCGATAGAAAATCCCGCGGACAGATGCGAAGGGTGCGCCAGCGAGACGCGGCAGCAAGGGAAGATCAGCGGCCTCTGGTATTTTTTGAAACGATCTCCGGAATCCAGCAAGGTAGGCGAATAAGGCGACAATCGGTGTGACGGTCAGGCCAGCGATCGCCCTGCGAGCCATCTCCAAGTAAAAGGGATCCGGGGCGCGGGTCCAGAGCATCTGTGCCAAGCCCAGGAACCAGACCGACGGGAGAGTTGCGAGAAAGCGATGAACCGCTGGATCGCCGTGGGAAAGAAAGAACGGAACGGAAAGACTGCTGGCCACCAGGCCCAGCAGAAAAACAATAACGAAGAAACGCACCGCGCTTGAGATGCGACGCGAGATGCCGTAGGGGAAAAGCGCCAGAAGCGTGCCGGTAAGCGCAAAGACCAGGCAAAACGAGAAAATGCCGGCGGCAAGAACGGCTACGGAATGGCCGAGGAAAAAGCGCAGGAAGACAGCGATGCTTCCCTGCGAGCCGAACACTGCGACCGGAAACAGGACTATGGAAGCGGCATTGATGACGAAAGTGTAGAGGGCCGCCAGAGCGGTTATGGCGGCAAAATTGGCGAAGAAGATGTCCCGGAGAGCGACCGGAAGGTGAACCAGATTCGCGAAGTCGCGGCGGTCGGGGAAAATAGCGGTCCATTTCCAAAGCGTGGCAATTCCAGTGACGGCCATGGAGAGCACGATGAAAAAGTATTCGTCCGGGATGGTCGCCTGGAACGGATCGAATGTTCCGTCGCCCCGCAAGAAACGAATAAGCGAACCGTATTTTTCGAACAGCAAGACAGAGATAAAGAGTCCAGGCATCGCAAGGAGAACTACCGTAATTCCGATTCCCAGGTCGAGGTCATCGGCGCCCAGTTCGCTCCCTCCGTGAAATATCCGGCCGACGAAAACGCCAAGCAGACGTGAAAACGGGCGCCTGGACCAATGCGCTAGGCGTAACGAAGCAATCTGTGAAGCGATTTTCAACGAGGCGCCACCATCACATCGACGATATTGGCTGCGAGCTGGCCGGCATCCTGGTCTTCGACGAGCTGCACGAAGGCTTGTTCGAGCGTGGATTGTCCGATTTGTTGGAGAACCTCCGCGGTTGAGCCACAGGTGATCATGCGGCCTTTACGAAGGACGATCAGCTGAGTACAGACCTTTTCGACGACTTCAAGCACGTGCGAGCAGTAGAAAATGAATCGGCCTTTGTGGCTGAGAATTTGAATGAGATTTTTAACGATCATCGCGGATGTAACGTCGAGGCCGGAAAGCGGCTCATCCAGGACCAGGACGTCGGGATTGTCCATCAGCGCCGCGATTAGAAGTATCCGTTGCCGCATGCCTTTGGAGTACGAGCTGAGCTGGACATGCCTATAAGCAGAGAGCGAAAGCAGTTCCATGAGCTGCTCGGCCTTTGTGAACAACTTGGTGTCGGACATTCCACGAAGCGTTCCAACCATTTCGAGATACTCCCAGCCAGTAAGATGGGAGTATAGGTTCGGTTCTTCGGGCACATAACCCAAACGCTTGCGGTAGCCGATGAGATCCTGCTGGATATTGTGCCCGGCAAAATGAACCTCGCCATGAGTTGGCTGCAATAAACCGACCAGCATTTTTACCGTGGTGCTTTTGCCCGAGCCGTTGGGTCCAAGGTATCCGAGGACACTGCCGGGCCCGATCTGGAAGCTCACGTCCTGGACCGCGGGAACCGAACCATAGAATTTTGTGAGTTGCCGCGCTTCGAGCATAAATCCCTTATGGGCACACCCGCACCTGACCCGCGGAGCACTCTATTAGACTCCATACTCTCTTGAAAGTGCCCGCCGGCACGGCGTTTCAAGTGGTGGTCGGAAGGGTGCTGGTGTTTATTACCGGGATCTTGGTTGCGAGTTCGAGAGCGCCAAAAAGAAGAGCGGCGGGGTGAACCCGCCGCTACATGTAGAAAGACCAATCGAGTGAGTTATTTTTTCTGGTCGTGGCAGCAGGAATCGGCTGCGGCGGCTGATTGCTTCGTGGAAAGTTCGGACTGCTGGTAGCTGGCGGAGGCGTCGACTTGATAGCCGTTTTCGTAGCGGTCGTGGTGACGGACCCAGGCCATGGTGTGCTTCAGAGCGGATTCGTCGCGGCCTTTGGGAGTCATGTCCAGGAAGTTGTAGGCGCCGAGCAGGATATCGAGGCCGCGGCCGTAGGTGGAGTAGGTATGAAAGATTTCGCCGGCGGCGTTCTTAAAGAAGACGCTGAGGCCGGGGGCTTCTTCGCTGGGAAATTCCATCAGGTTGTAGTTGTAATTCACTTTGCCGTCGACTTTGTCAGTCGGCCGGAACGAGACGTGGTAGTCAAAATTAAAACTGTTGGCGTTGGATGAGACCCAATGGAAGCCCCAGCCCATTCGTTTTTTGAAAGCAGCGATTTGCGGCATGGGCGCGCGGGAGATCGCGGTGAACGCGACGTCGCGGGCGTCCAGATGCACCAGACTGCCGCCGAAATGGTCACCGAGATAGGAGCAACTGGGGCAGCCTTCTTTCCAGTCCGGGCCAAGCATGAAGTGATAGACGACGAGCTGGGATTTGCCGCGAAAGAGATCGGAGAGCGATTGTTTTCCGTTGGGGCCATCGAAGACGTAGTTCTTTTCGATTTTGACCCACGGGAGTTCGCGGCGCTTGGCGCTGAGGGCATCACGCTGGCGAGTGAACTCCTTTTCGGCGGCCAGAAGCTCTTTGCGAGCGGCGAGCCACTGGTCTTGCGAGACGACTTTGTGTTTCAGCGAAACTGCGGTAGTTGCGGTACTCATTTTCCCTTCTCCTTTCGATTTATTCCCTGTGAAATGTTTGCGGCGATCTTTTTGCTGCGAAGAAGCTTGATGGAAGCGGCAGCGACGCCGCCGGTGGAGATGGCTCCGGTGACGACGAGTGCGATAGTGGCGAAACATTCGGGGCACATGCGAGTCCTCCTTGGTGAAGCAGGGCGCAGCAGTGCTGCGCCCTTACGAAGAGAGATCTCAGGCGGCTTGGGCTTTTTGCGCGAAGAGCGGAGGCTCGTCGGCGCTGGGGCCCCAACTGGCTGGGACGGGAACACCGAGAATACGCAGGTAGACGCTGAACTGGCCGCGGTGCTGGTACCAGTGATTGAGCATGATGTCGCGGAGGAACTGAGAGCGGGGCACGGCCAATACTTCCTTGTCGCCCTGAACCATCCGCCAGATCTCTTGCATTTTTGCGTCATCCATTTTCGACAGTAAATCTCTGACCGTCGCCACGCTTTCTTCAAATTTGTCCAGAATTTCCCGCCTGGTAGCAGGCTGGGGAAAGCTGGCGAAGTCGGGAGCGGGCGCCGGGCTGTTCTGCACGAACTGGATTACGCCGCCGGGCACGAAGGCAAGGTGAAAAGCTAACTGTCCCGCCGACATGGATTTCTCGTGCGGCTTCCAGTTCAAGCGGTCCTCTGGAATGCGCTCCAGAAATTTGCGGGTAACGGGAACTTGCCCTTCGAACTCTTTCAAAATAGTTTGTGCAATCGACATAGTGATTCTCCCTTTGTTGGTGTGACAAATAATTCTTTCCGTTGAGATGACTGCGGCCCTTTCGTCGATGACGCTCAGTTGGCCTTGCCGCGTTCCGCCGCGGCTTTGACGCGCGCGTGAATGCTGGCCCAGCCGCGGACGACACCCTTGCGGTGATCTTCTTCAATCAGGCCGAGCGCGAGATGGCGGAATTTGATCAAGGTGCCGCCGGGCTCTTCCGTGAGGCGGTATTGCAAATTGGAAGAAACGGGATAGGACATGAAGAGGGGGCCTGCGAATTCGAGGAGCGTAGGCCGCTTGATCGCCTGGACGTGCGCCCAGAAATGGCCGTCCTCGCCGCCAAGATCGCGGAACCAACGGCCGCCGGGCCAGGCTTCGAGCTTCATCGGCATTGGGCCCTTCTCTGGCACTTCGTTGCGTGGGCCGAGCTGCTCGAGCAGGGCTTCGAATGTCTTATTAATCGACGCGCGGACGTGAATTTCTTCCGCAATGCTCAACGTCAGGTCTTCGATGGTGATATGACTTGCTTGTTTTGCGGTGGCCATTGTTCTCCCCTTTTCCTTGATATGAGAATTGACGGAACAGACTACAAACCCGATTTTCTCTCGGCGATTTCTTTCACCTTCAGCAGCTGATGGCGCCACATGCGTTCGAAGGTGGTCGTCCATTCCCACAACGGGCGAATCGCCATTGCATTTACACGGTAGAGCATTTGTCTTCCCTCCCGCCGCGCTTCAACCAGACCGACCTCGCGCAGCACCTTCAAATGCTTGGAGACGGAGGGTTGCTCCATTTCCATGGCATCGACGATTTCGCTGACCGAGCGTTCCTGGAGCGCCAGATAGTTAAGAATGTCGCGGCGCCTCGGTTCGGCTACGGCGTTGAATGCGTCGGTGGTGGTGGCCGCTCTTGCCATGTCGCTAATATATTCCCATATCGGAATATGTCAAGCATTATTTTTGTCTTTCGAATTCCCCGCGCCGGAGCCTATTCCACGGGGGTTCTTCGCTATACTCGGGGCGGAAAATTCATGACCACTCGTTTGCTGGCCCGGGCCTTGATTCTCTTCTTTCTCCTGTTCGCGCTCTGCGGCACGGCTTTTGCTAACAACTCCTGGATCGGGACGCTGCTTGATGCTGCCGGCAAGCCGGTGGCGGGCGCGGCGGTGCATTTACATTCGAATTCGAACCGTCACGATTACGAATCGCGGACGTCCGCAGCGGGTGAATTTCATTTCGAATCGGTAGAAGCGGGCGAGTACCGGATTTCGGTGACGGTGGACGGCAAGACATGGGCGCTGGCTGCGTCTTTTTCGATAACGGACGGGTCGCCGCTTAGCGCGTCGGTGGTGTTGTCCGCGGAGAATCAAACGTTGGCACTTCGTTCGAAAGCGGAGTCGCGCGGCAGCGGGGGTGAGCATCTGTCGAGCGGCGAGGTGTCGAGCCTGCCGCTGAACACGCGGGACTTCAGCAAACTGCTGCTGCTTGCCGCGGGGACGATGACCGACACGAATGGCGCGGCGAATTTTACGCAACAGTTCGCCACGAATGGACAGCGTGGTACGGCCTCGGTGTTCGCGGTCGACGGAGGGGACACGAGCGACCCGGAGTTGGGCGGGGCGACGTTTTCGAATTTCAACGTGGATGCGATTCAGGAAGTGCAGTCGAGTTCGGGCGTGATGCCTGCGGAGATCGGGCACGGGGCAGCGGGTTTTACGAATGTGGTGACGAAGTCGGGGACGAATTTCGTTCACGGCAGCGCGTTTGAGTTTTTGCGTAACGCGTCGCTGGACGCACGAAACTTCTTCGATCATCCGAATGCGATCGATCCGCGGCGCATTCCGGCGTTTCAGCGGAACGAATTTGGCGTAACGATTGGCGGGCCGGTTTCGCTACCGCATGTTTCCGATGGGCGGGACAAAACTTTTTTCTTCG
>Ga0137418_10003407_pt1 | contig 14607 bp, 9 predicted proteins | sample CZODoug3_1_2_16f_FD_122242 | JGI IMG/M metagenome (GOLD analysis project Ga0137418, IMG submission 122242) | Vadose zone soil fungal communities from Angelo Coast Range Reserve, California, USA - CZODoug3_1_2_16fungal (Hybrid Assembly) | ecosystem: Environmental > Terrestrial > Soil > Vadose... | reverse complement strand
TGGGCACGCCTCAGGTGGCGGCCGGCCGCCGAGAAGCTGCCTTCGTCCGCGGCCGCGATGAAGGTGCGCAGTTGATCCAGTGAAACGCCATCTAACATGTGCCTGCTCCAATCTCTATCAAGCGCACGCCGTCGGTGACCGAGGCGCGGCGAGAGTGAACGCAAACAGCGCAGAAACCTTACCGAGCGCGAGTTTCGTCTTGCCGCCCAGACCACCCATCTCTGTAGGGACGGCCACTTGCAGATCGATGAGACCGTCGGCGCTGCGAACACTGCCATCGCGGCCGCCGATGGAACTGACTGTCTGGGTACGGTGGTCGATACGCACGTTCAGTCTCCTTTTCGACCAAGCGATCACACCGGAGGCGTCACGTACGACATGGATGGCCCCGATCGTGGTGAAGCGCACTCGTTTGAGTTCATGTCTGACCTGTCTGAGTACAACGACGTGGACTACTCAGGCCGTATCGTCACCTGCATGTGATTCGCACGCACGCCACTATCGGAGTAGGCGATGCCGCCACGATCGAGCGACATGACGGCCCCGGAGATTTCCGGGTTTAGGTAGACTCACTCAGCGCGGCGGTAGTACGACGCGGCGCCCGAAGCGGTAGGCGTCGACCGAATAGGCGCCAGGACCGAGCATGGCCAGAGCGAGGGCGTTGAGAAGCGCAATGGAACTCAGTCCCGCGCAGTCGATGCTTAGGTTCGACCACGCCAGTACGTGCAGCACCACCGCAAGGATGGCGACAATCGGAGTGAGGAATCCCACGAATAAGGCGGCGGAGAATAGTGCCACAGCACCGAGGATCCAGCCGGAAAGCCCCTGTCGGTGACTGTACCCCTCGAGAAGGACTGCGATTGCGACAGACCCCCGCAGGAGCAGCAACGCAAAACCAGGCCAGCCCGGCGGAAACATGGAGAACAACCGCTGCACGATGAGGGAGGGTGCGCGTCGCGCAGATCGCGGAGTACCCTAAAGACGGGTAGCGTGCTGTACCCCTTTTGGGAGATTCGCGGGGCTTCCGGGGACGCTAATCAAACCGTGGAGTTGGCGGAGGGCACCCTTGAAACGCATCGGCCTGCGCCTGCTCGGACTGTTGCACTGCAGCCCTTTGTGGTCGCTGCAGTCCGAGCTGACGCTTCAGCAGCTAAATCACCGCACTTATGCGGCTGCCGAGGGTGCCCCTAAGGAGCGGGCCGTGAAGCCAGTCCCGCTGTGTCTGCTCGGAATGCTCTTTTGTAGCCCCGCCTGGTCGCTGGAATCCGATCAGGCACTCGCGCCGCTGAACCATAGGAGGTGGACGCTTGCCAACGGCGCACCGTCCCAGATCAGGGCTGCCGCGCAGACGGAAGACGGGACACTATGGCTCGGCGGATCCGCAGGGCTGTTTCGGTTCGATGGCGTGCGCTTCGTTCGTTATACCGGACCGTCCGGTCACGCCTTAGAGTCGAACAATATCTCTGCGCTCGCGACGTGGCCCGGCGAAGGCCTTTGGATCGGGTTCCAATTCGGCGGCGTCAGCGTGCTCAGGGATGGCCGGGTGATTCATTACGGCGAGCGCGACGGACTCCCCGACATCACGGTGCATAACATCCTCAAGGACCGCGACGGTAGCATGTGGGTGGCGACAAGGAGTGGCTTGGCTCATCTGCGCGGCAACCGCTGGGAGCGCATCGTGCCGGACCCGGACAACCCATTTTCCCTCTTTGGAGCGCTCATCGACCGGGCGGGAACTCTCTGGGCCCTGACCGCTGACCGCCTATTGGCACGAGCCTCCGGCCGCAGCGACTTTCGTGAGATGGCCAAACTGACACACGTTCCCGAGGATAGGCTCAGGACGCTTGGCCTGGCACCCGACGGGAGGGTGTGGCTCGCGGATACGGGCGGACTCACACGCGTAGATCCTCCAACCGAGGCCCACCCTGGCAGTCACGTATTCCACATTACGGACGCACCGACGCTGCTGATTGATCGCGAGGGCAATCTGTGGCTGGGTGGCTATCCCACGCGCGGGGGCTTGCGCAGGCTGTCGACGCGAGCGCTCACCGAGGATTTGAGTGAGTCCAAAATCCCGCGACAGGTTGAGTCTCTCGCAGCCCAGAAGCCCGACGAACTGACGGATTACCCCAGACCCCTTCTTGAGGACCGCGAGGGGAATATCTGGGTGAGCACATCCGGTGGGCTCGACCGCTTCAGTTATAGCAAGGTCGTGCCGCTCGATATTCCGTCGCAGCCGCGGTCGGGAGACGTCTTGATCGGTGACACCGCCCTCGTGTCAGATCGTTCGGGTACCCTCTGGGCGAGCGTCCCAGCCCCTCCTGGGGGTCGACTGCTAGAGATTCGTGACGGCAAGGTCGTCGCACAACACCCCGCCCCTCCTCGCTTGACCGCCGCTTATCGCGACGTGGACGGCTCTGTCTGGTTCGGCGGACCGTCAGGACTTGAGCACGTGGAGGACCGACAACTCATCACGACGCCGTTGCCGCAACAGGCAGGCAATTCAGACGTGCAAGCGCTCGTCCGCGATTCCACGGGCGCGCTGTGGATCTCGGTGGTCGGTAAAGGATTGTACCGTCTCCAGAATGGCGAGTGGACCTTGTGGGGAGCTCTTCCAGAGCTACCGCGGCGGCACCCGATCGTGGCAACCGCTGACCTACGCGGGAATTTGTGGTTTGGTTATACCAACAATCGGGTCGCTCGAGTGCACGACTCCACGGTGCAGATGCTCGATGCCGCCGATGGAGTCAACGTTGGCACGGTGACGGCAATCTTTGCACGCGCGATTCACATCTGGATCGGCGGCGACCTCGGTCTTGCACGCTTCGATGGAACGCGCTTTGTTTCCGTGCTGGGTGCTTCAGGCAACCCTTTCACGCTTATCTCTGGGATCATTGAGACCGAGACCGGTGAGCTATGGCTGAACGGAAACACCGGCGTCTCGCACATCTCACGCGGGGAAATCGAACGCACCGTCCGTGATCCGACTTACCGCCCGCAATACGAAGCGTTCGACTACCTCGACGGAATCCCGGGCACGGCGGTACAGGTGCGACCGCTGCCGACGATAGCCGAAACGTCGGATGGGCGCCTCTGGTTCTCTATGACTGAGGGTATTGTATCGATCGCTCCAACGCGAATCCGTCGCAATAGTCTTCCACCGCCTCTCACGATCTGGTCGGTAACGGCCGGAAACCGCACCTACGACGTTGGGCCGTCAGCTCTGCTCCTTCCGATTTACACCACCAACCTGCAGATTGAGTACACGGCCGGAAGCCTCAGCATCCCTGAACGGGTGCGCTTTCGCTACCAGCTCGAGGGTTTGGACAAGACTTGGCAGGACGTCGCAGGCCAGCGGGAGGCGTTCTACGCCAACCTCTCACCCGGACCCTACACCTTCCACGTCATCGCGGCCAACAACGACGGTGTATGGAATAATGTCGGCGCGTCGCTCCACTTCACAATTATGCCTGCGTTCTACCAGACGAGGTGGTTCTATGCCCTGTGTGCGCTACTATGCCTAGCAGCGCTGGTGACCCTGCATCGTCTGCGCTTGCGACAGGTCCGCGCTCAAACGCACCGTCTCGTCGAGGCACGGTTACAAGCTCAGCTCTCTGAGCGCGAACGCATCGCACGCGTGCTTCACGACACATTGTTGCAGTCCGTGCAGGGGTTGATCTTGCGCTTTCAGGCGGTAGCCGATCGGATACCCAAACGCGAGCCGGCTCGGGATCTGATGGAAAACTCGCTGGAGCGGGCCGACCAGGTGCTGGCGGAAAGTCGCGACCGGGTCAAGGACCTGCGAGCCTTGGACGGCGATGTGGCCGAGCTGGCCCAGGCGCTGGCCGCCGAGGGCGAACAGCTCGCGCTGGCGCACCCGGCACGGTTTCGGGCGAGCGTCGAGGGAGTACGTCGGGATCTGCACCCGATCGTACGCGAAGAGGCCTTGCTCATCGCACGCGAAGCGCTCGGGAATGCCTTCCGGCATGCGGGCGCCCAGCACATCGAAGCAGAAGTGTCCTTCGGTGCGGCAGCGCTGCACATCAGAATCCGCGACGATGGCGGAGGCATCAGCGCCGATGTGCTACGAGCCGGTGGAAGGCCGGGACACTTCGGGCTTCTCGGGATGCGCGAGCGTGCCGAGAAGATTCGGGGCCATCTGGATATCTGGAGCAAGCCGGACGCCGGCACCGAGATCGATCTGCGGGTGCCGGCGGACATCGCATATAGACGGTCGCAAGGGGGGTCGCGCCGCACCTGGTCGTGGCGCGACATTTTTCATTCGTCCGCCCAGCAGCACTGAGGTCCACAAATGAACACTACTCAGGCGATCCGGATTCTCACCGTTGACGACCACCAGCTGCTGCGTGAAGGAATCGCTGCGGTTCTGGACGGCCAGCCAGATATGACGCTCGTCGGGCAAGCCAGCAACGGGCGGGAGGCAATAGAAGGCTTCCGGCAACACCGCCCCGACGTGACGCTCATGGACCTCCGAATGCCCGACATGAGCGGCATCGAGGCGATCGCAGAAATTCGCGCCGAATTTCCCAACGCTCGAATAATCGTGCTCACAACTTACGCGGGCGACGTACAGGCTGCAGCGGCACTCAAAGCCGGCGCTTCCGGATATCTGCTCAAGAACCTGCTAAGAAAGGAACTACTCGAGACCATTCGCGCGGTGCACGCCGGAAAGCGCCGCGTGCTGCCGGAAATCGCTACAGAAATCGCCGAGCACGTTGCTGACGACTCACTTACCGAGCGCGAGACCGAAGTGCTGCGACGGGTTGCTGCGGGAAAGTCGAACAAAGTGATTGCCGCCGAGCTCGACATCTCCGAGGGCACCGTTAAGACACACATGAAGAGCATCTTGCCAAAACTCGATGCCAGCGACCGTACTCACGCCGTAATGATCGCCCTAAAACGGGGAATCTTCGACGTGTGACTGCAGCGCAATGACGCCTTGGTTCCGACTGAGTTCTCGTTCTCGTCGGGGCCTGCGGCTATTATGGAGGAGCCGCCAGCTCCGCTCAGAAGACGTACGTTGCCTTGACGAAGTAAAAACCGCCGTCAAAGCCGAACGGCGAAAAGCGCGGATAATTCTTCGTTCCTTGAACGTCGCCGTACGCGAAGTTGTTGTAATGAGCCAGCAGCGTACTGTTGAGGTGGTTCGGGTACCGATTGAACAGATTGATCGCTCCGACGCTGACCGCCGAATGCTTAGTGAATTGATACTCCAGGTGGAGGTTTGTCAGCGGAGTCACGCTAATCGTCGACTTGAAGTATTCAATTTTGCCCGAAGGATTATCGGCGTCGTCGCTTTCCCATTCGGTGGAGGGGCCGTAGATCTTTTCAACTACATTGATGGTCAACTTGCCGCCTGTCCATAGCGCGCCGAGATTCACGACATATTTTGGGGACGCGGTGGTCAAGTCGGATATTGCTGTGGCGTCGAATAATTGCTGTCCGCCCAGTACAGCGGGCGACGGCCTGATGCTTGTGATGGCGGTATCATTGTAGGTCGCGCCTATTGACCAATTGATCCGGCCGGACGCGTACGCCTTCTGGAAGTCGAATACCAGATCGGCACCCTGCGTCCGCGTATTAATGCCGTTGGTGAAGATGTTGATGCCGGAAAGGCCTGAGGCCAAGACACTGGGAGCGATAAACGTACCGTTCGCCGCAATGGCGTCATTGACGGCCGCCGATTGCACGACACCCGCGATGGAACCATACAACTTGGCACTGCCAACAATTCGGTTGGTGATGCTGATCTGGTATAGGTCCAGGGTGGTATTCATCCTAAGTAACGGACGGAACACAAACCCCACGCTGTAGCTCACGGACTTTTCGGCCTGTAGGCCGTTTTCGAGCCCTAGAAGGCGCGCCCCCGGTGAATTGGGCGGTATTTGCACGAAAGTCGTGATGGGTCCGGTGTTCGTTGCTGAGTAATATTCCTCCGCGAGGGTCGGCGCCCGAAAGCCGTTGCTGACCGTGCCACGTAACGCAAACGTCGGTGTAAAATCATAACGGCCGGTCAGTTTACCGACAGTGGCATTGCCGAAATCACTGTAATGTTCAAAGCGGCCGGCCGCGTCGATACGCAGACCCTCGATCGGCTTGGCGGCCAAGTCAAGATAGCCGGCATAACTGGTACGGTGGTGTGTACCGGCGTTGGTCGGCGTAAATCCCGGGTATGCAGCGGCACCGGCATCGATGTACGAAGCGATGTCTCCGGCCCTGGTCTCATAGGATTCGCGCCTATACTCGGTGCCGAGTGCTACGTTCAGGGGGCTGGCGAGGCCGATGGAAAAATTCCTATTTACATCGAGTGTGCTAGTCAATTGTGTGGCGATCAATTGGCCATCGTAGAAGTTGGTCGGTGAGGCTCCAGTCGCGGCGTAGAGCAACGGATTGGACGAATCGAGCGTGTAGAGTGCCCCCGTGTCGGAACCCCAACTGCTGCTCAAATCCCAATTCCAATCAGGTGCGATGCGCTTAATACCGGCAGTAAGCGCGTAATCAATCTCCTGAAGCTGCTCCAGGGGGTTGAAGCCAAATGGATATTGATAGATGGTCTCGCCGGTTGTTGGGTCCAGGTACGATGAGACCGTGGGTGGGCGGTAGTTTTCATACGAGGACGAAGTTTTGTTTCCATAGGTGCCGAAAGCGTAGAGTTCGGCACCGCCTTCAAAGTCAAAGCCGGAGTTGAAAGAGATGAGTTTCAGGCGTGATTCCGCATCACCCTGAATTAGGTTCAAATACGGGTAGCCGACGACTTTGGTCTCGTTCGAACCCGGGTAGGTCGAGGTATTGGCGGGATTGATAACGCGTTCATCGATTCCGCTGCGCATGCTGTGACCGTGATTGTGTACCTCTCCCGTCACATTTAGGTAGGCGCCGACAGCAGGCGCAAAACCAATATTGCCGCTGACATCCCGAGTATCGCCCCCGCCGTCAAAATAGCCGCCATAAGTTCCCCTCAGAGTGCCGCCGGAGGAGTTCTTTTTCAGGATGATATTGATCACACCCGCGATCGCGTCGGTACCGTACTGGGCTGCAGCGGCCTCGGTAAGCACTTCGATGTGATCGATGGCATCCAATGGAATTAAATTAAGATCGGCGTTGGCGCCACCCTGATAAGCCGAACCATCATTGACCGCGAGATTTGCGGTGGTGTGCCGCCGCTTGCCGTTGATCAGCACCAGCACGTGATTGGGACTCAAGCCTCGCAGCTTCGCTTGGAGAGTCTGATTGGCCATGTCGGTCCCGAAGGCGCTGACCGTCAGAGAAGGCACGATCTGCGCTAAGGTACTCGAGAGGTCCGGGTTGCCGGCGACCACTTGAAGCGCCGCGTTGCTGAGTATCTGGATCGGCGCCGGACTCTCCGCCGCGACAAATCCACCTTGCCGCGTTCCGGTTACGACGACGTCCAGAAGCGTGGCCGCCTCACTGGCCTCGGAATCGGTGACGACAGCCTGTGCCTGCAGGGCCGGGGCGCTGACTGTGAGAGCCGTTGCTAGCAGCACAGTGAGTCGTTGTGGTTTGCTTAAACTTACCCTTATCTCAGTCTCCCAAAGCTGATCAAATTCTTTTTGAGCCCCATTCCACGAGTCAGCAGCGGTATCAAATACCGGCGCAATGCGGGTGCGGTGCGAGCAGGTAGGCGCCATTTACATGTCGTTCCGCATATTCGTCGCCTTTGAACCAAATGGTCCGCGGCAACCCGAACTCAAAGCTGCGCTGGAGCTTGCGAACGATACGGAATTCGGCTTATGCCCTGAAATATGTGCCACTTCGCTCAAGTACGCCACCCGCTTCAAGCGGCACTATAGGTCGCGGGAACAGACTATGTCAGGCGTCACCGGGACCGGTCTTTTCGCCCTGCCCCTCGCATAGGGCTATACGCTCGTCATATATCGGGTCTTTCGAGGGAAAGTCGTCGACGCCGCGGGCTACGAATAGAACTCGAGGTAGTGCGTTGTGGGGTGAGATCGACGCGGCGCCTCCAACAACCGAGCCGAGAACAGCAGACAACGCACTGAGAGTTGCGGGGTCCGAGGCGTACTCCCGATGTGGCCTAGCGTTGCCACTGATGCGGCGTCGGAGTTCCTGTGTCTCGAGCCATTGGCCTCCACGCAACAACCCTCACCAAGCAGAGTCGGTGCTGCCCGACACATTGGTATTCTGCGCACCGCGCTCGCTCCAGCCGCCACCCAGCGCCTTGTACAGTGTCACCAGATTCTGTAGTCGTGCCAGCTTCACCTGAATCAGCGTCTGCTGCGCCGCGTAGAGCGAGCGTTGCGAATCGAGTACGCTGAGATAGTTCTCGACGCCGCCACGGAAGCCCATATCCGACAGCCGGTAGCTGTCGCGGGTCGCCTCGACCAGTGCCTGGTCTGCCGCGATCTGTCTGTCCAGCGTGCCGCGGCCGGCGAGGGCATCGGCGACTTCGCGGAAGGCCGTCTGGATTGCCCGCTCGTATTGCACGATGTAGACGTTCTTCTCGACCTTCGCCAGATCGAGTGAAGCCACATTCGCCCCGCCGGCGAAGATCGGCAGGCTGATCTGTGGCGAAAACGTCCAGGCCGACGAGCCGTGGTCAAAAAGCCCGGACAGCTGCGTGCTGGCAGTGCCATAACTGCCGGTCAGCGTGACGCTGGGGAAGAATGCCGCCCTCGCCGCTCCGATGCTGGCATTCGCCGCGATCAGGTTGTGCTCGGCCGCGAGTATGTCGGGGCGCCGCACCAGCAGATCCGATGGCAGCCCCGGCGGCAGATCGGCCAGCAACTTCTGCTCCTCCAGTCCGGCGCCCGGTGGCAGATCTCCCGGTAGCGGCGTGCCCAGCAGCAGCACCAGTGCGTTCTGGTCCTGCGCCGCCTGGCGCGTGTACTCAGCGAGGTTGGCGCGTGCGCTGTCGACGGAGGTTTCCGCCTGGCGCAGATCGAGCGCGGTGGCGATGCCGCCGTCGTAGCTCATCTTGGTGAGCTTGTAGGAGCCCTCCTGGCTGCTCAGCGTGTCCTGGGTGATGCGCAGCAGCTCCTGATCGGCAAGCAGCGTCAGATAAGCGTTCGCCACTTCCGCCACCAGGCTGATCTGCGTACCACGACGGGTTTCAATGTAGCCAAAATACTGCTGCAGACGCTGGTGATTGAGGCTGCGGATGCGGCCGAAGAGATCGATCTCGAAGGCGGTGAAGCCGACGCCGGCTTCGTAATAGCGCGCGATACCAGAGCTACCTCCCCTTCCGAGGGCGCCACCGCTGCTGCCGCCTGCTGCGATAGCGGCCACGCCGGGCGGATATTTCTGGACCTGTTCGAGGCCGGTGGCGGCAATCGTTGGAAACAGGTCGGCTCGCTGGATCTGGTACTGGGCACGTGCCGCGGCAATGTTGAGTGCAGCGATCCGTGCATCGGGGTTGTGCTGTAGCGCCAGTTCAATCAGTTTCTGCAGCCGTGGGTCGGTGAAGAATTCGCGCCAACCGATGTCGCCCGCCGCCGCTGGCGGCGCAGTGCTGTTGCTGGCCTCCACCGCTGCTGCGGCGAATGCTGGACCGCTGGGCCACTGTTCGCTCACCGGGGCTTCAGGACGCTGATAGTGCGGCTCAAGCGTGCAGCCACCGATACCTGTTAGCAGGCCGATGCTCGCGCCGATCGCGGCCGCAAACGGTATGCGCCGCTTGCCGATTAGGTACACGGCCTTGTTCATGTCGGCTGCTCCACGCCCTCACCGCTGAGCTGCGGCGATTCCACCTCTGGCTGCGCCGGCTTGCCGCTGAATACTTTGCGTACCGCGACGAAGAATACCGGCACGAAAAAGATGGCCAATACCGTCGCCGAGAGCATGCCGCCAATCACTCCCGTGCCGATCGCGTTCTGGCCGCCGGAACCGGCGCCGCTGGAAATCGCCAGAGGCAGTACCCCGAGCATGAAGGCCAGCGAGGTCATCAGGATGGGCCGCAGACGCTGACGGGCCGCCTGAACGGTCGCCTGGATCAGTTCCATGCCGTGGTCGTGATTCTCCTTGGCAAATTCGACGATGAGAATCGCATTCTTGGCCGATAGGCCGACCGTCGTCAGCAGGCCGACCTGGAAGAACACGTCGTTAGCGAGGCCCCGCAGCAGCGTTGCGATAATTGCCCCGATGATGCCCAGCGGCACCACCAGCATCACCGACACCGGGATCGACCAGCTCTCGTAGAGGGCAGCCAGACAGAGGAATACGACCATCAGCGAAATGGCGTACAAAGCCGGTGCCTGTGAGCCCGAAAGTCGCTCTTCATAGGACAGGCCGGTCCATGCGAAATCGAAACCCGGCGGCAGCTTCTTCGCGTAGGATTCCATCGCCTCCATGGCGGCCCCGGTGCTGACGCCGGCGATCGGCTGGCCGAGAATCTCCACCGAGGACACGCCGTTGTAGCGCTCGAGCTTGGGCGAGCCATAGGTCCATTTGGCATCGGCGAAACCGGAAAAGGGCACCATCTGCCCGGCCGAGTTGCGCACGTACCAGTCGGTCAGCTCCTGCGGCAGCATGCGTGAGGGCGCATCGCCCTGGATGAAGACGCGTTTGACGCGGCCGCGGTCGACGAAGTCATCGACATATTTCGAGCCCCAGGCCGCAGACAACGTATTGTTGATATCGCTGATCGTCAGGCCCAGTGCGCTGGCTTCCTCCCAGTCGACGTCGAACTGGTATTGCGGTTCGTCGTCGAGCCCGTTGGGGCGGACACCTACGAGCCGGGGATTCTTCTGCGCCATGCCGAGCAGCAGATTGCGCGCCGCCATCAGCTTGTCATGGCCCTGATTGGCCCGATCGAGGAGTTCCAAGTCGAAGCCAGTCGCATTGCCGAGCTCCAGCGCCGCGGGCGGCGCGAAGGCGACTGCCTGCGCGTCGGCTATTGTGCTGAATCGCTGAGTCGCACGAGCGGCGATCGCCTGAACGCGATTGCGCGCGCCGGGGCGATCATGCCAAGGCTTCAGCCGCACGAACACGAGGCCGGAGGTTTGGCCGCGACCGGCGAAGCTGAAGCCGGAAACAGTGAATACACCTTCCACCGCCTGCTTTTCGTCGTTGAGGAAATAGTCGCGGACCTCGGCCAAAGCCTTTTCAGTGCGCTCGCTGGTCGCGCCTGACGGCGTCGTGACCTGCGCAAACAGGACCCCCTGGTCCTCGTCGGGCAAAAACGACTTCGGAATGCGCGTGAACATCAGGGCCATCAAGCCGACGATGGCGACGAACGTGAGCAGATAGCGACCAGTGCGGTTGACCACGTGCACGACGCCGCGCTCATACTTCTCGTTGCCGCGCTCGAAGTGGCGATTGAACCAGCCGAAGAAGCCCCGTTTCTCCTGCCGCGACTTTGCGTGTGGCTTGAGGATGGTGGCGCACAGCGCCGGGGTGAAGATCACCGCGACCAGCACCGACAGCGTCATGGCCGACACCATGGTGATGGAGAACTGTCGATAGATCACGCCGGTGGAGCCGCCGAAGAATGCCATCGGCAGGAATACCGCCGACAGCACCAGGGCGATACCCACCAGGGCGCCGGTGATCTGGTCCATCGACTTGCGCGTCGCCTCCTTCGGTGACAGGCCCTCCTCCTGCATTACCCGCTCGACATTCTCGACCACGACGATGGCATCATCGACCAGCAGGCCGATCGCCAGCACCATCGCGAACATGGTCAGCACATTGATCGAATAGCCGAACGCCTGCAGGACAGCGAACGTACCGAGCAACACCACCGGCACCGCGATGGTGGGAATGAAAGTGGCGCGGATGTTCTGCAGGAACAGCAGCATGACCAGAAACACCAGGCCGATCGCTTCGAATAGTGTCTTCACCACCTCTTCTATTGAGGTGCGAACGAACGGCGTGGTGTCGTACGGATAGATTGCTTGCAAACCCGGCGGGAACACGGGTTTGAGCTGGTCGATGGTGGCGTGCACCGCCTTCGCGGTATCCAGCGCGTTGGCGCCAGTCGCCAACCTCACGGCAATGCCAGCGGCGGGCTTGCCGTTGTAGCGCACGTCGCCGTAGGTGTAGTTCTCGCTGCCCAGGCCGATTCGGGCCACATCGCGCAAGCGCACCTGCGAGCCAGAGGCATTGACCTTCAGGAAGATGGCGCCGAACTGTTCGGGCGTGTGCAGGCGCGTCGAACTGATTATGGTCGCGTTGAGCTGCTGGTCTTTCACCTGCGGCAAGCCGCCGAGTTCGCCGGAGGCGATTTGCACATTCTGTACCGCGATCGCATTGCTGACATCCACCGGCGTCAGTCCATAGTTATTGAGCTTCGCCGGATCAAGCCAGATGCGCATGGCATATTGCGCGCCGAACAATTGATAGTCGCCGACGCCCGGTGTGCGACTCAAGGCGTCTTGTACGATGCTGGCAATGAAGTCGGCGATGTCGCCGCTACTCATGCTGCCGTCGTTCGAAACGAACCCGACCGCCAGCAGAAAATTCCGGGTCGACTTGGCGACCCGTATCCCTTGTTGCTGCACTTCCAGTGGCAACAGCGGTGTCGCCAGCTGCAGCTTGTTCTGCACCTGTACCTGGGCGATATCGGGATTGGTGCCCTGCTCGAAGTTGAGCGTGATGGCCATGCTCCCGTCCTTGTCGCTCTCGGACGAGAAATACAGCAGATGATCGAGGCCGGACAGCTGTTGTTCGATCACCTGCACCACGGTGCTTTGCACGGTGTCGGCAGACGCCCCGGGATAGGTGACGGTGATCGCGATCGCTGGCGGCGCGATATTCGGGTACTGCGCGATCGGCAGCGTCACGATGGCGAGGGTACCGATCATCATCAGGACGAGGGCGATTACCCAGGCGAAGATCGGGCGATCGATAAAGAACTTCGACACGATGACGGCTCCTGACTAGGGCCTGTGCGGTTAGTCGAGGTCGGCGAATGCCTCGGCGTCCCCTGGATGCGCGGAGGCGAGCCGCTCGGTGGTGAGCGGGCCTAGCGATATCTCTTTGGCTTTCACTTCATCCACGCCGGGCCTGATCCGCTGTAAACCGGTGACGATGACCTTGTCGCCAGCGGCAAGGCCTTCGCTCACCAGCCATTGGTTGCCGATTGCCCGCTCAGTCTTGATTACGCGGGTGCTGACCTTGTTGTCCGGCAACACAATGATCGTGGTTGCCTCGCCCCGCTGGTTGTGCGTGACGGCCCGTTGCGGTACCAGCAGGCCCTGCTCGTTGATCCCTTCGTCGAGATGCTCGTGCACGAACATGCCCGGCAGCAGAACGTGCTGCGGATTTGGAAAAACCGAACGCAGCGTCACCGAGCCGGTGCCGGACTGGACCGTGACTTCGGCAAATTGCAGCTTGCCGGTCTGCTCGTAGGGAGTGTCGTCCTCCTGTATCAGCCTGGCCTGTGCCTGGTTGTCGCCGACCGCCTTCAGCTGCCCACTGGCAAACTCTCGCTGCAAGCGCAGCAACATCGTGCTGGGTTGGGTTACGTCGACGTAGATCGGGTCCAGCTGTTGCACCACGACCAGTGCGCTGCTCTGGCTGGCATCCACCAGCGCGCCTTCGGTCACTGAAGATCGCCCGGTGCGCCCGGAGATAGGTGACAGCACCCGGGTGTAGGCGAGGTTGATACGTGCGGTATCGACAGCCGCCTTGGCCGAGGCGACGTCCGCTATGGCCTGTTCTTGCGCCGCGGCGGCGTTGTCGTAAGCCTGCTGACTCACGGCATGCGCTTCCGCCAGGGGCTGATAGCGCTGCGCCAGCAGCTTGGCCGAGGTCAGTGTCGCCTGTGCATGCGCCAGGGAAGCCCGCGCGCTTTCCAGCTTCGCCTGATATGGCGCCGGATCGATCTGATAAAGCTGCTGACCCGCGCTTACATCGACGCCCTCAGTGAATAGCCGCTTAAGGATTACGCCACCGACCTGCGGGCGTACCTCGGCGATGCGGTAGGCCACCGTGCGGCCGGGCAAGTCGGTCGTTATGGTCACCGGCTGTGCATGCAGCGTTACTACGCCGACTTCCGGTGGCGCGCTGGGGGGTACCGGTTTCGCCGAGGAACACGCCGCCAGTGCCAGAATGCAAACGAGACAGAGCACGGGCGCCCTGTCGAGGAAAAAAAAGCTGCGAGTATTCACAGGAAATCCTCCTGACGAGTCAGGGTTGATTACAACCCTGAATTCATTGTGTGGGTTCGACTGGGCGCTGCGTGTACGCTCAGAGAATCACGGAGAGCCCGACCCGATGCGTGGCTGATCAGCGAGCAGCGTGGTTGGTAACGCCTTCATGGAGCACACGAGCAACTGCCTAACAAAACCGCGACGTGGTCACGGGCTGAGAAAAACGATTCCTATGCAACCGGAATAGACTTCCCCGGCTGGAATCGAACCATCGATCAGCGGATTAAAAGTCGTGCATCTCGCTCTTTGCGACGCGGAGCCACTCCGCACCGCTCCGCTCAACACGTAAGACACACTTCACGGCCACGTCGTCAGAGCTCTGTGCTGCCGTCCGGGGATGGCTTCTTCCGATTCGCGAGCGCCTCGGGTGGCGTCATTCCCACACATGAGGCACTCACCTGATCGCCCTCGCCGGCGTACGGCGCAGCGATCTGCAGGGCTTTCGGAATCGCCT
>Ga0137418_10003405_pt1 | contig 14612 bp, 8 predicted proteins | sample CZODoug3_1_2_16f_FD_122242 | JGI IMG/M metagenome (GOLD analysis project Ga0137418, IMG submission 122242) | Vadose zone soil fungal communities from Angelo Coast Range Reserve, California, USA - CZODoug3_1_2_16fungal (Hybrid Assembly) | ecosystem: Environmental > Terrestrial > Soil > Vadose... | reverse complement strand
CGCACTGGGGACTTATTCGAAGAAAGGGGACTCAACATGCGCATTTGTCGCAGAGACCTTTTGCGGCAGCTCGGGGTCGCGCTCACAAGCGCGGAGTTTTTTCCCGTGCTGGGAGAAGCTTCAGCCTCGCCCGTGCAGACGCCACCGGCCGCCGCAAGCCCGGTGACGCCCATCCGGCTTAACCGGAACGAGAGTCCCTACGGTCCCTGCGAAAAAGCGAACGAAGCGATGCGCAACGCGATTGGCCTCGCCAATCGCTACCCAGGGCAGGAATTGAACGATCTGCGCGCAGCCATCTCGACTCTGAACAGCGTTAGGCCCGAGCAGATCACGCTTGGTTGCGGGTCTGGCGACATCTTGCGCATCGCCGCCGAGACTCTCCTCGGTGCCGGAAAATCACTGGTGCTGGCGACCCCGACCTTCGAGGCCATCGCTGGGTATGCGCGCGCGAGCGGCACTGAAATCCGAGCCGTTCCGCTGACCAAGCGATATGCCCATGATCTCGACGCCATGATCGCGCATACGGATGCGTCGACGGCTCTGATCTACATCTGCAACCCAAATAACCCAACGGGAAGCCTAACTCCGAGAGCCGATCTCGAATCGTTCTTCGCCCGCCGCCTCGTAAATCTTCGGCCGCTCGAGCAGCAGGGCAAGCTCAAGCATCCGATGTCCGATTACGAGCAACGGCTGGAGCGTGAGCTGACCATCATTCAGCAGATGAAGTTTTCCGGGTATTTTCTCATCGTCTGGGACTTCATCCGCTACGCCAAGGAGCGCGACATTCCCGTAGGGCCGGGCCGCGGTTCCGCCGCCGGCTCGCTGGTGTCCTACGCTCTCGGGATCACCGATCTTGACCCTCTCCAGCACGAGCTGCTGTTTGAGCGCTTTTTGAATCCTGAGCGCGTATCCCTGCCCGACATCGACATTGATTTCTGCATGAACCGCCGCGGCGAGGTGATCGAATACGTCACCAGGAAATATGGCCGTGACAACGTCGCCCAGATCATCACCTTCGGCACCATGGCCGCCAAGGCCGCGATCAAAGATGTGGGCCGGGCCATGGATATTCCCTACAGCGATGTCGATCGCATCGCCAAGATGGTGCCCACGCAGCTCAACATCACCCTGGAGCAAGCCATTGAAGACTCCCCGCAGCTCCGCGAGGCAATGGAAAAAGACGGACAGATTCGTGAGTTGATCGAGACTGCGAGAAAACTCGAGGGAATGGTTCGTAATTCCGGCGTGCATGCGGCCGGAGTGGTCATTGCTCCGCGCCCTCTCACCGACCTCGTCCCGCTGCACCGCACGAAGAACGACGAAATTGTCACTGCCTTCGACATGGTCGCCATCGAGAAGATGGGCCTGTTGAAGATGGATTTCCTGGGGCTGACCACGCTCACCATTCTTACCGATGCGCTGAAGCTGATCCTGCACACGCAAGGGCGCCCCATCACGCTGCAACAGATTCCGCTCGAGGACCCGGAAACCTACGAAAGGGTATTCCACAAAGGATTGACTTCTGGCGTCTTCCAGTTTGAATCGCATGGCATGCGGGACGTATTGCGCCGTTACCAGCCGAACTCAATTGAAGATCTCACGGCTCTGAACGCTCTCTATCGCCCCGGCCCCATCCAGGGCGGCATGATTGACGACTTTGTGGACCGCAAGCACGGCCGCAAGAAGGTGGAATATGAGTTGCCGGAGCTGAAAGAGATCCTCGAAGAAACGCTGGGCGTGATCGTGTATCAGGAACAGGTGATGCAGATCGCCAATCGCCTGGCCGGATATTCCCTGGGCGAGGCCGACCTGCTGCGGCGAGCCATGGGCAAGAAGAAGGCCGAGGAGATGGCGCAACAGCGCCAGCGCTTTGTCGAAGGAGCGACACAACGCAAATATCCGCCCAAGAAGATTGAAAAGATTTTCGATCTGATGGCACAGTTCGCCGGGTACGGCTTCAATAAATCCCACTCCGCTGCCTATGCTCTGCTGGCTTATCACACTGCCTATCTCAAGACCCACTATCCGGTGGAGTTCATGGCCGCGCTCCTGACCTCGGTCACCGGCTCGACCGACGATGTGGTGAAGTACATCAACGAATGCCGCGAGATGGGCATTGCCGTCGAGCCGCCGGACATTAACGTCTCGGACGCGAACTTCACTCCGCATGGAGCGGCCATTCGTTTCGGTCTGGCAGCGGTGAAAAACGTTGGCGGCAATGCAATAGAGTCAATCGTTGCGGCTCGAAAAAAGCTTGGCCGCTTCAGCTCCATCTTTGAATTTTGCGAGAACGTCGATCTGCGGCTGCTCAACAGGCGGGTTCTGGAGTCGCTCATAAAAAGCGGTGCCATGGATTCACTGGGCCGCCGCTCCCAACTTATGGAAGTGCTCGACCGCGCCATGGAGCGCGCCCAGAAAGCTCAGCGCGATGCCGAATCCGGCCAGCACGGGCTGTTCGGGGTGTTCCAGCAGGAAGAGATGGCCTCCGACAACGACAAGCTGCCGAACATTCCTGACTGGGACGAGCACGCCAGGCTCGCTGCCGAAAAAGAAATCCTCGGCTTCTTTATCACCGGTCATCCCCTGGATAAGTACAAAGACAAGCTCGAAGATCTGCGAGCCCTGAGCGTCCAAGAGATCGCCGCCATGAAGAATTCCACCGGCAAAGACGAAGTCATCATCACCGCCGGCATCCTCAGCAACGTGCGCGTGCTCAAATCGAAGCGTGGAGATTTCTACGCCCAGACCGTTCTCGAAGACATGTCGGGTTCGATCGATATGATCGTTTTCCCTGAGGCGTACAAGAAGTTGCAGGAAAAAGTGAAACTGGAAGTGCCGGTACTGGTGAAAGCGGGAGTGCGAATCGAGGAAGGCGCGAATCCGAAGATCACCGCGGCAGAAATCTCTCCGCTGGAAGACGTCAAGGTCCCTCTACCCAAGGCACTTCGCATCCGGCTGCCGCTGGAAACCGCCGGCGCCGGTGCGGTAGATCATCTGCACGCTTTGTTTGTAGAACGAAAGGGCGATGCCCGTGTGTTGTTCGACGTGGAACGGCAGGGTGATTTCATGGTGGTAATGGAAGCGGAAGGCTATAATGTGCAGCCGGACCGCAACTTTATTGCCCGGGTCGAGCAATTGTGCGGTCGCGGTAGCGTGCGCATTATCACTTGAAGTCAGCATGGACACCTCAGAGAAGACACAGCAGGAACTGGAAGAGATTGAACGTCAGGCGGCCCAAATGCAATCCGCCGCCGGCCAGACTGACGAAACTCGCCGCCAGCTTGGGCTGCTACAACAGCGCATCGAAACATTGCGCAAGCAGCTGGTGCGGACCAATGCCATGGAGAAGACCGAGCTGGCGCGCCACATGCAGCGTCCGCATACGCTGGATTACATCGAGCGCATCTTCACCGACTGGAGCGAGATCCATGGCGACCGCAGGTTTGGGGACGACCCCGCGATGGTTTGCGGCATGGCGCGTTTTCATGGCGATGAAGTCGTGGTTGTGGGGACCGAAAAAGGCCGCGATACCAAGGCCCGAATGTTCCGCAACTTTGGCCTGCCCAACCCCGAGGGCTATCGCAAGGCGCTTCGGGTCATGCAGATCGCGGAGAAATATTCGCGGCCCATCTTCTCGTTGGTGGATGTGACCGGGGCCAACCCCGGCGTCGGGGCCGAAGAGCGCGGCCAGGCCGAAGCGATTGCCCACAACTTGCGCGAGATGGCGCGACTCGAGGTGCCGATCATCGCTGCCATCACCGGCGAAGGCGGATCGGGGGGGGCGCTGGCCATAGCGGTCGCGGACCGCGTCCTCATGCTGGAGAACGCCATTTATTCCGTGATCTCCCCTGAAGCCTGCGCCGCGATCATGTGGCGCGACTCCAAAAAGCGCGAGCTCGCCGCGGAGGCCATGCGTATTACCGCCAAAGATCTGGTCGAGTTGGGATGCGTCGACGCCATTGTGCCCGAACCCGAGGGCGGGGCTCATAAAGACTATGAAGCGGCGGCCAATCTCCTGGACGTTAGCCTCGAACAGCATTACGCCGAGCTCAAGAAACTTCCCCCTTCCGAATTGATCGTGTCCCGATATAATAAGTTCCGCAACATCGCGCAGTTTTTCAAAACCGAATCCTGATCCGGATGCGCATCCTGGGCTAGTTCCCGGACAGGTTCATGTGGCGTCAGTCGGGCGATTTCGGACCGGCATGGTGAAGGGCGCATGCCTTATAATCTAATGTTCTGCTCTGCTCTCGATGGAATTCCGGGCAGGCGGGTTTCTGCCCTCTAACTGAGAAGGAAGGTGTTGGGATGGCCACGACCGATATTGCGCCTCGAGAACCCTCTGGACAAGCCGGGCGCAAGCGCATCGTCAACGACATGAGCATTCAGGTGGCGACCGTCAATGGGTCCGGCTCGCAAAGCTCAAACACGGTCCTGCTGCGCAGCATTTTTCAAATGGGTGTGCCGGTTTCGGGCAAGAATCTTTTCCCCTCAAACATAGCGGGCCTGCCGACCTGGTACACCATCCGCGCTAACAAAGACGGCTACATCGGGCGCAAGAAAGAAATTGATTTTCTGGTGGCCATGAATCCTGAGACCGCGCAGGAAGACACGTTATCGCTGGCCGCGGGCGCATCCGTTCTGTATGACGAGCCGCTTGCGCTTAACAAACTCCGCAATGATCTGATTTTCTACTCCGTTCCCTACGACAAAATCGTGGCCGCCGTCTGTCCCGAAGCCAAGCTGCGCAAGCTGGTAAAAAACATGGTGTACGTCGGTGTGGTCGCTAACCTGCTCGAAATTGAAATGGGCGAGGTGGAGAAAGCCATTCGCAGACAGTTCGCGAAAAAGGTAAAGGCCGCGAACCTGAATCTGGCCGCGGCGCAAGCGGGATTCGATTACGCGAAAGCGAGTTTGAAAAAAGGCGACGCCTACTTCATCCAGCGCACGGACAAGACCGCGGGCAAGATCATCATTGACGGCAACTCGGCCGCCGCTCTGGGCTGCATGTTTGCCGGGTGCACGGTGGTGACCTGGTATCCGATTACCCCATCGTCTTCACTGGTGGAGACGATGATCGACTACATGAAGGAATATCGCATCGGTCCCGACGGCAAAGCGACGTTCGCGATTGTGCAGGCCGAAGACGAACTGGCCGCGATCGGTATGGTCATCGGTGCAGGTTGGGCCGGTGCACGCTCCATGACTGCGACTGCGGGCCCCGGCATCTCGCTGATGGCGGAGTTTGCCGGCCTGGCGTATTACGCGGAGGTGCCCGGCGTGATCTGGGACATTCAACGTGTCGGTCCTTCGACTGGCTTGCCGACTCGCACCTCGCAGGGCGACATGCTTGCTACTGCCTTTCTGTCGCACGGCGACACCAAGCACATCATGCTGATTCCGTCGTCCGCGACCGAGTGTTTCAGCATGGCGCAAGACGCCTTCAATCTTGCGGAGCAATTCCAGACTTTGATCTTCGTCATGTCCGATCTTGATCTGGGCATGAACAATTGGATGTCTGATCCATTCGAATATCCGAAAGAACCGATCCGGCGCGGCAAGGTGCTGAGCAAAGAAGATCTCGAACGGCTGGGTGGATTCGGACGCTACAAAGATGTGGACGGCGATGGCGTCGGCTACCGCACGCTGCCCGGTACCGACCATCCTGCGGCCGCTTACTTCACGCGCGGCAGCGGCCACAATGAGCGATCGCAATACAGCGAGCGGCCGGTCGATTACGAAAACAACATGGAGCGGCTGAACCGCAAGTTTGAGACCGCTCGCTCGTTCGTGCCGCGTCCTGAGATCGTCAAAGGCCACAACGCAAGAGTCGGCATCCTGGCTTATGGCACGTCGCACTGGGGCATCATCGAAAGCCGCGACCAGTTGCGCAGCGAATACAACATCGAGACTGATTATCTGCGGCTGCGCGCTTATCCATTCACGCGTGAAGTGCATGAATTCATCGAGCAGCATGACCGGGTTTACGTGGTCGAGCAGAACCGCGACGCGCAGATGTTGAGCCTGCTGAAGCTCGACCTGAAACCGGATCAGATCGAGCGCCTGCGCAGCATTAGCCACCTCGACGGATTGCCGCTCGACGCGCGCTCCGTGACCGACGAATTGAGCATGATGGAGGGCAAGTAAATGGCGACCACTCCCACGATTGAATCCACCCCCGGCGGACCAAAGACCAACCGCATCGGGCTGAGCGTCATCGAGTACAAGGGTGGAAAGACCACTCTATGCGCGGGCTGCGGCCACAACGCCATTTCTGAGCGCATCGTCGAAGCCATGTACGAAATGGGGGTGCAGCCGGAGCGGGTTGCGAAGTTGAGCGGCATCGGATGTTCCTCGAAGAGCCCAGCCTATTTCATGAATCGCTCGCACAGCTTCAACGCCGTCCACGGACGCATGCCTTCCGTGGCCACGGGCGCGATGCTGGCGAATCGCAATCTGGTTTCACTCGGGGTGAGCGGCGACGGCGACACAGCCTCGATCGGCATTGGTCAGTTCGTTCATCTCATGCGGCGCAATCTGCCCATCATTTACATCATTGAAGACAACGGGGTTTACGGCTTGACCAAGGGCCAGTTCTCGGCGACCGCCGATCTGGGATCGAAGTTGAAAACCGGCGTCATTAACGATCTGCCACCGATCGATACCTGCATCCTGGCCATCCAGTTAGGCGCGACCTTTGTTGGGCGCTCGTTCTCGGGCGACAAGCGTCAACTCCTCGCCATGCTGAAAGCGGCCATCGCGCACAAGGGCACGGTGATGCTCGATGTGGTTTCGCCTTGCGTGACCTTCAACGATCACGAAGGCTCGACCAAGTCCTACAAATATGTGAAGGACCATGAAGAGTCCCTGCAAGAAGTCAGCTTCGTTCCGCACTTTGAAGAGATTGCGGTCGACTACGACGCCGGCAGCACGCTCGACGTCACCATGCACGACGGATCACATCTTCGTCTGCGCAAGCTCGAAGAGAATTACGATCCGACCAGCCGGCTCAACGCGCTCACGCGGCTCACGGAAGCGCACGAAAGAGGCGAAGTGCTTACTGGCGTGTTCTACGTGAATCCGCAGGCGCCCAGTTTCCTCGACATGCTCAACATGACCGACCAGCCGCTGGCCACGCTGCCGGAGTCGGTGACGCGTCCGGGCAGGGAAGTGTTGGAAGCGGCGATGGAAGAGCTGAGGTAGGGCTCGGGGCGAATCAGGTCGCCAACTTCGAAAACGTTCGCTCGAACTGCCCCCGGCCCCGGTCCTTAAAACGGGTACATCTGATCCGTCCGCGACCGGCCCGCTTGACAACATCCCACTCGCGTCCTATAATTGGCACTCGTAACAGAAGATTGCTAACAGATGTCCGTTAAACCTTTATTCTCATCAGTTTACCCAAGCTCAAACCTTCTACCAATCTGAAAGGAGTTGCAACTATGGCAAAATTCACCCCACTCCATGACCGCATTTTGGTCCGTCGTGTGGAAGAAGCCGACACCAGTCGTGGCGGCATTATTATCCCAGACTCGGCCAAAGACAAGCCGCAGGAGGGCGAAGTCATCTCCGTCGGCAAGGGCCGTTCTAACGATGAAGGCAAGGTCTTTCCCCTGGCTGTTAAAGAGGGCGACCGGATCCTGTTCGGCAAGTACGCCGGCACCGAAATCAAGCTTGATGGCGAAGACTTCATCATCATGAAGGAAGACGAAGTCCTGGGCGTCCTCAGCGGTGCATCCCACGGAGCCAAGAAAGAGCCCGCAGGGGCGCGTCGATAAGCATGGTCATCCTGAGGGGACAGCTTTTCGTCGCCAAAGGGTCTTTGGGAGCGACCGCGCCGTTCGGTGAGCAAAGCGAACCGGACAACAAAGCGCGACGCGAGCTTCCGCATAGTTCTCGGCTCTTCGATCGAAAACCGCAAGCCGAGAACTAAGAAATAGTTCGAAACATCATCGATAACTTTAGGAGAACAAAGCAATGGCAAAACAAATCGTACACGGAGAAGAGTCCCGTCAGGCGATCCTCCGCGGCGTCAACCTTCTGGCTGACGCTGTGAAGGTGACCCTCGGTCCCAAGGGCCGCAACGTTGTCATCGAAAAGAAATTCGGTTCGCCCACCATCACCAAGGACGGCGTAACCGTAGCCAAAGAAATTGAACTCAAAGACTCGCTCGAGAACATGGGCGCACAGATGGTCCGTGAAGTCGCCAGCAAAACTTCTGACGTCGCCGGCGACGGAACCACCACCGCCACCGTTCTCGCCCAATCCATTTACCGCGAAGGCGTCAAGACCGTTGCCGCCGGCGCCAATCCCATGGCCATGAAGCGTGGCATCGAGAAAGCTGTCATCACCATCTGCGGGCGCATCGACAAAGAAGGCAACCGCGAAAAAGGCGAGCTCGACAAACTCTCCAAACCCGTCACCGGCGCGATGATCGCGCAAGTTGGCACTATTTCTGCCAACAACGATGAGACCATTGGGAAGATTATTGCCGAGGCAATGAACAAGGTTGGGAAAGACGGCGTGATCACCGTGGAAGAAGCCAAGACCCTCGAGACACAACTCGAAGTGGTTGAGGGCATGCAGTTCGACCGCGGATATCTTTCGCCTTACTTTGTGACCGATCCGGAGCGCATGGAAGTTGCTTTGGAGAATGCTTATGTGCTGATCAACGAAAAGAAGATCAGCTCGATGAAGGATCTGCTTCCGCTGTTGGAACAGATTGCCAAGAGCGGCAAGCCGCTGCTGATCATCGCAGAAGATGTCGAGGGAGAAGCGCTGGCTACTTTGGTGGTCAACAAACTGCGTGGCACGCTGCAAGTCGCGGCCGTGAAGGCTCCGGGCTTCGGCGATCGGCGCAAGGCAATGCTGCAGGATATCGCTATCCTCACCGGCGGCAAGGCCATCACGGAAGATCTCGGGATCAAGCTGGAGAACGTGCAGATCAGCGATCTCGGGCAGGTCAAGAAGATCACCATCGACAAGGACAACACCACGTTGGTGGAAGGCAAGGGCAAGCACTCCGAGATCGAAGGCCGCGTAAAAGAAATTCGCAGCCAGATCGACAAGACTACCAGCGACTACGACCGCGAGAAGCTGCAAGAGCGGTTGGCGAAGCTGGTCGGTGGTGTGGCGGTGATCAAAGTGGGTGCCGCAACCGAAACCGAAATGAAAGAGAAGAAAGCCCGCGTTGAAGACGCCATGCATGCTACGCGTGCAGCCGTGGAAGAAGGAATTGTCCCCGGCGGCGGAGTCGCGCTGGCTCGCTGCGTGCCCGCACTCGAAAGAATGAAGGTCGAGGGTGACGAGCAGATTGGAGTCAACATCGTGAAGCGCGCCCTGCAAGAGCCGCTGCGCCAGATCGCCGAGAATGCCGGCGAAGAGGGCGCAATTGTTCTGGGCAAGGTGCTCGACTCGAAGGACCCGAACTTCGGCTACAACGCCCTTACCGGCGATTACGAGGATCTGGTCAAGGCGGGTGTGCTCGATCCGACGAAGGTCGTGCGCACGGCGCTCACCAATGCAGGTTCCATCGCCTCGCTGATGCTGACCACGGAAGCGCTGGTGGCGGAGATCCCAGAAGAGAAAAAGGGAGCTCCTGCGGGCGGCGGCCACGGCGGCGGCATGGGCGACATGTACTAAGAGCCGCTTCTAGCTGTTAGCTTGAATCGAAGCCCCACTCTCACCTGTTACGAAACGGCGGGGGTGGGGCTTTTTGTTCCCCGGAGGACTGGATAGCTCGGTTTCGGACAAGGGCGGAAGCTGGACGCTTAGGAAGACGGTGCGCCTCGCCCTCTCGCCCACGGCCGACTTCGTCGCTGTCGCTCCTGGCAGGCCAGATCGCCCAAGGGCCCACTGGAGCGTTGCTGTTTTTGACTTTGGGGTCTTCGCTGAGCCTAATCGCAGAGCACACCGCTTCCGGTCAGTTGGTGTGCCAGGCAACAGACATTGGCCTGCCCGTGCATTTTTTGCCAGGTGGGCCTCCACCGCAGAGTAATTCTGCAAGCCGTGTACCGCCCATACTTCGCAAAAGGCACGAAGGATGGGGTCCCCCTCGGTCAGGCGCTGCCAGCCCTGTCAAATCTCTAAAGGTGGGGCCGCCCGCCGCTCGGCTGTCAGGCCGGAATGCGCGGCGTCTGACCGGTGCATTTTGCAAACCGCGTGAAGAAATCAAAACGGAGGAGAGATTAAGGCGTATGCTGTAATTATGACTCATATTCCAGAACGCCTTACCAGCCTGCGCCAGGAGATCACCGACCTCAGGAACATGAATGCGATCTATTCGCAACGGAGGGCGCACAGTCCAATCGAGCAATCGGCGGCTGAGGTGCGTGCCGGCCGCTTGTTGCAGATCAAACAGGAATTATCAAAGATGCTTAGCCGCCCCGACGAGGTTCCATCCGTGTGGTGGGACAACGCGCGCAGGGCGAAGAGCGTTTCTTAGTTTTTCGTTGTCGGCGGAAATGGCCCCGCGGCACGGTAGTGAGCCAATGCCTGGGGCTGCGCGCTAATTGATTTCGCAAGGTCCGTGGTTTTTCCCACTATCCGAAAATCGGTCTGGGCCGCCTTGGTTCTACCCCGGACTTACGTCCGAGGCCAACATTTGCCGCCGCTTCGCGGCTGGAGTGTGGTGGCCCCTTCGACGCCCTCCATCTACAGCCCCATTCCAGCATATTCGTTTTTTTCTGTTGACGCGGATCGTTTGCGCCACGCGAAACACGGTTAATGACAACGGATTGCCATTCTGCTTAGAATAGCAACGACATGAATTGGCCAGCTTTCGAGATCTTCCGCTGTGTTCTAAGTCCCAGACTTCAACCTCCCCGGTTCCTAAACCTGAGAGCGATTGTGGGTGTGGCGTTGGCTTCGTGGATGCTGGCCGCGGGAGTGGCGGCGCAGAGGGATCGTCGCGCGGAGGAGGAACCGACCGCGGCGATCAATTTTCTGGTTTTAAAAGACGACAACGGCAAGCCGGTGCGTAATGCGGCGGTGATTATGCATCCCGTGAATTCGCGTGGGAAACAACAGCGGGGCGGGATGGAGCTAAAAACTGATTCCGAGGGCAAGTCGAGCTTTGACGGCGTCCCTTACGGGAAGTTGCGGGTGCAGGTTCTGGCGCAAGGATTCCAGACATTTGGCGAAGACTACGATGTCAGCCAGGCGAAGATGGACCTCACAATTAAACTGAAGCGGCCGCAGGGGCAATATTCGGTGTACGAGGATCATCCGAGCGATAAGAAGGACGAGAAACCGCACTGAAGGCGGGCGTGAGTATCTGAGTCCAAGCGCACAGGACCCTCCCTTTATCGTCCGGCGCTATGGCGTGGAATTGTCTAGCTGCGCCACGTTACTCTTCTTGGGCTTATGCGACAATTTGCGGTGGATATCGGGCCAGAATTCTTTGACCACGATGGTCATCGTGTCGTATCCCAGTTGCGATCCCCACACGCTGGCGGTATTCGACAAGGTTCGATCTGACCCGTAAAACCGGGGTCCAGACTTTGTGGCAATCACCGTACTCCTGGGATGATAGGTATTGGTAGAGATTGCGGCCGACAAGGCGCTGCCCACGATCTCGGAGTAGTTGAACTGCGAATCGCCCGAATCCGTGCGGGTCACAAACATTCGGCTAACTGCATAACCTGCCTTGTGGGTAAAACTTCCTTCCCCCGACTGAAAAAAGCGCGGGTCCTGGTGAAGCAGCGACGGAAGAACGGCACCGACCATGAAATTTTCGATGGTCCCGTCGGCAAAGGCCGAGGCGAAACGTTTGCCATAACCCGCGGAGCCCTGGCCAAATCCAGGCTCACTATTTTCCGCCTGGCTGATACCTGCCAGAAATCCGTACCAGGGATATTGAACGTAATCGAAAGAGCTGCGAGCCACGACACTGAACTTCTGTTTTGCGGTGAGCGGCGGGACTTGCCCGGCGTTCTCCAGGCTCAAGAAATTCGGCAGGGTATAGAAAAGCCGATCGTTTGAAGTTCCTTGAACCTTGCCCGGAGTGCTGCTAGCGCCAGGGACGGTACTGGGAAGACCAGACTGCCCTTGTGCCGGCGCGCTAGATTTCGGCGTGTCTTTGGACGGGTTCGGGGTGGTGGACCGGGTGGGAGCTTGCGCTGAGGCGTCAGGACTCGGCGGCGGCTGGGTTGGTTGGGCCGCAGACAGCAGGCAAAGAAGATTCAGCAATGCTATACGAGGGAATAACCGCGCGATAAATTTGATTAGCAAACATTTCTCCTCGAAAAATGTGGGACGAAAGCGGTTAGGTTGAAGCGGTGTATTGATTGTATCAAGTTGGATGCTGCACGACTCGGGTGAGACCGCTAGCTTTACGATCGTTTACAAACTGCATTGGTGGATCAGCTGCAGGACGATGGGATGCGCATCGTTGTGATGGCGATTCCGGCAGCCCTGCAAGTCATCGCAGAAGTTTGTGGACTTATGTTTGTCGCCAACATAAGCCCACTTGGACTAAACCGCCAGGGGTATGAGTAGCGGAGAGATCGAGGATCCAGCACGCGCATCTTGCGCGAGTCCAGGCGCTGGAGTTCGACGCTGGCAACACCGGTGGCGGTCTTGGTCGAACACCGACGAGGGCATCGGTGCTCGTGAAACCGCCCCGCCCAGAGGCTCTGGAGAAGGCAGAGCTCACCGAATTCAATCTTGGCTTGTGTCACAGAACCGTAATGACTTTGTCAATCTATCGAAACATCATCATCATCATTCAGTAGTAGCACGCTCGCGCCATTACATTCATTCCACCATAAGAACCTTCAGTCCCATGAGTGCGACACCGTTCGTGGCAGCAAAGGACAGCTAAAAGCACGAGCGCCATCGACTGGAGCCAGGATGCCCATGGGTCGCTAATTTACATCCGCTCCGCCGGGGGTGTGCCGAATCACAGTGCATTGCGTTCACTGATGATCGCGCGGGATGCTCGCCTCCCACGTCTTCTCGCGCACGTTTTTGCCGTTCTCTAAGAGCAGTCGCGTAAAGTGGTAGTAGAAATTTGTTTTATCGCTGCGTAAGTCGAGCACGTCGCGCCATACGAGCGTCCGGCCAGGCAATTCCACGACCGTCTCGCCCTCACCATGTTCCGTCGGAGACTCGCTCAGATCATTTTTCACCTTGAACGTGAGTCTATCCTGGTGCCTCTCCCCTCCCCAGGGAAACTTGATCGTCTCTTGGCCACCATGCCATTCCCAGCTTGTCACCTGTTGAATCTCATCGACCTGCTTTGTCCACAGCTCACCGGGTAGCCAGTTGCCGCTCACGCGCACTCCCGGCAACTCCTCGGATTTCGCAGGCGGAGCAAACTTGGGTGGTGGCAGGGTGATCTTTGCCGGCACGACCGGCAGCAGGAGACGCGATCCTTGTGCGCCTCCGAGCTGCAGTGCCGTGGTCATAGAATAAGGTGTGGGCCATATCATTGGCCACATGGCATTCGAAATCGCCAGCCGGATCTTGTGCCCGCGCGGAAACACCCAAGATGTGAAATGCATTTTGAAGTCAAGCCTGTACGCTTTGCCTGGTTCGAGATCGCGCGGATCACTCGCCGATGCTCGTTGCGCTCCGTTCTGCCCGGCACCCGTGATCATGGTCACGGTGCCGTCCGGCGCTACGTCCGAGAGCCGCGCAAACCAGTCTGCTTGCGGTGCCGTAGCCGACGCCTGCGACACTATCTCGGGCATCCCCAAAATCGCGGTGTTTGCCGGTAGCGGCGCCGAGTCGTACACCAGGCTGAAAGAGTCATCCGGACGCTGATCAGTATTCAGCTCGCCCCACCAAATGTCGGGCCCGCTGGCGTCTACTCCCATCGAGGGAACGTACTTTAGTTGGTGCACCGCCTCAGCGCTCGGCTCCAACGAGAGTGAGTGGTCCGCTTGCGGATACCAAGTCTGCAACTGCAAGCCTTGCGGTGGCCACGTTTGCTCATTCCTCCACTCGCCCGGAACATCCGACATCTTCACCTGAGGTGCATACCAGTTCCGCATGTATACCGCGAGCCGCGGCCCATCCATGATCCCGGTGTTTTTCCCTTTCAGCCACTGATCCCACCAGCGCAGCGCCAGATCCCGCCACTCGATCCTCGGCCCCCAGTCGGCATCGTGCGGCCAGTTATGGTTCCATGGGCCAATGATCGCTTTGACTGGGCTCTTGATCTGCTCCATCATTCGGGGAATGCTGTCGCGATAACCGTCATACAACCCGCCGATCAGGAAGACCGGAATCCGAATCGAATCCAGCGACCGTTCCGGCTGGTTCCAGAACGCACCGTCGCGTTGATGGCGCTTGTAATTCAGGAACCAGGGTGGGTTGTCAAAACGAATCGCCAGTGTTCGCTCGTCCAGTGGAAAGTCGGGCGCTCGCGTCATCGCGGTCTGCAGATCAATGAACAGCTCGTACTGGTCCACGTGCATCATGCCATCGATGAAATGCACGTCGTCATGAAACAGTTGGTCGGTCGAGCAGGTGGAGATAATCGCCTTCAGGGCCGGTGGGTGCCGCATGGCGAGCTGCAGGGAATTGAATCCGCCCCAGGAAATGCCGAACATCCCGACGTTGCCGTTCGACCACGGCTGCCGTGCCAGCCACGCGATCGCCTGCTCGCC